>Ga0256405_10000039_pt1 | contig 365671 bp, 295 predicted proteins | sample RumenRJG_02DNA_FD_189096 | JGI IMG/M metagenome (GOLD analysis project Ga0256405, IMG submission 189096) | Bovine rumen microbial communities from Lethbridge, Alberta, Canada - RJG_02 | ecosystem: Host-associated > Mammals > Digestive system > Stomach > Rumen | place: Canada: Alberta... | reverse complement strand
GTGCGCCGGTCGCCATCTACCAAAGCAAGCTTCGATAATGCTGCCCCTCGACTTGCATGTGTTAAGCCTGTAGCTAGCGTTCATCCTGAGCCAGGATCAAACTCTTCATTGTATAATTTTTATTTCTTTTCTCTGTCTCAGAACGACTATCCAGTATCAAGTTAAAAGCACCTTTGTTTCAATTTCATTGCTAAAATTGACGGTTCGTTTCTTCTACCCAAGTACTCATAATGAGTACTCGCTTCTTGTACTACTTCTGTCTATGTAAATCTTTCAAAGAACTCTCTTTTTGTGCTCTTGCCCGTTTTTGGGCGAAAGCGAGTGCAAAGGTACGCAAAATATCAATACCATCCAAACATTTAAGCAAAAAAGTTTCGAAAAACATGAAAGTTTTCGGGATTATTGACAAAATTCCCCATTTCCGCCCATCAAAAAAGAGAATTCCGGCCAGAATGCGCCAAAATTCCCCTTTTTAGAGTTACTCTTAATATATATAATGTACGCGACTATTCGCGACGTCCGAAGATGCGGAGCAGATAAATAAAGAGGTTGATAAAGTCCAGATAGAGCGTCAATGCACCGAGAAGGGCTATTTTCTGAGCTCCCTCGCCAGCATCAGGCGCCATCAGCAACATCTGCTTGATCTTCTGAGAATCATAGGCTGTCAGTCCGACGAAGATCAGTACACCCAGATAGCTGACAATCATCTCCAGTCCGGTACTCTTCAGGAAGATGTTCACGACAGTCGCGATGATAATGCCGATAAGTGCCATGAAGAGGATCTTCCCCATCGAGGTCAAGTCCTTCTTAGTCGTATAGCCAATGAAAGCCATCACGGCGAAGGTGCCAGCCGTGATAAAGAAGACACTGGCAATGCTCGACATCGTATAGATCATGAAGATCGACGATAGCACGGCACCGTTAATGACCGAATAGACCACAAACATCAACGTGGCCGTCGTCAGCGACAACTTGTTGATGGCTGCCGACAGTCCGATGACCAAGCCAAACTCAGCGATAATCAATCCCCAGAACAGGAGCTTATTAGAGAACAGCGTCATCATGACACCAGGACTCGAAGCTACACCATACGCTGTCGCACCAGTCAGCACCAGTGCCAACGTCATCCACACATACACCTTCCGCATCAGTACGGGGAAGGCTGCCGACATCGCAAGATCACGCTCGCGTGTCATGGCTTCAAAATTCAATTCGTTATAATTCATACTCTAAAAATTTTCGTTATACAACACTTACACTGCAAATATGATGCCACAAAGGTAAGCAAATAGTTTTAATAAAGCATAAATTAGAGCATGAAAATACCCAATAATTAGCATTTTTGAATCTTTTTCACTATATTTGTGCCCAAGAAAGACTATAAGTAATACACTAACGAAATGAAGATCGGACTATTTATCCCCTGTTATGTGGACGTGGTTTATCCGCAGGTCGGTGTCGCCACCTATAAGTTATTGAAGCATCTGGGTCTTGACGTGGATTATCCGCTCAACCAGACGTGCTGCGGCCAACCGATGGCCAATGCCGGTTTCGAGCAAAAGGCGGTTCCGCTGGCAGAGAAATTTGAAGATAAGTTCAAGGGTTTCGACTACATTGTCGCCCCGTCGGTCAGCTGCACGGCTTTCGTCAAGCTGAACTATCCCCGTCTGCTGAAAGGCAGACACGAGTGTACCACCTCCAGCAAAATCATGGACGTCGTGGAGTTCCTGCACGATGTGGTGAAGGTGAACCAGCCCCTGGGCAAGTTCCCCCACAAGGTGAGTCTGCACAACTCCTGTCACGGCGTACGCGAGCTGGGACTGAGTTCGCCCAGCGAGGAGAACGTACCCAAGTTCAATAAGATCAAGGACCTGCTGCAGTTGGTAGAAGGCATCGAGGTGGTAGAGCCCGAGCGTCCTGACGAATGCTGCGGCTTCGGCGGTATGTTCTCCGTGGAGGAGACAGCCGTCAGCGCACAGATGGGCAAGGACAAGGTGGAGCGCCACATCCAGACCGGTGCAGAATACGTAACCGGCCCCGATTGTTCCTGCCTGATGCACATGGCAGGCATCGCCAAAAAACAGGGACTGAAGATGGAGTTCATACATGCTGTGGAAATCATGGCAGCAGGACTCTGAAAGGTTAAAAGGTAAAAAAGTAAAAAGGTAAAGTTATGAGTACAGGACATAGCAAGGCTGCAAAAGAGTTCCTGAAGAACCAGACATACGCCAAGTGGCACGACGCCACATTCTGGTCAGTACGGACGAAACGTGACAATATGGCATACGGTCTGGAGGAATGGGAGCAACTGCGCGAGAAGGCCAGTGCCATCAAGCGCCACACGATCACCCATCTCGACGAGTATCTGGACCAGTTTGCCACCAATGCCGAGAAAAACGGTTGTATCGTGCATTGGGCGAAGGACGCCAAGGAGTTCAACCACATCGTGTATAACATCCTGAAGGAGCACCATGTCAAGAAGATGGTGAAGTCGAAGTCGATGCTGACAGAGGAGTGCGAGATGAACCCCTTCCTGGAGTCGAAGGGTATCGAGGTGGTCGAGACCGACCTCGGCGAGCGCATCATCCAGCTGAAAGGCCAGAAGCCGAGCCATATCGTGATGCCGGCCATCCACCTGAACCACGACGACGTGGGCGAACTGTTCGAGGAGAAAGGCATCTCAACCGAGAAGGGCAACCACGACCCCACCTATCTTACCTATCGTGCGCGCCTGAGCCTGCGCAATGAGTTTCTGACTGCCGATGCCGGTATGACGGGCGGCAACTTCGGTATTGCCTCTACGGGCGATATCGTGGTCTGCACCAACGAGGGCAATGCCGATATGTCAACCTCCTGTCCGAAGCTCCATATCGCCGCCATCGGCCTGGAGAAAGTCATTCCGAACTACGACTGTCTAGCCGTCTTCCAACGCATGCTTTGTCGTGCCGGCACCGGTCAGCCGACGACCACCTACACCTCGCACTTCCGCAAGGCCCGTCCGACGGCCGCTCCGATGCATATCATCCTCGTGGACAACGGGCGCAGCGAGTGGATCGGCAACCCAGAGCACTGGGAGGCCCTGAAGTGCATCCGCTGTGGCTCGTGCATGAACACCTGCCCCGTCTATCGCCGTAGTGGTGGCTACTCCTACAGCTATTTCATCCCCGGCCCCATCGGTATCAACCTCGGCATGCTGCGCGACGTCCAAAAGCATTCTGGTAACGTAAGTGCCTGCACGCTTTGCCTGAGCTGTCAGACGGTATGTCCCGTCAAGGTGAACCTCGGCGACCAGATCTATCAGTGGCGCCAGCAGCTCGACAGCTTCGGAACGGCCAATACCGAGAAGAAGCTGATGTGTCAAGGCATGAGCGCACTCTTTGGCAACAGCGGCGTCTATAACGCGGCCACAGCTATGGCGCCGATGGCGAACCTCATCCCCTCGCCACTGATGAACCTGAAGTTGAATCCGTGGGCAGATGGTCACGAGATGTTCAAGTTCCCGAAGGAAACCTTCCACTCACTGTGGAAGAAAGGAAAAGTGAAGTAAAAAAAATCAAAGACTGTAGTAGTTATGAGTACGAAAGAATCCATCCTATCAAGATACAAGAAGCATATCCGCGAGCAGTTCGACATGCCGTCGCTCGACGATATCAAAGGCATCACCTACCCCGATCCACTCGTACAGTTCATCAAGATGAGCGAGTCGGTAGGCGGTCAGGTCATTGAGGTCGCAGAAGGCCGCGACATCAACACACTGATCAAGGAACTCTATCCCGATGCCAAGGAAATCGCTTCAAACCTGCCTGAGATTACGATTGCCACCCGAAATCCCGACACCATCGAGAGTGCACAGGCCCTGAATGGCACCGACGTAGGCATCATCCGCGGAAAGTTCGGTGTAGCCGAGAACGCCTGCATCTGGATTCCCCAGCAGATGAAAGAGAAAGCCGTCTGCTTCATCTCCGAGAACCTGGTCATCCTGTTGCCGAAGAGTCAGATTGTCAACAATATGCACGAGGCCTACAAGCGTATTGAGTTCGACGAGACCTACGACGGTTACGGCACCTTTATCAGCGGCCCCTCGAAGACGGCCGACATAGCCCAGGTGCTGGTGATGGGCGCTCAGGCAGCGCGCAGTGTCACGGTACTGCTACTTCCCGACTAACAACGAGCCCCGCCGGTTGGATAATGGCAGGCTATCGTAGATTAAGGGAACCTTATTGCCGAATAACGGCGCCTTATCGTCACAATGACAAATGACAAATGACAGTTTAATATCAAAGCCCATAGCTTGGGCTTATTGACATGATAGGGTATTGTTTTTATATTAATAAGTATATATATGTATAAATATACTATATATATGTATATATAAATATAATTATACTTAATTATTAATATAAAAGTTTCAGTTCTGAGAACATTTCAACTCCCCCCCTTCGATTTCTAAACTGTCATTTGTCATTTGTCATTTTATCACAGTTCTTGAGCGTTTTTCAATTAATGGTAATCATTAAGAAGGGTGGATATCTGGTCGGCCTCTGATGCTGTCATCGTCTGATTGCAAGGAAGGCTAAGTTCCTGACTGTGAATGCGCTCTGTGATGGGAAGAGAGAGATGATGCCACTGAGGATAACACTGCTGACGATGGGGAGGTATCGGGTAATGTATCTGCGTCTCTACACCATGATCGAGCAAATACTGCCGCAAGGTATCACGCTGTGGACTCAGAATTGGGAAAATATGCCATACGCTGTCTCTGTCGCATCGGGGGATATGTATCAATGGATTGTTCACCTTATTAATATATATGGAGGCCATCTCCCGTCTGACAGCATTGGCCTCTTCTAAATGGCGAAGCTTCACGTCGAGCACTGCCGCCTGTATCTCATCCATGCGGCTATTCCTACCTACATGATCGAAGATATATCTCTGAGCACTCCCGTAGTTGCCGAGTGCAGCTACCAGTCGGGCCAACGTCTCGTCGTTGGTAGTTACAGCCCCGGCATCGCCCAGCGCACCGAGATTCTTCGTCGGATAGAAACTATGAGCAGCCGCATTGCCAAGACTGCCTGTCAGTTTGTCCTGGAAACGACAGCCATGGGCTTGGGCATTGTCTTCGATCAGCTTGAGGTGATGACGACGGCAGATATCCCCTATCCTATCGGTATAGGCACAGCGGCCGTAAAGATGAACGATCATCACAGCCCGGGTTCGAGCGGTAACGGCCTGTTCTATCAGCCGTTCGTCGATTTGAAGGGTTTCAGGATCAGGCTCCACGAGTATCGGCTGGAGGCGGTTTTCGGTGATAGAGAGGATGCTCGCGATATAGGTGTTGGCAGGCACGATGACCTCGTCGCCCTCTTCCATCACCCCCATGTCGATATAGGCACGGAAGATCAATGTCAACGCATCCAGACCGTTGGCGCAGCCGACGCAGTAGCGCGTACCAATATAGTCGGCATAGTGCTGTTCAAAGCGCCGCGTAACCTCTCCACGCAGATACCACCCGCTGTCGAGCACGCGGCTGACAGCGTTGCGAATCTCGTCATCGTAGCGAGCATTCACCTGCCTAAGGTCAAGATAACTGATCATAGGTCGTACTCGTAACAGTCATAACAGATACCTCGTCCGCCAAAGCCTTCTTTCTGATAGATGAGAGGCTCCACCAAGATGCGCCCATCCTCCTCGTTGGAGGTGCCGAAATCGAAATACGGTCTGTTCCACTGACGATGGTGCAACAGCTCATCGAACAGGGCATCGATAGCGCGCAACCGTTTTCCCTCCTCACTGGCAGAGATATACTGAGTATGGACAACGGTCTGAGTGAGGTAGAGGACCGTACCACCAAGCAACCGTTCCTCTTTCGAAGCTGTGAACAGACGGATATGGTGAGGGAAACGGGCATGAAGAAGCTGGATTTCTTCCAACGAATGAACTGGACGTGCTCCATACTTATGCTGCAGGTTACCAGTGAGCACCTGCCAGAAACCTGCCCAGTCATCGCTCTCCTGAACGACGATGCCATCGGCAAAAGCCCTGTTAGCCCCATACCTGCGATCGCGACGCCACTTCAGGGGCGTTGTCAGCAGAATGGCCGACGACAGGCTGCGATCCCTCAGTCTGGCCTCACAGACACTCGTCAGCGCATAGGCGTCTTCTTCGGAAGGAATGCGATGGAAGATATGCGGCACCTGCTTATAGACCACTTTCCGGAAACCCTCGGCACGCAGGTAATCATTCAGTTCACGGAACAACTGCAGAACACGGGCCGCAGTGGTCTTCTCATTCATGATGATACCGCCATAGGTCAGTCCGCGATGCGACCACAACACCTCGCCCTCTTCATTGGCTGGCAGAAGTGCAAAGAGCCCACCATCACGATAGAACATCAGCGAATGGTCGCGGAACCGGTCGGCATGATAGTCCATGTAGTCGCGGAAGAAGAGGAACGTGCCATTCTTCGACGTAGCTACGAACCGATTCCATTCGTCAGCCCTCGCTGGTGTGTATCGTATGATGTCGAACATTACTCAGTCAGTCGTTTAAACTCCTCATAATCGTAGATATACTCATCCTCGTCGAACAGTTCGGAGGCGAGTACCAAGCAGACAGCGCCAGAGGAGAAATCCTCCAACGTTCGCCATACTTTCGTGCCGATATACAGACCCTGATAGGGATGGTTCAAGTGATAAACTTCCTTGTTACCGCAACCATCGTCGAGCACCACGTCGAAGGAGCCGCTGACAGCAACGACGACCTCCTCGCAAGAGCGATGAGCATGTCCGCCACGACGTCCGCCACCAGGAATATCATAGGTCCAATAGACGCGCGCGATATCAAACGGAACATGGCGCATCTGCTCTGCCACCGTCAGGTTACCGCGCGTGTCAACGATCTTGGGTAAATCTATCAGACGACCTATCATTTCTTCATATAGGGGTCGGTGCCGATAACGGTCTTGGCCAAACGCTTGGCCTTGTCGCGAAGGGCATCAACATCGTCGCCAACCTCACCATAACAGAGTACGACACCCATGCGACGGCCCTTATGAGCCTCAGGCTTTCCGAAGATACGGATACGGGTGCGATCTTCCTTCAGAGCATCTTCGAGGTTGTAAGGCAGCAGCGAACGATCCACGGGAGTCTTTGCCTCTACCGGAGAAAGAATCACAGCACTGGCTCCGGCGTGCTCCAGGTGAATGCCAGCAATAGGCAAACCCAGCACGGCACGCAGATGGAGTTCAAATTCTGAGAGGTTGGTGGTATGACCGAGAGTCACCATACCCGTATCGTGCGGACGTGGAGACAGCTCGGAGAAGATCACTTCACCCTGTTTGGTCAGGAAGAACTCGACACCCCAGATACCAGCACCAGTAAGCGCCTTGGTCACCTTGTCGGCCATCATCTGAGCCTGCTTCAAGGCCTCATCAGAGATCTTGTAGGGCTGCCAGGACTCACGATAGTCACCACCTTTCTGCACATGGCCGATAGGCGGGCAGAAGAGTGTGGGCCAACCGTGCTGCTGGGTGACGGTGAGCAGCGTGAACTCAGAATCGAAGTCGATGAACTCTTCGATGATCACTTCCTTCACGTCGCCACGCGAGCCCTCCATAGCCTCGCGGAAAGCCTGCTCCAATTCGCCATCATTATGTACATAGCTCTGACCGTGACCAGATGACGACATCAGCGGCTTCACGACACATGGGAAGCCAATCTCGTCGGCAGCCGCCTTGAACTCCTCGAAAGTCTTGGCATAGAAATATTTGGCCGTGCGGAGTCCGAGTTCCTTAGCAGCAAGATCGCGGATGGCACGACGGTTCATCGTGTAGTTCACGGCACGGGCAGAAGGCACGACCTGAATACCCTGTTCCTCGAACTTGAAGAGACGCTCCGTGCGGATAGCCTCAATCTCGGGCACGATGATGTCGGGCTTATGTTTGTTCACCACAGCCTCGAGCGCATCACCGTCAAGCATGGAGAACACTTCGCGCTCGTCAGCTACCTGCATCGCAGGAGCGTTGTCGTAACGATCACAAGCAATGACATACTGGCCGGCACGCATGGCGGCAATCACGAACTCCTTGCCCAGTTCACCTGAGCCTAATAGCAAAATCTTCTTCATAATGGGTTATCGGTTTGCGTACATATTATCGTAATACTTCTGGTAGTCGCCAGAGGTGACGTTGTCGAGCCACTCCTGATTGTCGAGATACCAACGGACAGTCTTCTCGATGCCCTCCTCGAACTGAAGCGAGGGCTCCCATCCAAGCTCTTTCTGGAGTTTGGTGGAGTCGATGGCATAGCGGAGGTCATGACCGGCACGATCTGTCACGTAGGTGATGAGGTCCATATCCTCGCCCTCCTTTCGGCCGAGCAGGCGATCTACGGTGTTGATAAGCACCTTGATGATATCGATGTTCTTCCACTCATTGAAGCCACCGATATTATAGGTATCAGCAACCTTACCCTCATGGAAGATGAGGTCGATGGCACGAGCATGATCGACGACATAGAGCCAGTCGCGAACGTTCTCACCCTTGCCATAAACAGGCAGCGGCTTGCGATGGCGGATATTATTGATGAACAGCGGAATCAGTTTCTCAGGGAACTGATAGGGGCCGTAATTATTAGAGCAGTTAGTCACCACGACAGGCATACCATAGGTATCGTGGAAGGCACGCACGAAGTGGTCGGAAGAAGCCTTTGAGGCACTGTAAGGAGAGTGCGGATTGTACTTCGTGGTCTCCAGGAAGAACTTGTCACCATAAGCCAGATGATGCTCTGCAGAAGAGGCTGTGGTAGTGAACGGTGGCTCGATACCCTCAGGATGCGTCAGTTCGAGTGCGCCATAGACCTCATCGGTAGAGATGTGGTAGAAACGCTTATTTTCATACTTCTCAGGGAGGCTCTCCCAATAGAGTTTCGCAGCCTGCAACAATGACAGTGTACCCATCACATTAGTCTTTGCGAAGGTGAAGGGATCCTTGATAGAGCGGTCCACATGACTCTCAGCAGCCAGATGGATGATACCATCCACCTTCTTGTCCTGCATCAGCTTGTAGAAGGCATCGAAGTCGCAGATGTCCATCTTCACAAACTCGTAGTTTGGTTTATCCTCGATGTCCTTCAGATTGGCAAGGTTGCCAGCATACGTCAGTTTGTCGAGGTTGATGATGTGGTAATCAGGATACTTGTTCACAAACAGGCGCACCACGTGGCTTCCAATGAAGCCTGCGCCACCAGTAATTACAATTGTACGTTTCATATCTGTTATAATCTTGTTTTATTGTCTCCTAATGTGATAACTTCTAAATCTTTAAATTCTTTTCCGTCGATGGTCAGTCGGACAAGCGTTCTTTCCTTATGCCAGCCCTGCAAGCCAGCAGCCCCGGGATTGATATGCAGCATATTGAGTGTCTTGTCGAACTTCACCTTGAGAATGTGCGAGTGTCCTGCCACGAACAACTGCGGCGGATTGGCATAAAGAGTGCTACGAACTGAAAAGTCGTAGTTGCCAGGATAGCCACCGATATGCTTGATGAGCACATCGACATCTTCACACTTGAAACGGTTGAGTTCGCGATACATCAGCCGCAAGTCACCACCGTCGCAGTTGCCACAGACAGCCCGGAATGGACGGAAAGCAGCCAGACGCTCTGCCACTTCCACGCTACCGATGTCGCCCGCATGCCATATCTCGTCGCACGGTTCGAAATAGTGCAGATATTTCTCGTCCCAATAGCTGTGCGTGTCGCTCAAGATGCCTATCCGTTTCATACTCCGAATTTCTTTTTTATAAACTGGGCAATAATTATCTCCGTTTCGACCAAACCAAGGACCGACGAATCGATGCACAGGTCATAGCTCTCTGCGGCTCCCCACTTCTTACCCGTATAGTAATTATAGTATGTAGCACGTTCGCTCTCCCCTTGCTCAATGAACTTACGGGCAGCGTCCTCGTCTAAGTGCCGTTTGTTCATAATCTGTTGAACTCGATAATCCATCGCAGCGGTTACGAAAACACTCACTGTATTTGGAAGGTTACGCAGTACATAGTCTGCACAGCGTCCGACAAACACACAACTGCCCTCGTTTGCTGCCTTTTTGATGGCCTCGCTCTGAAACTGGAACAGACTCTCTTGCGACACGCCCGAATTATAGACTCTGCCGCTACTGACATGTGGTGACCCCAGATTCAGCAGACCTCGGAAAAAGCCCTTTTTCTCATCATTCTGCTCAAAGATCTTTTCAGAGAGACCGCTCTCCTTGGCAGCCAAGTTGAGCAATTCACGATCGTAGTATTTCGCCTGAAAGTCAAGCGCCAACATCCGTCCGATGTCGTGTCCGCCGCTACCCAGCTGTCTTCCAATATTAATGATAATATGCTTCATATTTCTACTTACGCTTGAATCTCTTCATATACCAAAGCAGCATCGGGATGGTCATCGCAAACGAACTGAAATCACTGGCGGGCATCGAGTACCAGACGCCATCCAGATCCCAGACGAACGGGAAGAAATAGGCCATCGGCAACAACAGAAACAACTGACGCGAGAGGCTCAGGAAGATAGAAATCTTCACCTTGCCTATACACTGGAAGAAGTTTGTGATGACTGCCTGCGAGCCTACGACAAAGAATACCAGCATGTCGAGTTTAATGCCTCGTGCCGACAAGTCCAGCAATGTTGCATCGGTCGTAAATATCCGTGCTATCTGACGCGGGAAGAGCATTGACAGTCCCCAGCCCACGAGTAATATCGCAGTGGCGCATCCAATGGCCAGGAAGAGACAACGCAACATACGATCATACTTCTCTGCGCCGTAATTATAGCCCACAATCGGCTGCATGCCCTGCGTGATGCCTATTACAAACATAAAGAACACCATCACCACCGAGTTGGCTATAGAATAGGCACCTACCGCCATATCACCACCGTAGCGAACGAACTGATTATTCATGAAAATCACGATCACGCACGAAGTGGCATTCATCAGAAACGGGGATATGCCAATGGAAATGATATTCCTCACCAGATCATTCTTCAACCGATAGATGCCCCGTTTCAGGTGTAACAACTCCTTAGGGTTGGAGAAGAGCCACATCTGCCAGCAGAGCGCCATCGACTGAGCAGTAACCGTAGCCAAAGCCGCTCCTCTGATACCCCAGCGGAACCACCACACGAAGGTCACCACAAAAACGATGTTCATCGCCACGGTGAAAAGCACGGAGTACATCGCGTGTCGGGGTTTGCCTGCTGCCCTCAGCACAGCATTCATTCCGAAATACATGTGCGTGATCATGTTGCCAAGCAGAATGACAATCATGAACTCCCGGGCATAGGGTAATGTCACGTCGCTCGCACCGAAGAACCGAAGGATAGGATCAAGGAAAATCAGGCTCACCGCCATGAAGAGGAATCCTATGATCAGATTTAGCGTCACGGTGTTGCCCAACAGATTCTCGGCCGTCTTATAGTCCTTCTGACCGAGTTTGACACTAATGCACGTACTGGCACCCACACCTACAGCCGCTCCGAACGCAGCACTGAGGTTCATGAACGGGAACGTGATGCCAAGTCCGGCAATGGCCTCTGGCCCCACCAACTGTCCAATCATAGCACGGTCGATGATGTTATAGAGGCTCGATGCGGTCATGGCCACAATAGCAGGCAGGGCATACTGCCAAAGCAGCTGGCCCACAGGCTTAGTTCCCAACTCGAGTGCGGCTTGTCTATTGTCCTGCATACGTATGTTCTATTTTATAACGCTGCAAAGGTACGCATTATTTTCGAGAATGCCAAATATCTGGGCGGAGATTTGGAAGTCTCGCTAAAAGTTCGTACCTTTGCAGTCGCAAACTTCTGAAGAAACGATGTACGCACGTCTGCTAATCATACTTTTCGCAGCGCTTATGCCTTTCCTTTCCACCAGCGCGAGCAAGGGCCTCAGGAAATATCCTGGAGGCAAATACTACATCTGGCGCTATACACTGAAAGACAAGCAAGGGTCGCCCTATTCCATCGGCCACCCCGGGCGATGGCTTTCGCACAAGAGTATTGAGCGTCGCCGCAGACAGGGGCTGGCCATCGACTCCACCGACCTGCCTGTCAATCCGAGATACATCCGCCTGATCGAACGGAAACTCGACGAGATGAGCAGAAGCAAGAAACGAAATTCGATCGAGTGGAAAGTCATCGGCACCTCGCGGTGGAACAATACGGTACTCGTACGTGCCAATGACAGTACGATGCTGCACCGTCTGGACAGTCTTGAATGTATCGCCAGAAGCCAACAAGTGTGGACGTCGCCAGACTCCATTCCCCAGATGGTAAAACATCCCTATCACGAAACCTTCAATGCCTGGGACAGCATCAAAGGAGAACTCTACGGCTGTGGCAAGGAACAGGTAGAGATGGTGGCAGGTCAGCGACTGCACAACATCGGCTATAAGGGCAAGGGTATCACCATCGCCGTCCTCGACGGCGGTTTCCAGAATACCGACGTCATCCCAGCCTTCCAACACGCTAACATCGTCGGCACGAGAGACTTCGTCTATCCCAATAGTCCCTATTTCTTCCAGGAGACCGATCATGGCACAAAAGTACTATCAGCCATGGCCGTCAACGAACCAGAAGTGTTAGTCGGCACGGCACCAGAGGCCAACTATTGGCTGCTGCGCTGCGAAGACCAGCAGACAGAGCAACCGGTGGAAGAAGACTATTGGGCGATGGCAGCAGAGTTTGCCGACTCCATTGGAGCCGACATCATCAGTTCGAGTCTCGGTTACAACGAATACGACGGCTATCGCGGCTACTATCACCAGCGCAATCTCGACGGACATACGGCCCTTATTAGTCACACAGCCTCATTGCTGGCCCATAAGGGCATCATCCTCGTGAACTCCGCCGGCAATAGTGGGATGGGACCATGGAAAAAGATTGTCTTCCCATCAGATGCCCAGGACATCCTGACGGTGGGCGCGCTGAATACAGAGAAGAAAAATGCCCCCTTCAGTGGCGTAGGGCCGACACAGGACGGACGAGTAAAGCCAGACGTCATGGCCTTAGGCAGTCCCACCGCACTGATCTCTGGCAGAGGTACGGTAGTCAGAGACATGGGTACTTCGTTCTCCACCCCTATCGTTGCAGGTCTCGTGGCCTGTCTATGGCAGGCAATGCCCCAAAAAACGGCCTTCGAGATTATCGACCTCGTCAGACAAGCCGGAAACAGTTTCCAACAGCCAGACAACATCTATGGTTACGGCCTGCCAAACTTCTGGCGCGCCTATATGATCGGGAGACTATAATGAAAGAAAGGTTTACCCTCTACGAACTAAACCGTCTCGTACGTGAGACAATCGAGTATGAGATGCCCAATGAGTATTGGGTAGAGGCAGAGTTGTCGGAATGCCGCGAGAGCCGAGGACACTGTTATATGGAGTTGATTCAGAAAGATGAAAGCACACCAGAGCACAACTCACCCGCATACGGTCCTTCCGCCACTCCCATCGCCAAGGCCGCAGCCAAATGCTGGGCATCGAAATGGATGATCATCCGCCCCTATTTCGAACGCATCACCGGCCAACGCCTTACTGTAGGGATGAAGGTATTGCTGAAGGTCAAACCACAGTTTCACGAAGCATTCGGTTTCTCTTGGATTGTGACAGATATCGACCCCACCTACACGATGGGAGACATGGCCCGTAAGCGCCAAGAGATCATCCGCCAACTGAAAGAAGAGGGTGTCTTTGATCTGCAGAAGGAACTATCACTGCCCCTTTTCTGCCAACACATAGCCGTCATCTCGTCAGAAACCGCCGCAGGCTATGGCGACTTCTGCAACCAACTGACCGACAATCCTTACGGGTTTCAGTTCCGTACCCGACTCTTCCCAGCCATCATGCAAGGAGAGGGTACGGAACAAAGCATCATCAGCGCCCTGGAAAAGATCTATGAAGACTTGACATTCGACTGCGTGGTCATCATCCGAGGCGGTGGGGCCACAAGCGATATGTCGGGCTTTGACACACTGGCACTGGCAGAGAACGTGGCCAACTTCCCCATCCCCATCATCACAGGCATCGGACATGAGCGCGACGAGTCGATATTGGATATGGTAGCACACACTAAGGTGAAAACACCTACGGCGGCTGCGGCATTCCTGATTTCGCATCTGAAAGAGGTGGCAGATGCGATCAATGAGACAGAAAGCACCATCGTCCGTCGTGTGCAAGACCGCATGCAAATGGAACAGATCAGACTGAATCGCATCGCCGAAGCCATCCCACGACTCTTCTCGATCGTCAAAACCCGTCAGGAAGCACGGATAGAAGCCTTCGAACAGCGCATGCCGTTGCTCATTGAGCGGCGTATCACCGCTGAACGCCATCGGCTGCAACTCATCGAGGAGAAAGCCAAGAACCTCGACCCTACCCTGCTGCTGAAACGAGGCTATAGCATAACACTCCATCAGGGCAAGGCCGTACGCGACCCCAAGACCCTGAAGTCAGGCGACGAGATCGAAACCCGTGTAGAAAAGGGAAGCATCACCTCTAAAGTAACATCCGTATAATCCGCAAAATTACATAGACAACATGAAACAAGAACAGAAATACGAAGCGGCCTTTGCCGAACTGCAGACTATCGTGCGCAAGATGGAAAATGACGAACTCGACATTGACGAGATGTCAGAACAACTCAAGCGCGCACAAGAACTGATCAAGTTCTGCAAGGACAAACTCACAAAGACCGACGAGGAAATCAAGAAAATACTTGCTGAAAAATAAGTATTTGGCAGTCAAAAGGCACTTTTTCTTTCTTTTTGTTGCTGATTACAACAAAAATGTGTACTTTTGCAAGCAATTCGAAACATTAAACCAAGATTATAACAATGAAGAACTTAGATTGGGCTAATCTGTCGTTCGGTTACATGAAGACCGACTACAACGTACGCTGTTACTATCGTGACGGCAAATGGGGCGAGATAGAAGTCTGCTCCGACGAGTATTTGAAACTGCACATGGCAGCTACCTGCCTGCACTATGGACAGGAGGCATTCGAGGGATTGAAGGCCTATCGCTGCCCAGACGGAAAGGTGCGCATCTTCCGTGTAGAAGAGAATGCAGCACGTCTGCAGAGCACCTGCCGTGGCATCATGATGCCAGAGGTAAGCACAGAACTCTTCACAGAGATGGTGAAGAAGGTGGTTCGTCTCAACCAGGAGTGGATTCCCACCTACGAGAGTGGTGCCACACTCTATATCCGCCCGTTGCTCATCGGTACGAGTGCTCAGGTAGGCGTTCATCCCGCCAAAGAGTATTGTTTCCTGATCTTCGTCACACCGGTAGGCCCATACTTCAAGGGAGGGTTTGCAGCTAATCCATACGTGATTATCCGTGACTATGACCGTTCGGCTCCTCTTGGCACTGGCAAATATAAGGTAGGTGGCAACTATGCCGCATCCCTCTTCGCCAACAATCTGGCCCATGAGAAGGGTTATGCCTGCGAGTTCTACCTCGACGCCAAGGAAAAGAAATACATGGACGAGTGCGGTGCAGCCAACTTCTTCGGCATCAAGGACAACACCTATGTGACACCGAAGTCAACCTCTATCCTGCCCTCTATCACCAACAAGTCGTTGATGCAGGTAGCAGAAGACTTAGGTCTGAAGGTAGAGCGTCGTCCGATTCCTGAGGAGGAACTCGAGACCTTCGAGGAGGCAGGTGCCTGTGGAACTGCAGCCGTGATCTCACCCATCTCGTATATTGACGACCTCGACACTGGCAAGCGCTATTCATTCGGCGACAAGCCAGGTCCTATCTCCAAGAAGCTGTTTGATACCCTCCGTGGCATCCAGTATGGCGAGATTGAGGACAAGCACGGCTGGACAACCGTTGTCATCGAGTAAGACAATATGAAAGAATTACCAAGTCTTGGCTTTATTGAAGCCGTAAAACTAGCCTCAAGTCGCATCTTGGAGTTCAAGGGCCGAAGCCGTCGATCAGAATTCTGGTGGTGGATGCTGGTTGTTATTATAACCAACTGGGTAATCACAGCATTCGCTTCAAGTCTATTGGTCAGCGCTATCATGTCAATTATCATCATGTTCTTTGGCCTTGCAGCAACAGCGCGTCGATTGCAAGACTCAGGCAAGAGTGCCGTCTGGGTTTACATTAGCTATGGGTTGGGGTGTGCAACTCAATTAGTTACTGGCACATCGACAACTGTGAATAAAATAATGGAAGAACTCAGCACCGGTTCCTTCAATGATCGTGCGATAGAAAAGATTGTGGAAAAAGGCAGCGGAGATATCGCATTACTCAGTTGTTTGTCATTAGCGATGGGTATTCTCGCCTTCATCGTTTTCATCATGTGCTTACTCGACAGTACACGAGGTGCGAACAAATACGGAGAATCTCCTAAATACGTTAACGAATAATACATGGGAAAAGGCAAACTTGCTAAATTTGCCGATATGGCATCCTACGAGAACGTGTTCCAGTACCCCTATTCGGTAGTGGAACATGTTCCCTTTGAGATGCAGGGACATTGGCATGAACAGTACTTCCACAATCAGAACCCCATCGTACTCGAACTGGGCTGTGGCAAAGGCGAATACACCGTCGAACTGGCCAAGCTTTACCCAGACACCAACTTCATCGGCGTCGATATTAAAGGCGCCCGCATGTGGACTGGTGCCACCCAGGCCCTCAATGAAGGACTGAAGAATGTGGCCTTCTTGCGCACCAATATCGAAATCATCGAGCGTTTTTTTGCGCCTGACGAGGTACAGGAGATATGGCTCACTTTCAGTGATCCGCAGATGAAGAACCCCCGCAAGCGCCTCACCAGCACCTATTTCATGGAGCGCTACCGTAAGTTCCTCGTCGATGGCGGCATCATCCACTTAAAGACCGACTCCAACTTCCTCTTCACCTATACCTCTTATATGGTAGAGCACAATCAGCTGCCCGTCATCTTCCGCACGCTCGATCTCTACCACGACGAGCGCATCGACGACGCTACGAAGAAGATCCTCTCCATCCAGACCTATTACGAATCAATGTGGATAGCACGCGGATTGAATATCAAGTATATGAAGTGGCAGTTGCCCCGACAGTCTACCCTCCAAGAGCCTGATGTGGAAATCGAGCTCGACGACTATCGCAGCTACCATCGTACGAAAAGAAGTACACTTGATAAAGCAAAATAAAAACCATCGATTATGAAAAAACTAATGATCATCCTCATGGCAGTGATTCCGATGCTGTCCATGGCGCAAGAGAAATTAAACGTGAAAGTAGATTCCGTTGGCAAACTGGCTTCGAAAATCTCCATCGACCAGAAGTTCAAGATTGCAGACCTTACCGTCAGTGGTACACTGAATGGTACAGATCTCAAATTGCTACAGGAGATCGTAAATCGTACGAAAATTGACAAGAAGAATCCCGGTGAATGTCTGGTATCAGTCATTGACCTCTCAGGCGTTACGATAGTCGAAGGCAAAGAAGGTATGAAGACCAAGGCCAATGAACTGCCCAAGGGTATGTTCTCCGGTGCCAAGCAACTGGTAAAGGCCGTTCTGCCCTCAAGCATCCAGGAAGTCAGTGAGAACTGCTTCGCCGGTTGTGAGAATCTGGCAGACGTTACCATCCCTGCCTCTGTGACCACCATCAAGAACGAGGCTTTCCAGGGCTGCGAAAGACTTGCATCCATCACACTGCCCAGTGGACTGAAGACCATTGAAAGCGAAGCCTTTGAAGATTGCAAGAGTCTGGTTTCAATCACATTGCCCAGCGGTATCAACAAGATTGCAGTCCAGGCTTTCAACAATTGCAAAGCACTGAATCAGATTAACATCCCCAATGGCACGAAAGTGATTGGCGGTTCTGCTTTCAAGGACTGTGAGAGTCTGACGGCCATCGAATTGCCCGCTTCGGTAGAGGAGATTGAGTCAGCAGCATTCGAAAGCTGCAAGAATCTCCAGCGCATCGAGATGTCCTCTGTAGAAAAGATCGGAGCCAGTGCCTTCCATAACTGCAAGAGTCTGAAGACTGTCACCCTCGCCAGACTTAGCAAACTGGGACAGATCGCCTTTGAGAATTGTGAATCCCTGGAGGAGGTGACTATCGAAGGTAACCTCAGCGACATCAATTCTGCCGCTTTCAAGAACTGCACCAGCCTTAAGAGCATAACCGTCCCCTCATCTGTCAAAGTAATCAGCAGTCATGCTTTCGACGGTTGCAAGTCACTCACGGCTTTTGAATTCCCCTCAGCTCTTACCAAGGTCAACGACTGTGCCTTCGAAGATTGTGCCAGCCTAAAATCCGTAGAACTGCCTAACATGGTCAAGAGCCTTGGCGACGACGCCTTCAAGGGCTGTACCAGCCTTGAGACGGTGACCATCAATGGATTCATCGATGAGATTGAACCCAAGACATTCCGCAACTGCGCAAGTCTTGCCAAGGTCGTGCTGCCTGCATCCGTAAGAAGAATTGGCAGTTCAGCTTTCGAGGGTTGCGCCATGCTGAGCGATATCAACCTGCCTATTGTATTGGCAACAATTGAGGATGCCGCATTCGAACGCTGCGGTTCTCTGACATCTCTCACCTTACCTGTCGGCCTGAAGACAATCGGCGGTGATGCCTTCAAAGAGTGTACATCCTTATCCTATGTAGAACTCCCAGTATCACTTAAGAGCATCGGTGGCAGTGCTTTCCAGAAATGTGTCTCATTACGTGAGGTCAACCTCAATTGCCCCACTCCCCCATCGATTAGCGGTGATACTTTCAAGGGAGTCAATGCAACCTTTATGATCCCAAAGGGAACCCAGATGGCTTACATGAGCAATAAGAAATGGGCAAAGGTTACTGGTCTCAAAGAGAAATAATCTTAAAATAATGACACTTTATCCCAAACTGATTATGGATGCGCTGGCAACAGTCATGTATGCCGGCACGAAGAAAAACCTTGTTGAGAGTGAAATGGTGGCAGACACCCCGTCTGTCGCCGCTCCCTCAAAGGAAGGGGAACCATGGCGCGTGAAAGTGGTACTGACATTCCCACGCGATACAGACCCGTTCCTCAAATCAACGATCAAGGCGGCCGAGGCTGCTATCAAGTACCATTGCGGTCAGGATGTAGAAGTAACCATCGAGACCGAGTTCAAGTCGGCTCCCCGCCCAGAAGTAGAGCAACTGCTGCCTGGTGTGAAGAACATCATAGCCGTAAGCAGTGGTAAAGGTGGTGTAGGCAAAAGCACCGTCTCAGCCAATTTAGCCATCGCATTGGCACGACTTGGCTACAAGGTCGGTCTGCTCGACACCGACATTTTCGGTCCATCGATGCCAAAAATGTTCCATGTAGAGACCGAGAAGCCCTATGCCGTCCATAAAGACGGACGCGACCTTATCTGTCCTATTGAACAATATGGTGTAAAACTGCTAAGCATCGGCTTTTTCGTATCACCTGACACCGCCACCCTCTGGCGCGGCGGTATGGCAACAAGTGCATTGAAGCAGCTGATAGCCGATGCCGACTGGGGCGAACTGGATTATTTCATACTCGATACGCCTCCAGGAACAAGCGATATCCACCTGACATTGCTTCAGACACTGCCCATCACGGGTGCTGTCATCGTATCAACCCCACAACAGGTAGCACTTGCTGATGCCCGAAAGGGCATTGACATGTACCGTAATGAAAAGGTCAACGTGCCCATTCTCGGACTTATCGAGAACATGTCGTGGTTTACGCCTGCCGAACTGCCCGAGAACAAATACTACATCTTTGGTAAGGAAGGCTGTAAGCAACTGGCAGAAGAGATGAACGTGCCCCTGTTGGCTCAGATTCCACTGGTTCAGGGTATCTGCGACAGCGGTGATGCTGGCACACCGGCTGCCCTCAGCAGCGATACCGCCACCGGTCTTGCCTTCATCAACCTTGCACAGGCCGTCGTCACCGTCGTGAACCGCCGCAACAAGGAACAGCCCAAGACCAAGATTGTTGGGATGAAATAGATCAGCCTAAACAGAATGCAAAAAAGTCCGGGACCATCATCAGGCCCCGGACTTTTTTACTTTTCCTTTCATCTGTTGCCGGACTTCTCGTTTCTTTCGTAGGACAGCCAGGCGTTCCTCAACATGACGCCTCGTCAGTCTAACCTGAGCGCCATAGACCAAGCATGCAGTTCCAAAGTAGGCAGCGGCCTGAATCCACATATACCGAATCTCGGGAAGCACATCGCCCAATGTTCCACCCATCGAGTTCAACCGGACAAAGGCACGTACGCCAAACGTACTCGGGAACAGCCAGGAGACACCTTGCCAATAGCCAGGTATGTTCGACTGCGGCCATGAGATACCACTCATAAAGAGGAGCGGCACGGATATGAACACCATCAGCAGCATCACATTCTCACGATAGTGCACCAGACATGATACTGTCATACCAAAGAATATACATGCCAACACATACGGTGTCAGAAGTGCCACGAGATCCTGCCAGTGTATCAGCGCCGGGAAAGAGAAGATACGAGGCACTATCAGTGTCAGATAGGCCGACATGACAATGTAAATCATCAGATAGCACATGGCCTTGCCACATACGATACGATAAATGCCGTTATAACAACGATGAATAGGCACCAGGTCACTATAGCGGCTACGCTCGCGGGCCGTACCCGCAGCCAGTCCGATGCCCAGCACAAGTGTCTGCTGGAGTATCAGCATCAGCACACCGGGCAGAATAGAACTGCCATAGCCGCCTGCAGGATTAAAGATCGGCACGTCCTCAAAGGCCAATGGGCTCGTCGCGATAAGGTCTTCACGGGCCGTATAGTTGCCAAGGAGTTTCTTCTGGACTTCGGCACCCATCAACTGGGATACACTCATCGCTGTCTGGAAGATAGCCTTATAGGTCAGTATCAGTGCCATATCACAATAAACACTGACCACCCCCTGCTGTCCACGGTTGATATTCGTGGCAAAATCGCTTGGGATGAGATATACACCCTTGACAACCTGACGACTTACAAGCATCTGGGCCTCATCAAGATCATCTGCATAGGAAATCACCTTCACGTCGGGAGAGGCATCACACATCCTCACGAACTGCCTACTGAGTTGGCTATGCGACTGGTCAACCACCACCACCGGCACTTCATGGACCACCTCATTATTATATATCCATGAATATAAAAGCGGATAGACTAACGGCACGATGACGCAGAAGATGAGTACGCCCTCATCCCGGAATACCTGCTTCAGCTCTTCACGCCAAATAAAGCAAGCATCCTTGATACCATCATATATTTTATGGAATATAGACATACGTTAGCAAAGCGTTTTTGATTTTACTCATCACAAACCACGGCAACAGCGTGAATGCTATCAGAGCCACGAAGTGGAACCAGGCATCGATTAGTGGGAATCCGTTGAATACCGTAATCTGATAAAGCATATAATAATGACGCAACGGGAAAAGCCATGAGATCGACTGGAGAGGACCATCCATTCCCATAATTGGGAAGGCAGACCCTGCCAGCGAGAAACTCAGCACAGCCCACAGCGAGCAGACACTCATCGACATACGCAACGAGGGCATCAAGCCAAAGGCAAAGACGCCAAAGCCTATACTTGCAAACACCTGCAGGAAAGACAGCAACAAGATGTCCCAGTAATCGCCCTTATGCGGGAAATGCATAATGCCGTAGATGTAGAACTCGTAGAAAAGAATTATCGAGCCGAACACCAAAGCCTGTGGCAGATACTTGCCAAGAATGGCAACGACGATATTATCGTCTGCCAGTCCCAGCCATTCCTTACCGCGTCCGAACTTCAGTTCCATACCCAGGGAATAGGCAGAGATAAGAAACATGAACAGCATCATCACACCTGGCACAAATACGGTGGAGAGATAGACATTATAGTTTGACCAGGGATTTCCGATCGGATGAAGATCAATTCTCACAGGCTGCAAGAACGTCTGTATCTGCTGCTGCGTAAAACCCTTGGCACGCATGGTAGCCTGACCGACTGCCGCAGAGCCCAACGTCGAGATGGTCTTCATATCCTTCATCACCATAGAACCCGAAGCTATCGATGTCATCGAATAATAATAAGATATCTTCGGACGCCTGCTCGACAACAGATTGTCTGTCGTTCCCTTCGGTATATAAAGGAATCCGTAAATCTCATTCTCCTGTATCGCACGGCGCGCGGCAGCTACGGAAGGATAGTGCGCCACGACTTGAGAGTTCTGGAAAGCATCCAGCCGACGAACAAGTCCGCGTGAGGTCGAAGTATTGTCAAGATCCACCACCCCAACAGGCATATCCTCAGGCACTCCTTCATCGAGCAGCGACGTGAAGAAAAACATCGCCAACAGGGGGAATATCACCATGCTGAAGAAGTAAATGCGATTCACGAAGAGAATCTTGCATTCACGCTTTGCAATCTGCCATATCTGATTCAGATACTTCACAGCCAGACCTTACTTTTTGATGACGAGCGACATGCCGGGACGTAGCCCCTCGAGTTTCTCCACAGGACGAGCCTTCACCTCGAAGGTCTTCAGGTCGTACTGTCCATTGGCCTTGGTTGCCTTCCAAACGGCATACGATCCCTGATCTTTCATGTAATAGACCTTCATCTTGATATCCTTGTTGAAAGCCGGTACGAAAGCCGAGAACTCAGAGCCAACCTGAAGGTCACCCAATTGATCCTCTCGCACATTAAAAGTGCCCCACATCTCCTGCATGACGGAGATTGACATGATAGGAGAACCCGTTCCGACCAGTTCGCCAATCTTCGGATAGACATCACTGACCTCACCCTCCATCTGAGCCGTCTGCACGGTCTCGTGGATATAGCTTGTCACCTCGCTGACGGCACCTCTCGCACGTCCGACCTGAGCGGCAGCAGCCATTTTGTCTTCCATACGGGCACCATTGACAGCCATGTCATACTGACTCTGCGCAGCTTTCATCTGAGCCTCCATCGCCTTGTAGTTGGCATAGACCTCGTCGCGTTTCTGTGCACTCATCACACCTTCGTCATAGAGGCGCTGGATGCGCTGATAGGATTTCTCTGCGATCTCATAGCCGGCCTTTGCCTGCTGGAGCACGGAGTAGGCGCCCTGGATCTGCTCCTTGCGGGCACCGTTCTGAGCCTTCAGTTCGAGGGCAGCAGCTGCACTCTCCGCACTTCGGGCCTGTTCCATCTTGGCGCGCACCTCTGGTGCATCAAGAATGGCAAGCGTATCGCCGACCTTCACATAGTCACCCTCTTTCACACGCAGTTCGAGGATACGTCCAGGAACCTTACTCGACACACGGTATTCAGTCACCTCGACCTGTCCCTGTATAATCTCAGGGTCACGGTCAAGCACCAGGAAACCGATAATAGCCACGATAATCACTACCGTTACAAATCCCGCAATAGCGAGCAGGATGTTGTTATGCTGACTCTTTGCTGACATAATTTATTATTCTAATGTGCCAAGTGCCTTCTGGAGATCTACCTGGCTGAGTTTAACATCAATTTCTGCATCTATCTTTTGCGACTGAGCCTGCAGCCATGCTGTCTGAGCCTCCATCACAGTCGTTGGGGTAATCACGCCCTCACGGAAACCGAGGTTGGCCGTGCGCAGATTCTCATCTGCCCGCTGAATATTAGCCCGGGCCATCGCCAGCTTCTTATTCGCCTCCCCAACCTTGAAAGTATTCTGGTTCACCTGCAGCTCTATCATCTCACGGGCCTCTGCAAGTTCGAGTTTGGCAATCGAGGCAGCACCCTTCGAGGCACGCACCTTATACATCACGTCACCCCAGTTCCAGAGTGGGACTCTGACAAGTACGCCAACGTTCCAGAAACCAGCAAAAGACTTTTGGAATCCGTTGAAGACATTAGGATTGCTGACGGAATAGCCACCCGTCAGGGCGACCTGCGGCAAATTGCCGGCTCGGAGCACATTTGTCGTCTGTTTTGCAATATCGACAGAGTTCTGCAACATCTTCAACTCCGGACGGTTCTCTACGGCTGCTGCCACATTCAGTTCCGGCGTCAGTTCAACCACAGCAATCGTCTCTGCCTGTTCATCGGCAAGCGACACCTGCTCGTCAAGCGGCAGACCAATGACCTGATTCAGGAGCATCCGCGACAGCACCAGGCCGTCGTTCACCTTCGTGACAGCCATCTCGGCCTCGTTCACTTTCACTTCTACGCTCAGGCCGTCGCTTTTCGTAGCCACCCCCTCGTCGATCATCTTGTGAACATCTGCATTGAGTTTCTTTACCAGTTCCAGGTAGCTTTCTGCCAGTTTCTTCTTATGACAGAGCGACACCACCTGCCAGTAGGTCTGATCGATTTTGTAGAGCGTTGCCTGACGACGTGCCTCACGAGAATTCTCTGCCATATCCTCAGCCAGGTCGGCCATCTTGTTCATCGCAATGATACTACCGCCCATGAAGATCGGCTGTGTAAGCAGAATCGAGCCAGCCCAGACGTTTCGCGTGTCTGTATTAAGAGCCTCTACAATTTTCTGGCCTTCCGCATTAAGCATGGTCTGGAGCCCAGTCATGCCCTCTGTCATTGTCTGGTGAAGCCCCCCCAGCATCTCTGCCACATTCTGTGCAGGTATGCCCAGTTGGGCAAAAGCGGCACCCATCTGGGTGAAAGATGTTCCCAGACCCGCCACCGTCGGCTCCATACCTTTGGCAATGCCTGTGCCGAGATTCGGAAGAGCCGCCTTCTGCTGATCATTCAATAGTGAAATAGCACGTGTCGTGTGCTGATAGGTACCTACCGCACTGATATGAGGCAGATACTTGGTCCGCGCCGATTTCCTCAGGTTGGCAGCCACGTCCTGCTTCAGTTTGGAAATACCCAGTTGCTTATTGTTGCGCAGAGCCATCTGCCGACAACTGTCGAGGGAAAGAATCCTCTGTGCCGTAGTTGGCAGAGCCACGCTGCTGACAAGCAACAATGTTCCAATAAGTTTATTCATATCTCAAATCTATTTGAAACTAAATGTCCTTGATCCGATCATGTTCCCATCTGCAAAAATGCTTACGCGGTAGCTACCGGCTTCCAGCATCTGACTGACATTCCAGAAAACGGTCACACCAGTCTCTTCGCCCGTATATTCGATCGTTTTCTTGGCAGAGCACTCCAAGTTACGATTCTCATAAGCAAAGGTACCACCGCCACCAAGCGTATTACCGCCAGGATTCTGGATGCGGACATACACCGTGCGGTTACCATTAGAAGCCGTCACATTTTTCGTGATGGTAAAGTTCACCTTCATCTGCATACAGTCCTTCAGTTTCTTTGCATCCTTACCACGTTTGTTGAGCAGCTGCAACTGAATATTCGTTGCGTCGAGCTGGGCTGCAATAGCCACCTTTTCCGACAGGGAGGCCTTCTCACTGCTGAGACCTGCTATCTGGGTGTTACGCTGTTCGAGTTCTGCATTCACACGGGTATTCTCTGCCTTCAGGTTTTCATTCAGCCGATTCAGTGAGTCGATCTGCATCACGTAGTCACGCAGCACGGCCCTGACCGTAGCAAGCTCTTTCTTAAGACGGGCTATCTCACGGGCATCAGTAGCCTTTACCTGCTTAAGCTCTTCCAATAGCTGCTGGGTTTTCATCTGTTCCTGTGTCAACTGGGCAACGATGGAGTCATTGTTGATCTGCGTCTTCATCTCACTATACTGCAAGGCGAAGCGCTCATACTCGTTCTCCATTTCCTTCTTGTCAAGTTCCGCCAATTCCTGCATGTCTTTGTTCACCTGTTTCTGTTCCTGCAGGTTCAGAAACAGCCACACCATACCGCCACAAAGCGCTATGATGAAGACTATCAGGACACTCAGAATCTTCTTGTTCATAATACCTGCTTACAATTTTTGTGCAAAATTAGTCATTTCCCCTGAAACGGCAAAAGAAAATCACATTTTTTGTAGTTTTATAGGTGAAATGTTTGGAATCTTTAATTTTTTAATGTATATTTGCGACCAAATGCTATGCCTATGAACAAAGACGGTTTTTTTTACAAGGCTTTCGACCTATACTATGACGGCTTCAAGAACATGCGCCTTGGCAAGACACTGTGGGCCATTATCCTCATCAAGCTGTTCATCATGTTCGCTATCCTCAAGGTGTTTTTCTTCCCCAACTTCCTGAAGCAGCATGCCCAGGGCGACGAAGCCGGCTATGTGGCTACGGAGTTGGTCGATCGTGCACAATAACTTAAAATCATATCACTTATGTTCAATCATCTATTCTTAGACATTGACGCCGGTACCATCGACTGGTCAAGGGCGCAGTTTGCCCTCACGGCAATCTACCATTGGCTCTTCGTACCTTTGACCCTCGGACTGGCAGTCATTATGGGTATCGTCGAGACAAAGTACTACAAGACAAAACTGGCCCTCAAGAAGGGCCAAGTTGACGTCGCTGCCGACGTCGGCTTCTGGCGCGATGCCGCGAAGTTCTGGCAGAAGCTCTTTGGTGTGAATTTCGCCATGGGTGTAGCCACAGGTATCATCCTCGAATTCGAGTTTGGAACCAACTGGTCGAACTATTCCTGGTTCGTAGGCGACATCTTCGGTGCCCCACTGGCCATCGAAGGCATTGTTGCCTTCTTCATGGAATCCACTTTCGTGGCTGTGATGTATTTCGGTTGGAAGAAAGTGTCACCAGGTTTCCATCTCGCCTCTACCTGGCTGACAGGCCTCGGTGCCACCATCTCAGCCTGGTGGATCCTTGTTGCTAATGCCTGGATGCAGTACCCTGTGGGTTGTGAATTCAATCCTGACACGATGCGCAACGAAATGGTGTCATTCTTCGAGGTTGCCCTTTCGCCATTTGCCATCTCAAAGTTCTGCCACACCGTTACTTCAGCATGGATTATCGGCGCCGTATTCTGTGTAGGTGTCTGCTGTTGGTATCTGCTGAAGAAGCGTGAGACGAAGTTAGCCATTGAGAGTCTGAAAATCGGTGCTGCCGTCGGACTCGTAGCTTCTCTGCTTGCTGCAGCAACTGGTCACAAGTCGGGTATGGATGTCGCAGAAGTGCAACCCATGAAACTCGCCGCTATGGAGGCACTTTACAATGGTGGTGTGGATCAGGGACTGACGGCTGTCGCACTCGTGAATCCCTTTGCCCAGCCCGACTATGCCAACGGAGAGTCTGCGCCACTAAAGATAGAGATGCCCTATGCCCTTTCGATGATGGCCACCAACGACCCTCATGGCTTCGTACCTGGCGTGAATGACATCCTGAATGGCTATACGACACCTGACGGCCATGTAGAACCTTCTGCCGACGAAAAGATCGCTATGGGCAAGAAGACCATAGTTGCCCTTGCAGCCTATCGCAAAGCGAAAAAAGACGGAGACGAAAAGACTGCTGCCACCGAACTGGTGACGCTGAAGGAGAATATGAAGTATTTCGGTTATGGCTATATCCGCGACAAATCGGAGCTTGTGCCATTCATCCCCATCAATTTCTGGGCCTTCCGCATCATGGTCGGTATGGGATGTCTGTTTATTCTCTTCTTTGCTGTCATCCTGGCCGTCGCCTATCAGTTCCCCAAAGGACTACTTGGGAAGTACGACATCACAGCTCTACCCGCATGGCACTATTGGCTTGCCATCGCCCTCATCCCACTGGCTTACATTGCCTCGGAGAGTGGATGGCTTGTGGCTGAGTTCGGTCGCCAGCCTTGGACCATCCAAGACATGCTTCCCACGTGGGCTGCCGTCAGCGATCTGCATTCGTCGAGTGTGATGATAACATTCTTCCTCTTCCTCATCCTTTTCACCACGATGCTGGCTGTCGAGATCAACATCTTACTGAAGCAGATCAAGAAGGGACCCGAATACGAGAAATAAAAGTAACAAGATCAAAGTAAAAGAGAAAAAGCTATGACATACGATTTCTTACAGCATTACTGGTGCTTTATCGTCGCACTACTTGGGGCTCTGCTCGTCTTCCTGCTTTTCGTACAAGGAGCGAACTCTGTAGCCCGTAGTCTTGGCTATACCGAGGAAGGTCGCCGACTTGTCTATAACTCCACAGGCCGAAAGTGGGAATTCACCTTCACCACACTCGTCACCTTTGGCGGTGCTTTCTTTGCCTCCTATCCTCTGTTCTATTCAACCAGTTTCGGAGGTGCTTATTGGCTCTGGATGATTATCCTCTTCACATTTGTGCTACAAGCTGTCAGCTACGAGTTCCAGAACAAGATCGGCAACATACTAGGTCCCAAGACCTTCCAGTTCTTCCTCACGCTCAACGGCATCGTCGGTCCCTTGCTCCTTGGCGGAGCCGTAGCCACATTCTTTGAGGGGTCGAACTTCATCATCGAGAAAGACAACCTGGTGGACCCGAATGCCATCACCCCCATCATCTCCCGTTGGGCCAACGCCTCCCATGGCCTCGATGCCTTACTGAATCCCTGGGTTCTCATCTTCGGCTTTGCCGTTGTCTTCCTCGCCCGTGTTCTTGGCATTCTCTATGTCATCAACAATGTCAACGACGAGGACATACGCTCACGCGGCTCTGTACGTCTCGTTGGTGCTGCCATTCCCTTTGTTCTCCTTTTCGTGGCCTATCTTGTCCACCTGCTTCTGAAGGACGGCTATGCCTACAATGACAATGGCATTATCTACATGGAGCCCTACAAGTATCTGACGAACCTACTCGACATGTGGTATCTGCTGGTAATATTAATAATAGGTGTGGTGCTGGTGCTCTTTGGCATCGGCAAGACGATAGTCTCCAAGAACTACATTGGAGGCATCTGGCCTGCCGGCATAGGTACCGTATTGACGGTGCTTGCGTTGCTTCTATGTTCAGCATGGAACCACACAGCCTATTATCCGTCAACAGCCGACCTGCAGTCATCACTGACAATGGCTAATTCCTGCTCGAGTGAGTTCACGCTGCGCACGATGTTCTATGTATCCCTGCTCGTACCTTTCGTACTGGCCTACATCATCTATGCCTGGCGCGCTATCGATGCCAAGAAACTCGATAAGGAAGAAATCAGGAACGATCACGCCTATTAAGTTGTTTTTCAACCCTCCAAACGACAGATTTTCTGGCTATTAGCCCAATCTGTCGTTTTTTCATTTTCGTGTCGCTACAACTTAAGACAAAAAGGATAAAAAAGTTTGGAATGAACCAATAATCGTCTTACCTTTGCAATGTCAAAAGTCAACAACGCGACTCTCGACAAAAGAAAAAAGTAAAATATAAATATTAGTATTAACAATTTTAAATTAAAGAAAGGAAGAGAATTATGGCAAAGACTCCAGTAACAATGAAGATTGACGGTTACAAGGACCGCGAAGTAATGATGGTAAACTACGAGTTCGAACAGGAGACTGATGTAGAGGGACAGATGAGTGGTATCCCCCGTGGTGGTAAGATTACTGTCCGTGTGAAGGCCATGAACGACGGTACCCCTGATCTACTGGCTTGGATGACAGAGCGCAACCTGCCGAAGAACGGTAGCATCGAGTTCCTCGAGACGAAGACCGGCAAGGCAATGAAGACTATTAAGTTCACCAACGGCTACTGCGTTGACTTCGAAGAGAAGTGGGAAGACAAGGCTGGCCACTTTGAGGAGATCGTTATCACCTGCAAGCAGATTGAGGTTGGTTCTATCAAGTTCGAGAACGAGTGGGCTTAATTGAGGTAATAGGTAATAGTGAAAAGTGAATAGTGAAAAGTGAATAGTGAAAAGTGAATAGTGAATAGTAACAATTAAAGAAAGAAAGGAAACAAGATATGGCAGAGAATGTAACACCAGTAACCCTCGAGGTGAAAGATTTTAAGGCACGTGAGGTAATCTTAGTGGATTACAAGTTCAATCAGGCAACTGATCGTGAAGGACAGATTTCAGGTATCCCCCGCGGCGGACGCATCAACATCCGCGTGAAGGCCCTGAATGACGGCAACGCCGAACTGCTCGGCTGGATGCTGGCTCCGACAGATCCGCGCGACTTCACTATCAAGTTCCAGAGCACGGTTGACGGCAAGGACATGAAACAGCTGAAGGGCACAGGCTGCTACTGTGTGAAGTACAAGGAGTATTGGGCAGACGGTGAAGAGCACTACGAGGACATCGAGCTCGTATGCCAGAAGCTCGAGAACGGCTCAGTAGCCTTCGAGAATCCTTGGCGATAAGGCATATTTAAGTATTTGATGTTAAATAGCGGGATGCGTTTCACAGCGCCTCCCGTTATTTTTGTCACACTCGCAAGGCGCGCATCGCATTGAGGACGGCGAGGACGGTGACACCAACGTCGGCAAAGACGGCCAGCCACATGGTAGCGATACCCAAAGCGGCGAGGACGAGTACGGCGACCTTGACGCCGATGGCAAACCAGACATTTTGACTGGCAATGGACAGCGTGCGACGGGCGATGCGGATGGCAAGTGCGATTTTCGAGGGTTTGTCGTCCATCAGCACCACATCAGCAGCCTCGATAGCAGCATCAGAGCCAAGTCCGCCCATAGCGATACCGACATCAGCGCGCGCTAGGACAGGAGCATCATTGATACCATCACCAACAAAAGCAAGATATTGGCCTTCAGGCTTTTCCGTCAGCAGGCGCTCGATATGAGCAACCTTATCAGCAGGCAACAATTCTGCATGATATTCATTCAGACTGAGCTGTTGAGCGACATTCTCAGCTACCTCCTTCCGATCGCCTGTCAACATCACCGTCTTAGCAACCCCAAGTGACTGCAACTGTGCAATCGCCTCAGCACTATCCGCCTTGACCTTATCGTTAATAACAATATGCCCAGCATACTCGCCATCGATAGCAACATGAATAATCGTACCGACATGATGGCAATCACGCCACTTGGCTCCAACAGCGTCCATCATCTTCGTATTACCGACGCAGACGAGATGGCCTTCCACATTGGCCTTGATACCATGACCGGCCATCTCCTCGACATCAGATATCTTACAACCATCTGTAGCCTCATCAGGGAAAGCATCACGCAGGGCAGCACCTATCGGATGCGTAGAAAAATGTTCGACATGGGCCGCAAGATGAAGCAGTTGCTGCTCGTTAATATGGTCAGGATGGACGGCAGTCACCGCAAACTGTCCATGCGTCAACGTGCCAGTCTTGTCGAAGACAACGGTATGAACCTTCGCCAATACATCCATATAGTTAGCGCCTTTGACGAGGATGCCATTACGTGAAGCACCGCCAATACCACCAAAAAACGTGAGTGGCACACTGATCACCAGCGCACAGGGACAAGACACTACCAAGAACATCAGGGCTCGATAGAGCCATGTGGCAAAGGCGCCGCCAAACAGAGTCGGTATCACTGCCAAAGCCAAAGCCGCAAACACGACGACTGGCGTGTAGATTCGCGCAAAGCGGGTGATAAAGGCCTCACTCTGCGACTTATGCTCACCAGCATTCTCCACAAGGTCGATAATCTTAGCCACAGTGCTCTCACCAAACGACTTGGTGGTACGCACCTTGACGACACCCGACAGATTCACACAGCCTGAGATAACCTCATCGTCCACCGCCACTTCACGAGGAACACTCTCACCCGTCAGCGCCACAGTATTCAGTGCCGAAGCGCCCTCGATAATCACGCCATCAAGCGGAACCTTTTCACCTGGACGAATCAAGATGATCTCCCCCACTCCGACTTCCTCAGGACTGACATCACCACGCCCTTCGACATGAGCCACATCTGGACGGATATTCATCAGATGAGCAATGCTATTGCGGCTCTTGCCTTCGGCATAACCCTCGAAGAGTTCGCCAACCTGGAAGAAGAGCATCACGAAAACGGCCTCAGGAAATTCGTGCTCGGCACCAGGAAGGAAGCCGATGCAGAGAGCTCCGATGGTGGCGACAGACATGAGGAAATGTTCATTGAACGCATCGCCACTGGTGATGCCTTCCCAAGCCTCATGCAATGTCTCGTGGCCTATTAATAAATAAGGTACGAGATAGACAAGCAGCAACTGCCACGTTGCCAGATTCAGATTTTTCTCAATGAGTACGGCGGCTATCAGCAGCACGACAGTGATAGCAATCAGCCACAACTGAGACTTCAGGTCGTGCTCCTCATGCTCATGATGATGTTCGTGATGATGTTCTGCATGCTCATGCTCGTGATGATGCTCATGCTCACAACAGTTACAATGATGATGTGCCATATCTTTACAGTTTCTTTAATTTTTTTGCAAAGATACGGCACATTGACTGCAACTCGGTTGCAAACTGAATTATTTGGCGAAAAGTTGGTCGAGGAAGGTATAAAATGCAGGATCTTCACCTACTACAACCTTCACAAGCCGGCCTTCAGGGTCGATAATAACCTTTGTAGGGAAACCTTGGATATTATACTGCTGACCCAGCGTCTGTAAGTAGTCTTCAGGACAACGCACCTGTAGCCAAGGCAGTTGATGCTCCTCTACGGCGGCCTTCCACTTCTCTTCCGTATCCTGACAATCGACACCAAGGATTTCCATCTTGTCCTTATACTTACTGTAAGCCTCCTTCATGCCGGGAATACCTCGGATACACCAGATGCACCATGAGCCCCAGAAGTCGAGCACGACATATTTGCCTCGCAAAGAAGAGAGTTTCAGAGGATTACCTTGCAAGTCGGGCAACTCAAAATCAGGAGCAAGATCGGTTTGTGCGTCTTCCACCTGCTGAACTTCAGTTTTAACTACGTCAGCCTCAACAGTCTTTGGACGTTGGGCACAAGCGGCAAACAGCGAGAGTGTCACTGAAAGCAAGCTAATGGTCAAAATGGATTTCTTCATGATCTTTAGTTTTGTATAATTTGGCCACAAAGGTACACAAAAAACCACAATTCTGCAAACATTCCAAGAAAAATCCCTGCCAAATACTTCATTAGGTGTAGTTGACACCCCATCTACCCCCTCTATGATGACAATAAGCCCCGCCAGTTGGCGGGGCTTATTCATTTAGGCTGCAGCGCTGCATACTCCTTTACAGCATCGAAACAAGGACAGTCGCGGTCGTGGCTGAGGTCACGATGACCGACGATGCAGGCCCGGGGATACGCTTTGCGCAACTGTCGGAGTAGCCAAAGCATGGCAGCCTTCTGCGCCTCGGTACGTGTATCGGCGGGTTGACCGCGGATGTCCAGCCCACCTTCATAACAGATGCCAATAGAGTAACTGTTATGGTGCAGACAGTGGGCTCCTACCATCCACTCCGGACGGCCTGGCTCGATCTGTCCGTCACGACGGACGACGTAGTGGTAGCCGATACCAAACTTGTAATGTCTGTCACGGCGATGCCAAGTGTCGATCTGAGCGGCCGAGGATGTCTGGTCGGGCCGTACTGCCGAACAATGAATAACCAACAATGTAATTGCTCTCATAACTATTCACTCTTCACTATTCACTATTCACTGTGCCCTACAGCTAAGTGTGGCGAGTGCCGTAGCAATCGACGTGGCGATCGTCGCCACCCACTTCAAAATAGATACAACAACTTTCTTCGAAACCTTCATAAGCTCAATTATTCACTATTCACTCTTCACTATTCACTATTACCTTACTTAGTCTCCTTCGCCCGGTATGGTCGAGCCGCCCTGGTTACCGCCCTGGGTGTTGTCGTCGGTGGTCTGGCTGCCGGAATTTTCGCCACCCTCGCCGTCGCTGGAAGTGGAATCACCCTCCGGCTTCAGACTGGGATCGTAGGTCTCCTCGAAGAGCACATCCTTGATGAGCGTCTTGGCCACGACGTACTTCTGCACAATCTTACCTTCCTTGCTCAGGGCCTGCCCCACGACGATACGCTCGGTCTCGGGCTGGAACAGCACGCGGCGCGTGGTGATCGTGGCTGCCGTGCAACCCAGCTTGTCGGACGTGCCGATGCTGGAGAAGCCCACCTTGAAGATGCCGATGCCGTCGAGCTTCACCTTCTGGCCCAGTTCGAAGTAGTGCTTCATCGCACCGCCCAGCTCGTCGAGCACCGCCTTGATGTCGCTCTTCTTCACCGAGGCCTGCTGCTGGATGTAGTTGGCCAGCTCCTCGGTCTCCACGAAACGCTGGTCATAGACCGCTGTGGCGAACCACTTGCCGTAGGCCGTGCTCTTGCTGTTGTTGTTCTGCAACTTTGTGAATTTCTGACTCATAAAACTAAAAACTTTAAAATGTTAAACATAGGCTTTGCGTTCAGGGTGCCCCTCACCTTCGGGTTGTGCCGATAGTCCCTTCGGGTCGTTCCGATGGTCGTTACGCCTCGTGCTGATAATCTCCATCCCGGGTAAGGGATTATCGCTTCGGGTCGTAGATGACGTCCGGACAAGTCGTAGATGGCATTCCTTTCAGTCAAGGGTGACATTCCGCTGAATCACAGTACAAAGATACGACATCCGCCCCCCCGTTTTGTTGCCAGAAGTTGCCGCCCGTTGCCAGCGGCCAACTTTTTCTGAAAAATTTCAGTCGATGCAGAGGTATTCGGCGATGAGACGCACCTGGCGGGCGGTGTAACTGTTGCGGTTACGGTTCCAGCGCGTCTGCTTCAGCGCCGCCACCAGCTCCGGACAGCGGTTGATGTCCTCACGCAGTTTCTTCATTGCCGACTTCACCTCTCTGGTGTGCGGCGAATAGATCCGCGCCAGCTCCCGCTTCATATACTCACGGTCTTCTATCATAATACTTCTTTCTTTATTTCACTATTCACTATTAACTATTCATTATTCACTATTCATTATTCACTCTTCACTAAAAAGATGCAAGCAGTGTAGGTAGATTATCGGAAACCTCACGCGTACCGCATAGGCGTGCACGGTACGCGAGAGAGCACTAAGAAGTGCCTGCACCACCTGCACCCTCTTCCTCATTCTGAACGTCGAGGGCCAGTAGCCGACGGTTAGCCTCGATCTCCTCCGGCTTATAGCGCACCACACGGTAGCCACGCCTGCCCTTCGACGCACACTGCGCATAGCCCAGCTTCTGCATGGCACCGCCTATCTTCTCAGGCGTGAAGCGCAGCGACGGACCCTCACTGGCTACCAACAGGATATCCGTAGCCGTATAGAACTCTCCGCGCTCGCCGTCGCCGGGGTGGCGGAAGTGCTTCTCGATTGCCTCCTGCTCGGGGCAGGGCGCCTCGAACGTGCGGTTATGGCTCTTCAGCCGCTCCTCCTCGGCCTTGGAGAAGAAGTGGCGGAAGCCCTGTCGGTAGAGGGCATAGGCCTGCGCATAGATGCCCTCGTAGTTGAAGGGATAGAGCCGCGGGTCGTCGATGCGCTCCACCTCAAACGGCAGCCACCGGCGGTTGCCCGTCGCGTCGTTGAGGAACTGTACGTTGTTGCCCGTGCCGCAGAACGAGGCCACGTGCGGCATGTGCTCCGTATAGTAGCCATACGGTCGTCGCTCGTCGATGGCAGGCATCGTCACCACCGACTTCATCGTGTTCACATCCGTGGAGCGCATCACGTCGAGTTCCTCATAGCACACCAGCCCGTACTGCGACATCGCTATCAGATCGTCCTTGCCCACACGGCTTGCGTTGACCTTGATACGGAAGTAGTCGCTCAGCTCAGGCGGCAATAACCGGCTGAACCAAGTGGTCTTATAGATGCCCTGCTCCCCGATGAAGACGAGCACCCCTTGGTTCACCGTGTCTTCGTCGAGCCAGCTGGCCACCATGCCCACGAGCCATCGTCTCAGCACGTCGGCGAAGAACAACTGTTCCTCCACACCGCCCTTCACGCTGACTGTCGCCGAGAGTTCGAGGATATAGTCCTGCCCGTCCCACGGCGGCAGGCGGTTCAGGTAGTAGAGGAAGGGGTGGAACCCCTGCACATAGCCGGAGTCCAGCACGGTCTCCAGATCGGTCTTCCGTGTCGGTTTGACGCTTTGCAGGGCCGTTAGCAGGGTGTTCTTCAGCCGGTCGCTCATCGGCTGCCACCCGTCACTGACGAACTGAGTCAGTTCGCTGTTCGCGCAGAACGGGTCTTCCATCGGCAGGCGGGCCTCCACCCGGTGTTTCACGAGGTTCCATCTCAGGTGGATATGGTCACTGAGATAGGCTTTGATCTCCCCCACCGTCGCATATACCTCACGCCAGTTGGGCTTGTGCTCCCCTGTCCCATCGTCAGCGACAACAGCCTTCTTCCGTTTCTTCTTAGGTTTCTCTTCGTCCATAGGCAAAAATGATTGATTTTCTGCCACGAAGTTACGGCTAAAAGTCGGGACATGCAAGTTTTCGCGGCACAATCTTACGTCGCGTCACGAAATAGAAACCTGTGGGGTTAACCAGGGTCTTCGAAACTGATGCGGAGCCGCATGCCAAGGGCATCGGCGATGCGTTCCAACTGTTTAAGCGTGACATTTTTCTTGCCACACGACACGGCATTCAGATAAGGGCGACTCACCCCTACCAGCTCTGCCAACTTAGTCTCATTGATGTTTTTTTTCCATCGCCTTCTTCAAGTCGATGCTAGTCTCTTTGTTCATTGAAATTAAAGTTTGATGACTATACAAAATAACAAGGGTGCCCAGCGAAACTGAAGGCACCCTTTAAAAAATAAAAAACTTCTTGCGTTACGTCTCACGACGTTACTTTAACCAATTAATATTTTTTTCAATCATGAATTTGAATATAGCGTCATCACGACGCGAGTTTTTTACAAAATACGTAATCTAACTATCTTTGGACAAATTAGATCATGCGACACGCCTGTCGCCAATCTAACGTCTCACGACGGCTCAAATGAATATTGACATGTTAAGAACTTCCTTTCAAAAGGCCCCGCGTCATCACGACGCAGGAAACCCTTATCATTGATCTATTAAAGTATTTGATGAAAAATTTGCCTTTTAGAGGCAATGCAAAATGACACACCTGTCATCGCTATATCATAGAAACCCGTCTGGCAGGCACACTGGCAACTAGCAATTATAATTCTCTTATCATTTGGACACGATCGGTCGCCATGCCCCACCAGGCAGGTCGATTTCTACTCAGAATCTAAAAAGATAATCCGGCATCATCACGACATGGGATTATCAAAACAATTTATTAACCTTTCGCGTGCGTCTCGCGACGACATAATTAAAACTTATATAACCATGTATTAATCTATTATCCATGCGTCTCACGACGTGAAAAAGTATTTGATATAAAATATTAATTGTAACACGCTTGTTACTATACGATCAATTAATCAAATTTATTTACCAATTTACGAAACACCTTTGTGTTCAAATGACGTCTCACGACGTGAAGAAAATACTAATATAAAATGCAGAAATACAAACACGCTAGTATGAGAATTTCGACTAAAGCTACTAGCGCTGTAAACTGTACGGCATTCAATCGCCGCTCTGAATCACTTCTAATCATTGTTCGAGCTTATTGATTATGTTGTATGTTTCGTTATTAATACTCGGCGGGCGAGGCTGCGGGCCTGCCCGCCGAGTGAGAGGTTAAAATGTCATTCAAGTGGGGTGCTCTTGCACCAAACTCCTACGGATGGGCCTGTTGGCCCCGCCCGAAAGTTTTAGTTAGATACCTTTTTATTCAAATTGATAAATTCTGAATTGGCAAAGGGTTAATAAGCGAAAGCGGCACGAACTCGGCCGTCGAGGCCCTTACCGTCGACGCGCCAGCGACTGGAGTCAAAGCGGTAGTCCCACGCGGTTTGGTCGAAGTCTGCGTTCTCCGTACTACTCCAATAGTCGCCAGATGTAATACCTGTATGGCCGACATCAATCATCTTCGTCCACTGACCCTTAGAAGGCAAGAACCAGATACTTGCACCAGTTGGCTTACCTGCGCTGTAACCCTTGGCTGCCTGAGCGGCCGGGTAAGCTGCGTTGGCGCCGTATGCATTGGTAAACGCAATACCGTTCAAAGCAACTGGGTCATTATAAGCTGACTCACCGCGTGTGTAAGAGGTCTTCCACTGAGCTGAACCTGATGCATCTGCCGTAGCAAGCACGAGAATACGAGATTCAGGTGCACTCTCGTCAACGGGTGCATCACTATAGTAAGCCACAACACCAATGGCATCGGAATTGTCATCAGCCAGACTACCGTCAGCCTTCACATACTTACCGAGGTATGTACCGTCAGCAGCATTTGTGGCAGGATCCTGATTGATCCACGTACGCAGTTCGGAAAGACATGTCGGAGTAGTCACAGCCGCAGGGGTGTTGCTAGGCAGCCAGGCCTCGCCGTTGACGGCGTCGGCATCGGCCCAGTCAGAGACGGTGGCATCGAACTCAACCTGGCTCAGACCGAGGTGCAGCTGGATGGTATATTTCTTACCAGCCTCAAGCTTCATGGCTTCGCCGCTGGTAAGGGTGATGGTCTTCGAGATCTTGTTCTCGATGCTCACACCGGGAGTCTCGTTGTCAGAGACAGTACCGGCGAGGTTGTCGTCCTTCGTCTCGATGTCATAGACGATCGTGACATTCATGTTGTCACCCGTCGGAATGACATAGATGGGATCATTGACAGCGCCTTTGAACAGGTTCTTGGCGGTCTTCGTCACACCCTTTTCAGTGCCGTCAGCATCCCATCCCTTCGTCTGGATGATCGACGGGTTCAGGCCCGTCACCTTCTCGTTGCTGGCGGTGTAGCCAGTACCTTCCTTGCCGTCCTTCATGCCGTCGTAGATCGTGTATTCCTCGGCCAGAAGCGGCTCATTGCTGCAGTTGTAGCCCTTCCAGTTGGGAGTGCCTTCCTCCTCGTTGTTCAGGTTCAGCGCACCCTTCATGGCAAAGCCGTTGAACGTGATGCTGCGAACATACACCTTCGACTTTGAATCGACCTCTACACCGGCACCGTGGGTATCGGTGTTCACGTCGGCATCGATCTGCACGTTCAGCTGAGACAGCGCGTGCTTGAAGGTGAACTTCATCTTCTGGCCCAGAGACTTCTGAGGGCGCTGCACGTTCAGCCAAGGCATGCCTGCCGACATCGTCTGGCTGCCGCCGTTGATGATGTCCCAAGTAACATCCTGATCGGGATTGACGACGCCCCAGCACAGGTCAACGCAGTTCGTCGGATCCAGCGAGCCGACATACTTCACGTACGGGTCGCCGGCGGCAGTGTTGCGCGTAAAGCCCGTGATACCCACCTGGTCCTCGGCCACCTTACCGGTAGCGGGGGTATTGGCTGTGTAAGGCGCATAGGCGAAGAAGCTCAGCTTGTCGACATCGTCGCTCTGGGCCTTGTTGCCGTACTCGTTAGGCCAGTACTTGACAGGCTCGTACGTCCAGCCGGCACCGGAAACCTTCTGGTTGTACATGAAATTAGGCGTGCTCGTCTGGTCGTACTCGTTCATGTCGGTGTAGTAGCCGAACACACCGAAGCCCTCCGTCTTCAGCTTGTCGTTGTCCATCGCACCTACCGCACCCGCACGTGTCAGGCTGCGCTGGGAGTAAGCCTCGAAGCTGACCGCATTCTCAACACCCGCTGCGTCCTGCTGCTTCACAGTCTGCAACGAGAGGTCGTCACTCGAGCAACTGGCAAGCACCGCCGCCACAGTCGCTCCAAATAACAGTTTCTTGTTCATAATCACAAAGTTTAAATTCTATATATATCGTTTAACTCATTATTTTCTACTCCAAATGGCGCAAAGGGACCAGCCCCAGTATGCGCCGCGCACAACTGACACAAAAAAGTCAGTATGTGCAACATCGCTTGTCGCTCAGGGAGCGGCGGTTGTCGCCGAGGCGACGCTTATCCCCTCTCCAGGGGATTTGAGAAACTCCCGGGCGCCGCGGACGGGGCTTGCAGGCCCGCCCTACGGATGGGCCTGCTGGCCCCGCCCGAAAGTTTTAATTAAACACCACTATTCGAAATTGATGAATTCTGAATAGGCAAATAGATTAGAAAGCGAGGACCGCGCGAACATAGTAGTCGCTGCTGCTGTTGTCCTTACCGCCGCTGCCCACGGCGCTATGCGAGCCACCGAAGAGCAGGTAGTAAGCGTACTTAGCACCGTCCTCCGTACTACTCCAATAGTAGCTGTATCCATCGGGGAACACTCCGTTGTCGGAAGTTGACAGAGTCTCCAGATGACCCAACATATTGACGAAGTCCGTCCTTGTCGGCCACTGCCAAGTAGCACCAGAAATAGCATCACGAGAAGGAGTTCTATTCCAACCGGGATTAGAATTGAACGCATTCCAAGATGTACCACCAGGAGCATCGTTTGTCAAAGCGATAGCGCGAGAAGCGCCTGTAGTAGCACTCTTATAGGCAATATAAGCCTCTGCTGTCGTACCGGCTGTAACGGCATCGTCCTTGCTGGCGTATGCCTTACCATCGGCACCGACAAACATACCGACAGTAGCCTCGCTCAGAGCAACGCCAGTTGTAGCAACCTCGCCGTTGCCGGGAAGCCACGCCTCGCCAGCATTGCTTGTCTGCCACTCTGAAACCTCGGCATCGAACTCTACCTGGCTCAGGCCGAGGTGCAGCTGGATGGTGTACTTCTTGCCGGCCTCGAGTGACATCGGAGTGGTGGTGTCCTTGATGGTGATGGTCTTCGAAATCCTGTTCTCGATGCTCACACCGGGAGTCACACCGTCGGAAACGGTACCGGCGAGGTTGGCATCCTCGGTCTCAATGTCATAGACGATCGTGACATTCACGTTATCGCCGGTCGGGATGACATAGATGGGAGCTTCGACAGTGGTGCTGTTGAACAGGTTCTTGGCGGTCTTCGTCACACCCTCGGCAGACTGATTCCATGCCTTGTCCTGAATGATCTTCTCGTTCAGGCCGGTCACCTTCTCGTTGCTGGCAACATAGCCAGTTCCCTCCTTGCCGTCTTTCAAACCGTCGTAGATCGTATATTCCTCGGTCACGATCGGCTCGTTGTTGCAGTTGTACCCCTTCCAGTTAGGCGTATTGGCATCCTCGTTGTTCAGGTTCAGCGCACCCTTCATGGCAAAGCCGGAGAACGTGATGCTGCGCACGAACACCTTCGTATTGGCATCAAGGTCTGCACCCTGACCGTGCTGGTTGGTGTTCACGTCGGCATCGATCTGCACGTTCAGCTGCGACAGCGCGTGCTTGAAGACGAACTTCATCTTCTGCCCCAGAGACTTCTGAGGGCGCTGCACGTTCATCCAAGGCATACCATCGGTCATCGTCTGATCGACACCCTGGATGGTTTTCCAAGTCTGGCCGGAAGCGACACCCCAGCACAGGTCCACACACTTCGTGGGCTCCAGCGAACCGACATACTTCACGTACGGGTCGCCGGCGGCAGTGTTACGGGTGAAGCCCGTGATGCCTACCAAGTCCTCTCCTGCCTCGACCTTGCCCGTAGAGGGAGTGTTCTCCACATAAGGAGCATAGGCAAAGAAGCTCAGCTTATCGACGTCGTCGCTCTGGGCCTTGTTGCCGTACTCGTTCGGCCAGTACTTGATCGGCTCGTAGGTCCAGCTGCCGCCGCTGTACTTCACTTCCTGGTTGTACATGAAGTTAGGCGTGCTGGTCTGGTCGTACTCGTTCAGGTCGGTGTAGTAGCCGAACACGCCGAAGCCCTTTGCCTGGAGCTTCGCATTGTCCATCGTACCCGCCTCACCGGCACGCGTCAGTCCGCGCTGAGACAAAGCCTCGAAGCTGACCGCATTCTCAAGACCCTGGGCCTCCTGCTTGGCAGTCTGCACCGAAAGGTCGTCACTGGAGCAACTGGCGAGCATCGTCGCCACCGTTGCTGCAAATAATACTTTCTTGTTCATAAAGACTAAAATCTAAATTAATAAATAACCAAAACGGTTGAAAAATATCTGAAATTATGTATTGGATAAAAATCATCAGTCGCTCAAGGGTTGCTCAGGGGCGTGCGGCTGGAGAGCGTCAGCACATAGTCCTGGTTGCTGCTCTCGGCACCATCGACCGCCAGGTCGATCACCCCGCTGACGGAACCGCTGTAGCCCGTGCTCAACGAGTAGGACACCGTCACCTCCACCTGCTGCTTCTGCCCGGCAGGGGTCATCGGGATGTAGAACACCCCGAGGTCGGACTTCTCATAGTCGTGGGCCGTACAGGAAGCGGAGGTTGCCGTGGCCAGAAGATATGCGGGAGAGGGCGTGAGCTCCAGCGTGCGGTGCACCATCGGGCCGTCGGAGGCTATCTCCTGCCAGTTGGGCTCACTGGCATTGTTGAGCACCAGGCGCCCCTTGCGCGTCAGCGTATAGTCGAGCTTTACCTTGGTAAGTGTCAGCGTCACCTCTGCACCTTGTGAAGGAGCCAACTGGCGGAGTTTATTCTGGAAAAGATCACTGCAGACCACTTTAACACGGTCACCGGCACCGGCCAGCGCATGGCGGAAGGCGAACTTGATCCTCGCCCCGGTCTTCTCCGGGCGCTTCTGGTCCTTGGCAACGGCATAGAGCAGATCGACCTGATGGTTTTGCCAGTCATCCTCCTCGCCGCCCAGCTGGTAGGTCAGCCAAGCATCACCAATCTCCGTATTATTGGAGAAATCGACAATACAACGGGAAGCCTTGTCTGAACGGTCGCGCTTGCTATAGGGGGCATAGGCAAAGAAAGTAATATACTCGTCACCCTCCTCGCCAGTCGTCTCGTTGGGCCAGTACTTGACAGGGCTGTAAGTCCAATCTGTGGCAGCATATGTCACCTGCTGGTTCCACATGAAGTTCCAGTTGATGGAGCTGCTGACGTAGGGGTGCTTTCCGGTACGGCAGGCAAATACGCCGAAGCCGTCGCTGCGGAGACGTGAAAGATCCTCCCTACCTGCTGCACGTGTGGATGCCACCTCGGGGTTATTAGAATAGCTTTGGTCAACTGTAAAACAGATGGCACTACCCTTGGCTTCGGCACCGGGGTTGACAGAGATGAAATCAACCGCAGCGTCGTCGCCTGCACATGCAGCCAACAGCAGGAAGGCTGGCAAGGTTATGAGTTGTTTAACTTTTAAGTTCATATCCATTTTCATTTACATTAATAACTCAGAACTGAACATCTACTATAGGACCATCAATCCATGGCTCCACCTCGGCATCGAAACCTGCACCATTGTAAGGATCGACATTAGGCAAAATGATAGGAGCATCCTTTCCGCGCGGACCCGGAGGGCCTGGAGGGCCTTCTGGACCCGGAGGACCCGACGGTCCCGGAGGGCCTTGCTGGCCGCTTGGATCTTCACCCCAGAACTGCTGGAGCAGGTCGATCAGCAGGAGATAGCGGTCTTCGAACCATACCACCTGATTGCCCACGTCGTAAGAATACTCGACCACCGTGGAGCGGTCGCGCAGCGTGAAGCGCAGGTTCAGCCGCAGCTGCTCGTGCTGGCTGCGTACCCGCCAGATGCTGTCGTTGACACCATGTTCATGACCATATTCATCGATGGCAGTCTGACGCTCCTCACCATCATGGACACTCTTCCAGCCATCCACCGCTGACGGGCGCAGGCCGAAGGTATTGAGGGAAATCCAAATATAGCCGAGGCTATCGATGCGCTGCCCTGAGAGGTCGCGCACCACATCGTGCTTCCAATTTTCGAATGCCACGAGACAAGGCCGTTCGGTATTCTCACCACTGCCGAGGTAGTGACCGTCGGACAGTCCGACCAGCGAAGCCTTCACGGCGCCCGGATAGCCGAAGTCGATATTCTGGAAACCTTTAACAAAAACGCGCACACGCAAATCCAGAACCACCGGCTCCGGCTTAGAGAAGAAGCCCTGCGTAACCAACGACGACTGGTAGTCCTCATACTCCTTCCAGGGGATATAGTCACCGTATTTACCAATATAAATATCCATGTCCTTCAGCGTGTCGGCAGCCATGTGCTGCGGTGCGGCGCTGACTGTGAAATAGCCGGTCGGTTCGCGCGACGGCAACTGGTCGGTGTAAGTCCAACAAGAGTCGCCATAGAGCCGGGTGTAAGGTATCGGATCGGTCTTCACCTCAAGCTTAGCATAGACGGAGTCGAAAAGCTCCGGCTGCGCCTCAGCCTTGACGGCCTCGACATGAGCCGTCGGCAACTTGTCCATATCAACGAAGCGCTGGAAGGAGAACTCCGCCGGGGAGTAGTCGACGACTAACCCCTGGTAGCGACCACCAGACAGGTAGATGTCGTCGTAGTGTTCCACCTCAGCAGTCGTACTATGCTTGGTGCGTTCACCTGAGTCAGGATAGAACCACACCGACATATTATCGGGCTTGGTCTCAGGATGGCCCGGCACATAGTCACTCCAATCGACATCCAGATATACATTATGGAGCTCGTCGCCGAAGACATAGAGTTCACGGCGCTCACAGCCGGAGAGCAGGAACACGATAGCCAGCACTGCCGTATACAATGCGAAAGTCGACATGATTGCGGCTTTAGCGTCTTTCTTATATTTATTCCTATTATACATCATATCAGCGGTCATTATTTCTGTTCGTACTTCAAGTCAACCTCCTTCATATCATGCTGCAGGTCATCCTGTAATCTGGCCATCTTGGCATCCAGACGCATCTTCAAGCGCTCAGCCTTCTGGTCACCACTGGCCACCCGCTCAAGCAGTTCGGGGGTGAGCCGCCCAGCCACCTTCGCGCTGTCGCGCTCGAAACGCTCATGCAGTTTGAGGCTGTCGCGGAAATGCAGGTAGTCGTAGCGCTCTGCCTCGGCAGCTAATGCCTTCTGCCGGCGCCAGGCACCATTCTTCTGTTTGAACACGTAACCAAGAGAGATGTTCAGATGAGGCGTACCAATCCAGTTGTTACGTCCCGTCTCACGCCACATCAGGTGATCGTCGTGATGTTCCTCGTAGCCATCGGGGAAGAGCGTGCTACCTGTATAGCGACGCCAGGGCACATAGGCATAGCCCAGACCGATGCCCGCATCGAAGGCCCACTGTTTACGGCGGCCGAAGCGATGCTGCCATCCAATGTTGATAAAGCCCGAATAGACCTCACCCTGATAGCCGCGGCTCTTCCATTCGAGGTCGCCGTAGCCTGCACCGACGCCAAGTCCGATGTGCCAACCATTTAACGTATGATGGAGATGGCGCTGTCCAAGCCAACGGCGAATCTCGAGTGAACCATATAATATTTCGTTTGCGTAGGCATTATAGGCGAAGGTCCACCACGACCAGACACCCTCCACATTAATGCTCCACCGGTCCTTGTGATCGAGCGACCACTCAGCCTGCAGGTTAGGCGTACCTGTGGCGAGCAGGGGCAAGTTGGAGCGCAGGATCCAGACCGGCTCACGCAATACGGGTTTCCTAACTTCCGGTTCCGGGATGCCCTGATCAGTGCCAACGCCCACTACCGCGGGGATGACAGGCGAGCCGGCGCACTCCATGACAACGGTATCACGCACAACAATCGTATCACGACCACCCACATAGCTCAGGATAGCCGTCGCGCCACTGCGTAACGGGGCAAGGTATCGGCTAAGTAATATAGACCATACCGCTCCGCCATGCAGGGCGCGCAGCTTCGGTTCACGGTGATCAATTCTGTTTTCTTCAACACTTGCAGGCTGCTCGATAATGCGCAGCACTTCGTCGCGCCAGGGTTCATTACTGGCGGCAACGGACTCATAAAGCCCATCCCAGCGTGCAGCCTCGTTATGGACGATGATGCTCCCCACCCGGCTGCCGAGCCGCTGCCGGACTAATCGCCGTATGGCGATACCACGGTTTTCGCCCAACCAACGATTGTGAGCAGCCGTTCCCTCAGGTGACGCTCCACTGTAAATGTCAAGTCGAAGGAAACGAGGTGACACATTTTGAAAATGATCCCTGAAATTCTGCTCGAAGGTATCCCACGCCTGACGATTCCCTGCAAAATCCATATCGATGCGGATGCTGTCGAGGCGGAAACGGATTCCGAGCGTATCGGCCTGCGATTGTGCCAGCATTGTCTCGCTTGACAACACTGACACCATCAGCAGAAACCATCTCAACACTTTACTTAACATACAACCACAGATATTTAAATTGTTTCTTACTGTTTATATCATTTTTAGCGCTCCTATTGCGGATAGGTGCGTTTCTTGGTATTTTGCATGATTAATAGAAATTTAGTACTTTTGCAGGCAGAAATACAATTTATATTATGAGCATCATTATTAACTTGAATTTCTATTTCGGATGGAACTGGCCTCGTCTATCCAAACGAACAGTCGAGGAGTTGAGAGGAAAGACTCCAAGTAATGAACCTTTCATTGTGAAGGCCAAGGAAGAGATTGAGAAGGCTAGGTGCCTTTGCAGTAGGAGTACCACGGAGAACCGTATAACGGCACTCAATGCTTTCGAAAAGTTCCTTCATGAAAGAGGTGACGAGACGACAACCGCCGATGGCCTTACCATTGACCACATCAAGGCTTTCGAAAAATGGCAGCTTGACCGTGGACGGAAACTGAACTATGTCAGGTGCAATCTCCGGAACCTGCGTGCCATCATCAACCGCATCAACGGCAAGGGAACAGAACTCTTCGAGAGCATCAGGACAGCAAATGCACAAACAGAAAAGAGAGCTGTCGATGCGGAGATCATTAGTAAACTGGAAGAATGCCAGTTACCGAAAGGTTCAAGGAAAGACCTTGCCCGCAACATTTTCCTGTTCTGCTTCTATGCCATGGGCATCCCCTTGATAGATGCAGTACATCTCAGGAAAAGTCAATACCGCGACGGACACATCATCTATTACCGCCATAAGACACATAGGCAGGTGAAAATCAAGGTTGCCTCGAAACTGAAACAGATGATAGATAAGTTGTCTCATAACGATTCACCTTATCTGCTCCCGATACTCACTGCAAAAGATAATACTGAGGTTGAACTGCAATATAAGCGGTTCCAACAGAACTACAACCGAACACTGGCAAGGATTTCTGAGGATCTCGGGATGGAATCACACCTCACATCATATACGCCAAGACACACATGGGCCAGCATCGCCTTTGAGAAAGGCGTCAATATCAATGTCATCTCACAGGCACTGGGTCATGCAAATACCAGAACGACGCAGAACTATATCCGGGAGTTAAGCGGAGAACAGTTGAACGAGGCCAATCTGATGGTCATACAGCGTCTGGAAAGGAAAATACATCCTGACAGAAAAGGAATGGCAGACAAACCGCGAAAAGTTAAAAAGAACAAAAAAAGACAAATAAAAGTGACATAGTTGGATAAATTCAAAAAACTTTCTTAAATTTGCACTTACAAAAACGCACCTATCCGCAATAGTTTCTCAAAATTTCATCTTGATTTGTGTGTAAACACAAATAATATGTACCCGTACATTAATATAATTCCCTTCTTTCAAAACCGAATTAGGGGATAAAGAATACGATATATAATCATGAAAGAAGTCGGAAGATCATTACCCTCCGACTTCTTTCCATTAAAGTAGTCTATGTGCTTTATTTATAGCATCCGAAGATCGTATCAACGGTCTGCTGCGGCATTTTCTTTGTCAGAAGACTGACAATCCAAACCACAGGGAAGCCGCCAACCATCGCAATGGCACCACAGTTGATGGGGTTGATGGGATTGCCCAACAACATATTCACCACCGTGATACCTACACCCCAGATGAAGCATGCCCAGACAGAAACGGTAGTGACGCCACGCCAATAGAGACCCAGCATGAACGGTGCAAGAAAAGCACCTGCCAGTGCACCCCAAGAGATACCCATCAACTGGGCTATAAAGGTCGGAGGATTCAGTGCGATAAGCAAAGAAATCGCAATGAAGAACATGATGAGGACTCGCATCACGACCACCTTACGGCGCTCAATCTTCTCAGCCACGATATCGTCGATGGTACCATCCTCTACCTCACCGGGCAGTGACTTCTTGTCACGGTAAATCAGGTCGAGCGTCATCGTGGAACTCGAAGTGAGAACCAATGAAGCCAACGTGGACATAGAGGCTGAAAGCACCAACAGCACCACCAGTGCGATGAGCACATCAGGCAACGTGACAAGCATCGCAGGCACGATAGAGTCGAAAGCAATCTTTCCGTTGATGACAACAGGGTCGTAGAGACGACCAAAGCCACCAAGGAAGTAACAGCCACCAGCCACGACGAACGCGAATAAGGTAGAGATGATAGTGCCACGCTTGATAGCGCTCTCATCGGTAATCGAATAGAACTTACCAACCATCTGCGGAAGTCCCATCGTGCCCAGAGAGGTGAGCACGACTACGCCTAACAAGCCCCAAGGATCAGGTCCGAACCACGAGGCAAAGCCGCCATTGACCGCAGGATCTGCATCACTGGGAAGACTTGCCAACTTATCAACGGCATAGGAAAAACCTCCCTGTGCATTGAGCACAGCCACGATGATAGCCACAATGCCAAAGAGCATGATGATACCCTGAATGAAGTCGTTCATCGCCGTAGCCTTATAGCCACCGAGGATGACATAAATAGCCGTCAGGATGGCCATAATCACCACACAGTATTCATAAGGGATGCCGAAACCCATTTCAAAGAGCGTAGAGATACCTTTATAGACACCTGCCGTATAAGGAATCAAAAATACAAAGGCGATGATAGATGCTGCCACACGAAGTCCCTGATCGGCATAGCGCGTGCCAAAGAAATCGGGCATCGTGCGCGACTCGATATGCTGAGTCATCAGTTTCGTCCGGCGCCCTAACAGCACCCACGCCAGCCAAGAGCCTATCACAGCATTGCCGATGCCGATCCATGTAGAGCTGAGACCATATTTCCATCCGAACTGTCCGGCATAGCCCACAAAGACCACAGCCGAGAAATAAGAAGTACCAAAAGCAAAAGCCGTTAACCACGGACCTACAGAACGTCCGCCCAATACAAATCCATCGACACTACTGGCCTGTTTACGTGTGTATAGTCCTACACCTATCATCACGGCCAAGAAGATGATGGTGAGTGTTATCTTAATAAGCATTGTTATTTACTTTTTTACCTTTTTACTTTTTACCTTTCAAAACGCTACCTGTACCTGTGCCTGCAGCCAGTCATAATCTTTCGATGAGATTTTCTCACCACAAAGACAACGCGTGTATTGCAACTGCACACGACATTTCTTATAGAACCAGTATTGCAGTCCTAACGTAAGATTAGTCTGATCCCAGCCCTCAACCTTCGTATTCCGATCGAAAGTCTCGCCCGATGCTACTACGTCAAGCGCATCCACTACGGGAATGGCGATGGTTGCGTAGCCACCACGACTACCGACCTCACCATCCTCACCACCGAGCCACTCAGCACGAATGCTGGCAGGACGCGCCTCCTTGTACTTACTGCCTGTATATGGTAGCGTCTTGTATTCAACACCAACGCTGTAACGATTTCGTTTGTAATTGTCGCCGACCTTGATGTCAGGATTCCAAGCTGCTGTATTAACGGCACAGCCCGTACCCAGATAGCCTGAGGCCACAAAACGCAGTCCGTCGATGGGCCGCAATTCAAGTTTGGCGAGAAAGTCTTTTTGGTTGTTTAGGTCTTTACGGTTGATACCTTGTCCACTCATCAAGGCAAGTTCATAGTGGAGCACTCCCTTGGCAAGATCGCCATAGACTTCAAGTCCCATATCGCGGCCATAGTTCACGCCATTGAGAGGATCTGGTCCTTCTCCGGCAAGATAGAGCACTGCCTGCGAATAGACATCAATCAGTTCGAGTTGTGTCGGTGAAAGCGGGTTCTCCATGGAATAGGAATGTTTGAACTGTCCCAAGCGAACGGTCAGTGCATTGTCGTTGGAGATGCGATAGTCTGTGTAGAATTCCTGTACAACGCTTGAGAAGTCGTGCATGAAGAGGAACGACCATCGGTCAGTGATGCGTGCCTTTGCCCATAGCAGTGTGCGTTTAAGGTTATAAGCATTAGTGGCCTTCCCATTCGGATTCTGGTATGACCAGCCAGCCTGCGCATAGCCATTGAGTGTGATACGACTCGTGAGTTCTTTCATCCAATCTGGCTCACTCTTTTGTTTTTGTTGCCCCATAGCGGCAACACTGCTGAACACTGCCAGCATCACTGCCAGTGTCCTTACTTTGCAAGTTTTACGTTTCATGTTGTCATAAATTAAAAATAGTTGTAAGTCTTGCGTCGGCAAAAGTACAACAATTTCATGAAACAAACGACAAAAAGACAGAAAAAATCATCAATTCTTTTCAGTCATGTATTTCCAATAGCGTCGAGGCATATCGTTGAGCTGCTTACGAGGATTCATACGCTCTCGAATACAGATAGCCTTGAAATAGGTGCGCCAGAGATCTTGCAGCAACTGGTCGTCGCTGCTCAAAACCGACTCGTCGAGTTTGCCATTCGCTAAGTTAAAAGGGACAGCCGCCTCATCTTCAAAAGTGATGCGGATTACAGTCTTGCCGTCATAGTTGAAGCCATAATGACGCTTGGCATCATAGATCAGCCAAGGCTGGTCGTTGAAACGATCCTGGAAATGATCGATAATGAGAGGAAGTACATTGTGGTCAGGACTGACGACACCAAGATAAGTGCCGTCCTTGGCTTTCTGGAAACGGATAAACTGCTTCATCCGCAGCTGCTCATGTAGCACCTTCCGCGCGATGTTTGTAACAGCCAACACGTCGGGATCAGCGAAATGACGTTCGATTCCCTTACCTGCAGTGAACACCTTACAAATATAACGGAACAAATGTCCGTTGAGTTCCTTCAGCTCCGACAACCAACTGACAGAAATCAGCTTCATGGCCTCGCGTGAAAGTTTTTTCTCCAATCCTGTCCATACGCGCCGAGCCTTTTCCTCGTCTGTATGCACTGTTTGCGTCCGTTCACAAAACAACGGTAGTGCCTCTCCTTCCGTCAGCAACGTCTCTGGCTGCTCATGCATGGCAAAGGCATCGAATACAGCTGTCAGTAAGCCGTCCATCGTTCCGTCAAAGATATAGACCATCATTCCGTGAAGTCAAAACTCAATTGCTGTTCCTCGGCAGCTCTTTTCTGTTGAGCCTTCGATATCAACAACGGACGTAGGCGCTCAGGGCGCAACTCATTGACACCCACAATGGGCACAGCATATCCATCGGTCAGTTCACGGCAGGTAATGAAATACTTTGCCTTCTTCATGACAACCCCCATCTTTTTCAAGTCGAAAGACGTCAGATGACTGAAACGACGTGAATTAACAATCAGCCAAGCCGATTTCGTTCCCAGTCCTGGCACCCTCAACAACTGCTCGTAGTCAGCCGTATTAATATCTACAGGGAAGGCCTCCGGATGTCGTAACGCCCATGCCAGTTTCGGGTCTATCTCCAAATCAAGATTGGTATGCAGGTCATCTACGATTTCCTCCACCTTAAAATGGTAGAAACGTAACAACCAGTCTGCCTGATAGAGGCGGTTCTCACGGACAAGTGGCGGCTGTTTCAATATAGGAAGCCTTGGGTCGTAAGTATTCACGCTGACATAGCCAGAATAATAGACGCGCCGCATCGTGGGCTGTCCATAGAGCATCGATGACATGGTGAGAATATCGCGGTCAGTCTCCTTAGTGGCTCCTACAATCATCTGCGTCGACTGTCCTGCTGGAACGAAGCGAGGTGCATGACGATATTTCTTTCGGTCCTCCTTGTTCTCCAGCACCCCTTGCTGAATCAGTTTCATCGGTTTGAACACGCTCTGATGGTCTTTCTCTGGTGCCAACAGCTTCAGCGATTCTTCCTTTGGAATCTCAATATTCACGCTCATGCGGTCAGCATAACGCCCAGCCTCAGCCAACAGTTCCTGCGAACAACCAGGGATGCTCTTCAGATGGATGTAACCATTAAAACGATGCACCGTACGGAGGTCACGTGCGATGGCTGCGAGGCGCTCCATCGTGTAGTCAGGGTTACGCACAACACCACTCGACAGGAACAGGCCCTCGATATAGTTCCGACGGTAGAACTCCATCGTTATCTCTTCCAGTTCCGACACGGAAAGCGTCGCCCGCTTAATGTCGTTTGAACGGCGGTTGATGCAGTAGGCGCAGTCGTACATGCAATGGTTGGTCAGCATCACCTTCAGCAGAGAGATACAGCGCCCGTCATCGGCAAACGAATGGCAGATGCCGACACCTCCGACGGTGTTGCCAACCATTCCCTTTTTACCGCTGCGAACAGTACCGCTCGACGAGCACGACACATCGTACTTCGCCGACTCTGCGAGTATCCGCAACCGTTCCATTGTCTTCTCTGTCAGCATGGATAGAATACTATTTCTTGATGGTCAGCGTCAGATCGTTCGTCTGGTCTTGACGCCCTTCGATGCCGAGATTGGTGGTATCTGTCATAATGCTGGTAACGATAGACTCCAACAAATCCCACGACAGTCCGTGCTCAGCCATCTTTGCCTTCATGCTGCTGCTGACAAACATTTTGGCAAGTTGGAGCGTACCCATAATATTCGAGGCCTCCTCCGACTCGTTCTCATTGCCCTCCGCATGAATCAAGAGCGCATTGGCAGCAACACTAGCAATCATATCGTTCTTGATGCTCCGCTTGACGAATTGAGAAAGGGACTGATGCAACCGTTCCTTCGCCGTCGTTCCATAAACGGGATGATCAGGCAATGTCGTAATGCGACTTGTACTGACTGAAAGTTGCGCACGATCTTCACTGAGCGACAGACGGCGATAGTCGCACGGATAAGAAATGACTGAACCTGTGGATATATCATAGATGGAACGGGTAAGGTCGGCATTATAGTCCTTGGCGATATCGGAGATATGAATATGACCTGTCAGCACCACTTGAACACCAGCGTCAGCCAGACGATTACGCACAGTCTCATAGTTCTGCACTACTGACGAGGGGAGCAGCTGATCTTCTGCATTGAAATGTGGCAAAAGTGCATGATGCATCATAGCCAAGACATACTTACCCTGCTGTTGAGCCTGAGCCGCCTGTTGACATGCCCATTGAAGCGTTGACTCCTCCAACCGACCGTCTGTTCCAGAATCGAGGCCTATCAACAGCAACCCCTCAACAGGCTCACAACAATAACTCAATGAGGTCTCATCACACAAAGACTCTGCCCCATAGCCGTGATTGCGGTAGAGTTCGGTGAACTGCTCACGACTCACCACCTCTGCCTTACTCGACTGATCGCCATCGAATATCAGGGCATGCTTGGAACCGAAGTCATGATTGCCCGGAATGACAAAGGTCTTAATACCAGCCTCGCGAAGTCGATTCAACTGTCCAGCCACATACTGATGGCTCAAGAGCTCACCATCCTTTGTCAGGTCGCCCGTTATTAATACCATATCTGGCTTCTCTGAGAGCATCGTCTCCATCAAGACATCAAAAACTTCCTGACTATAATCAAACAGTTTTCTGTCGTTAGCCAGCTCTTTCTGCCAGGCAGCCCCATCGTTCACCAGAAGGCCAGGACCCATCACATGCGTATCCGACAGCACAACAATATTCGTCTGTGCCCAGGTTGCCATCGCCATCATCAAGGCGAGAGCCATCATACATATCTTACTATTCTTCATGAGTTATTTAATCGTTTTTGCTGATATCTGCTTAGCTTTACCTTCTGACGCAGCGGAGAGCTGGCCCTTCAAGTATTGTTCAATCACAAGACCGGCCATCGGTGCTGCCAGATCTGCCCCAAAGCCACCATGCTCCACATAGACGGCTATGGCAATCTTGGGATCATTCATCGGCGCAAAGCCAATGAAGGCAGAATGATCTTCCCCTGGATTCTCAATAGTACCTGTCTTGCCACAGATAGGATAGCCAGTCTTTATGCTGGTGGCCGTTCCCTTTTCTACGGCCAGACGCATCCCATCAACCACGATCGGATAAGCAGAAGCCGCAACCTTCGTATGGCGCTTCGACTGATAACGTTTGTTCTTGGTATCCTTATGAATATGAGGGATGTAATACCATCCACGATTGGCAATGGTAACAGCGAGGTTGCAGAGTTGCAGCGGTGTACAAGTGACATCGCCTTGTCCCATACCTGCCCACCAGATCGTCTTACCATCCCATCCGTCCTTATAGCGACGATTCAGATAGTCTGCACCAGCAAGCAATCCCCCCTCTTCGCCTTTGATGTCGATGTGCATCGGTCCGCCCAGCCCCATCGACTGCATGTAAGAACGCCAAGTGGTGATGGCCTCTTCCTTCGAATCGTATACAAACTCATCGTTGATCATCGAACCGAAATTCAGGATAAACCATGTATTACAGGAATGAGCCAGCGCATCTTTTAGATTGAGCGGCGAACGATGCTTGTGGCACCCAACCTTGATGTTACCATCGGTAATACCACTGTTACACTCAACGGTTGTCTCTGGCGTAACGATGCCCTCGGAAAGCAACGTCAGTGCCTGTGCCGTCTTAAAGGTGGAGCCAGGTGCCTGCGGCTTGCCAATAGCCTGCCGCACATCAAACCCTTTGGGGGTATTTGTAGCCAAACAGATAATCTCACCATTAGCTGGGTTGATAGCCACAATAGCCCCCGTCTTACCCTTAAGCAGTCGTTCTCCCAGCTGCTGCAACATCGGTCGAAGGGTCAGCGGTCCGTCTGTAGGTAATGCCTGCGCACAGACTTGTACGACAAAATACAAGGCTGCCAACACACCTAAATATCTATTTCTCATTGATGCCTTTTTTAGTAATTTCCCGCAAAATTACAACCTTTTTCTGAAATATCACTAAAAAACAAAGAAAAAGTGATGCTGGCTTTTAACTTTTAGGAGTCTTTTACGTCTAAATAAAACAACCTAATAATCCAAAGTAAATGAAAGAGAATCAGATTATGCGTGTCGGCATCATCGGCACAGGATGGATAGCAGAAAAAGCAGCCATCACACTTAACGGACTATCAGCGTGCGAGGCCTATGCTGTTGGTTCGCGTTCAACAGAAAAAGCAGAGGTTTTTGCCGCCAAGTGGAATATCAAGAAGGCCTATGGTTCATACACAGACCTTATTGCCGACCCTGAGGTGGATATGGTCTATGTAGGTACGCCTCACTCTCACCATTTCGACGTGACAAGAGAAGCGATATTAGCAGGCAAGCCTTGTCTGGTGGAGAAAGCGTTTATGGCTAACCATCGTCAAGCCTCCGAGATTGTTGAGCTTGCACGGGAGAAAGGTGTCTTTTTGGCAGAAGCTATCTGGACACGCTACCAACCTGCCGTGAAGATGGTACGTGACCTCATCAGCAACGGGCGCATCGGAATCCCAAGACTGGTTACTGCCACACTCGGCTACTCGATGGGTGAAAAACCACGCATCATGCGCCCAGACCTCTGTGGCGGAGCACTCCTCGACCTCGGTGTCTATGCTCTGAACTTTGTGCGCATGTTCTTCCCAGCAGACATCGTCAATATGGAAAGCACATGTGTAAAATCGGGAACTGGTATGGACCTTACCAATGCCATCAGTCTCGTACTCTCGGACGGTGTGCTATGCAACCTACAGTCAAGTGCACAATGTGTAGGCGACAACATCGGCGTCATCGCAGGCACAGATGGCAACCTCATCATTGACAACATCAATAATCCACAGAAAATCACTGTGAACACCCATAATCGTGAGTTCGTGGAAGAGATCCACGTGCCCCAACAGATAACCGGCTACGAATATGAGTTCCTCGCCTGCAGGCAAGCACTTATCGAGGGTTTGCAGGAGCCCAAAGAGATGCCTCTCGACGAGACATTATACATCATGCAACTCATGGACAGTCTTCGTCAGAAATGGGGCGTACACTACCCGATGGACTAAACAATACATAACAATATGAGGATATTCAGCTCTGCCTCAGCCTACAACAAGCCTGCGGCCAGTCACATTATCACTGAGGGTACAACACTCGCCAACCCATATTGGCAATACTCCCGCGATAAAATTGCCTGTGAAGAGCTATTGATGAAGGCGTTCGCCGTTGCGTTGCCTATATCCTTGCGCACCCAGAACTGCAAGTGGAAGAACCAGAATTCGACGCTTGGTGCGACAAGGTGATTGAAGCACAGGAGTCAGCAAGAGCCAGCGTCAGTCGGTAATATCTCTGTCGATATTGATGCTAATGCGGTAGTCGGGCAACAATGCCTGAACCTCCTGTAAGACCTCATTACGAAGTGTAATGGGGTCTTTGATGGCAAAATCTACAATGATGTCAAAATTGACGATGTGCTCATCCCTGTCGATATAGAGCCCATGCGTCTGAAGGACACCTTCCTTCGACGAGGTGATGCTACGAATCTGCTGCTCGATACGGGCGATGTTCTTATCCTGGGTGTTATGGGCATAGATGCCGACAGTCAGGAAGACACCGTATTTCGACGTGATGCGCCTCTGAATATCCTTCGACATCTTATAGATTTCTGCTGCCGTCATCGTGTCCTCCACCTCGATATGCACAGATCCGATGGAGAACTCCGGACCATAATTGTGCAGCACGAGGTCGTAGGCTCCCAGCACACCTGGCACGGATTCTACTTCATGCTTGATATCATGCGTGAACTGCGAGTCGTTGCGATTACCAAGCAATTCGCTGATAGGCGACAGCACCATCTCCACACCAGCCTTGATGATGACAAGGGCAATGGCGGCACCGAGCCAGCCGTCAAGCTGCAGTCCGAAGAGCATCATCACGCCTGCAGAGATCAGCGTCGTCAGTGAGATAACGGCATCGAAGCGTGCATCCTCACCCGAGGCTATCAGCGCATCGCTGTTCACCTCCTCACCAGCCCGCTTCACATAGCGGCCCAGAACAAGTTTTACAAAAATCGCTACACCTATTATTATTAATGACACCACCGTAAAGTCTGACGGTTCTGGGTTTAAGATTTTCTTGACAGACTCAATAAGCGAGGTGACACCAGCTGCCAACACGATGAGGGCGATGATAAGAGCTGTAAAATATTCGATACGCCCATGCCCAAAGGGATGCTCCTTGTCGGCAGGCTTCGAAGCCAGTTTCATGCCGACGATGGTGATTACGCTGGAGAGTGCATCACTGAGATTGTTCACAGCATCAAGCACGACGGCAATAGAGTTGGCAAGCAGTCCTACGCCGGCCTTGAAGGCTGCAAGCGCCACGTTGGCAAGGATGCCGACAACGCTTGTACGGATAATTTTCGATTGTCTTTCTACCATAACAAGATGCAAAATTACAAATTTATCATAAACAAAGAACATTTTATTCCACTTTTTTTGTATCTTTGCACTCGTAACAAACGTATGAAGATTATGAAAAGACTACTATTCGTCTGCATCTGCCTGATGCTCGCCATGACTGGAAAGGCCCAGTCAAAGGTGTATTTCACCAAGGAAATCACCCCCGAATCACTCGTTAAGATCTACAAGGCGCTGGGCGTTGAGGCGCAGGGCCGCGTCTGCGTAAAAATCTCTACAGGCGAGGGCGGCAATACCCACTACCTGAAGCCGACACTGATACGCAACCTCGTGGAAGAGGTGAACGGAACCATCGTGGAATGCTGCACTGCCTATGGCGGCTCGCGCCAGGATCCGAAGAAGCATTGGGAGACAATCCACGATCATGGCTTCGACTCCATCTTTGCTGTTGACTTGATGGATGAGTTTGGGGAAATACGCATTCCCATCAAGGATCAGAAGCACCTGAAATACGACATCGTAGGAGAGCATCTGGCCAACTATGACTTCATGATCAACCTCGCCCACTTCAAAGGACATGCGATGGGCGGTTTCGGCGGCGTATTAAAGAATGCTTCTATCGGCGTAGCCTCAACGGCAGGAAAATGCTATATCCACACCGCGGGCAAGACTACAGACCCCAAGAAGGCCTGGAGCCCAGAGTACCTTGCAGCAGGTCCTACGCAAGACCTCTTCCTCGAGTCGATGGCTGCAGCGGCACAAGCCGTTCACAACTATTTCAACGGCCACATCATCTATATTAACGTCATGAACAACATGTCTGTCGATTGCGACTGCGACGGACATCCCGCCAAGCCTGAGCTGCAGGATATGGGTATCATGGCCTCACTCGACCCCGTAGCCGTCGATCAGGCCTGCCTCGACAAAGTATTCAACTATCAAGGTAAGCCCGGCGATGACAACAAGCCCCTCATCCAGCGCATCAACCGCCAGCACGGCACCTATATCACAGACTACGCCGAGCAAATCGGCTTCGGCTCGAAGAAATACGAACTGATAAACCTCGACAAATAGAATTCAGAATATGATTGTCTGCATCGCAGAGAAACCGAGCGTGGCTCGGGATATAGCACGCATCCTGGGGGCAAACAGCTCCCACGATGGGTATATGGAAGGTAACGGCTATCAGGTGACGTGGACCTTCGGCCACCTGTGTACGCTGAAGGAACCTGGCGACTACACCCAGGCCTGGAAACCCTGGGCGCTGACGCAGTTGCCGATGGTGCCGCAGCGCTTCGGCATCAAGCTGATTCCCGACAGAGGCATCGAGAAGCAATTCAGCATCATCGAGAAGCTGATGCAGGCAGCCGACGGCATCGTGAACTGCGGTGACGCCGGACAAGAAGGAGAGCTCATCCAGCGCTGGGTGATGCAGAAGGCTCAGGCGACTTGTCCTGTGAAACGTCTATGGATCTCATCGATGACAGACGAGGCCATCCGCGAAGGCTTTGCCAACCTGAAAGACCAGACGGACTATCAGCCACTCTACCTGGCAGGTCTGAGCCGTGCCATCGGTGACTGGCTCTTAGGCATGAACGCCACACGACTCTACACGCTGAAATACGGGCAGAATCGTCAGGTGCTCTCGATAGGACGCGTACAGACGCCTACCCTTGCCCTTATCGTAAACCGTCAGAAAGAGATCGAGAACTTCAAGCCGGAACCCTATTGGGTGCTGGCAACAGTGTATCGCGATACCATCTTTACTGCCACCAAGGGCAAGTTCACCTCGAAGGAGGAAGGCGAGAAAGCTTTCGCCACCATCGAGGGCAAACCCTTCACAGTGACAAAGGTGGAGAAGAAAGAGGGCAAGGAACAGCCGCCACAACTCTACGACCTCACCTCGTTGCAGGTGGACTGCAACCGCAAGTTCGGTTATTCTGCCGAGATGACGCTCAACCTGATCCAAGCCCTCTACGAGAAGAAATACACCACCTATCCCCGTGTGGATACGCAATATCTCTCTGACGATATCTACCCTAAGTGCCCACAGACGTTGAACGGTCTATACCAGACGAAATTTGCAGGCGTAGCACCCTATGCGGAGTTCATCAAGCCCATCGGCGGCAAGGCCCTGAAGAAATCGAAGCGTGTGTTCGACACCTCCAAGGTGACAGACCACCATGCTATCATCCCCACAGGTGTGGTGCCCCAGAATCTGAGCGATGCCGAGCAGAAAGTATTCGACCTCATCGCCCGCAGGTTCATCGGTGTCTTCCTGCCAGACTGTAAGTTCTCCACGACAACAGTCCTTGGAGAGGTCAATGGAAATGATGGAGAATCCGTTGAGTTTAAAGTCACTGGCAAGGAGATTCTCGATCCAGGTTGGCGCATGGTGCAAGGAAAAGACAAGCAGAAAGCTGACGATGACAATGATGACAAGAAACAGCAAGAGACAGGCGAGCTAGACGCTGGGATAGAGCGCACCCTTCCCACCTTCGTGAAAGGGGAGAGCGGCGACCACAAGCCCACACTCACAGAGAAGTGGACCACGCCCCCGCCCTACTACAACGAGGCCTCTCTGCTGCGTGCGATGGAGACAGCAGGCAAGTTCGTAGAGGACGAGACATTGCGCGTTGCCATGAAGGAAAACGGTATCGGGCGTCCATCCTCTCGAGCAGGCATCATCGAGACACTCTTCAAGCGCCACTATATCAAGCGCGACCGCAAACGCCTCATCGCCACCCCTACAGGCATCGAACTCATCGACCTCATCCACGAGGAACTGCTGAAGAGCTGTGAGCTGACAGGTATCTGGGAGAAGAAACTGCGCGACATCGAACATCAGACATACGATGCCCAGCAATTCATCGAAGAACTGAAGGCCCAAGTAGCGGAAATCGTCCAGGAGGTGATGTCGGATACGAGCAATCGTCGCGTGACGGTGCTTTCCGATGCCGACCTGAAGAAGGTGAAATCTCCCAAGGCAGAGGCTGCACCCAAGCCGAAAGCATCCCGCAAGAAAAAGAAAGAAAAGACCACAGCCGCTGCTACGGATGAACCGAAGGAAGGCGATACCTGCCCGCTCTGCGGACAAGGTCATATCATCAAGGGGAAGACCGCCTATGGCTGTTCCCGTTGGAAAGAGGGATGCACCTATCGCGTGCCTTTTAAGCAATAATTTGCGAAGCATATCGTTATTATAAAGGTATGCGAAAACTGTCTATCATAATATTAACCATCCTCTGCGCCATACTGACTGTCAGTTGTGGGGCGGATCAGGCTGTGAAGAAAGGTGACAAGTTCTATGCCGTCGGTGAATACTACGATGCTGCTACACAGTACCGCAAGGCCTATACCCAGACACCCTCGAAGGAGCGCACACTCAAGGGGCAACGGGCCATGAAGTTGGCAGAGTGCTATCGACGTATCAACCTCACCAACAAGGCTATTACGGCCTATAACAATGCCGTCAGGTACAAGCAGGCAGACTCGCTGACACAATTCTATCTCGGACAACTACACCTGCGTAACGGCAATTACAAAGAGGCTGCCAAGCACTACCAGACTGCCATCGACTCACTGCCCGCTGACAATCCCTATCGGACACTCGCCAAGAACGGCCTGAAATCAGCACAGATGGCACCACAATGGCGTAAGGAAGGGTCTGACTACACCGTCAAGCGCATGGACATCTTCAACTCCCGCCGTGCCGAATACGCCCCCATGCTGGCTGGTGACGAGCATGAACAGCTCTACTTCACCTCTACCCGCAACCAGGCACAGGGTGACGAATATAGCGGCATCACAGGCACCAAGGCTGCCGACATCTTCATGGCACAGAAAGACGACAAGGGGAAATGGGGCAAGCCACAGGCTATCGATTCGGAACTGAACAGCAACTTCGACGAAGGAGCGTGTTGCTTCTCACCCGACGGCCGAACCATGTTCCTGACGCAATGCAAGACAGACGCCAACTATCCCCGCTATGCCACGATTGTCGTCTCGCAACGCAACGATGCCGCATGGAGCAAACCCACAGAACTCATCATCTCAAAAGATACCCTCACCAGTTTCGCCCACCCCGCTGTCAGTCCCGACGGCGAATGGCTCTACTTCGTCAGCGACATGCCGGGAGGACTCGGTGGCTACGACATCTGGCGTTGTCGGCTCTTTGGCAACAATGAGGTGGGGATGATGGAGAATCTGGGCGAGCGCGTCAACACGCCCGGCGACGAGATGTTCCCGACTTTCCGTCCGAATGGTGACCTCTACTTCTCCAGCAACGGACATCCGGGTATGGGAGGTCTCGATATCTATATCCTTTCAAAAGGAGGTAAACTGTCACATCCTGGCTCACCGCTGAATTCACAAGGCGACGATTTCGGCATGACTTTCGAGGGGAAACGCAATCAGGGATTCTTCTGTTCGAACCGCAGCGACTCGCGTGGCTACGACCACATCTACAGCTTCTATAATCCGGAAATCGTGCAGACCGTCAAGGGTTGGGTCTATGAACAAGACGGCTACGAACTGCCTGCTGCCCAGGTCTATATGGTAGGCAACGACGGCACGAACCTCAAACTGAGTGTCAGAGGCGACGGTTCCTTCACACAGGAGATCAAGGCGGGCGTAGATTACGTGTTCCTCGGCACCTGCAAGGGATTCTTAAACCATCAGGAACAGCTCCGCGTTGAACCTGTGAAGAAATCGGAGGAATATGTGCTCCAATTTCCGCTAGCCAATATCTCTGCGCCCGTATTGATTGAGAATATCTTCTACGACTTCGACAAGGCGACACTGCGCCCTGAATCACAGACGGCGCTCGACGAACTCGTCAAGCTTCTGAATGAGAACCCGAACATCACCATCGAACTCTCTGCGCACACAGACTATAAAGGCTCAGACCAATATAACGAACGGCTCTCACAACGACGTGCAGAAAGCGTAGTCAACTACCTGATCGCAAACGGCATCGCTGCAGACCGTCTGACGCCAAAGGGCTATGGTGAGGGCAAACCCAAGCGCATCAAACGGAAGGTAGCAGAAAGATATCTGTTCCTCAAGGAGGGCGATATCCTGACAGAGGATTTCATCACCCAACTCCCAGAGGAACAGCAAGAACAGTGCAACCAGCTAAACCGCCGCACTGAGTTTATAGTACTGAGGACAACCTACGGGCTGTTTGATAAGGCAGGTAAACTAATACAAAGCCCATCAGGAGCAGGAGCATCCAAGGATTGACAGATATTTCTGTCGTCGGGGCAGTCACAAGGAACACCTCAAGCGTCGTGACAAACATCTGGAGAATGCTGAGTGCAGCAGACTTCAGTACCACCATACCACCAAAGACGAAGAAGAGTACCACACCAATGATGATGCAGAACCAGGTCCATAGGCTTGACAACCGTCGTACCCTTTCCACCCTGCTGTCGGGCAGATGCGTCATCACCCGCTCCGTAAAGCCGTTGTCTTCAATCTGCTGCTGAGCAGCCTGCTTGAAGAAGCTCTCTAACATGATCTGATCTTTATCATCCATATCCATTTTGCTTTAAATAGTCTGCCATTTTCTCCTTTCCCCGTCTCAGATGAGACTTCACCGTATTCTCTTGAATGCCCGTAATCTTGCTGATCTGATCTATCGGATAGCCATCGATCAGCTGGAGCGTGATACAAGTTCGTTCGTCAGGCTTCAACAGCGCCAAGGCGGCATAGACATCCATCTTTACATTAGAATCGCCCGACACCGACATCTGACGGACGGCTGCGGAAGCATCGACATCATCTGTCTGACGATTGGCACGCACATAGTCATAGAACACATTATAGGCAATACGCATCAGCCAGGTGGAAAAGCTGGAAAGACTCCTGAACTTCCCGATATTCATGTAGGCTTTGATGAACGTATCCTGGGCCAGATCGTCGCTCAGCTGCTCGTCACCCAGCGTCTGGTTCAGGAAGAACCGACGTATAGGTGACTGGTATTTCCTGACAAGCTGGTCAAAAGCCCGCTTGTTGTGAAACACAGCCACCTGGGTTACAAGAGAGAGATCGTTCAGATCGGCCACTTACATTTACTTTTTTACCTTTTTACTTTTCCAAAAGGTTCTTCTCCGGCATGCAGATCCACAGCACAAAGTAGAAGATCAAACCACTAAAGGCAGTGAAAATCGTGAGGAATGCATAGGCGATTCTTACCATAGTGGGGTCGAAGTCCAGATACTCTGCGATACCGCCGCAAACCCCTGCCCATACTCTGTCATTAGAGCGCGTTAATCTCTTAGTCATAGTTCTGAATATTTGAATTGTTATTATTGAAGTTGCTTGAATGATTGTCGTTGCGAGGACGGTTACCTGTGGTTCCTGCCTGTCTGGCTACAAACCATTTCCCCAGACCGATGAAGAACACCAACACACCAATACTGAAGCCATACTTTCCAGCTGTTATGCCGAGGAAGATAGCCAAGCCTACACCTGTAAACATCTGGCGAATACCTGCCTGATAGTCATTACGGTCCCAGTCGTCTTGTTTCTCATTCAGCAGGTCGTTAGGGATGGGCTGTCCGTTCTGCATGGCCATCTGAGCCAATCTGTATTTCTCACGACGGTTCTTATTCACGAAGTAGAAGATGGCGATGATAATGCCGATTGGCGCAAATAAGAAGATGGTCAGGATGATCAGCAAGACGAAAATCATTCCGGCAATATCCTTCCCGTCGAAATTGTCAAAGAAATCATCGGGGAAACCACTGACGCTGAATGACGAATGACGATGGTGGCTGACGTACTGATCGTCTTCGGCATCATTGGCATCAGCAGTGGCTGTGGTGTCAGAAAAGGCTTCGATTGCATCCTTCGTCTTAGTAGAGTCCACCTGCTCCGTACGGGGCGTGTGGCGATGTTTCTGTGCTGCAGCGTCGGCATTCATGCTGAGCGTGAGCACCATTGCGATTGCGATTAAACACTTCTTCATATCTATAATGCTTTTTATTTTCTACACTTGTTTGACGAAACAAATCATAAATTAGTTGCAAAGATAGTAGATTTTCCTATATTTTTTATAACTTTGCATCGAAAATGGCGAAATTACCTGAGGAATTTGTCCTTGAGACGAGGCGGCTGATGGGCGAAGAGCGTTTCAACCGCTATCTGGAGGCTTTCAATGAGGAGGCTCCCACCAGTATCCGTCTGAACCCACGCATCTCACAAGGTGTGAAGAGGGGCCACCTCGCTGCGGACCTTTCTCCCTGTGAGGTTCCTTGGTGTGAAGAAGGGTATTACCTCAAGGGGCGCCCTCAATTTACTTTCGATCCGTTTTTCCACGCCGGCTGTTACTATGTACAGGAGGCATCATCGATGTTCATCAGTCACGTATTGCGCCATCTTGTCAAGGAGTCCGTTGACATGCTCGACCTCTGTGCAGCTCCTGGTGGAAAATCGACTGCTGCCAGAAGCGTGCTACCCGCAGGAAGTACACTTGTCAGCAACGAACCGATACCAACCAGAGCACAGATCCTCTTGGAAAACATCACGAAATGGGGCTGTCCCGGCACGATGGTCACCAACAACTATCCCCGTGATTTCCGGAAGGCGAAGACACGTTTCGACGTGATACTCTGCGACGTTCCATGCTCAGGCGAAGGGATGTTCCGCAAAGACTCCTCCACGATTGACGAATGGAGCCCACAGAACGTGGAGAAATGCTGGCGACTACAGCGCGAGATTGTCTCAGACGCATGGGAATGTCTGAATCCAGGCGGCATTCTCATATACAGCACCTGCACCTTTAACACCAAAGAGAACGAAGAAAACGTGCGCTGGATAATGGAAGAGTATGAGGCAGAACCAATTCCCATACCGACTCAGCAGGAATGGCATATCACAGGCTCATTGCTTGAGGGCTTTGATGCCCCCGTCTATCGTTTCATACCAGGCATTACCAGAGGTGAAGGTCTTTTTGTCTGTGCCCTCCGCAAAAACGGGCAGACCGCCGGCAAGCCAAAGAATCATGGAATTGGCATAACGGTCCGTAACCTGAAAATCCTCACCACCGAGCTGCCGCAAGGCGACTTTCCTCAGGCTGAGCTCTCCTACGAAGACGCTCTGAAGTATCTTCGAGGCGAAGCCCTCGCACTCCCAGCCGACACCCCTCGTGGCATGGTTTCCGTCACCTATCACGGCATACCCATCGGGCCTGTGAAGAATATCGGTAACCGCGCCAACAATCTCTATCCGAAACCCTGGCGCATCAAGACCACTCACCTACCCTCAGAACCAATAGACATTATATATATACAATGAAACAGTATCTCGACATCCTCAACCGCATCCTCACCGAAGGCACCCAGAAAGGTGACCGTACAGGTACCGGTACCATCAGCATCTTTGGAACCCAAAGTCGCTACAACCTCGATGACGGTTTCCCTCTACTGACCACCAAGAAACTCCATTTGAAGAGCATCATCTATGAGTTGTTGTGGTTCCTGAAAGGTGACACTAACGTGAAATATCTGCAGGAACATGGTGTACGTATCTGGAACGAGTGGGCCGACGAAAATGGTGAACTCGGACCGGTCTATGGCCATCAGTGGCGCTCCTGGCCTGACTATGACGGTGGTACCATCGACCAGATACAGTACGTGCTGGACCAGATCAAGAACAATCCTGACTCCCGCCGTATGATTGTGTCTGCCTGGAATGTGGCAGAGGTCAATAAGATGGCCCTCCCACCGTGCCACACCATCTTCCAGTTCTACGTGGCCGACGGCCGACTTTCGCTCCAGCTCTATCAGCGTTCTGCCGACACCTTCCTGGGCGTACCATTTAATATCGCCTCCTATGCGCTGCTACTCCAGATGATGGCACAAGTGACAGGACTGAAGGCTGGTGACTTTATCCACACCACCGGCGACACGCATCTCTATCTGAACCATATCGAACAGGCCAAGCTACAGCTCACCCGTGAGCCTCGTCCCCTGCCGAAGATGATTCTCAACCCCGACGTCAAGTCGCTCTTCGATTTCCAGTTCGAGGATTTCCAGCTCGAAGGCTATGATCCTCACCCACATATCAAAGCAGAAGTAAGCGTATGATAAGCATCATTGCAGCGGTGGCCAAGAATCGTGCCATCGGATACAAAAACAAACTCATCTACTGGCTGCCCAACGATCTGAAGCGTTTCAAGGCACTCACCACGGGACACACCATTATCATGGGGCGTAACACTTTTCTGTCGTTGCCCAAAGGTGCCCTGCCAAACCGAAGAAATATCGTACTGAGCCGCACTCAGAAAGACTTCCCCGGCTGTGATACCTACGCATCGCTCGAAGAAGCACTCAAGCACTGTACACCTGAGGAGGACATTTATATCATAGGTGGTGCCAGTGTCTATGAGCAGGCTCTGCCGATAGCAGACCGTCTCTGCCTGACAGAGATAGACGACACCCCCGCTGAGGCAGATACCTTCTTCCCGCCGTACGACGAATGGAAAGTAGCAAGCCGTGAAGACCATCCCAAGGATGAACGTCACGACTTCCCCTATGCCTTTGTCGATTATATCCGCAAATAGCATTAATCCCCGCCAATGTGCGGGGATTAATGTTATATCATGAATTATAAGTATGTACAGAACTGCCTTGTGCCGATGGCAGATAGTTGATGCCCCACCAACACATCTGGAGCAACACAAACGATATCAGCAGTACCCATAGAGCCAGCCGCGGATGGTGCGTTGGAATACGGCGGTAATGGATGTAAACCAGATAAGAGAACCACGTGATGGCAGCCCAAGTCTCCTTCGGGTCCCATCCCCAATAATGTCCCCAGGCCTCCTTGGCCCAAAGAGCACCAAAGAGCATACCGAAAGTCATGAAGGCAAAACCGATAGAGACGAGATTGTCCGTGATATCATATTCCTCTGCCGTTGGAGACGACTTTTTGAAGAACAAGAGGTAAAGCGCCATCACCGTCGCTGCCCCCAGAAGCGCATAAGCAAACATATAGACAATCACATGTGGCGCAAACCAAGGACTCTGGAGGGCTGGCATCAACGTCTTGGAATGAATCTCAGGCTTGAAAAGATTCACACAGATGAACACCAGTGAAAGGATGGTTGAAAAAGTGAGTATCCATTTATACTTCCACCGCGAATAGACCATCAGTCCCGCAAATGGCAGGAAGAAAGAATACCAAAGGCGCGTCTCTCCCATCGTCCGCAACGGGGGACGTTCCAACGAGATCCACATCAACAAGATAAAACTGAAAAAGGCCAACAGTCCCAAAGCGGTAGTCGTGTAGGCCATTTCTTCCTTATTCCTCCATGCAGCATACGCACCCACTATCCATAATAGCAAGGCAACCAATGCAAAATATATGAAATGTTCCCAAGTAATCATCTTATTTCCTCCTAACACCAAAAACAAACATCAGCACACCGCCAAACAGCATCATGTAGATGCCGAGATAGACATAGCGCAACCACGGGTCGCTCACCAGTTCCAGAACGCTTGTATTACTCTGAGCCCCCATCGACGTATCATACCCATACTGGTAGATCTTCCAGCCATCGACCTCAGCAGGCTTGTTCACATCGACTGTCGTCGAGATATTCTCCCCCGACTTGGTCTTAATCTGGATCTCCGAGGCAAAGCGCTTGGGCGATCCGTCGTCATAAGTCTCCATGATAAACTTCTTCAGTTCGATGGTAAGCGGAATCTCCTTGACGCGCCCCTGCCCGTCGAGTGCGCGCCACTCAGGTTCACCAATGGCCGTAATCATCTTCAGCCGCTGCATGTCGGCATTGCCCAGTGTGGCCGTCGTCATCGTGATGAAGAGGCCCAGATGGAAGAGTCCGGCCACGATCTTACTGGGTGTCTTCGTATTAAGTCTGCTCTTCAGCACCACCAATCCAACGATGACCGCCATATACACATATGTAAGTACAAAGGGCCAGAAAGACAACATATTAGTGAGACCGCGTCCATTCGACGTCTGTCGTGTCAGTCCCATCATGATGGTCAGTACAACAGCATAGCACATCACAGGGATGGCCGCCTGATAGGTTGACAGGAACCGGAAAGCATAGAACTTGGCACGCAGGAGATGCATCACGGCAATGATTGTCACGAATATCCCAAGCACGATGCCATTAACAGGCCAGGCAAATGTTTCCCATACGACTGGTCCGACACACAGTTCCAGTATCAACCCTATCACAATGAGTCCGCCTCCGATAAGGAAGCCCTCCTTCATTGTCCAAGGTTTATTCCACATTACAATCAATTCTAATTAAGTTTTTGCATGCAAATTAATGATTATCTCTTTTCAGAACAAAGGGATCGACAATAGCTGGTACATCATGACCTGAGCCATACGCCGATGACCTTCATCATTAGGATGCAGACGGTCGTTGTCTGCATGATGGAAGTACTGGGCATACTCGTCCATCAGCGGATAGAGGCCACAGAGCGCATTGAGGTCGATTACGGGCACCGCCCAGAGGTTGCCAGCCTCCTTCACCGACTGCACATAGGCGTCGATATACTCGCCACACTTGTTGGTATAGTCTTCCCTGGGCTGCCAGTTTTTCTCGTTGGCATAGAACTCGGCACGATGAATCGGCGTCAACAGCACAATCTGTTTCGTGGGATACATCCGTTTCACATAGTCTAACGCCTTGTTGATACGCCCACGATAAGTGGAATCACACATCACGGGATAGCGATGCTTGCGATCGACGAGATGCTTCTGCTCATGAATACCGGCCATCACCTGCTCGTCCTTCTCCACGAACCACTCACCGATGGGGATGCCCGTATTATAGTCGTTGGTCCCCATGAAGATCAGAATGGCATCCACGCTGTCGCCATGCTCAGACTTCAGCATGTCCGCCTGACGGGGGATATCGTTCCACTGCCGCCCACTGACTCCATACACGTATGGCTCCACCAGCAGCCAGTCTTGGAGGAATCCCCAGTATTTCTTCTTCGACCCGTTATTACGCGGATCAGTGATGGAATCGCCAAAATAAGCAACTCGCTTTCCCTGCCAAGGATGCTCAAACAACTTCTGAGGCATCACAGGAACAACAAGCACAAATACTAACAAAAGCAAGAAAAAACGTTTCATCATACTTACCAATTGGAATTTTTGCGGTGCAAAGATAGCAAAAATCACAAAAAAAGCACTACCTTTGCAGGCGTTTTGCAATAAAGCAAGACTATTAATGATTTTTTAACACATGTACAAACCAACATTCAACATGAAGCGCCAGGTCCTGGTTTTCCGTCATTTCGGGAACAAGGGCTACTCGTTGTTCAGTTGTCTTGGACGTGAAGTCGTATGCAGTGTGCTCTCCGTAGCAACACTGACTTATGCTTCAGCAGAAAGTGTCTCGACAAAACCCGTCGTGACAGACTCCACCGCGATGACAACAGCACGTGAGATGCAATTGGAGGAGGTTTCCGTGACCGGCTCCAGGGCGCCCCTGACAAGAAGTCAGGCTGCGAGAATGGTAACCGTACTGGATCGTGCAGACATTGCGCAGGCCCCAGTACAAAGTATCAACGATCTGCTGAAATACGCCGTCGGCGTAGATGTCCGTCAGCGAGGGCCCATTGGTGCGCAGACAGACATCTCGGTGAGAGGTGGAACCAGCGAACAAATCATCATCCTACTCAATGGCATCAATATCTGCGACCCGCAGACAGGTCACAATGCGATGGATCTGCCCGTAGATATGAGTGAGATTGTGCGCATCGAAGTACTCGAAGGCCCTGCAGGCCGTATCTATGGCACCTCCTCACTGGTCGGAGCCATCAACATCGTCACCCGTCCTGCCAGTACGACAAGTGCAGATGTCACAGTAGAAGGTGGCTCTTTCGGCTACCTGAAGGCAAGTGGCAGAGCTAACTTGGCCAAAGGCCAATGGAACAACCAGATGAGTGCCGGCTACAGCCGCAGCGACGGCTACAGCCGCTCAAAGGCTGGCAGTCTGAATACGGACTTCAGCGGTGGCAAAGCCTTCTATCAAGGTGAGTACGATGACGAGGACGTGAACATCCACTGGCATCTTGGCATCGCCGACAAAGGCTGGGGTTCCAGCACTTTCTATGCCTCACCAAAATGGCAGGCTGACGACCAATATGAGCATACCACGAAACTATATACAGCCATTCAAGCCAGAACAAAACGAGGTCGTTTGCACTTTGCCCCGAGCATCTACTGGAACCAGAACCGCGACCGTTACGAAGGCTATCGTGGACAGGCAGAAAAAATGAAATACAATTACAACCGTACCGATGTCTATGGCGTGAACCTGAACAGCTATTTCGACTGGGCTGCAGGCCGAACAGCCTTCGGTGCGGAACTCAGAAATGAGGATCTTGTCAGTGGCAACTTAGGCGAACCTCTCTCACAGACGCATCATATCAAAGGAACAGACCGTGATTACACACTGGGAATCAATCGAACCAACATCAGCGGTTATCTTGAGCACAACCTTCTGCTCCGCCATTTCACGCTCTCTGCAGGATTTGTAGCCGTGAAGAATACCTGGAGCAATATGAACATGACCGTCTATCCTGGTATCGACATCAGCTACCGGCCTGGCAGCGACTGGAAACTACATGCTTCGTATAATACATCACTCAGAATGCCATCCTTCACAGAGATGTACTACAAAGTGCAGGGATACAGTGCAGACCCACACTTGAAACCCGAGGAGATGCAAGCTGTGGAAGTTGGTATCAACTGGAGACATAAAGGACTTGATGCCTCTATCACAGGTTGGCACCATCATGGTAAGAATATGATCGACTGGATCATGGACACCTCCAAAGGTGATCAGGCAATATGGGAAAGCGTCAACCACACCACCATCAACAGCGTCGGACTGGAAGTGTCGGCAGGACTGGACTTCCGCCAATTGCTGCCCAGCCAAAGCATGCTGAAGAGTCTGAAACTCAGCTACAGCTATATCGACCAAGACAAGAAGCAGGAAGCAAACATCGTGTCACAGTATGCCCTTGAATACCTTCGCCATAAGTTCATTGGCAATCTCAACTTACAGTTGGCCAAGACAATTGAGCTCAGTATCTCCGCCAGATGGCAGGATCGCGTAGGATCATACACCGGCTTCGACAACACAGTGAGCGAATATAAGCCATACTTCCTAACCGATGCTCGCCTGGCATGGAAAGGAACCCATTGGAAAATATATGCAGAGGCAAACAATCTCTTCGACGTAAGCTATCATGACTACGGCCTCGTAGAACAACCAGGCCGCTGGTTGATTGCTGGCGTCAATTTGAATATCTAATAAAAAGAGATTGATTCTGACAATTAAATAAGGGATGCCGTTTGGCATCCCTTTATCCTTTTAGTTTGAAAGAATTCTCGATACTACTAAGTTCTGCCGAGAAGGCCTTGTCTATTTTCAGGCGCTTCTCTATCGTATTACAGCTATGGATGACGGTAGAATGATCGCGATTTCCTATCAGTTGTCCAATGCGCCCTGCCGGCATCTTGGTGTATTTCTGAGCCAGATACATCGACACCTGACGAGCCTGCACATACTCACGCTTGCGGCTCTTACTGAAGACGTGACGCTGCTCAACTCTAAAATGCCCACAAACCTTCTCAAGGATATCATCTATTGTCAGCGGGTGATCGTCTACCTTCACTGCACGCTTAATGATACGCTCAGCCAGACGAAGGTCTATATTGGAGTTATACACAATCGAATAAGCCATCAATGAATTCACCACACCTTCCAAGTCGCGTACACTGCCATTAGCCGTCTCTGCTATATATTGAATCACATCAGAGGCTATCTTCAGGCCATCACGACGGCATTTGGCATTCAAGATGTCAACACACAACTGCACATTGGGCTTTTCCAACTCTGCAATGAGTCCGCAGGCAAATCGAGTCAACAGACGATCTTTCATTCCCTGCAAATCAACAGGCGGTCTGTCGCTTGCCAGAATAATCTGTTTTCCACAACGGAACAGATGGTTGAAGATATGGAAGAAAGTGTCAAGCGTCTTCGGCGAGTTAATCCATTCCTGAATATCATCTACTATCAACACGTCGATTGACTGATAGAAATTGATGAAATCATTCGTCGTATTATGACGCACGGAGTCAGTGAACTGCACCTGGAAAAGACGAGCTGACACATAGAGCACACGCTTTTGAGGATAAGTCTCTTTACAACGGACGCCAATGGCATTGATCAAATGAGTCTTTCCACAACCAGATGGACCAAAAATAAAGAAAGGATTAAAAGTGGTCTTACCCGGATGTTCTGCTATGGACAAGCCGACAGTGCGAGGCAGCTTATTACTATTACCTTCAATAAAGTTCTGAAATGTCTTTTTAGGATCCAGCTGGGGATTAAGCTGCTGAGGCGTTGCGGCATCCAACACCGTAGGTGCCTGATTGCCTCCTCTGAGGGGACGCGGGCTTTCAATCTCCGACGGTCCCTCGCTATCGATATCCTGTACAATGCCATGGCCTTTATCAGTCAGGACTCGATAGCGCAGAACTACCTTTGTACCGAATACGCGTACGAGTACCTTACTTAATAGTCCCACGTAGTACTGCTCCAAGTACTCGTACACGTACGGACTTGGAACCTGCACCAACAACGTGTTGTTAGCCTCCGAGTATGACTCGAAAACAATTGGTGCAAACCACGTTTTAAACTGCTGCTCGGTAACGTTTGCCTGGATCAGACGAAGGCAGTCGTCCCAGAGCGCCTTGTGACTATTATTCATTCGGCGATTGCTTCAAATTAGATACAAGACTTAGGCTTGTAGAGTTTATAATTGCAGTGCAAAGGTCGCACTTTTTTTGGGAATCTGCAAATGCAAAAAACTATTCGTTGTGTGAACAAATAAACTTAACTCTCTATAATTCCGTCAGTTAGGATGTTCCACGAAGCGAAGATTGGAAAACGACATTTGCAATTTCACAAACCCTTATAGTTCAGACACTTAAGAATGACAACAAGAAGAATGATAGGTAAAAATGCAGCACAAAAAAGGTATCTGTAAGCAATATAAGTAGGGTGTTTTCACCATATTGACACAGATTATGAGGAAACCTTTTTTATTTAGACAAAATTTAAATTACTTATCTTTTCTACCGAAAACTGAGAAGTGTACATAGCGTTTTGGATGGGCCTTCAAGTCGATCATCAAAGAGTCTGCATGCATCATGGTGGCATTCATATTATTATATAAATCCGCATCACGCATCAACAAGCCAAGCGTACCTTCGTTACTGTTTAGTTTGGCAGTCATCTGCTCCACATTCTGCAATGTATTGTTCACCTTTGCCATGGTTGCAGCGAGATCCAACTCGTTCAGATTACGCGTCAGATCGTTAGCATTGGCCAGCATTCCGTCAGCATTCTTAATCAAGCTAGGCATCTGCCGATTCAGAGCTTGCGCCATTGTGTTCAGTTCGTTTGTTGTCGTGGTCAGATTTCCCGTAATCTGATCAATATGATGAAGTGAATTTTTTAAGGCCGGATCAGACAATAGTAAGTTTACATTCATCAGGATAGAATCAAGCTTTGGAAGCATGGCTTGAATCTGAGGCACCATACCAGCAGCCAAGCCCATGACTCCCTGCTGGAGACCGCCACTAATGGTATCGCCAGGCTGAAGAAGATCTGACGGATTAGGACCAAGCACCAACTCCAGCTTGATATTTCCCAACAGGTCGCTCGCAATCTCGGCATTACTACCCTTCGGCAGGCGCATCTCATTGTTAAGGCCTATAACAGCCACGATATTATTCTGACGTCCATAATCATAAATAATATCCTCGACGACACCGACACGATAGCCATTAGCATAAATAGGACTGGATACGGATAAGCCACTGATATCATTGAATTTCACATAATAATTCCTATCAGTTGAAAATATCGGCAAACCCTTAAGGAAATGCAGACCCATATACAAAATCACGATACCAACTATGGCCACAAGGGCTATCTGGACCTCTTTGCTAAACTTTTTCATACCTATCCTACTATTTCTTACCTCTATTTGCCTTAAACTCTCTAATCGCTTCGTTTACGTTCATCTTCGCTCCATCCTTAAATGCTATGATAAAAGCACCAGGGAACTTGTCAAGGATTTCCTTGCGAAGCCTATAAATCTGATTATAGTCCGACGAAGAACCAACAGTATATTTGTACATACCACCTTCCCGGTAGCTATCAACATTTGTCAGCCCTTTAAAACGGCCGTCACCATTACGGATCTTCCCTGTACTGGCCATAAACTGGACCTTGAAGACAGGAGCTTGCGAAACAACAGGACTCGCAGCAATGCTTTCCGTCCTCTCTTCTGTAATTGTGGTTTCTGAAACAGGCTGAGAATTCACTGGGGTCTGAGTCGCAGGCACTTCTACTTGTTCAGGCATACGCTGACCATCCTGCTCCACTGCTGAGTTCTGCACTGCTTCCGATTCTGGGACTGGCTGCACATCAGACGGCATTTCCTGAACCTGATTGCCAATTTCCTCTTGCACCGGTTCCTTCTTTGACGGCTTTACCCGTACCTGATCCTGAGGTACTATCTGCGGGATCTCAATCTTTTTTTTCTCAGGCTCTGGCTTAAAGGGAATAGTGATATTACCTCCATGCTTTTTCCTATATGCCAGGAAAGCATTAAAAAGTCCACGGGCATATTTATCAGCGGCACTGCTTGAGTTCATAAATTGCTCTTCATCACGCGTTGAGATAAAGCCACACTCTACCAAACAGCCCGGCATGGACGACAATCGAAGCACCGCAAGATTATCCTGTTGCGCTCCAAGATCCTGACGGCCTGTAGCCTGACATACATATCGCTGCATATATTTAGCCAACTCCACGCTGTTTTCCATGTTTCGATCCTGAATGAACTCAAACATAATATCGCTCTCAGGCGAATTAGGATCATAGCCATGATAGGTCTGCTTATAGTCTTTCTCAAGAAAGATGACGGCATTCTCACGCTTGGCCACTTCCAAGTTTTCCACGACACCTGTTTTCCTACCTGTACGTTTACTGGTGCCGAGTGTATAAGTCTGGAATCCACGTGCCACACGCCCTCTAGGGAGTGCATTGATATGAATAGAAATAAAAAGATCTGCCTTGTTCTTGTTGGCAATCTCGGCACGTCTATATAATTCTACAAATCTATCAGTCTTACGCGTATAAATGACATTTACATCTGGGCAATTCTGCTCCACCATTCTTCCGAAAGCCAAAGCATACTTCAAAGTCAGGTTTTTCTCTTTTGAGATGACGCCAGCGGCTCCAGTGTCATGTCCACCATGTCCGGCATCAATAACAAGCGTGAATTTGCGATTCGCGGCATTCAAAACTACCGCAAAGCAACACATCGTTATCAGAAATAATACAATCTTCTTACACATATTTTATATAAAACGGTGCAAAATTACGCATTATCTGTCAGATTGGCAACAATTACTCAAGAGTTTTATCATTTATTAAGTGTATCTCCACACTTGCGCCCGCACAATCAGCTCCCATAGGAGGATTCTGTTTCACGATTTCCAGATCAATAGAACTTATTTCCGGATAAACCGAAATAATAGCGTTAGCAATACGACCAGCTACATGCTCAAGCAATTTGGACGGAATCCGCATTTCGCCTGCCACCAACTCATAAAGGGTCGCATAGCTAATCGTATCCTCCAAGCTATCACTCTCCATAGCTGCCGACAAGGAGTAACCGACTCGTAAATTGAGCAGGAAGTCCCCACCCACACTCCTCTCTTGAGGCATCACACCATGGAATGCGTGGAAGTGGACATCCTGCAACGTTATATAACTTGATATCATCCGCATCGGCTGGCTCCGCAATTCTTACAGATAAGACAGCCTTCCTGATAGATCAGGCTCTCATGGCCACAGTTCGGACATTTCTGTCCCTTTGCCTCTGTTCCGTCTGTCACATACTTCTTGAGCGCACGCTCCACACCGTTCTTCCATGTGTTGATACTCTCGTCTTTCAACTGCAAGGAGGAAACGAGCTTGATGACATGGTCGATAGGCATGCGATAACGGAGCACACCGGATATCAGCTTGGCATAGTTCCAATACTCTGGATTGAACTTCTCCGAAAGTCCTTCGACCGTAGTCTTATAACCACGTTTGTTCTCAAACTGGAAGTCATAGCGCTTGGATCCATCGGGATTGACATGCTTGATAATCTTACCATGGGTAACGGTCTTGGGCAGAACGATTCCCTCGTCATCATCCTGCAAACCGGTGAAGATCTCATAAGGATAACCGTCAAGTAGTCCAACCAATGCCACCCATTTCTCCTTATTGTTCTGGAAACGAACGACGTCACACTCCAATACAGCAGGTCGAACCTCTGTGACCTCTGGGTGCTTGCAAGGTGCAGCCGGAGACTTCTCCTCCAGATTATTATCCTTGGCCTGATTCTCACTGCTCTTTTCCTTTTTCACAGAGACCATTACACCTGAGCGACTTCCATCACGATAGATGGTACAGCCTTTGCAGCCACTTCTCCAAGCTTCAACATAAAGACTATTCACGAGATCTTCATCGACATCGTTTGGAAGATTAACCGTCACACTAATGGAATGATCCACCCATTTCTGAATAGCCCCTTGCATCCTGACTTTCATCAGCCAGTCAACATCATTGGCCGTAGCCTTATAATATGGTGATTTCTGGACCAACGCATCAATCTCGTCTTGAGAATAGCGCTTGTCAGGATTATACCCATTCACACGCATCCACTCCAGGAATTTCGGATGATAGACGATATATTCCTCAAAGGAATCACCTACCTCATCGATAAAATCAACATGAACAGAAGTATCGCCGGGATTAACCTTTCTGCGACGTTTATAGAATGGGAGGAACACAGGCTCAATACCACTTGTTGTCTGAGTCATCAAAGATGTTGTCCCAGTCGGTGCAATCGTCAGACAAGCGATATTTCTTCGGCCATATTTTGCCATATCCTCATATAACTGCGGATCAGCCTTCTTGAGACGATTCACAAAAGGATTCTGAATCTCACGCTTGGTGTCATAGATTTCAAAGGCACCACGTTCCTGAGCCATCGTCACTGACGAACGATAAGCATTCAATGCCAAGGTCTTATGGACCTCAACAGAGAAATCCGTAGCCTCCTGGGTACCATAGCGAAGGCCCATGGCAGCTATCATGTCGCCCTCGGCAGTGATGCCGACGCCCGTACGACGGCCCTTGCTGCTCTTCGACTTGATCTTCTCCCAAAGATGGCGCTCCGTGCCCTTCACCTCCATCGACTGCGGATCGGCGTCAATCTTCGCCAGTATCTGGTCAATCTTTTCCAGTTCGAGATCTACGATATCATCCATGATACGCTGGGCCACTTGCACATGCTGTTTAAAGAGATCGAAATCAAACTGTGCATGATCAGTAAACGGATCTTTCACATAAGAATATAGGTTGATACATAGCAGACGGCAGGAATCATAGGGACAAAGAGGTATCTCACCACAGGGATTTGTCGATACGGTGCGGAAACCCAGGTCGGCATAGCAATCAGGGATGCTCTCGCGAAGGATGGTATCCCAGAAGAGCACGCCGGGTTCTGCACTCTTCCAGGCATTATGCACAATCTTTGCCCACAGGTCCTTTGCCGATATTTCTTTCTCGAAAGTGAGATCAGTATCACCACTCTTTCCTGCTTCCTGCGTACCGTCAATCGGGAAGCGCTGGATATAAGGCAGGTCATTGACGGCTGCTTCCATGAACTCATCGTCGATCTTAACAGACACATTCGCACCTGTAACTTTACCCTCAGTCATCTTCGCATCGATAAAGGCCTCTGCATCAGGATGTTTAATGCTGACTGAAAGCATAAGTGCACCGCGACGACCGTCTTGTGCAACCTCACGCGTACTATTACTATAGCGTTCCATAAATGGTACCAAGCCCGTCGAGGTCAGCGCAGAATTGTTTACTGGAGAACCTTTAGGTCGTATATGACTGAGGTCATGCCCTACTCCACCACGGCGTTTCATCAACTGCACCTGCTCTTCATCAATACGCAATACGGCACCATACGAGTCGGCATTACCATCCAGGCCTATCACAAAACAATTCGACAAAGAGGCTATCTGGAAATTATTGCCAATTCCCGTCATAGGACTACCTGCCGGTACAATATATTTGAAGTGATCCAACAGACGGAAGATATCCTCTGCCGACAATGGATTCTTGTACTTCTTCTCTATACGGGCAATCTCGTTGGCTATACGCCAATGCATATCCTCCGGTGATTTCTCGTAGATATTACCAAAACTGTCCTTCATCGCGTATTTGTTTACCCATACGCGTGCGGCAAGTTCATCTCCACCAAAATAATTCATAGAGGACTGGAACGCCTCTTCATAAGTGTAGGTCTGCATGATGTTTTTAGTTTATTTCTATTTTCGGATGCAAAGTTACACATTACTTTTCTATTTTGGAAAACTTTTCCAATAATTCTTCGAAAAAAGTTTTCCAAAACAGAAAACTTTTCGTAACTTTGCGCCACAAACAATAGGCATATGAAATCATTATCAACAAGAAGAACTATCCGCAAATACGCAGATCGCGACGTCAGCGACGAACTGCTGAATCGTCTGTTGACAGCAGCTGCCCGCACCCAGACAATGGGAAACTTACAACTTTATTCGGTTGTCATCACCCGCAGTAATGAGATGAAATCAAAACTGGCACCGGCCCATTTCAACCAGCCAATGGTCACCAACGCTCCTGTTGTGCTGACCATCTGTGCCGACTTCAACCGAACCTCACAATGGGCTCGTTGTCGAAAAGCCGAGCCTGGATACAACAATTTCCTATCTTTCATCAATGCTGCCACCGACGCATTACTCTTCACTCAGACCTTCTGCAACCTTGCCGACGAAGAAGGGTTAGGCTATTGTTACCTTGGAACAACGGTCTATATGCCTCAACAGATTATAGATATCCTCCAACTTCCAAAACTCGTCATGCCCGTCGCCACACTGACTGTCGGCTGGCCCGATGAAGAGCCTCCTCTCTCCGACCGTCTTCCTACAGCTGCATTCATCCATAGCGAGACCTATCACGACTACCAGCCAGCTGACATTGACACCTATTATAATTACAAGGAACAACTTCCTGAGAATCAGCATTTCTGCGAGATTAATCACAAAGAGACACTGGCGCAGGTCTTCACAGACATCCGATACACCCGCAAAGACAATGAAGCCATGTCTGAAGGTTTATTACAGACACTAAAAAAACAAGGGTTTCTCGATTGAGAGACCCTTGTTTATGATAAAATCTACACGCATTAATCCACTACAATGGGCTTGTACTTCGGTACGAGCGCCTTCATGATACACCAACCGATCAGATAGGCAACGGCGCAGATACAGAAGACAACCATATAGGCTGCGGGCTTGCCTTCAAAGCCGAAGAAGGTAAAAGCAGAACCTTGTTCTGCTGCCCAAGTAAAGAAGTTACCAGAACCCATATTAATAGCCATTGATCCAATACCACCCGTCATTGTGCCCAGACCAACAATCGTACCGATGGTAGATTTCGGGAACATATCACCGATGGTGGAGAACAGGTTGGCAGACCATGCCTGATGACCAGCACCAAGCAAGCCAATCAGGATAGCAGGCCACCATGCGCTATAGGCGCCCATCGGCTGGGCAAGAAGGCCCAACACTGGGAAACAAGCGAAGATGAGCATCGCACGCATACGACCCAGATAGGGATTCATACCTTTGCTCTCAACAAAGTACTTCGGCAAATAGCCACCGCCTATAGAAAGCACCGTTACGATGAAGTACAGGGTGAAGATGAGCAGAATACCCATCGTAGAGTCGGAAGTATAACCATATTGATCTGAGAAATATGCTGGAGCCCAGAACAAGAAGAACCACCACACGCCATCCGTCATGAACTTACCAACGAGGAAAGCCCATGTCTGCTTGTAAGTGAAACACTTCATGAATGGGATGGTCTTCTCTTCTTTCTCTGACTGGCGGTCCTGAACATCTGCCAAATCGTTGTCCTGCTCGATGTAGTTCAACTCAGCCTGATTGACGAACTTATTAGAACGAGGTTTGTCGTAAGCCCAAATCCAAAGTCCCATCCATACATAACCCAGCACACCAATGATGATAAAGGCCATCTCCCAGCCCCACGCACGAGCCAACAGGGGAATCGTGGCAGGTGCGGCAAGGGCACCTACAGATGCGCCGCTATTAAAGATGGAGGTAGAGAAAGCACGGTCCTTGGCGGGGAAGTATTCGGCTGTAGCCTTAATAGCAGAAGGGAAGTTTCCTGCTTCACCGACGGCGAGGATCAGACGACAGCTGAGGAAGAGCCATACAGAAACCGTAGCAATGGCGACAGCAGCATCCGATCCTGCCTGCACCAGGCGAAGCGCCTCAATGGAGTCATAACCCTCAATCGTCATGGCAGCCCATCCGCAGCCAGCATGCATCACAGCACCTGTTGACCACACAAAGATGGCAATCAGATAACCCTTTTTAGTACCCATCCAGTCGATAAACTTTCCGGCAAAAAGGTTTGCAATGGCATAGAACAGCGAGAACAGTCCGGTAATCGTTCCGTAGTCTGCATCCGTCCAATGGAACTCAGGGGCGATAAAGTCTTTCCAAGTTAAAGACAAGACCTGACGGTCCATATAGTTCACGGTTGTTGCCAAAAAAAGCAATCCACAGATGACCCAACGCCAGTTAGACATCTTATTTGTTTGTACAGGTGCCATAGTTATCTAATATCAATTACAGGAATATTGTCTTTGTCATTATAATAGAGGTTCTCACCGGCCATACCCCAGATAAAGGTATAGTAGTAGGTACCTGCGGCAGCATGCATGCTCCACTCGGGCGACATGATGGCCTGCTCGTTGTGCAACCATACGTTACGGCTCTCCTGAGGCTGTCCCATGACATGGGAGATAGTCTGTCCCTCAGGCAGGTTGAAATAGTAGTAAGCCTCAATACGGCGACCATGGGTGTGAGGAGGCATGGTGTTCCACACAGCACCGGGATTCAGTTGGGTCAGTCCAAGCTGCAACTGACAAGGACCTTCCTCCAACACATCATTCACGATGAGCTTATAGACTGTGCGGTTGTTAGCCTCTTCCACCGTTCCCACTGGTCCCCAGACAGCAGCCTTCAACGAACCCTTGCGGCCGTCGAGGGTAATCCACTGGGTCTTGTAGTGCTGGTGGGCAGTAGCAGAGTTCAGATAGAACTTCGCCGGATTCTTGGCGTCCTTGCTGCGGAACTGCACACTCTTGTTCACATCTTTGTCCTTACCGATATGACCACGACCAATGTAAAGGGCTTCTTTTGGTGAAAGGGCATACTCTTTGCCATCGACAATCACGACACCATCGCCGCCACCGCAGTTCACCACACCAAGTTCACGATTGTACATGAAATACTTCTCCTTGATGGTGTTATCGACATCAAGACCCAGTTCCCAGAAGTTCTCCAGCGTCAGTGTCGTATTAACGGGCATCGCTCCACCGAAGATGAAACGGTCATAGTGGGAATAAGTGAGGAGGATAGAGTCTGGCGACATCACCTTTTCCATGACAAAACGCTCACGCAGTAACTTCGTGTCATAGTGTTTCACGTCTTCAGGATGACAGGCTGTCTGGAACTTCACGTGCTGTGCACCAACGAACCTGTCAGCTTCCTGTGCATGAGCAGCAGAAAGCGAGAGGGCTATTGCCCCAACGATAGAAAATACTGTCTTCTTCATTTGCTCTTATATTAATTATTCACTTTTCACTATTCACTTTCTCGTCAGCCACAATGCGCTGTCGATTCCAAAAGACCATTGCTATGGTGATAAGCGTCAGGACACCGGCACCGATATAGGCCAGATTATTCACACACTTATAGATCACCCAGCCGAAGAGACTCGATGCGAAGTCGAGGGCACCAGCCTGGAATCCTTCCGGAATCTTGGCGGCGGGATCCTGTGTCTGTGCATATACCGTCTGCGCTGCCTGGGTGAAGGCTGGAGCTATGTCCGTAACAAACCATAAGCCAATACCAACCGTGACAATACCGACAATCAGCGTCTTCACCACATTACCCTTAGTGTAGGGCAATACCATGACAAACACATAGAACATACCAGCCAGCGATGCCAGTGGCAGGAACTCATTGCCAGGCAGTGCTACGGCCATCAACAGAGCCAGCGGGATCAGGATCAGCGAGGCCACCAGCGTGGTGGGATGACCGATCACCAGTGCCGGCGACATGCCGATATACACCTTCTTGCCGGCCCATTTCTTCTGTACCACCTCCTGCGTCTTCTCTGCAATCGGCTTCAGACCGTCGATGAAGAGCTTCGTGATACGCGGTATCAGCTCCATCACGGCTCCCATCGTCACACCCAGGAAGAGCACCTTCTTGATATCGAGCTGGGCTACAGTACCTATCAGCGCACCTACGATGACACCCAGTACGATAGGCTCACCAAGCACACCGAACTTTTTCTTCAGACCTTCAGCATCGATGTCAAGCTTCGAGAAACCCGGAATCTTGTCAAGCAGCCAGTTGATACCGATGGCAAAAGCCGTAAAACTCTGGCAGAAAGGCTGTGGGATGGAGATACCATCCATATCGTCATAATAGCTCTGGAATTTCTCTGCAGTCAGGTCGGCCATCACCAGCGTGATAATGTAGCACACGATAGCCGCAAAGTACCCCCATGCCAGACTTTGATCCATCACGAAATAGGCTACCGCACCGATAAAGGCGAAATGCCAATAGTTCCAGAGGTCGATGTTTACCGTGCGGGTACATTTTGTTATAAGAAGCAGGAAGTTCACACCCAGACAGATGGGAATGATAAGCGCACCCACAGCTGTGTTATAGGCTACGGCTGCTGCTGCAGGCCAACCCATATCAAACACACCAAGTTGCAGATCGTAGAGTCTGGAAATCTCACTCAGCGGCCCACCGAAGTTGTTCGTCAACAGGGCCGTCACAATACCAAGACCCACAAAACCGACACCCACGTAAAGACCTGACTTCAGCGACTTTCCGAACTTCATGCCAATACAAAGGCCGATAATAGTAAACAGGATTGGCATCATCACTGATGCACCCAGACTAATAATGTAACTGAATACTTGTTCCATTGTTATAATATCGATATTAATTTGTTTTAGCGCTAATTCGACTGCAAAGATAATAAAAAAATGACGAAAAGAAATATTTTTCGTCATTTTTCTTACGTTAACGTTATCGGACTATTGGAGCTGAGGTCTCACAAGTATCGTTTCTCCTGCCTTGGTCTGTACGTCGTACTCATAGACTTTGCGCACCTCAGGCGTATCACCCGACGCTTTTTCTTCAGCCACGACAGGTGTTTTGATCTTCGCCACCAACAAGAGTGGATTCCGGCATGTACCGCGAGCTGGTTTCAGTCCTTTACCCGTCAGAGGGACATACGAACGCAAGCGAAGTACGCCACCTATCCTTGAGGTAATGGCCGCCTGTATCAGTCTGCCAGTTTGCCACTGTTCATCCACCACGAATCCGCCACGGGCACAGAGTCCCTTCACCTCGCCGTCCTGCCAGGTATCAGGCAGTGCCGGCAGCAGATGTACAGCTCCGTCGTGACTCTGCAGCAACATCTCTGCCACACCGGCTGCACAGCCGAAGTTTCCATCAATTTGGAATGGTGGATGGGCATCAAAGAGATTCGGATAAGTACGCCCCTCAGGATATTGGCTCACCCTACTGTCGTCGGGCAACAGATGCAGCATGTTTGAGAGAATCTTCAGGGCGTGATTACCATCAAGCATACGCGCCCAGAAGTTCACCTTCCATCCCAGACTCCAACCCGTCGCCATGTCGCCACGTTGTGTGAGGGTGTTGGCAGCCGCCGCAAACAGTTCCGGATGGGCATAGGGTGATATCTGGTTCGACGGATAGAGCCCATAGAGATGTGAGATATGACGGTGTTCATCCTTCGGATCATCGGCATCCTCCAGCCACTCCTGCAGCTGGCCGTAGCGTCCCACCTGCATGGGCGGCAGTGCGGCCAGTGTCTCTGAGAGTCGCTTGCTGAGTGGCGCATCCTTGATGCCCAAGACCTTCATCGCCTGTTGCAACTGGCTGAGCACATCGAACACAATCTGGTTGTCCATGGTCGAACCAGCCGTAATCGTCGTACCCTTACCAGCCGGACCGTGTTCTGGCGATACTGTCGGTACCGTCATCAGCCAACCGTATTTCGGATGGCGCTGCACGTAGTCGAGCAGGAAGGCTGCTGCACCACGTAATACGGGATAGTACTGACGCAAGAAGGCCTTGTCACCCGTAAACAGATAGTGTTGCCAGAGGTGGGTCGAGAGCCAGGCGCCACCTGTCGGGAACATCCCCCATGTCGGACCATCTATCGGTCCTGTCACACGCCAGATATCGGTATTATGGTGGGCCATCCAACCGTCGCAGCCGTACATCTGCTGCGCCGTCTCAGCCCCTGTCTCACTGAGATCACGGAGCATCGAGAAGAGTGGTTGTGCCGTCTCCGTCAGGTTACCTACCTCCGAGATCCAGTAGTTCATCTCGGTATTGATGTTGATGGTGTATTTCGAATCCCACGGTGCCATCAGCTTGTCGTTCCACACCCCCTGCAGATTAGCAGGCTGTCCGCCTGGCTGTGACGAACAGATCATCAGGTAGCGCCCGTACTGGAACATCAGTGCCACTAGATCCATGTCCGATCCACCGGCAAAAGCCGCCAGTCGTTTGTCCGTAGGAAGAGTGGATTTTTCTGAAGTTGGCAAGGTCAGTGACACGCGCTGATACTGATTATGATACTTGGCAACATGCGTCTCTAACAGATTTTGGAAGGTTCGTCCCTTCAGTGAAGCCATGGTGGCATCATTCTTAGCCGAGGGGTTGCCGCTGACATCCCGATAGCTGACGAAGTTGGTGGCGGCCGTGACATAGACCGTGGCAGCCGATGCACCACGAACGGTGATGGCTTGCGCCTCATCGCTGACGCTGCCGCCCTCCACCTCTACCCAGATGCGGCACTCGGCGCTCAGTCCGGCTGGTATGCCCTCCTGCTCCACGCCCTGTACGGTAGCCGTCAGACAGTGCGCTGCCACCTGTTGGCGATTCACCAGCTCACTCTCGTACGACACGGCGAAGTCCAGCTTGCCGCCCTTGTCGGCCTCCAGTCTCACGGCAATCACATTGTCGGCCAGCGAGGCTACGACCTGTCGCCGATAGCCCACGCCATCTACCTGATAGCGCACACTGGCCACGGCATCGTCGATATCCAGACTGCGCTCGTAGCCGGTGGCGTTGCGATGGTTCCAGAATTTCAGGAACAGATTGCCCATCGGCAGGAAACGCATGCCGTGGGGGCCTTTGAAAAAATACTTTTCAATCAGCCCATGGGCCTCCTTCTCCCGTCCGTCGAAAATCAGCTGGCGCACCTCGTCGAGATGGGCCTTCGCCTCCGCACTACTGTTCTGATAGGGCGAACCCGACCAGAATGTCTCCTCGTTCAACTGAATCTGTTCTGTGTCTGGTCCACCATAGACCATCGCTCCCAGATGCGAGTTTCCCACTGGCAGCGCTTCCAGCCAGTTGCTGGCAGGCTTGTCGTACCATAGCCTGCGGTTTTCACTCTGCGCCACCCCCGCCACGAGCAGGAGCAGCATTAAGATCAGCTGTCGTCTCATATTGTTTCCTTATGTTGTGAATAGTTGACTGACTGCAAAGGTACAAATTAGATTTCAACCGTGCAAAGACTTTGCAGCTTTTTTGTCATCTGCGCTCAAAAATTTAGCGACGCTACACAAAAATTTGGAGGCTCCGCTTGGAAATTTAGACGCACCAAATTTTCTTGCGGAGCCTCCGTTTGTCAGAAGCAGTTTAGGTTTTTGTCAGGAGCCTGGTTTCCGCGGAACATATCGATATTCTTTGTACCTTTGCGCCATCAATTCTTGTAGCCTATGAAAGAGAAAACGACATCAGTGGACAGTAGAACAGTAGTGGACACTACTTTTAAGAAAATCCTCACGCGTACCGTGCGCACGTATATACGCGGTACGCATGAGACATTTATTATATTCTACTGTCCAGTACTGTCCTACTGTCCATCTTGGTCTTGCAACAGCAAAATAAGGAATGATTAGTAACTTTTCTAGTCAACCATCTTAAGGAACCAAGGGATGAAACGAACAATCTCCTTGTCGATTTCCTGAATGCTATCCAACTGATCGTATGGTCGAATGTCACTATGAATGAAATGACGTTTATTGTTATTCTTCTTAAAGTCTTTGACTGTTTTGGCATCGGCCTTCAGATTGTAGGAGTCTTCATGTGGCAATGGTTTTCTGAATCCCATCAGCAGTTTCTCAACCGTCCACCGATTATGCTCAACAATTCCCATACGCTCTAAGAAGGCATTGTCTAATTGCATCAGATCTTTGATGCCCATGGCCTCTAATGTCCGTACTCTGAAAGGAATATTATAGGCTCCATACAGACTTGACCACTGATCAGACTCCTTACAAGTCTTCCACAACTCATGAGCCTCCTGAAGCACTTGTTGAGGATTATACTTCATCATCCCTTCCAGACCATCATCAGCGACCTTTGTAGTATTGAAATATAGATGGTACAGATAGTTAATACACTCTGCCATCAGTTGGGTTCGCTTCTGGACGTCGAAGACAATATCCGTCATACCGAAAGGATAGATGTTGGCATACCTACTGACTGGTTTTGAAGATACAATCTGCCCATCAGTACCGATCATCATCTTCTCATATTGATGAGCAGCAGACGTTTCCTGAAGTTTTGAAAGGAATCTGCTGGACGTGTTTTGACGAACAAAGACAGGTACACATGACTCATAAATCTCATCAGGCAGACTCATGGCAACAGATATATTCTGACGAGAATCAGACATGGCAAGTACAAGTGATAACAATTGTTTGTCATCTGTGGCCCATTGGGTTATCTGCTTCTGAATCTCAGGCGAATAGATGTCACCTTTGACGAAACCAAATTCCACATCAAGGAAATCCGCATCTTTACCACTGAACTTTGCGGCGGGTATCAACTCATCTTCATAACGATAAGACTCAACTTCGAAGAAATGACGGTACCGACTAATGAAGACCTGGCTTTCCATATCGGCATTCTGATCAATAAAGGTAATAACCGTCTTATGATTCTTACCGTCAAAATTGGGGAAGTGCAACATCTTAGCTGCTTCGACAGCCAATGTAACTCCAAAGGTGGAAGTCCCCACAATAACAAGATGAATATGACGGTTATCATCTGGCGTGATACCGTTACGATCCAAATGAGGATAATTATGGGTTACACCATGATCAGTATATTTGCAATCAACGAACATTTGCTTGGCCCAATCAACATAGAAGTTGAAAGGCACAAACTCCACACCGATTTGCCTCAAGTTCTCGAATAAGTCTGTCACCTGCATGGCTGCATAGGTTTCTGCATCCTCAAAGAATGCGGTGACGGTATCAGGATGTTCACCGCCTGCCTGCTCCAACAATTCGGCGATCTTATCAAGACATTCGATATTCATTGCATCATGATTCTCCGTTGTGCGGTCACCAACCACATAGATGTTGCAGGCTTTGGCCAGACGGAGTCCTTGCAAGTCTTGTAAAGAGGTACGATGTCCATTCTTGATGATAATACGCTCATCATATTCCTGTGCTATCGACACCTGTAGTTTTTCCCGTAGTTCCTCGCTGGCCAGTGAACTCTGCAGCAGCACATACATCTGATCATCACTTTCACAAACCTGCCTGATAATTGACGGGACGATTTCATCATAGCCAAGAATCACCGTATGACCAGAAATGAGATAAGTTTTCTTACCTGACCGGTAATTCTCTATACGACGCTCCAGCATATTGGTAAAGATAGAGATCAGCATGCCCCCAAAGAGAATGACGCCTAAAAGAGAACCCAGTGTAACAAACAGCATGACCCACCTTCGTCCACCTTCAGGGAAATCATCCATGTAAAGGGTGTTGAGTGCATTGCCATCAATCAGGATATACAACGCCCACTCCCAGAACGTCAGGTTTTGAGCACTCTCTCCAAAGGTGAGTTGTGAGCACACTATCCACCCGATGACCAATGCCACCAAGAAGATACCGATCAAAACCAATATCTGCTGCCATACACTCTCCGAGAATATCCGGTCGAACTTCAGCAGCCAACCATGTAATTTAGTTTTCCGTTTCATGAATTATAATCAGTATAAGAACTTGTACCTATGTGAGTTCCATCTTCCTCACGATTTATCAACTCTGATGTTGTATTGTAGCGTTTCCATTCACCACCACAGTGATTACATTTAACTGTAACTGTATGATCATATACCTGATAAGTATCTTTATAGTCTTGATATAGATTCTCATCATAAATATCCCGATGTGTAGTTTTGTCTCCAATTTTATGTATTATTGTTTTCCGACTAAGAGTCTGTAAAAAACTACTAGATCTTGATTTACTCAATCTAATAGATGTGATCTCGTCGTTTATTACTTGACTACCACACATAGCACCGCAATATGGACAGCGTTTATCTAAATAGGCATCGACGAGGAACACATAGAATAGCCACACTATCACTCCCAAACATGGGACCATAATAAACCACCAATGGTCACTGACTAGTGAGAGGACGAGCCATATATAGGCACAGACAAACAACACACCCAACGTGAACCACTGCAATACCCTGGTTGACATAAAGCTAAAGGGTATGCGCATGGCTATCAGGGCAAGGAACAAAAATGGAACCATCAGGAAAGTGAAAAACAACCATATCAACCAAATAATAATCAAAAGCGCATAACCTGGGAGATAAATATACCAAGGGTAAGGGTCAAAAAATTGGATAGGATAATAGAACCCGTCAATTGCCTGATGCCACCCGTCAACGATAGCACTCGAAGCAGGGAGAATACGTAACAACCATCCATTTATAGCTACAAGTGGTTCGCCCCAAGAAACACTCGAAAGGGAGTCGTTTTGGAACGTCACAACAGGACGATAGATTTTACCATCTTCCTTCTTCAGCACAGCTACCTGATAACGCATCGTTATTCCAGAATCGGTGTGGCACACAAACTCTGCAAGATCCCATAGTTCATCCAATTCTGCAGGGGTCTTAGTAGTACACATCTCATAAAAATGATTCTGCGACATTTTTAATGTACCTAGATTCTGCTTACGATTGTATTCAGGAATATTATTTGCCGCCATCCCATTGTCTGCGTCATCCTGAGAGACAAGGCCACGCTGCCCGTCTCTGGTCTCCACCCAATACTGTTTGCCATCTGTACTTGTACTTGAAGCATGGGCCAGCACACTTAAACTGTCACCTGCCTTCAGAGACACTTTTGTTACATAGTCTTTATCCCACTTGAAGTACATATCCGTACTTTTTTTCAATACAATTTGAGGCGGGTCGTCCGAAACAGAACGATTTGAATAGCATATTGAGCTTATATATATAGCCAACAAGACTAAGAAATAGAAACCGAACTTTAATATATACCTGAAATTCATATTTTTTATATTTTGTTTCTTGTATTATTACGCATCATCAGATTACTTATTATTTATATAATAGGTGCCTTTGTAATTTCCCCACTTGTCATACAGATCTATCGTATCGCTACCTAAAATACAACCCATACCTGACATGATAAAGACAAATATCCCCAAATACCACCAGAAGCTCACGTTGGATGCCAGATAGAACAGATGGGAAACAACCATGACAATCATGAGGAAGGTTGAAGCAGCTATGATGAGATAACAAATTGCGTACAAGCCAAAGATTGCAAGCCCCTTCACACTCTTATCGTTCAGATCAATGAGTTGCAAAACGAGATGTATAATCTGAGCCAGAATGAAGAGACCTACGACATATGGCTGAAGGGATGTCAAGAACAAGTAAAGCACCAGATAGATGCCAGCAAAGATATAAGTACTGACAGGTCCAAGGAAGTCAAAATCATCCGACTGGGAACCTATCGCCCCAGAAATGAAGGCGTTCATCCCTAACAGCAAGAACACCTGTACACATAGAAAAACTAATGCTATCACAAGCCAGAAGATAATCGTCAGAATATTACGATCTATACTGCAAAACCATGCTGGATCCCCATCATACATGACAATGCACCAAAGTTCAAACACACTCATGATAGTCCCTAGAAGCGTCCCTAATAATGTACACACGACTATTGGCACATCTTCATCAAAACGGTTGAGGATAAAATACAGAATCGCTACCAGAAATGCACCACCAAAGCACAGGTAAAACACCCAGGAGAACGGGACCGTTGACGGACTTGGCTTTATATCAATTCCAATAGCTGCAAGTGCCTTTCTGATCTTTTGCTGCAGAGTCCATGTTGGCGGCACACCATACTCTTTTTCATTCTCTGCTTTCTTTTTTGCCGTGGCGTCCTCCTTTTTTATCAGAAGCTTCGATGACACATAGAACGTCTCTCCCGTTTCATTCCTACAAGTGGCCCATCCGTTGATGATGGTATCCACCTTGACGGACTGTCCTTGACGGAGAGAACCTAATTTCTTCGCCTTTCCATTAGGCTTGGCACGCATATTCACACTTTTGGCTGAAACCTCATAGACTTCAGATGCATAGGCTGCCATACATAGCAGTAATAGGATGACAATAGAAATAACTTTTTTCATATCTTCAATCTTTAACTTAATACAAAGACTTACTATTGATTTCTGATTTTGTTGCCGAGAATGAAACCGAATCACAGTTTTCCAGTGTTGCCTCTTCAAAACTACAATGCCTTAATATGGCGTCTTTAAAGTTCACGTTAACGAGAGTACATCCACTGAAATTCACAGACTCTAATGTTTGACCTCCAAAGTCAATGTCCTTAAGCTGTTTCGTTTTGATAAGATCTTCTATTACCATAATATAATATTTAATAATCAATTAATCTCTATACAAAGTTCCTACATGATTCCTCTATCATTATTAGAGGATAACATCATTGATATACGAACTCTGGTGACCACTATACCCTATGAATTCATGTCCACATATGGGACAGCGATAAATCATTCTCCTAAGACGATCTGATTGAGGATATAGGTGGCGTTTATCTGGCCTTGAGAATTCGCTAGATATCATTTCCTCTAGTGAATGACAGTCTGGGCATCTATCATATTTAAAACTACAGTCTTTAAATAGCAAGAACAACGCCGTAAGTACATAACAGATAAGATTCGCACTTATTTCCATCGTATAATAGCAGTAAAGTGCGAAGGCTATTCCTGAAATAATGAAAATAAAAAAACCTAAGATAAAATTACTAATTGACTTATTTCCTGCGAACAAAAAGATGACGATCAAGTCTGTGATAACCATGATTAAAACTGCAACTGACACATCAATAGCCCCCATAACACCCCTTGCAATCCATTCATACGGAAAAGAGTCGGGATGTAACCAACCATATGAGCCCCAAGGGAAACTACAGATGACAAATACCGGAAAAATTAATAATGCCAGCGTTGTTGCCAAATTCCACAATCTACCAATCAATAGATCAAATTTTGTTTTATCCATAATTTTATTTAGAAACCACATAGACTTCAGATGCATAGGCTGCCATACCTAACATGATCAACATTAAAAATGCAAAAAACTTTTTCATATCAATTAAGTATTTGTTTCCAACCAGTCGTCAGCTAAGGATTCACCTAACTCTGAAGCCTTTCGCATAATTCTGATAGCCTTGTCCTCATCTTTATCAACACCACTACCATCATAGTACATCAAGGCCAGATTATAAGCACCCAGACCATTACCTGCATGCATCGCCTTGCGAAACCACTTACAGGCTTCTGTTTCATTTTCATCGCTTGAGTAAAGATATCCAATATTCACCATGCAATCCCCATCATCCATTTCTGCTCCCTTTTGATACCATTTCAAGGCCTCATCAAAATCATAAAACTCAGGATCATCACTGTCTGAATAGACCATGCCAAGAAAGCGATACGCTTCTGTATCACCAAGATCAACGGCCTTTTTTAACCATTTCACAGCTTCTTCCTTGTCAGCATCCACGCCATTAAGCCCATAAATATAGCTTGAGCCCAAATTTACCATGGCCTTCACATCGCCTTGAATAGCTGCTTTTTTACAACTTTCGGGATCGTTATAATCCACCCCTGAGTTACGCTCACTACCAGAATCAGCAAAATTGAATTCGTAATTGGCAAATGTAACGGTTGAATCATCATTTAAATAATAGGGAGTTTCACTCTCTAGCTTATAATCATTGATCATCGTACCATGAGCAGAAGCGAGGTCGGTCAACAACCATCTTTTTTCTTTATCATCCCAGTTAATGACGGCATGGGTGCGCGACATACGGGCACATCCAGCCAATTGTTTTCCAAACTGGGGCGACTTGCGCCCGATGATGTATTCGGCGGAGTCGTCGATTTGTAACGTGATACTACCATCAGCGGAGGTCAGCGTTGCCGTATGTCTTTCCTGGGTTGGAACATCAGTGATGGGCTCAGGTTCTGGCTCTGGAACAGTCTTCTGGCGCTGTTCATATTCCAATGCGTCGATGATATTCTTGCTGCCACAGTTGCGACAGAACTTACCACGGACGAAAGCACCACAATCGGCACATGCCATGAGTCGCTGACCACAGCGGTCACAGAAAATGCTGTCGTCTAATATCTCAGAGTTACAATGTGGACACTGTTTCATATTTTTTCTAACTTTAAAATATAAAATCACTTGGCACGAAAGTGAAGAAATCTTCCTTTTTCAATGTACCCTCACGCTGCATCCGTTGCAGACGAGCAGCTGTCCGTTTGGTGACAGATTTAAAGAGGTTTTCCATCTCACGGGCATTACCCCAGTTCTCTGTTCTCTTTTCCAGCATATCTTCTATTTTGTCGAGCAGAGCTTGCTTAGCACCATCACCAAAGCGATAGGGATTTTTCTGCTTAGTGGCTTTCAAACAGAAAATATCGGCCAATTCTTCAAGAGAGTAGTCGTTCAAAACCAATGTATGGTTGATGCGACTTTCAAAACCTTCGTTGATATTCATCAGATAGTCCATATCCTTCTTATATCCTGCCAGGATGACACAGAGTTTGCCTCGATCTTCATGCATACGACGCATGAGCGTATCAATGGCCTTACGACCTTCTGCATCTGCACTACCCCGTGGTGCCAATCGATAAGCTTCGTCAATGAAGAGGGTGCCTCCCATCGCTAAATCAAACGCTTTATTCATATTCTCTGCTCCAGAATCAAGCAAGGCTCCGATAATATCGTCACGCTGTCGTTCTATGAAACGGTCGGATGGTAACACATTCATGGCATAGAGCATTTTGCCAATAGTCCGAGCTATCGTCGTCTTACCTGTACCTGGATTACCTTCGAGCACAATGTTCAATCCTATCAGTGAATTATTAGGATCAATACCCATACTCAGTTGCAACTCTATGAAATTCTTCTCGTCGGCAATACCCTTCATCAGTTGCTTGACATTGCTCATACCAATAAAATCTTTGTCAAGTGAAGCCATCATCTCATTGATATCGACCTTTTTAGTGGCTTCTTCGCCTTCAATATCGGAAGGCGTCAATATATGATCGTCAGGCAGATTTTGTTCTATGATGCGTTTAAAATAATTATCAATAGCATCCTGCAAGGTATTGCGAACTACACCTGCATTACCGAAGTTGGCAGTTCGACGATTATACATGCTCTGGAAGAACTGCGGTAATCGGTGAGCAGCCTCATCAGACAGTGTGTATCCTTTCTTCTTCAACATGCCCATAAAGATGTCATGCAACTGAGTGGCAGTGTAGTCATGGAACGTAATCTTTTTATCGAAACGTCTGTCTATACCAGGATTGGCAGGAACGAAGCGTTCCATCATCTCTTTTGTATAACCTGCAGCTATACAAACAAAGTCGCCCCTCTGATTCTCCAAAGGACCTAATAAGGTATCAATAGCCTCTGAGCCGAAGTCACCTTGTTTCCCAGACCCACCTGAAGAACCAGTGCCCAGCATATATGCCTCATCAATAAACAGTACGCCACCCATTGCGCTTTCAACAGCCCGCATAGTCTTGGGGGCTGTCTGTCCGATGTATTCACCAACGAGCGACTCGCGACGAACTTCTACGAACTGACCATTGGGCAATACACCGAGCTGGTAGAGAATATCACCAAAAAGACGGGCAATGGTGGTCTTGCCTGTGCCAGGATTGCCGAGAAATAGATAGTGGTGCTTCAGTCTGACATCGGCATTGGGGTTTTCGGCCTTGGCCTTTTGTACCATTCTGACTATGCTATGCACCTCTTCCTTCACCTCTTCGATACCCACATAACTATCTATTTCTGCCAAGATGTCCTCAAGTGAACGAGGTTCATAAACCTCGCCTGTGATGTCGTCGGGTTCAACGCTGCTGTGCTGATGTATCATGGCATGATAATGGATGTCGTTACACTTATCAATGGCTTCCCATGCATTGCGGAAGTCCACTTTGCGATTGCGAATCATATTGCGGAAGAAGCCAAAGATGCGTTGTGAGGCCTTTTCACTGACTGGAAGATCTTTCTCCAAACAGTTCTTACAGATGTGGCTCAACGTGTCAGCATTCATATCCTGCAAGTCTAATACCTCGGCAAAGCGATTCAGACCTGAAGGTTTCTCCTTGAAGAACTTATCGATATTGATGGGATGACCTGCCATGATGACTATTGGATAAGTGTCCCAACCTGCCGTCGAATCGGTCTCCCAGGTCTCCATACGGCTAAAGAGTACGTCGATAGGAGAGATATTATTGCTGTCGTTGATGAGCATATGAATGTTATTGATAAACAGTATACCACCACCAAGTGCCTTGAAATCATCGGTAGTCTTTTTATCCATCCATGCCTCAAAATCGGCAGCATCAACCATGACCATCTGCTTCTGCACAATACCTTTCTTGAAGAAATACTCCTGAATGATGTTGGCAATAAAGTCCTTACCTGTGCCACTGCTACCCTTCAGGAGAATGTCCATGTCAGGACGCTGCCCATGGCTGCTGTTGCGTTTTAGCATCAAGTAATACTCGGCAAGTTCACGAATAACCTTGACTGCTTTGTCCTGACCAACGATACGCTGCAGTATCTGATCGGCCAGGTCGGGGAATTTTTCACCACAACGACGGCAATAGAGCGCATCGTCGCGATTGTCGGCATAACATTTATTGCACTGAATCATTTTCTTCCTTTACCCTTTTGAAACTTATGTTAGTCTTCTTCTCTGTCAAGTTGTCCCTAAACTTACCATATAACTCATTATTGGACTTATAATTAATAGAGAGTTCTATACTACCATCCAATATGTCGTCATCTGGTGTGTCGTTTTCCAAGTCCACATCAAGCAAGCCGTCCAACTCCCCTGTAAAGGTCTGGGTGACTGGTTGCTGAGCTTCCACAGTCAAAGCAATCTTGAAACTGTCGCGATGGGTGCAGAGCACCTGCATAGTGGCTTTCTTCTCGCCAAAAGTTCCTGTCCAGTCGCCTACCATATTGTCGAGTCGGTCTTGCACCGTAGTGAGTTTCGTGCCTCCTAAATCAGGGGTTATCGACTTATAGCCAAGCCACAAGCCCCATGCAATGAGAATAGGTATGACCATCATCAACACCATTTTCTTCAGCCCACTGCGGAACTGACTGGACAAGTTATCATAATCGCTGGCCTGACGATAGATGTAGCCCTGCTGACTCGTATCAAAGGCATAATACAAAGGCTGAACCAGCCACATATCCGGGTCGGACTGCGGATTGGCACTGGCTCCCTTCAAGTCGTCAGAGAAAATCATGAAATAGACTAAAACCGACAATCCCAACATCAGAGCAACGATCACCCATGGTATAAACAGAAGGATAGAATCCATGATATTCACCAGCCCCCACATCAGCAAGAGCATGATAACAGCTCCTACGAAAGCTGATACCACGCAGCCACAACCAGAACTAAAGGTGTCATTGTTGAAAATGAAGAATAGAGCGACAGCGATGATGGCTCCTACTGCCAACGAGCCTGTAGCAAAAGTGGGAGTCATCGGATTAGCGTCGAAAGGCATACCTTGGAAAACGAGCCACCCTATCAGCAGCAGAGCAGGAACAGCATAGAGCAGACCACATACGGCCTGTGTAATCCAGATACCCCACTTCCAGTTAGTGAAGGACTTAGTTCCTGACAGAATGGAATCGCGAGCAGCATCAAGGCGCACTACGTTTTCATCGTCTGGATCCAGTTCACGGATAAACTCCAGATAATTCTCAACTTCCTGTTCATAAGTATATTGCTTGGAAAAATCCTTCCAGGGATTCTCATGGAAGAATATTGCCAACCAATCCTTTAGAATAGAATTATGTAATTGATCCAATACGGTATTACGATCAGCTTTCAATAGAGTCAGAGGGTTGTCCGAGCCGAGAAATTTGGGAGGAGTATCTTCACCTAACAAACCATATATTGCTTTATATGCCGCAGTGTACTTAGAATATGGAGCACAACCACCATTGCCTTGTGGATTTGTAGTTGTCGTTGTTCCATCATTATTAATGGTGGCTGTTAAGTAACAACAGTCACTGATCCATTCTGCCTCTTTGTCATAACCGCTATCAGTCAGAAGATTATGTACAAGCTCAGACATGAAACCACCTGTGCCATTGAGAAGAGTCATTACATCGACGAATATCGTTGCAACCTTCACAATATCATCATAGGGAAGTTGGGGTATAGTTGATTCTATCTTGTCTATGAAGCTCTGGAACTTCTGGTTCGTTGATACATGGAAGCGCTGAGTCATTTGCTTGAGTTGAGACCAATCGTCTTCATAGGATGCTGGATTGTTATCAGGATTATCACCGAGATACTCCAAACAATCGTAGTCACCAAGATAGACCATCCCGTCTTCACTACTGCCCATAAAGAGATTACTCATCTTGACATCTCCATGCTTTAAATAAAAACAGTTATGCAGAGAATATAAAGCATAAGCCGCAGAAGTAACAATGGTTTTTAATGTCTCGATGTCAGTATTGGACGGCAGACCATCCAACGAACCGCCTTCCATCCATTTCTGTAATTCATAGAACCGCTTCTGGCCTATATGTTTGTCTTCATACCAACCATACTCATAAAGAGGAACAAGATGAAGAGATTGTATGCCGTTTAGTGTTGCCTGATTAACAAAATACAAGGCATTCGCATTCTTGGGCTCTATCCCTGGCTGATAAAGTTTTAATATCATGAGCTCATGGGTATCGGCTTCAACAGCCTGATAAACGTCAGCATGTCCATTCTCGCCCTTTCTAATAAGACGGGCAGCGATTAAAACATAATCATCTAATTGAACACCATCCTCCACAATGGGGTCGTCTTCTTCATCAACTATATCATCAGCACTGTCTATTGGAGTGGGTTCGTCCATTGGCGTAGGCGCATCCATCAACTCATCGAGAGGCGTAGCCTCATCGTAGACGTTATTATTATCATTGTCTGACATAATACTTTATTCTTTAGTCCATGTTTCAATTTCCTTTTCTTCTGTCACTGTATCATATAGCCATGTGCCACCCAATCCCGGTTCAACGCATTCGTTCGGGCATGTGTGGGTACAGCCACAGTAATTACACACCCATCCACAACGCACCTGAGTCTTAACCTGGACTTTCGATTTACGCAAAACATCACGGGCACTGTAGAACGTGCGCTGCATCTGAGGCGTCGTATTGGGTGGTGGCTGCATACGACGCATCGCATCGTTGAGACTGGCTAACTTCAGCGAGAACTTCTCTTCAGCAGCAGGCTCTTTTTCTATCTCCTCAGAGATATCTTCCACCTCCTTGGCCAGCTTTTTCACTTCCTGAAACACGGGGTCGGTTTCTGCTTTCTGAATAGCCTCTTGCGCCAAGTCATCGAGGGGTTCGTTACACTTCTTACAGAAGCTGCGATAGTTCAATGTGCCACACTTCGGACATATGATGCCACCGATACCATTTCCACACTCAGAGCAAAACTTCTCACCTGGTACCATCCTCGCACCACAGAAGGTACAATGGTCAGCATGGAGCGGTCTGCCACATGACGGACAAAGTTCCAAATGGGAGTCAACCGACTCACCACAATGAGGGCACTCCATACCCGTGCCTCCCACGTAACGGAATTTATTGAGCGTCTGCTTTTGTTCTTGCTCTTGATATTGCATATTCTCTGGTTTCATAACTCTATGGGGTATCATTAAACTAATTAAAAACCTATTTTCCCTGCCGACTGACGCGTCCACTCAAAATGATCCACATCATCAGCCGTTACCTCTACCACTGATTGTCCGTCATTCGCAATACGAAGCTGGGACACCATGGCAATAGCTTGCGCCAGGTTTTGCATGGTTCGGGCCGAAACTGGCATGTCCTTCGATTCGCCATTCTTTATGTTCTTAACAAAGACGTTCAATTTCTCTTTAGCACCATCTGAAATCGCCAGTTTGTAGTCACGATGCAACAGACAGATCAGTACATCCAGTAATTCTTCTGCTTTATAATCATTAAATACAATAGAATTATGATAAGAGGAAATACCTCCATCAGCCAACATCTTGGCGATGGACACATCATTATTAGTCACACGTGCCATCACAAATGCTGTCACCTGCTTACGCTCAGTGATTTTATTCATAATCCACATACGTAGGTTATCATAGTTCTCATTCCCGTATTCTGGCGCATCCATATCCAGGAAAAGCAATCCATCGCTGGCTTTCTTCAAAGCCTGCTCCAATACTTGGAAGCTATCATTACCAGTCAGTTCTTCTGCGTTGACACAAACCGTATGTCCAAGCTTCAGAATTCCCAGTCCTTGCAATATCTTGGCGAGGATTTCGGCAACCGTACTCTTACCTGTTCCTGTACGGCCTATAAAATCCCAGCATAAATTGACAGGCTTGAGTCGTAATGTTCCATTCTGATGTTGTAAACGCGATACAGTTGTAAAATCATGAAGAGCCTTCTTAGCCGTCTGCAAGCCTACTAACTTATCCAATCTATCAAGTGAAGCATTAAGCAACAGTTCATCAATAGGGTCTGGTTTTAGGTAGTGTAACTTCAAATCAGGTATATCACTTGCCTCAATCCTTGACAGTTGCTCATCACTGATCCTATCAGCGGACATAGCTGACAACCGGTTACCCAAAGCAGGAATAATCTGTGATGTTAGCAGACGAGTAATAAACCGACCGTTACCAAAGTGTTCGTCTTTGTGATTATATTCATCAATCACATAATCCGAGAGTTTCTTTTCCGCCTCTGGTGTGAGTACATAGTGTTCACGCTCCAGTACCTTATGTCCAATCTCCATTAGTTGATTAGGGGTGTAGTCTGGGAACTCGAAGATATATGAAAAGCGGCTCTTCAATCCTGGGTTAGCCTCCAGCATATCATTCATTTCCTTCGTATAGCCAGCCAGAATAACCATCAGGTCTGGTTCGTCTTGTGCCAGGAAGGTCAGCAAAGTCTCGATGACACGCAATCCATAGTCTTTCGTGTCATCTGCCTTTACGAAAAGTGTATATGCCTCATCTATAAAAAGGATACCGCCCGAAGCCCGATGGAGCGCATCTAACGTATTCTGCTCCGCATCACCAAAATAACGTCCAATCAGTTTCGATCGCTCCGTCTCTACCACATGTCCACTGGAGAGCACCCCGATGCCATGGTATATTTCACCTAAATATTTAGCAATGGTGGTCTTACCAGTTCCTGGATTACCTGTAAATACCATATGCATAGGCGGCATCTTATTGTAGAGTCCCCTATCAGCACGCAGTTTGTTCAACCTTACCAATGAAGTATGGGCAAGGATACGTCTCTTTACATCATCAAGACCAACTAGGGCGTTGAGTTTTACAATGGCGTCTGTTGGATCAGGGATCACAATTTCTGGAATATCTGTCGGTTCAATAAGTATCTCCTTGAAATCTACATTTGACAAATCTTTGTTCTGTCCTACTACTCTACTGATCATATGTGGCAGGATATGATTCTCAATCACCTGCTCTACATATTTTGTATTCGTAAAATGACTTCCTCGCATGGAATATAAGAACTTCATATATTCATAGAGGTTATGACTAGCCTCATCTGTAAGAGAACATTCCCGTTCATCCAGTTTTTTTAAAGCGTATTTGTGAAGCGTCTCTTCATGAAGATCTTCAAAATGGAAAATCTCAGAAAAGATTCTTTGCGCCTTGACATTGCCGTTTATCAGCTCAAGTAGTTGATTACGGTTTCCTGAAAGGATAACGACACAATTATTTTGCTCATAGATGTGATTACATAATACTTCAATACCAATTATAGAATTAACTGCTCCTTTCCTTCCTAAGCTATCAGCATTCTGAATATAGATCAGTGAATTTCTGTTGTCTTCAATCAGTTCACTGATACTATTAGAAAAACCATCATTGGAATCATAAAGTTTGATAGCATCCTGTTTCGAAAAGCTCCTAACCACACCCAGTCTCTTGAGTTCTTCATAAATAGCACGGGCAGCCTCTTCCTTGCCAACACCCTCGTTACCAGTAATGATATAATGCCGTCCACGAAGAATACTACTAATGGTGGAAAGTTCCTGTTGTTTCCTGCCTTCGTTATAGGTTATAACATCTTGCAGATATTGGAGATAGGTCTTGAAATTCTCCGGTGCATAGTCCAACAGATTGATTGAAATAGGTTCCTTTGACCCTGCAACATGTTTAGCTTTAGTCTTATTCAGTTTTTGCCTTTTGGGAGGATAGGGAATTAAGCAGGAATCAAGACTGTATTTCGTATCATCCGACAATGGAATGAGCAACATGGGAACACCTCCAAGCAATATCACACACCAACAAAAGAGATTCTTTTCACGTTGAGGAGATATAAGCAGATCGGTATCTATACATACAGGTTTCCCAGGACAAAACTCCTCAAAGATATTATGTCGGACGAAAGAAACGTTCTCGTTAAGATCCAAAGGAGACTCTGGCTCACATCGGGATTCGAAATAACAGATGCTGACCGTATTATGAAATACATAACTGAGGAGACTGCGGAAAGTGACTTTTACAATTATACGAGGATCCTCAATATCTTCTTCCTTTCTGGAAACTTTCAACGTGAGGGGTGTAACAGCCTTATGCGGATTGACGGGGAAACGTCCAATCCCAAGGGCAGCTGTCTTCTCTTGCTCATCATCGGCGAACAAGGCCACGGTATATTGCCTGACCACACCTAATTTATCGGAAGGCACCGGTCTGATACCCGTAGGTGCCAGCAATTCAAAATTCCCATCTTCATCTGGATTGACGTGAAGCGTCTTTCCTACCAAATATTTCAGTTTGTCAGTCATCAAATCATCACTGATACCATCGTAAAGTGCGACCTTCACCTGACACGGTTCAGCCCCTCCGTCACTATGACCACAGGCGAAGACAATCATCTCCGACTCAGCATCATATGGAAGTGCCACGTTCTTCAAAGCATAGTAAGGGACGTTTTCATCCCATTTGGCATATACAGCCACAAACGTCTTGATCTTTATTGGCATAAGATGTGACTATTAATTATTATTCTTCAAATTCTCTACCAGGTCATAGCGATCCATCGTTGAATCCATGTCAGCATTCTCCAAGGTTATCAGGCGCAAGTCCATAAACTCTTTCTTAGCCTGAATCTCAACACTGACAAATTCATTTGCCAACTCCAAATGCTCTGTATCAATTGCGGTACGGAAGAGTCTAACCAAGAAATTAACAAAAAGCGGAATATCCACTGCACGCTGGTTCTTGGTGATACCATTATACAGATTACCGATAACCATGCTCCAGTTCTCCTTTGCCGTTTCCATCTCATTGTCAGCTATCTCAACCTGAGCACGGGTTATGAAGTATTCCATGGCGATATCACGTACCTTCAGTGAGTTAGGCATCATTTGTCTCAATTTCGTCACTATTTTTTCTGTTTCATCCAAATTCTGACGGGCTTCTGCCGTATTCCCAACCTTCAAGGCAAGCACTTTAGCTGTTCGTACTTGGTTAATGACATATGAACGCATATAGTTTTCATTCTCGGAATCACTTTCCAAAAGGTTGGCAAATATCAGGCCCGCTTCTTTCATCACAGAAACTGCCTCCTGCGTCCTTCCAAGCATATCATAGATTTCTCCTAAATCATCCTTTACATTTGCCATCAGCCGCTCTTCCGGCATGGCCTCTGGATGACTGTTTATAACAGCAAAAGTCTCCTCTGCCAAAGAGATTTCTTCCTCAAACTGTCCGGTAGCCCGTAGCACCTGCATATAATTATAGATACATGCGAGAAGGTCATCGGCAGCTATTTTCTGTGGAGCACTCTCATATAGTTCCTCAAAGATTTTCTTTGCATGACAGATATTGTCTTTCGCCTGATCATATTCTTTGAAGAAGAAATAGAGACATCTACCAGTCTCATCGAGGGCGGTGGCATAGCGGCGAATTACCTCAGGATGTCCCTCACCAAATCGCTGGTAATTAATAAGCGAAGTATATTCCAATTGTTTTTGGTAATAGAATGCCTGACCAAAGTCTCCCATCTGTTCAAAGAAATTACTGAATACGGCATTAGCCAGTGAATAGCCCGTGATAGTGATAGCCATATTTGTATGGGTGTCACGCATCTCCTTAATGGAATCACGGAGCATATCGATAATCTTCTTTGCATTCTCATGTTCACCATGATACAGTAACTCCTTTACGCTGAGCTCACTGGCACTACACAGGTTGTAGAAACAGAGTTGCAACAACACTTCACAGTGCTCCTGATGGTTATTCCAAACACGAAGTACGGAGTGGAAAGTCTGGTTCGCTTCTTCTGCACGATAGCGCATACCATCTCCAAAACTCTTGCGAACAATATTCCACAACAGCAGATAGGTCGAGGCTGCCACAACAGCCCTTTCGTCGGGTAGTGACTTCAAACCCGGCAGTAAAATATCGTAATAGTCTAACAGTGGTTGTACATCTCGCTGTTGAAGCGCAAACATGATGCGGAGCACATTCTCCACAATCTCGTCATAACAGAACGGATCTACATCACCCTTCTTGCTATCATACACATCAAGTGCCTCGATAGCCTTTTCAGGTATCATACGGGTGAAAAAGCACAACTCTGCCAGTTCTATCAACTCATTGGCATTGCATTCTTCAAAGCTGATATCCAGTTCTGAAGGTTCCTCGCCGTTTTGTACAGCCTTGGCTTCTTCGATATTCATTGTGATATAGTCCAAATTGCCGACATCAACAGTATTGTTATGTTGTAACTCACCAACACCCTCTTCTGCCATACTCAGCATCAGACGGCTCATAAAGTTATCGCCCGTATAATGCATGAATCCTGAAAAATGAAGCAAGGTCATGACGATAGATTTTTTGTATTTAGCCCAACTACTGGGATCATAAACGTACCATTCCCCCTTCCTTATATCCTCACTTACTTCTTTATTGAGGGGTTCCACTAACGCTGCAGCAAGGATATAGTCACCATTGAAGGAAATCCGGCAGGCCACATCGCTAACCAGTTTAATAGCAGCATCTCTTTCAATTTCCATCACCTTGCGAAGCCAGTCGAAAAATGCATCCTCACCTTGACGGATTACAAGGTCTAATACAGCATCTGCCAATCGATTCCAGATAAGCGTACCCTCGTGCTCAAACAGTGATTTGATTAAGTTCTCTTCAGGATCTTTCACCGCCATATACGCCAACTCCGTCGCTGCATGGTCATCTCGATTGTCTTTGTCAAAACGGGCAGCCATCACCATTGCGATAGGGCCATAACAATATGCGATCTTGTCCATCTCGTCTTTCTCTATATAGCGCATATAGTTGCGGAAACAGCGATAGGCGAAGTCGATGATGCCAGTTTTGGGATCCTCTTTCAACAGGTCTCCCATCCATCGTTTCCAGGAAGCGAATACCAGAGAGTCCCAGTTTTCTTCAGCCAGTTTCTCAAAGTCCTGTTCACGGAGTCCAAACTCACTACCAGCCAGTGTCTTTGTCAATGCCCATACATAGTTAAAGGGTAAGAATACGCAGGCATCATGCAGGAAGGTTACGAAGAGCTGCTCCGTATAAGGCGCATATTTCCCAACATAATCCACCAATTCACATAGATAGGACTCTATGGCAGCATCACCATCGCTCCGCTCACGGATTTTCTGATAATCATATGCGGTAAGATTGGTCAGTTTACGGACCATCATCACATCCCACAAAGGACAACCACAACTTCTTGCTCCGTTCTCTCTCTTGATAACCTTAACTTTCTCCAGTACACTAGCGGGAAGTGTTTTTCCCACCTCTGCCAGTCGTGCATTGATCAGTTCTCCAGCTTCGTCGGCAGTAATAGGCCTCAGGACACTCCTTTTGGCCTTTTCCCAACCATCGAATAACCTTAGCTGGTCTATCTCTGTGGTGGCGATGATACTCCACGACTTGGTCAGTTCGCTATGAAGAAATACATGCAGATTCTCCAGATTATGAAGATTGTCAATCATCAAAAACGGCATGACATCTGAATCTGATACAGCACTCTCAAAATCAACTACCAACTGTCCGAAAGGTACGTCCTCGTCCATAGCATATCGTTTCTTACTGCCAAGTCTTGGATCAGCCAGCCATTTTTTCAGAATCAGTTCGGGGGTATCCCCTCTACGGGCAAAATGAATAAAGGGAGTTAACTCCTCATCCCCCTCCATCTGTTGATAAAGGTAGCACAGCGAGGCTGTCTTTCCATAACCATTCTCAGAGTAAAGTAACAGAACCGGATTCTCCTCTGCCATATTATTAAAAGATGCCATCTGACTGTCAAAACTGATGAAATGTGTACACTCCTGAGAAATCTTCACCAAGTCCTCATCCATCAGCTGCTGAAATTCATTCGTCGGGTTCTCAACAGCATTACTACCTTCGTAAAGCAGAATCTGAGCATGGAGTGTTTTAACCAAGAATAGCGCAAAATCCTCAAGACCCGTCATCAAGACTCCATTCCACTTACAATCGTATTCATAAACATTATGACTGCATAAAGCATTATGACATCCATCCACGATTTTCTTCTTTAGGGCTGCCAGCTTACGATCTGCCTCAGCATCCTGGTTACAGAACTTCTTTCGGGCATCATCATTCATCTGCTCGTAGACGTCCGGCTTACGGAAGCAGAACAGGCTGCGACGCAATGCGTCTGTACCCATTAAAGCACCAAATAGAATCTCGAGTTCTGTGACGCTCTTCTGCTCCTTGGCCTCTTCACGGATATAGTTGCTTTCCTCATCCGTCATCTCACTGAGCATTACCTGCCAACTATCTTCTGAGGGCATCCAGCCATAGCGGTCACCCAACAGGCCAATGAAGAAAGGCCGTGACTGCCGGATTTCTGAGATACACTCACGGAGGACCATATTCTCACGCTCGTCTTCATCAGCATCTTGAGTGTTCACACCCCAGCGTAGGTCAATAAACTGTACAGTGATACCCTGTGGTTCCAATAACTGCTGGAGGGTAGGAGCTACTCGGTTCATGATCACATCGCGCTCGGCATCCATGTCCTTAAAGGTGCTACTCAGGAATACCTTAATGTTCTTTCCGCTCTGCATAGAATAAAGTTTTTAATTATTGATTCTTGATTGTTTATAATGATGTCATGTATGCCTGTACATTTGAAAAGTCACCATTAAGGAGTCGTTTCTTTTCTATCATCAGATAAAGAAACCCCTCGTCGAAGAAACGCAAATCAAAATGTTCGTTAGCATCAGAATCCAGTTGTAGTAATTGCGTCCATTCATCACCAAACTCCTGACTTACCTCTTCCTCATAGGGCTCACCTAATAGTGTAAAGCACATATATTTTCCAGTACCAGAACGCATAGAGATTTCGTGAGGTGGAATCATGTCATCCTCGGTAAAGAAGTTAACACGCTTCAGCAGACTAATATCCACATCGGCATAAAGTACCTTAATGCTTTCCTTTGGCCATAATCCCATTCCACAAGGCGCCTCTACGTCATAACCAAGGAAGTAGTCCACTTCACCAAAGAACCAGAGCATCCCCTGTCTTGGCAGTAAGCCATTTTCTGGGAGTTCCTTGCAGTTCAACTGGCAGATAAACTGCATAGGATATTTATTGCCGTTTTCATCGGTTGTCCAAGGATACATATCTTCTGAAGGTAATTGAGGAGCGTCCCAGAAATAACTGGCTCCCTTCAGAGGCTCGTAGCGCATAGCACCCTCTTCTATGTGTAAATATACGGCCGGAATTTCTTTGTTAAGCATGATCGTGATGCGGGCACTATCTTTTCTGATAGAGAGACTGCATCCGTTTCTAACAGAATATGTCTTACCGTCAAAAGTAAAGGTCATTTGTTTTTCATCAAAACTGAGCAATACAATATGATCGTAATCATACAAGATTTTGCCAACGTTGGTGTCCCAAGGGTCAAGCCACATGCCAGGCTGCATAAACTCACGTAAAGTGTATTTCTTGTAACTGTCTGAACTGTGTCTATAATACCATTCCCCCCCAGCTATTGTCGCATCCGGACGAAACTCGGCGGTGGTTTGGGCTAATCCTTCTTCCACTAAAACTTCACACATCCTCCATGGTGCAAGGAGAGAACACTCAATAGCGGCTATTTCTTCCTCACCATCATCAAAGCAGAAAGCAATGCGGAACAAGGTTACATCTTCATAATAATACGGTGCATCTTTATAGATACGATAAAGTTTGGAAAACGCGATGTTTGAATATTCAGACAAAGGATTGATAATGTCAACTTTATCATCCCATCTACCATCAGCATATTGCATAGTGACACGGACGGGGATATCCTTGATTTCCGTTTTTGTCAGAGTCAATCCATGTTGTGCTGCAGCATCAATAGCCTGCTGGGCAATTGTATTCATGTTGTATTGACTTAACAAACTTTGTCCTATCTGATCCAGTTCTCTTTTTGTCATGGCTCTAAATTAATCGAACATTACTCTTGGATTCATCACTCCAGGCGAACGCCATTCTATGCCATATTCTGCCAACAGATCACGTTTAACAGACCAATACGCAAAACAGAAACCCATGCCACGTGGCGTATCCTTCAGTTCTTCATAGAGTCTGCGCTCAACTACGTCAATCACAGACAGATAACCATCTGTATCTTCTATGGGATCATATTTAAGGGTGGGATTTTCCAACCGATTCAGACTGTACTCACAGTCCTCCTTGTCTTCCTCTGAGGTCGCATACTGGAGTGCATGCTGATAGGCTTTCTTTGCCATTATCCGACGCTGATTTGTATTGTAACATTCTGCAATCTGACTATAAGTACTGAATTTCCAATGCACATTCTCTTCCGAATCGGCGCACTCACGAAGAAGTTCCTCTGCCTTTTCAACCAAAGGAGTCGCCTTCCATGTTTGTTCATCCTTGATATAATATTCTGCTAACTTTGTCAGAGCCGTTGTATAGTCAGACAAAGAATCCAAGTTTTGGTCATGCTCATATCTCCGTTCAGTAATATCTACTAAAGGGGTCAGTAACTGGATAAAATCCCTTACTTCCAGATCATCATAATTATCACCTATGAACTTTGCCAGCAACATAAGCTTTTCCTCATCATTGGTTAGGTTTTCTGCCTGCTTCAATATGTCTACTGTTTTCATATCAACTCCATCCAAGCAGACTCCCAGAACTTGGCCGCTATTATTAGTTATTGGTTGCTACATATAAAAAAGCGTGGGAATCGTCTTATTGCTTTGTGTTTGACGAGCGTTTGGAACAGCCAGATTCCTGAAAATCAAGTACAAAGCGTCAAGTAACGCCTTTTTTATATAGATCCTCATCCATCAATCTCCACTTTAAAGCGGACTTCAGTCAAAGAATGTTGCAAATATAAAAATAATAATTGATATAAACAAACAATTAACAATAATTTACAGGAAGGCTTATGAGAACTCATCTATGATTGACTATGGGGAACTGAAGAGGTTGCTCAAGAAAGCCAAGTCAGATTACAAGTTAATGTCACACTAGAGATATTCCCTAATGTGACATTAACTTGATGCTTTGCATCGAATAGGCTCACGCATTCAATGTAAACGAGTTCTCAACTTTTAAAAACACAGAAAGAGCCGTCACCTATGTGTCCAGGGAGGCTCCATAGCGACTCAGGTAGCGGTAGGCCGTCCCTTAATCTTGGAAATAGACGCGCTTGACGCGATTAGAGACGCCTGTCAGCACCTCATAGGGAATGGTGTCGATGGCATCGCTCAAGACGGTCACGGGCAGGTGCTCACCGAAGATCTCCACTTGGTCACCTTCCTGACATGGGATATCGGTCACGTCGATCATCGCCACATCCATACAGATATTGCCGACGTAGGGGGCCTTCTGTCCGTTCACCAGACAGTAGCCGCGACGATTGCCGAGATGACGGTTCAGTCCGTCGGCATACCCGATAGGGATGGCAGCGATCACAGAGTCGCGATCAAGCTTACCTTTTCGGCTGTATCCTACGGTCTCGCCTGCTGGCACATGGTGCATCTGCAGAATGGTGGTCTTCAACGTAGAGACGGTATTCAGGATACGATTGTCACGGGAGTCAATGCCATAGAGACCGAGGCCGAGACGACACATGTCGAGTTGTCGCTCGGGGAAGTGCTCGATACCAGCAGAATTGTCGATATGGCGCAATATCTTATGGGAGAAGGCAGACTGCAACTTGTTGCTACCCTCCTCGAAGAGTGCGAACTGCTGGGCCGAGAAGGCATCGAAGTCATCACTGTCGGAACCCACGAAATGACTGAACACCGAACGGGGGATCACTGCATTCTGATGTTTCAGACGGTCGATCAGCTCGTCCATGTCATCCACGGGGTCAAAGCCTAGACGGTGCATGCCCGTGTCAAGTTTGATGTGGACAGGCCAGCCGGTGATACCCTCCTTACGGGCGGCCTTGATCAGCGCATCCAGCAGACGGAAGGAATAGACCTCAGGCTCTAGGTCGTAGTCGAACATGGTCTTAAAGGCGGTCATCTCGGGGTTCATGATCATGATGTTGGCCGTGATGCCAGCCTTACGCAAGGTGACACCCTCGTCGGCCACAGCCACCGCCAGATAATCGACACGATGGTCCTGCAACGTACGGGCAATCTCTACCGCACCAGCGCCATAACCGTCGGCTTTGATCATGCACACCATCTTCGTCTCGGGCTTCAGGAACGAGCGGTAGTAATTCAGATTCTCCACCACGGCATTGAGGTTCACCTCAAGAATGGTCTCGTGAACCTTCTGTTCCAGCTGTTCCGTAATCTGGTCGAACCCGAACGGACGGGCACCCTTCAGCAAGATCAGTTCATGATGCAGAGCTGCAAAGGCATCGCTGGAAAGGAAATGATTCACATCAGCAAAGAACTGCTTGTCGGCAATCTGGATTCTATCAGCCTGTGCAGAGAGTTCCGGACCGATGCCAATAAACTTGTTGATACCACGCTTCACCGCCAGGTCGCTCACCTGAGCATAGAGTTTATCGGAGGTCGTACCGGTCTGGAAGATATCACTGAGGATCAGCGTCTTCGTCAGACTGCCTGCCGACTCACGACGCTGCATGAAATCGAGGGCAATATCGAGCGAGTTGATATCACTATTGTAAGAGTCGTTGATGAGCAGGCAACCACGCTGACCTTCCTTGACCTCCAGACGCATGGCAACAGGTTCGAGTTTAGGCATGCGGTCGGCCAACTGCCCGGGTGTCAGTCCGAGGCGCAATGCTACGGCCGCACAGGTGATTGTATCTTCGATAGAAGCCTCGTCGATGAAAGGAATAGAATAGGTATTCTCCTCACCCTGCCAGATATAGGTGATACGGGCCGACTGTCCTTTGTTCTCAATGCGTTTCACGAAAAGGGCCACCTGCTCGTCACACTGCGACCACGCAATCTTCTCTCCCTTATACTGCATACGACGGATGCAACGGCTGACGATATCGTTGTCTGAACAATAGACCATCGCCTCCGTATCGTGCATCAGTTCAAGCTTCTCCAGACATTTCTCTTCCATCGAACGGAAGTTCTCCTGATGGGCACTACCCAGGGAGGTCAGTACACCGATGGTAGGCTGGATGATATCGCGCAGGGCCATCATCTCACCGGGCTGACTGATACCTGCCTCGAAGATACCGATCTCTGTCTGCTCGTTGAGCAACCAAACGGAGAGGGGTACACCGATCTGGGAGTTGTAGCTACGAGGCGAACGCACAATCTTCTGGGAAGGTAGGAGCAACTGGTAAAGCCACTCCTTCACCATCGTCTTGCCGTTGGAGCCCGTAATGCCGACAATGGGGATGTTAAACTCGTCACGATGGCGCTCTGCCAGTCGTTGCAGGGCAGCCAACGGCGACGGCACAATCAGGAAATTGGCATCGGCCATCGTGGTGACACCGCCATTCGGACAGTATTCTGCGATACCCTTGGCTTCCACAACGAAGTTGCGCACTCCACGACGATACAAATCCTCTATATATCTGTGACCGTCATTACGTGTTGATTTCAGTGCAAAGAACAATGTCTCCTCTGGGAAACAGAGTGAACGGCTATCGGTCAGTAGCCAACCTATCTGGGCATCGGTTTCACCAATGCGACGTGCGCCAATAAGCGTCGTGATCTTTTCTATTGAGTAATTCATTTTCTGTTGTTTGTTTTCAAAGTGCAAAGTTAGGGTATTTTTTCTGCAATTCCTGTACTTTTAACATAGTTTTATCCATCAGGGCCTGATATTCCTTCGAATCGGGATGGAAGGGCTTGTGATTCAGCACGGCCTTCAAGGGTGCCCACTCCTTGAGGAACACGAGTGCCTCCTCACTGAGCCAGGTTTCCGTGAGGCGTTGCCAGATGTATTCGACAGTCTGGTCGGAAGGGTGTAGCATGTCTGCTTGATAAAAGCGGTAGTCACGCAGTTCGTCATTCACTATCTCATAGGCTGGAAAATAGTTGACCGCCGGATTTGACCCGCAAACCTTGTCGGCTGCCAAAAGCAGCGTAGCCTTCGACAGTTGGGAACCATGATAGCCGTATTTACGGTAACGGATAGGACTAACGGTGAGTACGACCTGCACGTCGGGGTTCATCTGTCGGAGGAGTTCTATCGTCTGCTCAAGATAGTCTGCACAGTCATCAACAGAGAGTTCTTCTTCAATGAAGAGTGTCTGAGGGCGCTTCTGACAGTTATCCACGATCTCGCCCGTCTCCTTCAGTCGATAGACATGGTTGGTGCCAAGTGTCAGGAAAGTCACAGCGGGCGACAACTGCTGTGCCGACAGACGCTCCACGGTATGGAGGATACTCGCAGGATTGTACATCACGCCAAAGGGATTGACGGTAACACGGAATTTCTCTTCCTGGAACCGACGACCTATACTGTCGGCAAAACAGGAACCGACGAAGAGCAGGTCTGCACAAGGGCCGATTCTAAACCCCGGATCTGGCACATCGACAACAGTACGGAATTCCATCAGCTACGACTTATCTGTAATCCGCCTGTAGAGAGCGTCATCTCCACAAAACGGGCATTGGGATTACTACGGTGCTCGGTCAATATATGTTTGATGCGGGCTGCCGCCTCTGGGTCCTTGGCTATCATATAGAGGTAGCCACCACCACCGGCACCTGGTAGTTTATAACCCAGACAGAGATCGTCGACAAGACTCGTCAACGCAGCGACGGCGGCGGGGTTGGTACCGTTGTCGAGTTGCTGATTCTGTTGCCATGTCAGGCGCATCAGCTGTCCCATCCGTTGGAAATCATTACACTGAATGGCCTCGTACATCTCCATCGCATGTGCCTTCATGTCACGCAACAGACGGAGTTCCGGTCCATCGTTGAGGAACATCCGTCTCACAATCTCTGCCAGGATATGCTTGGCAGTACGGGTGATACCAGTATAATAGAGCAGATGACAGGCACGATACTCCGGCTGTAACCATAGATCGGTCGGCAACCAACGCACCTGTGGACTCTGGTTGAAACCTCTGCCTGTCTGCAGCAGTTTCACGCCGCCGAGCACACCACCGAACTGATCCTGCCAGCCACCGCCTGTGGTCAGCATCTGTTCGAGCATCAGCGTACGACGCCCGATCTCTGCCTTGTCCCAGCCTAAGCCGCAGAAGTCGCTCAAAGCACCCAGCACCGTTGCTGCCAGGATGCTCGACGTCCCCAGACCACTGCCTGCCGGTATGGCTGAGAGTAATGTCAGTTCGACGCCGCTTCCAAACGACTCCAATTGAGTGCGGAGACTTGTATATGAACTGGTCATCTGACCGAATCCTGCCAGTACCAGGGCTGCCTTCGGTATGGAGAATGGCGAACCCACATGCATGAAATCCATCAACTGCTCATAGGTTTCCACCACTTCCACCGCCCCGAGGTCGATACTCCGCAACACGATGCGCAGTTCCTTCGACGGTCGGATAAAGGTCTGTAAGGGTGGCTGACCATTGAGTTCGATGGCGAAGTTGACGACACTGCCGCCTTCCAACAGACAATAAGGTGGCGTATCAGTCCAGCCACCAGCGATATCGATACGCACAGGCGATCGACCCCACACGATCTGGTCGGTAGCGACACAGAGGGAGGGGACCTTGTTAGCTTCGTAGGTGGTGACACTCCTCTGTGTCAGACCCTCACGCAACAGGGCGAATGCCTTGTCACTATCATCACGGAACATCGCATCGTGGACGCGGGTCATCAGCGGTGCGTCCTCCGGTAGTGGAGCAGGCATGGGAATCTGTTCCCCGTCGAAGGCCGCCTTGGCGTCAGCCAGATCCAACTGATAGAACACGCTATGTGCCCAGTTGCTGGCCAATGCCTGCCAGTTGCCCTTGCGGAAGGATTGCCGCTGTTCGAAGAGCCGGCGCAGGTTAGCCTCCGTGGAAATCTCTTCGGCAGACATCAGGCGATCAGCCCGAGAAACAAGATTTTCTAGATTTTCTAGGATTCCTAGGCTATTTATCACCGGGAATTGCCGCCGCTGTTGCTCAGCCCCGGCAAATCGGTCATCTATATGATAACGGCGTACGGCATAGTGTGTCTCGCCAATTGGTACGATGTCGATACATTCACCGGGGGCTAACGAGAGTTCCCAGTCATTTTGGGGCACACCGGTGATGATATGGTCATGAGTGAGTCGCCAACGCTTTCCGACGTGACTGTTCTCAATCCAGATATTCGTATTATCAGCCGTCAGCGGCACCTCTACGGTCGCATTCTGCACGAAAATAGAAGGATGAGGCTTACGGTCGATGTGCATAATCTCGCGCTGGTCGTTCACCAGATTCTGGATGCGCTGCATCGAGGATATCATCTCCCGCGAGGTTCCGAAGTGGTAGAACTCACCACCGGCCAGTGGTAGAATGGCGACTTTCAACTGTCTCAGTTCGTCGTCGGCAATAGTCGGATCAGTACCGAGTGCACAACCGAACTCCGAATAGAGGTCATATTCCTGGATACGATCCCCTTTACGGCTTCTGGCCATCAGCAGTCGCACGGCCTTGTCGCTCAACAGCCAGATACCGATATCCGTCAGATAGAAATGTTCTTTCTGTACCTCGTTCAAGGTCTCTACCGAGGGCTTCTGCAACATCTGCTTCAAGACGGAGGGCGTCTGACGACTGCTGACGAACACGCCATGGTTCTTGGCTACCGAAGCATCGAGCCACAGACCATAGCAGACGACGTCGGCCTCTGGAACAGGCTGGAGGGGTTGTGTAGCCCGGATCAGCACGTCACCGCTAACTACCATCGTATGGATGTTATCAGGCGACATCGCCATCATTTTCTCATAAAGCGGCAGTTGCAGACTCAACAAGTCTTGTGACAGGCGCTGACCGCGTTCCCAACGGAATACGGGTATTGGCGTCAGGATCTTGCCGGAGGGGGCATACGACGGCAGGCGACGGCTCTGTCCGCCCGCATGGAGCAGGATACGCTTCTCACGGGCCAGCCAACCGTCAAAGGCTGCCTCTCCTACTCCTTCGCTTTGGGCACAGGCTTCCAACAGCCAAGTCGTTCCACCACCACTGCCAAGTTTATGTCCGACAGGGTCGTTGGTACAGAAATAGTCCGTCCGGCTCAAGCCCGTCACCTCGTGGAAACTGCCAACAAGGTTGGGTGGCAAGGATAGCAGTTTCTTCATGGTCTATTCCTTTTTCCGGTTACGATATTCGATGAAGGCAATTCCCACGACAATCAGCAGCAAGAGGACAAAGGCAATATAAGCCACCGTCTCGGTCACGCTGACAGACTTCGGGAAGAATGCCAGTTCCACCTGATGTTTGCCTGGCTGCAGATGAATGGCACGGAGGATATAGTTCACACGGCCCAGTTCTGCCGGCTGACCGTCAACGGTAGCCGTCCAACCGGGATAGTAGATTTCGGAGAACACGAGCACTCCACCCTTGCCGGTATTCACATCATATTTCAGACGGTTAGGCTCATAGGAGGTGATGGTCACCACACTAGCCGTATCCTGCACCGCAGCCTCGCCAAGCTGTGTCTTGAACTTAGCATCGGCCACAGCCTGATGACGCAAGTTGAGTTTTCCGACAGTCTCCAACTCTGCATTGGCATTATCGACATAGCTGATCTGATCGACAAACCAGGCATTGCCATAGACATAGGGATTCTGGATGGGCACAGTCTGACCGCCTTCGAGCGGGAAGATGAAGTAACGGGTGTTCAGCATGTTCAACACCGGACAGATGCTGTCACCGTTCACCTGTGTCATGTCACCGGCAGCCTCACCAACGGCCTTGAAGAGCTGCTGCATCTCGGGGTTGATATAGGCCTCTATCATCTCCTGATAGCGGCGTAGCTTGGCAGCATGATAGCCGCCGATGCTTTTATGATAATACGAGGTCTCGTTCTCATTGAAAGTATTCGAGGCGAGGTTCAGTACACGATAGTCGAGCGTCTCGTCACGCAGGATGAGCTCGTCGGTCTGTGTCTTCTGCTGCGGGGCCTCGCGCTCCGACTTCGGCACGAACATCTCGTCGTTCAGGTAACGCTTGTTCACCGTCCACAGATCAACCAGGCAGAGCACCAGGATGATGCCGACGGCGTACTCCTTCTTCAGCTTGCCAAATGCTACTGCCAGCAGCACGCCCGTACCTGCCAGAATGATATAGAACGAACGCAAGGCATCGCTGGTGAACATCGCCTGGCGCATCTCCGTCAGATTGGCTATCAGCGGCTGGATATGCTCTGGCGGCAGACTCTGCAGGGCACGCATCTCACTGCTGGAGACGAAACTGCCAAAGAAGGCTTCGGGCATCAGCGAGAACAGCAGCGAGACAACGCCAGTCAGCAGGAACGAGATACCCACATACTTCATCCTCTGTCTCATCAGTTCCGGCTTGTCAAACAGCTCCTTCAGTGCCAGCATAGCGAGCAGGGGGATGGTAAACTCAGCGATAACAAGGATTGAGGCCACCGTACGGAACTTGGCATACATCGGCACGTAGTCGAGGAAGAAGTCGGTAAAGCCCATGAAGTTCTTGCCCCACGACAGCATGATACTGAGAATCGTTACTGCCAGCAATGCCCACTTCACAGGGCCTTTCACGATAAACAGGCCGAGCATGAACAGCAGCATCACAAAGGCACCCACATAGACGGGACCCGACGTACCAGGCTGTTCTCCCCAGTACTGCCCGATCTGGTCGTAGATGCTCGCATAGTCAGGATTAGCATGCTTCATGGCGGTCTCGTTCATGCTCAGGGGCATCGAGGCACCGCCTTTCGTGTTCGGGATGAGCAGCGTCCACGTCTCATCGATACCATAACTCCACTGCGTGATATAGTCACGGTCGAGCCCGCTGCTCGTCTGGTTGGCACTATTCTGCTTCACCAGCTCACTCTTGCCGCGCATCGACTCCTTACTGTATTCCCATGTGTGATAGAGATTCGACAGGTTGATGCAAAGGCCAATCGTGGCACCGACCACACACACCGCAGTAGCCTTCAGGAAACGGGCCATCTGATGCTGCTGCACCGCTTCCACCAGCCAGGCTATTACCAGTGCCAGGATGATGAACAGGTAGTAGTAGGTCATCTGCACATGGTTGGCGTTGATCTCAAAAGCGGTAAACACCGCCGTCAGGAGCAGGCCCCACAGGTACTTGCCCCGATAGGCCAGCACGATACCGGCTATCATCGGCGGCAGGTAGGCCAGTGCCCACACCTTCCAGATATGACCGGCAGCGATGATAATCAGGAAATAGGTTGAGAAGGCCCAGATGATCGAACCTAATGCTGCCAGATGCTGACGGAAGTCGAAGGCACGCAGCAGGATATAGAAACCCAGCAGGTAGGCAAAGACAAACCACACATTCTCGGGCAGCCACAGATGATAGGCATTCACCGCCTTCGTCAACAGATCAGTAGATCCGTACGACGGAGCCATCTGATAGGTCGGCATACCACCGAAGAGGGCATTCGTCCATCGGCTACGCTCACCGGTCTTCTGCAGATATTCGATACCTTCCTGTCCGGCGCCTCTTCCTGCCGACGCGTCATGGCGATAGAGGATACGTCCTTCGATATCGGCGGGAAAGAAATAAGCAAAGGCCAGAACGGCAAACAACAGCACAGCCAACACGTCGGGCAGGCATTTCTTCAATAGTGTCATAACTTGCAAGTTTTGTTATTTGCGTGCAAAGGTACAAATTTTTAGGCACGGATGACACGGATTTCACGGATTTTTTTGTAATTTTGCAGCGATTATGGAAGAATCTGTTATTACCAGCGTAAAAAACCCTCGTATCAAACACGTCGTCGCTCTCCAGATGAAGTCAGCCCTTCGCCGTGAAGAGGGGCTGTTTGTCGTAGAGGGACAGCGCGAAATCGAGCACTGCATCGCCTGCGGCTATGAGATAGTGGAACTGTTCTATCTCACAGGGGGGCAGGCACTGTGCGCGGTCTCGTCAGCGGCCTATGAGGTGTCACCAGCGGTCTATGGTCGAATGGCTTACCGTAGCGGCACAGAGGGCGTCATCGCCATCGCCAGGAGCAAGAGTCATCGGCTTGAGGACCTGCAACTGAAGGAGAACCCACTGGTAGTGGTACTGGAGAGTGTCGAGAAACCCGGCAACTTAGGGGCTATTCTCCGCACGGCCGAGGCCGCCAACGTCGATGCCGTCATCGTCTGCGATCCGCTGACCGATCTCTACAACCCCAACTTAATACGGGCCAGTATCGGGGGCGTGTTCAGCGTACCGACAGCTGTCTGCGACTCAAAGGCCTGCATCACCTTCCTCAAGGAACGGGGCGTCCGCATCCTGACCGCACAGCTTCAGGACTCATATGAGTATTACGACTACGACATGCGTCGTGCCACCGCCATCGTGATGGGAACGGAGTCAACAGGCCTAACCGACCAATGGCGCGAGGCTGCCGATGCCCATATCCGCATCCCCATGCTGGGTCGGCTCGACTCCCTGAATGTCAGTGTCTCTGCTGCCATTCTCATGTACGAGGCAGTAAGACAGAGAAACAGTAAGTATCAGACTTTTAACTCCATCATATAAGATATGAAAATAGGTATGATTGTAGCCATGGACAAGGAGTACAAGCAACTCCGTCCGTTGTTTCCAGAAAGCAAGTTGATCCTGCAGAAGAGCGGCATCGCCACTGTCAACGCAGCCATACAGGCCGTAGAGATGATCCGTCAGTACAAACCCGACTGTATCATTTCCAGCGGCTGTGCCGGTGGTAATGGCGATGACATCAACCTCCAGGATGTCGTCGTGAGTTCTGAACTGACCTACCACGATGTGTATTGTGGCAAGGCCATCGACGACACGACCGTCTATGGACAGGTACAAGGACTTCCCGCCCGTTATCAGGCTGACTCCTATCTGCTGGAGAAGGCGAAGCTGACCGGTGCGAAGCCTGGTCTGATTGTCACGGGCGACTGGTTTGTGGATTCCAAGGAGAAGATGGCCGAGATCGTACGTCTTTTCCCTGACGCCAAGGCTGTCGATATGGAGTCATGTGCCATCGCGCAGGTGTGCCATATCTATAAGGTGCCGTTCATCTCGTTCCGTGTCATCAGCGATATCCCCTTGCGCGACACTGACGCCTCGCAGTATCACAATTTCTGGGACACCGTCGCCGAGAACTCATTCCAAGTCACCAAGACATTCATCGAGAGTCTATAATTATTTCCCTATTCACTTTTCACTATTCCCTATTCCCTTAAACAATGGAAGTTATACAAAGTTTCACCATCGACCATACTCACCTCAAGCCAGGTATCTATGTCTCTCGCGAGGATAAGGGTTTCACCACCTTCGACCTGCGTATCACCGAACCTAACAAGGAACCAGCCGTTGCCCCTGCTGCCATGCATAGCATCGAACACCTGATGGCCACCTGGTTCCGCAATAGCGAGGCGAAAGACGATGTCGTCTATGTGGGGCCGATGGGTTGTCTCACAGGTATGTATATCATCATGACCGGCACTTACACCGTCGAGGACATGCGCCGTCTCACCATCGCATGCCTCCAGTGGATTCTCAAGCAGACAGAAGTGCCTGCCACAGAACCACAGAGCTGCGGCAACTATCTGCTCCACGACCTGCCCATGTGCAAATGGGAGTGTGCGCGCTACCTTGACCGGCTCCAGAATGATTTCCACTGCGAATATACCAAACTGAAGATCACGCTCGACGACGGCAAGGTCTTCGCTGATGCCTAACAATAATCCCCAGCCGGTTGGCTGGGGATTATTGTTAAGCTGATGCAAGCATCGCTCTATCCTCGCTGAATCGCAGCCTTTTTCCTTTGATCGTGATCAAGGATAACCTTGCGCATACGCATGGACTTCGGAGTCACCTCGACCAACTCATCCTGCTTGATATACTCCAGGCACTCTTCCAGACTCATCACCGTCTTCGGGATGATACGGGCCTTCTCGTCGGTACCCGAGGCACGTACGTTGGTCAACTGCTTGGCCTTGCAGACATTCACCACAAGGTCGTTGTCGTGAACATGCTCACCAACCACCTGACCGGCATACACATCCTCACCCGGATCGATGAAGAACTTACCACGGTCCTGCAGCTTGTCGATGGCGTAGGCAAAGGCATTACCCGTGTCCATTGAGATCATCGAACCGTTCACACGACGTTCAATCTCACCCTTATACGGCTGGTACTCCTTGAAGCGATGGGCCATGATGGCCTCACCCTGAGAGGCTGTCAGCACATTGGTACGCAGACCGATGATACCGCGCGATGGGATGTCGAATTCGATATTCACACGTTCACCCTGATTCTCCATAGAGGTCATCTCACCCTTACGACGGGTCACCATATCGATCATCTTAGAAGAGAACTCCTCGGGCACGTTGATGGTCAGTTCTTCTATCGGCTCACATTTCTTGCCGTCGATCTCCTTATAGATGACCTGCGGCTGACCTACCTGAAGCTCATACCCCTCACGGCGCATGGTCTCGACCAGCACTGAGAGGTGCAACACACCACGACCAGAGACCACCCACTTATCGGTCGAGTCCTCGAAAGGCTCTACACGCAGGGCAAGGTTCTTCTCCAGTTCCTTCTCCAGACGGTCGTTGATATGGCGGGAGGTCACGAACTTACCCTCTTTACCGAAGAAGGGCGAGTCGTTGATCATGAAGAGCATCGACATGGTCGGCTCGTCGATGGCAATCGGCGTCATGGGCTCTGGATTCTCCAAGTCGCAGATGGTGTCGCCAATCTCAAACTTCTCCAATCCGATGACGGCACAGATATCACCGCAATCGACACTCTCCGTGCGTACATGCGTCATACCCTCAAAGGTGTGCAGTTCCTTGATCTTTGTCTTCTCCAACGAACCGTCACGATGAGCGATGGTCACCTGCATGCCGTCCTTCAGCTGTCCACGATGTACACGTCCCACGGCGATACGGCCCTGATAGCTCGAATAGTCGAGCGAGGTGATCAGCATCTGCGGTGTACCCTCTATCTGCTGCGGAGCAGGAATCACCTCGACAATCTTATCCAGCAGATAAGTGATATTGTCGGTAGGCGTCTTCCAGTCCTCACCCATCCAGCCATTCTTGGCCGAACCATAAACCACCGGAAAGTCGAGCTGATCCTCGGTAGCGTTCAACGAGAACATCAGGTCGAACACCATCTCATAGACCTCTTCCGGACGGCAGTTGGGCTTATCCACCTTATTGACCACCACAATCGGCTTCAGACCGATCTGCAAGGCCTTCTGCAGCACGAAGCGCGTCTGGGGCATCGGACCCTCAAAGGCATCGACGAGCAACAGACAGCCGTCGGCCATATTCAGCACACGCTCCACCTCACCACCGAAATCGGAGTGTCCCGGGGTATCAATAATATTAATCTTCGTTCCTTTCCAATTGATGCTGACGTTCTTTGAGAGAATGGTGATACCACGCTCACGCTCCAAATCGTTAGCATCGAGTACTTGATTGCTGAGATCCTGTCCCTCACGGAAGAGATTACCAGCAAGCATCATCTTATCGACCAAGGTCGTCTTGCCATGGTCCACATGCGCAATAATTGCGATATTTCTGATATCCTGCATACCTTATTATCTTGAAATTGGGTGCAAAATTACAAAAAATCCGCGTAATCCGTGTAATCCGTGCCTAAAAAATTTGGTGGGATGAAGAAAAAGTTGTAATTTTGCACCCGCATTTCGGAAAATCCGGAGCATTTGACGACGTAAACCGCCCGTGATTAGGCTGGCTGAAGCGTCTGAAAGATGTTAGTGCAAACATTATTAATCACAATTCAATTATGTATTTAGACAAAGCCAAGAAAGAAGAGATCTTCGGTCAGTATGGCAAGAGCACCACTGACACCGGTTCTGCAGAGGCTCAGATTGCCCTCTTCTCTTATCGCATCTCTCACCTGACAGAGCACTTGAAGAAGAATCACAAGGACCACAACACAGCTCGTTCACTGACGATGCTCGTTGGTAAGCGCCGTAAGCTGCTGAAGCACCTCTACAACAAGGACATCAACCGCTATCGTGCTATCATCAAGGCCCTCGGTCTTCGTAAGTAAGCAAACTATAAAGCCTCGCTCATCGCGAGGCTTTTTCTTGCACGAATAATCCCCTACCAACTGGCAGGGGATTATTCGTAGATCACTATTCTATGACAATCTTTACGTTGTCTTGCTTGATATTGGTGCAGTTGGTGAAGGTAGCGTCCTGCTTGGCACGGATGGTGATGTTCTTCAGGTTGATACCGTCCATCGGCATCTCTGGCAGACCGTTGAACTCCATCGCGCGTCCGGCACCGTTACACACCACATTCTGGATGTCGATATGACGGAAGATGGGTGTCGTCTCGTCAACAGGTTTCTTGGTGATGTTATCAGGCTTGTCGCCATCGGCAATCATCTCAGCCACCGACTTTCCGCCGTAATACATATTAAAGGTGATGGCATCGGTCTTGATGTCCATCATAGAGATATGGTCGATGAAGATATTCTCCACGATACCGCCACGTCCACGGGTCGATTTGAAGCGGAGACCGACGTCGGTACCGAGGAACTGACAGTTGCTCACCTTGAAGTTCCTGACGCCACCGCTCATCTCCGAACCTACCACAAAGCCCCCATGTCCGGCAAAGACCGTACAACCGTCAACCACGACATTCTCACAGGGCACCCCGCGACGGCGTCCGTCGGCATCCTTACCACTCTTGATACAGATACCGTCGTCGCCTGCATCGAAACGCGAGTTCACGATCAGCGCGTTCTTACACGACTCCAGATCAAGGGCATCGCCGTTCTGGGCGTAAGAGGGGTTACGCGCGAGAACATTATCTATAATGATATTCTCACACATCAGCGGATGGATATTCCAAGCCGGTGAGTTCTGGAAGATGACACCCTGCAGCAGCACGTTCTTGCAGTTGACAAGGCTGATCATCACCGGACGGAGGAAACGGTGGATGGCCTCAAACTCTTCGTCGGTCTTGGCAGTAGGCACGTTCAGGTCGGCCCCCTCATGTCCCTTGGCATAGCTGGCCGTCGGAGCCCAGTAGTCACCAGGCATCACCACGCTACCAGGAACTGCCAACAGTTGTTTCCAGTGGCTCTCACTGACCTTCGCCTTCTTCACTGGGCGCCAGTACTGACCATTACCATCGATGGCCCCACGGCCCGTGATGGCAATATTCGTAGCGCCATTGGCGGAGATCGGCGACTGACAACGACGGGTGTCAAGTCCCTCAAACGATGTCTTGATAATCGGATAAAGCGTCTCGTCGGCAGCAAACTGAATGATGGCACCCGCCTCCAGATGAAGGTCGATGTTGCTCTTCAGCACGATTGGTCCCGTCAGCCACACGCCACACGGCACAATCAGATGACCACCGCCCTTCTGAGACAGGCTTTCGATAGCCTTGGCAAAAGCCTCGGTCGAGAGCTGCACGCCGGTAGCGTCGCCACCGAAATCTTTAAGGCAAACCTTGAGGTCTGGGATAACAGGGGCCTTGATCTCCGGCATGGAGAAAGGCAGATTCTCCGTATATTTCTTGTAGGGATTGCCATCCTGCTGGCAGCAGGCCGGCTGTGCACTGGCAGTCACCGCCATAGTGAGTGCCATGAGGGTTAAGGAAATCAGTTGTTTTCTCATTTTTCTTATCTGTTTAGTTATTAGTTTTTAATCTCATTCAGGGGAATCATCACAAAGTCTCTCTCAGTCATCAGTGGATGGGGGATCTTCAGGTCAGGCTCATCCATCGTCAGGTCGTCGTAGAGCAGGATGTCAATGTCAATAGGCCGATCGCTATAGCGACGGGTAGCCCCGGTTTTCGTTTTCCGTCCCAGCTCGCGTTCGATAGCCTGTGTCAGCCGCAGCACCTCGCGCGGACTCTTCTCCGTCAGGCAAAGGACGGCCCCATTGAGGAACCTGTGCGAGGAGGTGAAGCCCCATGGGGCGGTCTCTATGAACGAGGAGCGGCGGGCAATCTCCCCCACCCGCTCCTGAATCAGCCGAATGGCCTCTTCCATAGTCGCTTCACGGTCGCCGAGATTGCTTCCCAGTCCCAGATAGACCGCATGCCGCCCGTCCGTCTCCTTCACTGCCGCCACATCTTATCAGTCATCGACAATCAGCAAGGCGTCGCCATAGCAGCCGAACTTATACTCATTCTTCACAGCCTGCTTATAGCACTCATAGACAAGGTCATAGCCACCAAACGAGGCCTGCGTCATCATCATGGGTGACTCGGGATGATAGAAGTTTGCCACAAGTGCATTCGACAAACCGAACTCATAGGGCGGGAAGATGAACTTGTTGGTCCATCCCTCATATTCCTTCAGCAAGCCGTCGGTACCGACAGCCGTCTCGGTAGCTCTGGCGGTGCTGACACCTACACAGCACACGCGATGTCCGTCAAGCTTTGTCTTGTTGACCAGCTCGCAGGCCTCCTTGGTCACGAACATCTGCTCCGATGTCATCTTATGCTTCGTCAGGTCTTCCACCTCGATCGGATCAAAGCAGCCCAATCCGCAGTGCAAGGTGATATAGGCAAAGTTAATGCCACGGATCTCCATACGCTTCATGAGTTCACGGCTGAAGTGCAGACCTGTTGCCGGTGCCGTCACAGCTCCCTCTTTCGAAGCGTAGATAGTCTGGAACCGCTCTGTATCCTCCTCGGTAGCAGGGCGCTTGTCGATGATATAGCGGGGCAGCGGTGCCGATCCGAGCGCATAGAGTTCACGTTTGAACTCGTCGTGCGGACAGTCATACAGGAAACGGAGTGTACGGCCACGACTGGTGGTATTGTCGATCACCTCGGCCACCATCGGTCCGTCATCCTCAAAGAAAAGTTTGTTGCCGATACGGATCTTACGAGCTGGCTCTACGAGCACGTCCCAAAGACGCAGATCAGGATTAAGCTCTCGCAGGAGAAACACCTCGATCTTCGCATCGGTCTTCTCCTTCGTGCCATACAGACGGGCGGGAAACACCTGGGTGTCGTTGAAGATAAACGTGTCGTCCTCATCGAAATAGTCGAGGATATTACGGAAATCAAGATCTGTCTCGATTTTGCCACTCTTACGGTGTGCCACCATCAGCCGGCACTCATCACGATGGTATGATGGCTCGAGAGCCACCAGTTCCTCCGGGAGTTTGAACTTAAACTGTGATAACTTCATGCTATATGTTTTTTTACCTTTTTACTTTTTTACCTTTTTACTTTTCCAATTGCTTCTCCATCCAGGCAGGGAATTCGTCGAACGTCAGACAGTCATTCAGACGGACATCACCGACGCGCGTCCGACAGAGCGCCGTCAGATAGGCTCCACTGCCCAGCGCCTGACCGATATCACGCGCCAGCGAACGGATATAAGTGCCCTTGCCGCAGGCCACACGGATAGACATCTGCATCTTTTCCTCATCGAAATCGATCAGTTCGATCTCGTCGATGTGTATCGGCTTAGCCGAGAGTTTCACGTCCATCCCTTTCCTGGCCAGCTCGTAGGCCCTGTCGCCAGCCACCATACAGGCTGAATAGAGGGGCGGCTCCTGCATGATGTCACCGACAAACTGCGGCAGCGTCTCCAGAATCAGGTCGCGCGTGATATGCGCTGTCGGATAGGTCTGGTCCACCTCATGCTCCATGTCATAGCTCGGCGTGGTAGCTCCCAACTGCAGGGTGGCCGTATATTCCTTGCTATGCAGCTGCAGCCGTTCGATCTGCTTGGTAGCCTTGCCGGTGCAGAGGATGAGCACCCCTGTTGCCAACGGGTCGAGCGTACCGGCATGTCCCATCTTCACGCGCTTCACCTTCAGCCGCTTTGAGAGTACATAGCGGATATGGGCCAGCGCACCGAAACTCGACATCCGGTAGGGCTTGTTGATATAGATATATGCACCTTGCTGGAAATCCATCAGTCAACCATGGCAAGTGAATGACCCGTCAGCAGCAGTATGATGATGACGCTGCCCACGATGATACGATAGATACCAAAGGCCTTGAAACCATATTTAGCCAGGTAGCCCACAAACCACTTCATGGCTAACAGGGCAACCACGAAGGCGACCACGCACCCGAAAATGAGCATGGTGATATTATGGGTAGTGGCCCACGACGCGTCTTCCTTCATCAGGTCGAGCAGATCGAGAAGCGTGGCACCAGCCATCGTCGGTACGGCCAGGAAGAAAGAGAACTCCGCAGCGCGCTTGCGCGCAAGCCCCTGGGCCATGCCACCCACGATGGTGGCCATCGAACGTGACACACCAGGAATCACGGAGATACACTGGAACAAGCCAATCTTAAACGCGCGACGCTCATTCACCTGGTTATCATCGCTGCCTTTGTTAAAGAGCTTGTCGCAGTACAACATAAAGATACCACCCACTACCAGCATGACGGCCACCACCTCGACACTGTCGAGCAGCCAGTCGAGCAGGCCAGACTTCTTGGCAGCCAGACCGATGACAACGGCCGGCAGCACACCCACGATGAGCAACCAGTAGAAGGAGTACTTATGCTTCAGCTTCTGCCACATCGAACTGCCGGCAGGCACCGGTGAATGGTCGAACTGGAAGAATTTCTTCCAATAGAGACACACCACCGAGAGGATGGCACCAAACTGAATGATAAATGTGAAAGCGTGCACAAAGGGGTCTCCCTGAGGCACACCCAGCAGATTCTGGGCAATAATCATATGACCAGTCGAAGAGACGGGCAGAAATTCTGTCAGACCCTCGACGATAGCCACAATAAGGGTTTCAATCCAATCCATAATATAATCTTAATCCTTTGGTTTTCTGATGATGGCATAGATCATAGACACGAAGCCGAAAAGACATACGACAGGAGCCACTTTCGTGCGGCGCACACTGAAGATGTCAGGCTCGAAGGCTGCATCCGTGGAATTGGGACCGACCATCAATAAAAAACCGATAATGACAATGACCATCCCTACTGCGAGCAGGATGAAGTTCATCTTATCAAAAGCAAAGTTTTTCTTATCCATAATTTTTCACTATTCCCTTTTCACTATTCACTATATCTTATACAACTCACCTGGCGACATGTGCAGGAACTTATTGACTGAGATATAGGAACTGATACTCGTGATGATAATGCCGAACAGCAATACGGCCACACCAGTGATGACCAGCACCTCCCAGGTGATAATGCTCATCAGCTTCGGCTCGTAATAGAGCAGTCCATAGACGCAGCCACCCAGCACACAGATGGCCAGGATAGCCGCCAGGATGCCTACCAGCAGACCTTGTCTCATAAAAGGCCGTCGGATAAAGCCCCACGAAGCGCCCACCAGTTTCATGGTGTGGATGAGGAAACGACGGGAATAGACACTCAGTCTGACCGTGTTGCTGATCAGGGAGAAGGAGACGAACGTCAGCAGGGCTGCAATAATCAGCAGCAGGATATTGATCTTGGCGATGTTACTGTTCACCCGATCCATGAGATCCACCTGATAGGCCACATCGGCCACCTTCGGATTCCGCTTCAACTCGGCCGCTATCCACTTCAGGGAGTCGCGGTTGGCGTAGTCAGACTTCATCTGCAGCTCTAACGTTGCCGAAAAGGGATTCGTACCCAGAAATTCCGAAGGGTCGGACCCCATAGCCTCCGTCTGCTCCTTGAGCGCCTGTTCACGGCTGATATAGTCGATATTACGGGCATACGGACGGTGATACAAATCACGGCAGAGCAGTTTCGCCTCGTTCACGCTCACCTCGTCTTTCAGCATGAGCGTCACCGTCAGATTCTCCTTGACCCACGCCGACAAGTTACGGGAGGTAAGCACAGAGAACACGATTAAGCCCAGCAGTACGAGCACCATCGCTGTACTGATGCATAATGTCACCATCTGCATACCACGACGGCTGCCAGCATTTCTTTTGCGTCTTTTCATTAACCTTACGTACGTAAAAAATTGAATTCGGGTGCAAAGATACACTTTTTTTTTGGCAACTCCAAAAAATATTGTAATTTTGCAGGCATTATGAGTACAATTATCTATCCATCCCCCATTTTCGGACCTGTCCACAGCCGTCGACTCGGACTTTCGCTTGGCATCAACCTCTTGCCCGCCGACGGAAAGGTGTGCAGTTTCGACTGCATCTATTGCGAGTGCGGCTTCAACGAAGACCATCGCCCCGAGCTGCCCCTTCCGACGAGAGAAGAGGTGGCGCAGAAACTGGAAGAGAAGTTGCAGGCCATGCGAACCGAAGGTCGTCTGCCCGACGTGCTGACCTTCGCAGGCAACGGTGAACCTACCTGCCACCCTCACTTCGCCGAGATCATCGCCGACACCATCCGTCTGCGCAATCAGTACTGTCCTGATGCCAAGGTCTCCGTACTTAGCAATTCCACGATGATCCATCGCCAGCAGGTTCACGATGCCCTCATGCTGGTCGATAATAACATCCTGAAACTCGACACCGTCGATCCTCTATATATTAATAAGGTGGATCATCCCAACGGTACCTACGACGTAGCAGCCATCATCCGCCACATGAAGGCGTTCGACGGCCACCTCATCATCCAGACTATGTTCATGCGTGGTGAATGCGACGGCGAGAGCGTCGATAACACAGGCGAGGCATACGTGGCTCCCTGGCTGGAAGCAGTGAAGGAGATCGGTCCCCGTCAGGTGATGATCTACACCATCGACCGAGAGACGCCCACCAAGGGACTGCTCAAGGCGACGCACGAGCAACTCGACCAGATACGCGACCGTGTCATCGCCGCCGGCATCCCCTGCACAGCATCATATTAAACAAAGTTCCATCGCCAACAGACGATGGAGCTTTCGTTATTTAGGCTGTAACGCTGCGTACTCTTTTACGGCATCGAAACAGGGTCGATGTCTTGCGGGCGTAGATTCGATGTAGCTTCGACGTAGGTTCGACGTAGATTCGACGTAGATTCGACGTAGATTCGACGTAGGTTCGATGTAGATTCGACGTAGGTTCGATGTAGATTCGACGTAGATTCGACGTAGATTCGACGTAGGTTCGACGTAGATTCGACGTAGGTTCGACGTAGATTCGACGTAGGTTCGACGTAGATTCGACGTAGGTTCGACGTAGGTTCGACGTAGCATAGACCAAGCTGGGAACAACTTTTTCCTTGTTCGTTTGGCAACCCCTGACCCACTTTCGAACGTGTTCCATTACCGACAATGAGGCTACTCAACTTTTTACCAAAATATTTTGCATAGTCAGGAATAATGCTTATCTTTGCAGACGAAAACATTAAATCATTCACTATGGAAGAACAAAAGACAACAGATCTAACAACAGAGGAATTGTCCAAAGCCCAGAGGACTATCGCTGTCGTATTAGCAGAGATACAGGAAGAAGGACATTCAAAAATCATGCCCTTTGATATCGGAGGAGTCGAGATACGCATGTTACGCTATGCAGCAATTTTTATCACGGCTACAAAAATAAAGGATCCTGCAGAATTCACATTACCGAAATACATGAAAATATAAACCGACCAAGATGTATAGCATCTCAGTCGGTTATAACAAGAATGAAACCAAGCGGCAAGGTCGAATTGCTCATCATCTCCATAAGGAATCCTTATAGCCATGCCACCGTTCCGCACATCGTGGCTCTACTTGGTTCCACCTTTCATGCTGCAAAGATAAGAACTTTATTTGAAACTTGCAAGGATTTTCGGTTGTTTTTTTGCGGGGGAGCATGAAAACGGCTTCAGTCGATGCAGAGGTATTCGGCGATGAGACGCACTTGGCGGGCGGTGTAACTGTTGCGGTTACGGTTCCAGCGCGTCTGCTTCAGGGCTGCCACCAACTCAGGACATCGGCGGGCATCAAGTCGCCATGTCCTCCCAGAAAGTCTGGGACTTCTATATTATTCATTGTCGAATGAAGTTTGAAACTTAATTTAATGTTGTCGGTAATGTACGTATTGCGATTTGGGAAATGTGGGGCACCATTGGTACATTAACGACAAAACTTCCAGGCTGACGCCAATCAAGCCTAACTCCAAGTTGTCTATACCGCCAATGCTCACACCGTATGGTGTGAGCTGGCAGACAATCTCCCTTGGAGTAAACTGAGAAACTAATTTTTGGCGTCGTTCGGAAGTTTACAAGAAAGCTGTCACTCCTTAATCACAATATGTTGAGTGCAAAGGTACTATAATTCCCAGAAACGCCCAAACATTTAAGAATATCTCTTCTTATGGACTCATATTTTCTTTGTTAGAGGGTTCGACATCTTATTTGCGGAAAGGGCAGCACGTTGATCTATGGGAAGGGTAAGGACCGACTCTAACATTTCTTTTGCGCAATCGGCGGCAATGACGGTTGGCTCAGCGTGGCGTTGCTTCAGGATGAACACACTTGGACCTGTCGTGATGCTGCCCGCAAACTTCTTGGCATGAAGCAATAGATCAATGGATACTATAAGCCTGATGATAGCAGCCCTTTTGGATTGTGGGGCTGCTATACAGAATGCTTGGTGACTGTACCCTTGGTCTTCCGGTTGGCAAAGGGAGACGATACGCAGTTGGGGAAACTCACTTCTGACGATTTCTAACTGGGTGTAGTTATCAGCAAGGGCAAAGATACAATCACCATCGGCAGGTTGCAGAGATTCTATTATTTGTCTGCCAGTAATCAGTCGTGCTTCCTGTGCCTTGTCACCGCCTCGAATCTGAATACCAGAATAAACACAGGGAAGTGAAAGACTGCCAATGGTCTTTACTATCTGCTGTTTCATTTCCGGCTGAGGTTGCCAGACCATTTTTGCCAGCATCGTGTATGCCTCATAATAGGAACCATCGAAACCAAGGGCTGGGATGTGGTAATACATATCGGGATCGGAAACCACATCCTGACTCAACTTTACATATTCGCCATACGCTCTGAAAGCGAGCCAATGCCCCACAAGTGATTTCAACATGAATTTCAGTTCCCAGAAGACAAAGGACAGTGATCTCGTTTTAATGGTGTTACTGATGATACGATGCCACTGCGGCGGACGATGCAAGTTGTACTTGTGATGAAACGCCTCGTGGACTTCCTCGCAGAAAGACTCGAAATATTCCGTCCAGCCCTTACTAGTTCCGAAGTTCGCGTCATCGGAATAGAGTTGGAATCGATAACCCTTTGCCAAGCAATAGAGCATGGCATTGATCATATAGTTCAATTCTACGCAGAAACCACAGTCGATACCTGCATGATAGATGAGCCGCTTGCCGAAAGAACCATTGACCTTCTGATAAGAAGATAGATCTAACTGTTGCATATTATTATAGTCGGCTCTTGACGTCATTACCAGCACCTGTTCCCTTGTACTTCGAGCGGGCAGGGTTGAAGTTATAGCGGATAGTGAGTTTCAGACTGCGGTTGTCTGTTCGCTTATCCAGGTAGAACTGATGGATATCGCTGAAGATGGTGATCTTCTGGCGCATGGAGGCAAAGACATCGTTAACGGCCAGCTTCACACTCAGGCGGTCATGGAAGAATGCCTTGTAAAGACTCAGGTCAAACTGCCACGACTGGGTCATGTGTATGTTCTCCGAATCCCCGGCAGAGCGCCATGACAGATCGGCATTCAGCCAGATATCCTTGGGCAGGTTGACAGCATTGTTAAAACGGACGATGCGCATCGGCTCGTTCATCTTTCTGGTCTCACCCAGGTATTTCACCTCCAAGTCCTGCCACATTATGGCAAGCATCAACTGGGGGTGATAACAGCCGAATGTCGGCGCAAGATGGAGCATGGCCTGCAGATTATTGAAACCACTGGTGTTGTTTTTCTGAAGCAGGGCGATTGTCGGGTCGCCATTGTAACTGGAGTACGAACTGATGATATAGTCGTGTACATAAGCGTAGTCTATCATCGCCATCATCCACTTCCAGTTAATGGCCAGTGAGAGGTTATCACGATAGGTTGGACTCAAGTAGGGATTTCCACTCTCGTAGAGATATCGGTTGATGTATTTCAGATCACTCGTCAACTGACTGAAAGCAGGACGATTGATATTACGGGCATAGCTGAGTCGTGTCTGGACCTTACCTATAGGATATGACAGCATAGCCGAGGGGAATATATCGTTATAGGTGCGGGTCGTATCACTGTTTATCGTTCCGAAGTACCGGCTATCGACATGTTCGTAGCGCAAGCCTGCCTTGGCTGTCAGCTTTCCGATCTGCTGGGTCAGTTCTGCGAATACTGCTCCGCTCGATTCCTTGGTCTCAGTACTGCTGCTGATAATGATCCTCTCTGGGTTGAGGAAGTCATCTGTACGACGGACAGAACTGCCCTCTGCACCCAATTCGATTTTCCCCTTCCATACGGGATAGCCTGCAACGAGTTTGGCAGCATAGAGTTGGTTCTTTGCCTCGCTGCGTGTTGTCACATTACGGCTTTCGCTTTCCTTGGCCACCTCCACAGTAAAGGCATCAGTGGTCTCATTCTGAATCACCATGTCGGCATTTGCGTCTATCGACAACTTGCCAATTGTGCCCGAATAGTAGGCATTAACAGTGTGCTCGATTCTTTTGATTTTCTCATGACTGTCACCTGTCAAATGGTCATCGACCGTTTCGTCCTCGAATGCATCTGTTATAAAATTGCTTTTCTGTCGGGATGGTCGCGAGGCGGCTGTGTAGGTCATGCCGATGGCGTGATGGTCGTCGAACATATAGTTGAATCCCAGCTTCCCATAATAGATATTGGTATGTGGCCTATAATTTGTAATACCCTGCTGCATATAGTGAGTGCTGGACTTCTGCTGAAAGGGATGCTGGAGATAGGTATCCTGGCGGCTTTTGTTCTCCACCTTCATCCGAAAGTCTTCAATGTCAGCCGTAGCGAAGAGGTCGAGGCCACCCGTGCGATAGTTAACGTTTATCTCTTCTTGACCGAAGACATAATGATTGATACCTATCAGTGTCTTATTGTCGAAACTGAATCCCTCTCCAACAGGACGAATCGTCTTGATGCGGATAACCGAACGCACCGAAGCATCATATTTGGCACCAGGTGTCATGACGACTTCCACATCCTTGATTTGGTCGCTTTTCAGTAGGCTAAGTTCACCAAGGTCACGCATCTGCCTGCCATTGATATAGACGAGTGGCGTACCTCGGCCTAATACCTCGATGTTGCTGCCATTATGTAGCACGCCTGGTATATGTGTCAGTACATCATTACCGGTACCCATCTTTGAGAGGTAGCTGCCCTCAACAGTCGTCACAAAGGCATCATCCTTGATTCTGACTAGCGGGCGGGAGCCTTTCACTTCTACCCCATTCAGTCGGTAACTGTCAGGCTGCATCCGTATCGTACCAACTTCACTACTATTGAATTGTCTGGTGAGAGTCTTATAACCGATGAATGAGATACGGGCCACAACTGGCCTTACATCACAGGGAATGACGAAGAGACCAGCCTCATTGCTCACACCACCACCGATGACCGTAGAGTCTGATGGAGAAAGCAGGTAAACATTAGCGTATGCAATGGGCTGACCCTTTTCGTCAGTGATGTTGCCCTTGTAGCGGGTGCTTGACTTTTGAATGCACTCCACAAACAGAGCGCCCTTTCCCAACTCTGCCACCCGTATAGGATAGAAACCAATGATCTGGCGGAGGGCATCGGGCACGGACTGATGCTTGATGTTGGTGGTCACGCGGAAGTCTTCCAACTCATTGTACATGAAGCTGATGGTATAGTCGCGCGACTGTTCGTTGAGGTCACGCAAAGCCTCAGACATCGTAACATTATCATAGTTGCGAGTAACCTTCTGCGCCTGGACGTCGATGAAACAGCACAGGACGATAAGAGAAATAATAAAGGGCTTCATCATCTGACTATCAGTTTTCCGTCCTCTACAGCCAGATTGACCTGCTCGAACATGTTCAACTTCTCTATGACCTCTTGCAGACTCTCTTCCTGATTCCATACGAAATAGAAACGGAGTTGATAGGCCTGATTATTCTGAAAATCCATATCAAGGTGATGATAGGTGGCAATGTTCTTGGCAATGCTATCGAGTGTAACATTGTCGAAAACGACAGGTCCAGACTTGACGATGGTATCAGTTGGAAGAGCTTGAGATACGGTGACTGCTGATTGGGGCTTTTCTACTTCCGTTACTGAGCGTTCCTCATGCTGCGACTGATGCACGATGTGAAGTGCCGCAAAGGCGATGCCTGATAGCATTAATATGCCAATGAGCATGGCTGCCACTTTGCGCCACGTATGCATGGGGCGCACCGAGGATATATGCTGCTGAGCGAACTGCTGCCATGCTTCATCCACATCGGGCACTTGGTCAAGGTCGTCCATCATGGCCTCTATCTCCTGGTCGGAATACTTGTAGGGCTCTTCCTGCATATCGCGGTAAAGCTGTTTGTTGTGGTCGTTTGTTTTCATAAGCCTTTCGGATTAAAACGGTTTCTGATTTCTTTCAAGGCGTGTGAAAGATGTTTCCATACAGCCACGCGGCTGATACCTTCGGAAGAAGCTATCTCCTCATAGCTATACCCTTCGGTGAAACGGAGGCGGAAGATGCGCTGCTCTTGTTCTGTCAGATGGCTGACGACAAACTCGACGATATCGGTCATGCGCTCGTCTTCATCCTCTGCATTAGACGGCTGCTCTACAGATGCAGTCTGCAAGTGGAGCCTCGTTTCCTGATGGCGGATACGCTTCAGACACTGGTTGCGAACGCTCGTCAGCAAGTAGCGTTCCTCTGTGTCGGGCATCAGCATCGTCCGCCCACGGAGCAGTCCCTCAAAGATGTCGCTGACCACATCCTTGCTCTCCTGCTCATCGTAGAGGATCGTGCGTGCCACCCTCAGCATCTTGGCGTAGTGCTGTTTGAACAGCCTTTGGATCATTCCCGAGCTTTGCTCGCCTACCCGTAGCCTTTCATGTCTTTCCATCACGTCTTTTTATAGTAATACCCTTCAGCCGTTCGAAATGCTAACCCCATAACAAACTTTTTTGTTGCAAAGTTCTTGCTAAGGTTACAAAAATAGTGGAAAAGCAGCGTCAGCACGAAGGCTGGCGACTGCCCTAACGAGAGAGAATTTATAGTCGGTTGCGCTCGCTTTGTCCGGCATGACTTCCTTTGTAGCGGCTCTTGGTGGCGTTGAATTTCCACGAGAGGTTGATGCCGATGCGACGAGCATCGCGATACTCCTTGAACTGGGTACGGACATTGATGCCGCCGTAAGCCGTCATCTCGATGTAGCGGGTATGGAAGATGTCATTGGCGAAGATGGCTACGCTGAGACTCTTGTCTTTGAGAAACTGGTGACTCAGCCGGAGGTCTATTCCGCCTGTGGTCTTTGTCTGCGAGCAGCCCTGCTCATTGTAGGGTTGCAGTTCCATTCTGATGTTTAGCAACCAGTCGTGTGGCAGTGATAATGTATTGTCAAGATTGAAGTAAGTACCAAGTCCGTTCCACTTATGCTTGATACCTATGGCTTCTAAGTCTCGGTTGTTGAAATAGAAATCTGCAGAGTAGTTCATCTGCCAGATACCTATCTTTGGCGTGACGTTTATTTCCAGTCCGTAATTCTGGCACTGGGGTACGTTGCGGCGGTCATCGAGAATAACGCCTGGGTGGTTAGTATCATCATAGGCGACCTGAAAAGAATAGTTGAGGTTCTTGATGTATTGGTAATACAACTCGGCGTGAACCCATCGGTAGTTAGTCGTCCATGAGACATAGTGGGTTGTTGTAGGACGGAGGTAAGGGTTACCCGTCTGGTACTCGTATTTGCTGCGATAGTTGACGGCTGTGCTGAGCGTGGAATAAGCGGGATTGCGCCGGAAACATTGATAACTGAAGGTGTGCGTCCATCGCTCTGTGCGGTAACTTAGCGAGAGTCGCGGGATGAGCACATGGTAGTTGGGACTCTGCTCGAGGTCCTTCTGCCCATTGGTTTCGTAGTCGTTGTGCTCGTTCTGCCATCGCAATCCGGCATTGAGATTGAACTTCCTCACTTGCAGGGCATAGTTGGCGAACAGTGACCACGTCACGGTCTGTTGGTGTACGCTGTTGTCGGCAGAGAAGCCGCTCTGGGTGAAATCGCTTTTGCGGTCCACTCCCGATACTTCCTCGCCGAAGGTCAAAGTGCCTTTAGGGATGGGGGCTGTGACGACGAGTTTCTCTGCCAACAGGTTGTTCTTGGTCAGCGTGTTGCTGCTGACTCCCTTCTCGCCAACGGTGCCCCCGTCCATCTCACTCTCTGATTGTCCGCCGTAGTAGTCGGCACTGAAGTCCAGTTTCCAGTTGCCGATTTTGCCGACATAGTAGGCATTCACGGCATGTTCCATCCGAGGCTTTAGCGAGGTGACCGTCTTGTTGGTCTCTGCTTCCCAGGATTGGTGGTCACGCCACACTTCTTCATCGGTCTCTATGCTACGTGTCGCATCGGTGATATAGTTGTTGGCGGTGTAGGTCAGCCCGAGAGAATGTTTCTCGGATATCTCCCAGTTCCAGCCGAGGTCGACAAAATAGTAGTTGTAGCGGTTGAGAAAAGTGTTTTCTTTCTTGAAGTCCCACGTGCTGGAAGCCTGTAGTTGGTCGTTGGCAGTGGCGTTAACCACCAGGTTGTTGCTCGTCAGAAACCCTCGGGCAAAGAAGTCCATGCCATTGCGGGTGCGATAGTTCAGGGCTGCATTGCCATTGGCATAGTATTCCTTGCCTTGGCTGTAGAAAGCGGAGAAGTTGCCACTCCAGCCCTCGCCCGTCTTACGGATGGTCTTGAGACGGATGACGGAGGTGACTTCTGCTCCATACTCCACGCCAGGGTTTGTGATTATCTCAGCTGACAGGATCTCGTCAGCACGGAGGCGATTCAACTCATCCTCATTGCGCATCTTTTTATTGTTGATATAGATTTCAGGTTTACCGTGACCTGCAATTTCACCATTGCTCATCATCAATGGCAGGTGGGTGAGCATATCCGTGACAGAGCCGAATTGTTCTAAAGGAGTACCCTGAATAGAGACTTGTAATCCTCTATCTGTTGCAGTATATAAAAGCCTTTGGCCTTTCACAGTTACACCTTTCAGTGTTTGTGTTTCTGGCTGCATCCGTATCATGCCGAGACCTGTACCGTTGCATTGCCTGTATATCGTCTTGTAACCGACGTAAGAGATGCGGGTCAACACTTTGTCTTGTTCAATGGGAACTGCGAAGTAACCACTTTCGTTAGACACGCCACCGCCAAGTAGCGTTGAGTCTGAGGGACTGAGGATGGCTATGTTGGCAAACGCTATGGGCTGACCTCGTTCGTCGACAATAGTCCCTGTCAGGTGGTGGTCGGTCTTATGGGTACATTCCACATAAATTTCATGTTTTCCACTCTTGACCACACGGACTGGATAGAAGCCAACAATCTGCAGGATGGCTTCAGGAACTGACTTGTTTCGTATATGAGTCGTTACGCGGAAGTCTTCAAGTTCATCGTAGATAAAGGTGATGTTGTAATCAGTGGCTTGTTCTTGAATGTACTTCAAGGCATCGGAAAGGGGGATGTCCTGAAAGGTGTGTATGATCTTTTGTGCGCCTGCAACTGACACAATGGCGCACAGCAATAGTATGAATGATAGTCTTTTCATCATAGTAAGCGTTTTAGCAATCCTTGGCGGGGATGGCAGTGGTTCTTATGAATAGAGTATCATTCTCGGTCTTGATCTGTATCCATTCGAAGTTGTTCAGCATCTCTACAACTTTCTCCAGTGTATATTCGGGCTTCCATTGATAGAACAGGCGGAGACGGGGGGCTTCTTCGTTTTGATAGACCACCTTGACGTTATAGTAGCCAGAGAGTTCTTCGAAGATTTCTCCTAAAGGAGCGTTGTCGTAGAGCTTGGGCTGTGGTGCCACTATCGTGTCAGGCTCAGCGAGTTGAGAACAGGAAGTTGAAGGTCGAGAGTTCTTGATGACTTTCGTTTCCTGTTCCTCTGGTGCGTTATAATGACTGGCGATGTGGATGGCTGCAAAGGCGATGCCTGAAAGCATGAGGATGCCCACAAACATAGCAGCGAACTTTAGGAGCGAATATTTTTCGCTTCTCACTTCTTGCTTTTCATCACTCAGTCGTTGCCATTCGGCATCAATCATGTCGTCAGTGACTTCCTGATCGGCACGGTCTGCATCAATGGCACTCTGGGTCTTCGACATCAGCGTGTAGAGTTCACGGCACTCTTCGTCGGCAAGTATCTCCTGCCACTCTTCTTCAGTATAATGCTGGGGCTGTTCCATCATCTGGAGCAATAGATCGGTCTTGTTCATACGCTCATTTGTTGTTAAGATGTGTACGTAATTGATTTAGCGCACGGCGCAGATGCTTATAGACGGTTGTTTCGCTGACGCCGAGACGAATGGCAATCTCCTTGAAGGTTACTCCATCGCGGAAATGCTGCATAATGATGTCGCGGCAAACGGGTGGCTCTAATTGGTTGATACCCTTATATAGAGCTTTCAGTTCTTCTTCTAACCGTTCCGTCGGTGTGATGGTCGTGTCGAGGTCAAGCATGTAGAGGTGTTCCACCCGTTCCTGTATCTGTCGGCTACGAATCACGTTCAGACATCGGTTTCGTACGCTTGTAAGCAGATAGTGCTCGGCTGTCTCTTCCCGTAGGTCCTGAGATTCACGGAGAAGATGGGCAAAGATGTCGTGCACCACATCCTTGCCCTCAGCATCGTCGTGCAGAAGCATGGTGGCCAGCCGATACATCTGACGGTAATGCTGTCGGAACATCTGTTCGAGTTTACTTTGATCTGTCATACACTCTTAATACACACGAAAACCGATTTACTAAACCCCTGATGGCTATTTTTTGTGCAAAATTAGGAAAAACGTACGAAAAAGCCCCCGACAAAACCGAAAATCGGATGCCGAGGGCAAAAGTCTGAAACTATTTTAAAAGTTCTTTTGTGATTCTAGGCGATAAAAACACAATGTTACTTACACATGATTCCACGCTTAGTATTCTCGAGGAACTCGATGATCTGACGGATCTCGGGGCTGTCGGGCACCTGATCCTTGATCTGCTTGATGACGTCGAATACACTCGTCTTACCGTGGAAGAGCAGAAGATAGGCATTGGCGATGTGCCGCTGTATCTTCTCGTCGATGCCTGCCTCGTTCATCATCGTGGCATTAGGACCGCCATACGCAATGGGCTTGCCACCGGCGACGACGAACGGGGGCACGTCGTGCGACAGCGTACAACCGGCCTGCACCATGGCCAGACGCCCCACACGGGTGTTGGCATTCTGGATGGCCGAGCTGGAGAAGATGGCACCGTTGTGAACCTCACAGTCGCCCGCAATCTTCACACCGTAACCAAACACGCAATGATCGCCTACGACGGTATCGTGGCTGATATGCGTGCCTTCGAGCAGGAAGTTGTTGTTGCCGATGACCGTACATCCGTCGCGATGGGTACCGCGGTTGATGACGACATTCTCGCGGATAACGTTGTTATCACCGATTTTCACGTATGACTTCTCACCACGGAAGTTGAAGTCCTGCGGCAGGGCGGCAATCACGCTGCCCTGGTGGATCTTGTTGTTCTTGCCGATACGCGAGCCGTCGCAGATGCTGACGAAGGGGAAGATGATGCAATTGTCACCGATCTCCACATCGTCTTCAATATACACAAAGGGGAATATCTTACAGTTGTTGCCGATCTTCGCCTTTGGGGAGATCTCGGCCTTGGGGGATATTTCGCTTGCCATAATTACTCTTTTACCTTTTTACTTTTTTACTTTTACTTCGCTCCACCACCGAGTGCCTGATAGAGGTTGACGACGGCCTGCATCTTGCTGAACTGGTCGGTAACCTCGGAGATCTGGGCATTGAGCAGATTGCTCTGGGCCGTGATGACCTCCAGGTAAGTGGTGTTGCTCGACGACTCCATCAGTCGTTTCGTATCCTCCACATTCTTCGTCAGCACGGCGACGCGCTTGCCGTCGAGTTCGGCCCTCTCGGCACTGGAGTTATAGGAAACAAGTGCGTTAGACACCTCGTTGCCAGCCTTCAACACAGCGTTCTGCCAGGTGTTGTAGGCCTGCTCATACTTATACTTGGCCACCTTCAGACCAGCCACGATCTGTCCGTGCTGGAAGATGGGCTGCACCAGTGAGCCGACGGCAGAGAGGAGCCACTTACCGGGATTGATGATAGCGCCACCAGCGCTGTTGGTGAAGGCAGCGGTACCCGTGACCGTGATATTCGGATAGAAACGGCTGCGAGCATTCTCCACATCGTAGAAGCACTGCGCCAGATCCATCTCAGCAGCGTGGACGTCGGCACGGTTGTTGAGCAACTGGATGCCCACGCCCGTAGAGAGGTCGGTGGGCAGGCTCTGTCCGGCGAAGGTTCCGCGGGCGATGGTCTGTCCCTGCTGACCGATGAGCAGCGAGAGGGAGTTCTCACACTCGCGCACCTGACGGAGCAAATCGACCTTCTGGGCCTGAACGCTATAGTAGGCAGCCTCGGCACTCTGCACAGCCGTGGAACGATAGCCGATGCGGATCTCGTGCATGAACTTCATCTTCTCCCAGGTATCCTTGGTGAGCTGTTCCATATCGGTGACAATCTCCACCTGACGGTCGAGCATCAGCAGCGTATAGTAGAGGTTGGCGATGCCCGAGATGATGTTGGTCTTCACCACCGTCTGGTAGTCCTTCGTGGCGATGAGCTGCATCTGAGCAGAGCGCTTCGCACTGAGCAGGTTGCCGAAGAGATCGACATTCCAGCTGGCACTGACGGGCAACTGGTAGGTCTTGGAGGCCTTGGCCCCGTCGAAGGAGGCCAGCGTGCCCTGCGGACTGAGCACCAGTGAGGGCAGGAAGGCCAGACGGGCCACCTTCAGGGCCTCGTTGATCATCTTCACGTTGAGGGCAGCATTCAGCAGGTCGGGATTGTTGTCGAGTCCCTGCTGGATGAGCGTCTGCAGCTGCGGATCGGTAAACACTGTGCGCCAGGGCATGTTGCCGAAGGAGGTCGTATCCTGTACGGCCAGCGTATCGGTCAGCGAGACCGGATCGCGCACGATGCCGTCGGTCTTCACCTCCGGGCGCTCATATTTGTTGTAGAGTCCGCAGCTCGACAGCAGAAGGGCTGCGGACATGAATATCATTAGTTTCTTCATATTACTTCTCCAATTCATAATCAACGGGTTTTGCGTGTGCGTACTGCTCCAACTCGGCAGCCACCTCGGAATTCTCCTCATCCTCGAACTTCATCGGACGGATCTTCTCCTGCAAGGACTGGAAGATCACAAACAGCGTAGGAACGACGAAAAGCTGGAGTATCGTACCGATCAACATACCACCGACGGCGGCAGCACCCAACGTCTGGTTACCGTTCTTACCCACACCCGAGGCAAACATCATCGGCAGCAGACCGATAACCATAGCCAGAGAGGTCATCAGGATAGGACGCAGACGGGCAGCAGCACCGAGGACTGCCGACCACGAGATGGCCATACCCGTCTCACGGCGCTCCAGGGCGAACTGCACGATCAGGATGGCGTTCTTGGCCAACAGACCGATCAGCATGATGAGCGAGATCTGCATGTAGATATCGTTGGCGTGGCCAAAGAGTTGCGTGAAGAGGAAACAGCCGGCCAGACCGAACGGTACGGAGAGCACCACAGAGAGCGGCAGGATGTACGACTCGTACTGTGCCGACAGGATCAAATAGATGAAGATGAAGCACAGCAGGAAGATAATCGCGGTAGAGTTGGTAGCCTTGGCTTCCTCACGAGTCAGACCCTGATAGTCGTAAGTATATCCCGTAGGCAGCATATCGGCAGCCACTTCCTGCACAGCCTTGATAGCCTCACCCGAAGAGTAGCCGTTGGCCACCGTAGCCGTCACCGTGATAGAGGTGAACAGGTTGAAGCGGTTGATGTTCGACGGGCCATAGACACGCTTCACGTTGCAGTACTCCTGGATAGGAGCCATGCCCGCAGGCGTGCGTACATATATACTATTAAGCGACTCAAGCGTCTTGCGCGTCTCTGGCAGACCCTGGATCATCACACGGTAGAGCTTACCGTAGGCATTGAAGTTAGAGGCATAGAGACCGCCGTAGTAACCCTGCAGCGTGGAGAGTATCGTAGAGGGCGAGATGCCGCTCTGCTTACACTTGGCCACATCGACCGACACCATGTACTGCGGATAGTTCGGGTTGTAGGACGTCTGTGCCGTCTGGATCTCCGGGCGCTTGTTGAGCTCTGCCAGGTAATCCTTTACGATACCGAAGAACTTGGTCAGGTCGCCACCCGTACGGTCCTGCATCACAAGCGAGATACCCGAGTTGGCCGAGAAGCCAGGAATCATAGGCGGTGCGAAAGCCAGAATCTGGGCATCCTTGATATGAGCCGTCTTGATGAAGATCTGGGCGATAACACCTGTGGATTCATACGGATTGAGGAAGAAACGGTAGATACCGTCGCCCTGCCACAGTCCGCTGAGTTTCCACCAGAATCCCTTCTGACGGTCGGAGAACGGCTTCAGCTTGATGATAAACGTAGCCTGGTCGGAACCCGCACCAGCGATGAAGTTGTAACCTTGGATCTGCTCACGGCTCTGGATGGCTGGGTCAGCAGCGAGGATAGAATCGACCTGACTGATAATCTGACGCGTACGGGCCACAGATGTTGCAGGCGGCATCGAGACGGTACAGAAGACAGTACCCGTATCCTCATCAGGCACCAGTCCTGACTTCGTGGTAAACATCGTCACGCCAAGCACAACGGCACCAACCAGCACAGCAGCAATGATGGCAACCGGCTTGCGCACCAGTTTCTCCAGAATACCCTTATACTTATTGGTTGTCGTGGTGAAAGCCGTGTTGAAGGCTGCATGGAAACGGTCGATACGCGACAGCTTCTTATGCCCCTCGCCATCGTGCGGTTTCAGGAAGATGGCACAGAGGGCCGGCGACAGCGTCAGGGCGTTCAGCGCAGAAATCAGGATGGAGACAGCCATCGTCACACCGAACTCACGGTAGAACGTACCTGAAGTACCACCGATAAACGATACCGGCACGAACACGGCAGCCATCACGAGCGTGATAGAGATGATGGCGCCAGAGATCTCGTTCATGGCATCGATAGAGGCCGTCAGCGACGACTTGTAGCCCTGGTCCAACTTGGCATGCACGGCCTCGACCACCACGATGGCATCATCCACCACAATGGCGATGGCCAGCAGCAAGGCAGACAGCGTCAGCAGGTTGATGGAGAAGCCCATCACACTGAGGAAGAAGAAGGTACCCACCAGTGACACCGGTACGGCAATCAGCGGGATGAGCGTGGAACGCCAGTCCTGCAGGAACACGTAGATCACGACGAACACCAGGAAAAGGGTGAAGAACAGCGTGAACACCACCTCCTCGATAGAAGCATAGAGGAACTCCGTCACGTCGTAGTTGATCTTATAAAACATGCCCGGCGGGAAGAGCTTGGCCTGCTCTTCCAGCTCGGCCTTCACCTGCTTGGCAATCTCGTTGGCGTTAGAACCGGCAATCTGCTGCACCATACCCATCACAGAGGGGATGTTGTTGTTCTTCATCGACACCGAATACTGCTGACCGCCAAGTTCTATCTTGGCCACATCCTTCAGCTTCAGGGTCGTACCGTCGTTATTGCTCTGGATAATGATATTACCGAACTCCTCGGCAGTCTTCAGACGGCCCGTGTAGCGCATGGCGTACTCATAAGCCACATTCGACTGCTCACCGAGGGTACCCGGAGCAGCCTCGATATTCTGTTCAGCCAGCACGCCAGAGATGTCGGAAGGCATCAGGCCGTACTGTTTCATCACGTCGGGCTTCAGCCAGATACGCATCGAGTAGGTCTTCAGACCCGGCGACTGCACGTCACCCACACCCTGGATACGCTTGATGGCCGGCACGATGTTGATATTGGCGTAGTTCGTCAGGAACTCGTCATCATAACGGCCATCGGAAGTCAGGGAGTACATCAGCACCTGAGAGGTCTGACGCTTCATCACCGTCACACCGATACGGGTAACCTCGGCAGGCAACAGTGCCTGCGCCTGCTGCACACGGTTCTGCACGTTGACGGCACACATATCCGCATTCATGCCCTGACGGAACAGCACCTGGATCTGTGCCGATCCCGACGAGGCAGTAGAGGAGATATAGTCCATTCCTTCCACACCGTTGATGCTCTCCTCAAGCGGAACGATGACGGAATTCTTCACAGTCTCTGCGTCAGCGCCAGGGTAGCTGGTATAGACCACGACCGTTGGCGGTGCGATATCCGGATACTGCTCAATAGGCAGCGAGACCAGACCGATAAAGCCCAGCAGCACGATGAGGATAGAGATCACCGTCGATAGAACCGGGCGTTTTATAAAAGTTGTAAATGTCATATTGCTAACTATTCACTTTTATCTATAATAACTACTTTTTCATTGCACCGACGATGTCACCTGCACTCATAGCCTTAGCCTGCTCGTCGATCTTCTGCTGGTAACGCTCCGGTGTGATAGGTACGATCTCCATACCGTCGGAGAGCTTCGTGATACCGTTGGTGATAAACTTGTCGCCAGCCTTCAAGCCCTCGGTCACGATATAGTTGTTGCCATCGTTCTGCGGATCAACCTTGATCTCCGTATATTTAGCCTTGTTGTCCTTATCCACGATATAGACGAACTTCTTGTTCTGCACTTCAGACACGGCAGCCTGTGGAATCAGGATGGCCGAAGCGTTGCTGTGGGGGATAACAACCGTAGCAGAACCGCCGCTCTTCAGCAGTTTCTCCGGGTTCTGGAAGACAGCGATCATCTGTACTGATCCTGTAGCCGGATCGATGACACCGCTCATCTTTGTGACTTTTCCTTCCATGCCATAGAGCGTACCGTCAGCCAACTGCAGCTTAACTGCCGGCATTGCCTCAATAGCACCAGTGAGGCCGCCAGGGTTCTTACCCATCTCGAGCACATCCTTCTCGGTCATGGAGAAATAGACCTCCATCGAGCTGATATTCGAAACGGTTGTCAGCGTGTTAGCGGCACTGACAAGTGTTCCCACCTTCAAGGGCAGCGAACCGACCACGCCGGCAGCCGGACTCTTCACATAGCAGAAGCTCAGCATCTCCTGAGCAGAAGTCAGGCCTGCCTGCGCCTGGGCGAGAGCTGCCTTGGCCTGCTCATACTGGTTGGTGGCCGACTTGAGTTCGAAATCGCCAATCACACCGTTTGTGTGCAACTTCTGAGAGTTCTCAAAACTCAGCTTGGCTGTATTGCACGCAGCCTGAGCCGTATTCACGGCTGCCTGCGCCTGACGCACCTGCGCCTGATAAGTTACATTATCCAATACAAACAACACCTGACCAGCACTGACCGTCTGACCTTCCTTCACGTTGATCTGGGTGATAAATCCCTGAACCTTCGGATGAATCTCCACATCCTGCACACCCTTGATTGTAGCGGGATAAGTGGACTGCATCGTCGTATTCGACGTGCCCACGGTCACTACAGGGAACTCATTGTCGCCAAACGTTGGGCGACCACCTCCACCACCACAAGAAGCCAACAGCATCGTTGCGGCAGCAAACATCATAATCTTCTTCATTTTCATATCTTTGATAAATAATATTTGTCCAAAACCTGTTACTGTCCGAAAACTATAACGGACTTATTTAGTTTTCAGCCTGCAAAGTTACAAAAAATATATCTTATGATATATCGCCCTCCCAGTGATTTTAACAAAGTTTATTTGCTATTATAGTTTTATATAGATTTTCTTCCGATATAAGGCATATCCGATAAGACCATTCAGCAAAACGAAATAGACGGCATAGGCCAGCGATGCCCATTTCAGCGGACTGATGACAGCATGGATGCCATTGTAAACCATCTCAGACACGCCGAGGTGCCCCAACAGGATGGCCAGCAGTTCACTCGACACATAGAGCGCGAGCGCATTCACGCCAAAAACATGGAAGAATGTCGTCCATTTAGACTTCTTCTGTATATCTATCACATACATCAGGAAGGCCTGAAGCAAGGAAGCCAGTCCACAAGTCACCATCACATAGCTAGGACTCCAGATACGCTTGTTGAGCGGCAGTCCATAAGTAAACAGGTATCCGCCGATTACCAGCACCGTACCGACCACGAAGAGCGCAAGCACCTTCTGCTCGACAGTCTCCTTCTGACGAATCAGCATGCCACAATAAAAGCCCAATAACACATGAGCCACGGAGGAGATGGTTCCCACAAGACCTTCAGGATCGACTGGGCTCTTATGATAAACATGGTCATAACCAAAGAGATTCAGATCGACCTTGGCCAGGATATTCACGCTGGCATCCTGGGCATAACCATGACCGTAAACCAAGATAGCTGTGTAGATGACCAGCAGGCCGATCACTACGGGGATGGTGTACTTATGATTGCAGAAGAGCGCGAAGAGCGACACGATGCCATAGCAGACGGCGATGCGCTGCATGACTGCCCAGATACGGAGATGGCCAAAGCACAGCAGGTCGCCTTCTATCGCATGGTCGAACCAGTTGATAAAGAGGCCGATAGCGAAAAGCAACACCGTGCGCTTCACGATACGACGGATGACCTGCGGTGTCGGTTTGAACTCCGACTTCACCAACGACAGGTAACACGAAATACCCATGATGAACAGGAAGAAAGGAAACACGAGGTCGCACGGCGTCATACCGTTCCACTCAGAATGTCCAAGCATTTCAAATGACTCCCCCCATCCATTGTTTACAAGAATCATACCCGCCACCGTAATACCACGGAGGATATCAAGACTTAACAAACGCTGACTTTGCATAAAGAATAATGATTAGTGAATTAATGAATATTAATTAAGTCCATCGCCTGTCTAGCCACTTCCACAGGACTACCCTCTGGCGCTACAGTATAGGGATTCTGCTGAAGTGTCCAAGGCTCCTCCATCGCATAGTAGTCGAGTTTCACTTCCTGCGGCAGCGCCATCTGGAACAGTTCGGCAGCAGTCTTCGTGGCATTAGGACCACCGCCCAAGAGTTCTGGCTGAGGAGCGGTCTGCGCCTTCATCTGAGCAGCGAGTGCCTCGAAATAGGCCTTCCAACGAGGATAGTAAAAGTCTTTCAAAAGTCCTTGCCACTCCTTGTGGGCATAGTCGCGCAGCCCTCCGGTATCAGCACAATAGCGGTTACCCCATGTCGTAATCTGCACACGGGCATTCCACTCGTAGAGCTTCTTCTCATCTGCGGTAGTGCCTGCGTTGACGGCATCCTGCGTCCAATGGCCAAGACGGAACTCAGCGCGCGTGCCCAACAGCTTGTCCTGCATCAGCAACATCTCAAGGAATCGGGCCGCATCCTGATCAAAGCGTTGGCGGTCGAAACCCTTGTAGTCTGCGATGGTATGCTGATACTGCTGACGAGCCTGGTCGGCCAATGCCTGACGCGTGATGTCCACCAGATCATATTCGAAATTATTGTTACCACAGTATTTCTCTGCCACACTGTTCATCAGCCGGGCAGCCTCCTTCGTATCGGCCGGATCGTAATAATTCTTCATCTTCGACCAACTGCTGGCTTGGAAGTTGTTCAACGACGGACGACCGCAGAAGATACTCTCATGAGGACCTTGTTGGTTGTTGCCAGCCGGACAGTTATAGATGCTATTCACGAGAATCATCCAAGCCTGTTCTATCGCGGCATCCTCCACGCCGTAACGTGCCTTCACATAGTCTTTTATCCAAGCCTCCTTAGTGAACTTATCAGGTCGCCAGGGCAGTTCGCTCATCAACTCAAACATCACGGGATTGTTCTCAGAACCCTCCATCGTAAAACCGATACCCTGGCAGTTCCGCTTGTCTGAATAGAAATTGTCGAGCAACTGATCCATACGGCCGTGAAGTCCTACATTGGCACCGAAATTCTCGAGCAGGCAGAAGAGCCAGGGATGCTGTTTGTAGCCCTCGTCGCGCTTCCATATGCTCGGAATGCCGAACATCGGGCGACACTCCGAGAAGAGGTCAAGCACGAGCAGGTCGCCAGTCTTCATACCGTCCACCATCGCCGGACGCGGATTCTCCGTCCATCCCTGAATCACCCATACCGCCTGGGAATTGACGCGTTTCATGGCCTGCATCATCGCCTCACCGGCCTTGGCATAGTCGATATTCGGGTCGTCGTTGCTCTCGTGGAAGGGGTCCATCGAGTAATAATCGGCCTTTCCGAAGAGTTTGGTGAGCTCATTATAATATAAGGTGGCAATTTCCGAGAAGCGGCTGTCTGTGGGCAGAAGGTTCGCAGGACGCTGGAAACCGTTCCACAGACCGGCATCAGCTACATTCAGACCCAGCTTCGCCTTCGCATCGTGAGGCACCATACCGCAATAGCCGGGCAATACGGGATGCATATCGAGTTGCTTCATGCGAGCCAGGATCTGCTTCTGCAATTTCTCCTGACGCTGATACCAAGAAAGAGGCAGAGGTCCGCCCCACCCTTCAAGATTATTCATCTCCCACCAAGCCAGGAAAGCAGGACCGGCAATGAACTTACCAATCTCCTCTTCCGAATAGCCCAGTTTCAACAACATATTGCGCCAGACGCACTCCTCACCGACGATGGCCAACGGAAGATTCACGCCATGCAGAGCCATCCAGTCGATTTCACGTTCCCAACGCTTCCAGTCCCAGAAAGCCATCGAATAGGAGAACGTGCAATAGTTGAAATCGTAACGCAACGTCAGATCGGTCTCGTGGCGCTCCTTCGCCTTAACGGCAGGCAGTGTGGCAGGAAGTTTAGCCTGCATCTGATTCCAGGAGAGATGAATACCTGCATAGTATTTCAGGTACCAGTTGACACCCGACGCAATGTTTACCCAGGTGTTTCCTCGCACGACGACTTTCTTCCCCTGCTGATCCAGTTCGAAGAAATCAGTCTGACTCTTTACTTTCTCAATCTTGAACTTTGCCGAAGCCCCTTTGTCGATACGCTCCAGCAGGTCATCTACAGGATTGCAAAAGGTAAATAGCGAACAGTGAATAGTGAATAATATTAAAAGTAAGCGTTTCATACGTTTTTTATATCAGTTTCATTTGTTTTGCTTTCTCCATCAGAAGTGCCATGAGGGGCTCGCGCTCATTCTCGACCTTATTGTCCAAGACAGCATCCTTCAGATACTGCTTCAGCACGCCCACCTCTCGAGACGGTTTCAAGTGGAACATCTCCATGATCTCATTTCCGTCGATGACCGGCTGCAACAAGCGCACATAGTCTTTTTCTTTCAAGTCAGCGAGTTTCTCGCGCACCATACGGAAATTCTCGAGGAACATCTTCTTGCGCACCTCGTTCTTGGAGGTGATATCCGCCTCACAGAGGATCATCAGTTCTTCGATATCCTCGCCGGCATCATTCATCAGACGGCGCACGGCCGAGTCGGTCACTTCGTCATCGGCAATGGCGATGGGACGCATGTGCAGATCTACGAGCTTCTGCACGAACTTCATCTTCATGTCCATCGGCAGCATCAGTCTCCTGAAGATCTGCGGCACCATCTTGGCACCGATCATATTGTGGTTATGGAACGTCCAGCCGATAGCCGGATCCCAGCGTTTCGACTTGGTCTTGCCGATGTCGTGCATGATAGCCGCCCAACGCAGCCAGAGATCATCCGACCGTTTGGAGACATTATCGAGCACCTCGAGCGTATGGTAGAAATTATTCTTGTGGGCCCTGCCGTTCTTCTGCTCGACGATATCGAGGGCAGAGAGCTCTGGCAGTATGATATTCAGCAGTCCGCAACGCTGCAGGTCGACGAACCCACGGCTGGGGAGTGGTGAGAGGATGATCTTATTCAGTTCGTCCTTGATACGTTCCCCGCTGACAATCTTGATGCGGTCGGCCATCCGCTGCAAAGCCTCGAAGGTCTCGTCTTCGATAGTGAAGTTCAACTGGGTGGCAAAGCGCACGCAACGCATCATCCGCAACGGGTCGTCGGAGAATGTGATACCAGGTTCCAGCGGTGTGGCGATAATACCATCCTCGAGGTCGGCCAATCCATTAAAGGGATCGACAAGTTCCCCAAAGCGGTCTTTATTCAGACAGATGGCCATCGCATTGATGGTAAAGTCGCGGCGGTTCTGGTCGTCCTCCAGCGTACCGTTCTCCACAACAGGCTTACGGGAGTCGTGGCTATAGCTCTCCTTGCGAGCCCCGACGAACTCCACTTCATATTCTTTTCCTTTCTGACGGAATTTCACCTGTGCCGTCCCGAAGTTACGGAACACAGACAGATGGGCACTCTTACCCACCCTCCGTTTCAGTTCCTCTGCCAGCGCGATGCCACTGCCTACGACGACTACGTCGATATCATTGGAAGGACGCTCGAGGAAGATATCACGGACATAGCCTCCCACTACATAGCATTCCAGCCCCAGATGGTCTGCGGCTTCGCTAATCTTATGAAAGATGTCCTGGTCAAGTATCAACGCCAGTTCTTCGTCGGAGTACAATTTCATGCTTTCATTTCCTTTTGAGGATGCAAAGTTACAAAAAAAAGGTATATAAATAAAACATTTTTCCCTAACAATACATTTTTTCTCATTTTTTTGCTAATTATTCCTAAAATAGTGTTATCTTTGCATCGATTAAAAACAATAACGAAGATGAAAAAACAATCATTATTACTTCTGATTGCTTGTATTTTTACAGCTCTCCAGGCAAGCGCCATTGACTACACTAACGTGCCGACCATCAAATTGGAAACGCCGGAAATGAAGCCAGAAATGGTCGCCTTACCTACGAATCCATTCAATTCAACTGTTTCATCCACCACTGCCGCCGAAAGCAACACGGGTATGGACTTTGACTTCTTCAAGTCGAAGACTGCTCCAGGCGTGAAGCCATATAAGTTCATAGACGACATGTCGTTTGTGGGCATACCTCTGTTCCTGGCTGGTTGGGCTCTCAAGAGCGACAAGGCCATGTTCCGTGTCAACAATAAGGACGGTAAGGAGAACACTCAGTTGCTCACAAACTTCAAGACCGGTATCGACGACTATACGCAGTTCTTCGGTCCGGCAATGGTAGTCGGTCTGAAACTGGGCGGTTACGAAGGTCGTAGCGACTGGCCTCGCCTGCTGGCAAGTGCCGCCATGTCGTATGGTATCATGGCCGCCTTCGTCAACGGCATCAAATACACTGCCAAGGAGATGCGTCCCGACGGAACCAGCGCCAACTCATGGCCTTCAGGCCATACGGCAACCGCCTTCGTAGGTGCCACGTTGCTGCACAAGGAGTACGGTCTGACCCGTTCGCCTTGGTGGTCGGTAGCTGGTTATGGTGTGGCAACAGCTACGGGTGTGATGCGGGTGCTGAACAACCGTCACTGGGTGAGCGACGTGATGTCTGGTGCCGGTATCGGTATCCTCTCCACGGAGTTAGGTTATGCCCTGAGCGACGTGCTTTTCAAGGGCAAGGGCCTGCTGCACAATGACCTTCAGATGGATTTCGACAAGCCGTCTTTCTTTAGCATCGGCATGGGTGCCGGCTTGGGGGGCAAGAGCATAGACTTCAGCATGAGCGACCTGCAAAATGCCCAGAAGTACAAGGATTTCTATTACGCTGACGATGATGTAGAAGACGAATACGGCAGCATGGGCGTTGAGTTCCGCGCAGCCACTGTCGTTGATGCTGAAGGTGCCTATTTCTTCAACAAATACATAGGTGTCGGTGGCCGATTCCGCGTAAGGGCTATGTCTGCAAAGACCTTTGGACAATATACGGGAGATCTGACGGAAGACTCCAATTATGCCTGGGACATGATTTCCGACATATACCATTTTAACCCTGAATACTATCGTCTCTACCCCGGAGCCGAGACTGAGACCGAGCCCTATCCCCTTATCCAAGAACTGACCGCCGAGGATATCAATAAAGGCGGCAAGGCTATTGAGGACATTGGTGCCGTCGTTGAGAGCGACCACCTCACTGAGTTCACGGCCAGTGCCGGTATCTATCTCAACCTGCCACTAAGCAAGCGTTTCGCACTGGGCACGAAATTCCTCATCGGTCGCTCCTTCATGCAGGAACTCGACATCGACGGCTATGCCAAGGGAAAAGTCAAGGATATCCAGTACGACATGCACATCATCAACGGCAAGCCACTCATCGACGATAGCGATGGCAAGTTTACATTTGGCGGCATCGACGCCCCCACCAACACCCCTGACAATGAAGAATACGATTTGCGTTGGGACATGTTGACCATTGGTGCCAAATCATCAACGTCAATCGGCACTGGTCTCTCACTGACCTATCGTTACAGGTCAAACTTCTCATGGCGTCTGTATTTCGACTATGACTACTCCAAGAAGGATTTCACCATGAAGTACGACCCGTACCGCTATCTGAAATACTCGCTGACCGATGTGGGCTACAGCCTTATACAGAACAAGGACCTCTCAGAGCTATCACTCTATACGGATCCCGTTGAATATAAGAAGACCAAGAAGATGAACTACTTCACGATCGGTCTGGCATTCCTCGTGAATTTCTAGGGAAATGAACAAAATAGTTATGATTATTGCCGCGGTACTGTTTCTGACAGGCTGCGGCAATAACGAAAAAGAACAAGCGGCCCAACTGATTGAGACTGCGAGGACACATTTCCAGCAGGGGGCACTTGACGCGGCCAGAGCCGACATCGACTCCCTGCGCAAGCAGTTTCCCAACGTCGTAGAAGCCAGGAAGGCAGCGCTCCAGTTGCATCAGGAAATCGAACTCAAGGCGGCACAGGATGAGCTCGCCGCAACCGACAGTCTGCTGCAGATTGCGAACCATGAACTCGATGCCCTGCAGAAGCAAGTGGACCAGCACAAGAAGGCCCTGAAGGCCACGCCGGAAGAACTGACGCTGCTGACGACAACGCGAATCAGGCGCGACTCCATACGCACCCAATTCGAAACGCTGGGTGCGAAAATACGCTACATCCGGCAGAAGCAAAAAGAATAATTAATAAGGTAAAATGTAAAAACCTCAGATAATTTTTTGTATTATCTGAGGTTTTTTGTACCTTTGCACCCGATTATGGCCAATATGGAAAAGACAAACGCTCAGTTTGAACAGGCGCTCTCCGAATGCAGGGCACTGTTTGAGAAGAAGCTTCACGATTACAAAGCCTCGTGGCGCATCCTGCGTCCTACGGCACTTACCGACCAGCTATTCATCAAGGCAAAGCGCATCCGTTCGCTGGAAATCAAGAAAGAGTCGCTGGTGGGTGAAGGCATCCGTCCGGAGTTCATTGCGCTCATCAACTACGGCATCGTGGGGCTCATCCAGTTGAGCGAGGGGTTTGCCGATACCGTCGATATGGACAATCAGGAGGCCATGCGTCTCTACGATCATTTTGCCCAGCAGGCGCTGGAGCTGATGAAGCGTAAGAACCATGATTACGACGAGGCCTGGCGCTCGATGAGAGTCAGCAGCTATACCGACCTGATCCTCACGAAGATCGAGCGTATCAAGGAAATCGAGAACCTCGGAGGCGAGACGCTCGTCTCAGAAGGCATCGACGCCAACTATATGGACATCATCAACTATGCGGTCTTTGGAGTAATTAAATTGACGGAGTGAGGAAAACTGCCGTAAATATCGCCCGGCTGCTGCTGGCACTGACGTTCATCCTGTCGGGATTCGTCAAAGCAGTAGATCCGTTGGGAACACAGTACAAGATACACGATTATCTTGCGGCCATCGGACTGGCCAGCATTGTACCCGACTTCGGCACACTGGCTTCATCGGTCATCCTCTCAGCCACAGAATTCCTGTTGGGCATCTGCCTGTTGTTTGCCATCAGGCGCAGGCTGGTCTCAAAGATCCTGGTGGTGCTGATGACGCTGATGACGCTGATGACGCTCTGGCTGGCGATCGACGACCCCGTCACCGACTGCGGATGCTTCGGTGATGCGCTGGTGCTCACCAACTGGCAGACCTTCTGGAAGAATGTGGTGCTGCTCGCAGCGGCCTTGATCGTCTGGAGATACCCGCTGGACATGCCGCGACTCATCAGCGAGTCGAACCAGTGGATTGTGATGAACTACTCAGCGTTCTTCATCCTCGTGATCATCGCAGGCCGAAGCCTCTATACCCTCCCCCAGTTCGACTTCCGCCCCTATCACGTAGGGACGAATCTCAGAGAGGGATGGCAGCGCATGATGGAAGGTGAGGACTCGCCATACACGGAGTTCTTCATAGAGAGCACAGACGAGGGCGAGGACATCACGGAAGCGGTGCTTGGAAGTCAGGGCTACACGTTCCTGCTCGTTGCGCCTCATCTGGAGAATGCCAACGACTCACAGTTCGACCGGCTGAACAGCATCTACGAGTATTGCCTCGAGAACGGCTATCAGTTCTATTGTCTCACGGCAAGCACGCAAAGGGGCATCGGCCGCTGGCAGGACATCACGGGCGCGGAATACCCGTTCTGCAATACCGACGAGACGACGCTGAAGACGGTGATCCGCTCGAACCCAGGTCTGCTGCTGCTCAACGACGGCGTCATCATCCGCAAATGGAGCCACAACACGCTCCCCAGCGACGAAGAGCTGGGCGCCCGACTGGAGGGCTCACCGCTGGGCCGTCTGCCCAATGACAATGCGGCAGAGAAGATCCTGTGGATACTGACGTGGTTTGTGCTGCCGCTCGTCTTACTCACTATCGCCGACCGCCTATGGGCATGGAGCAAATGGCTCCGCAGGAAGAATAATAACCCTTTAAATAGTGAACATAAAATTATGAGAAAGAAAATTGTTGCAGGAAACTGGAAGATGAACATGAATCTCCAGGACGGTATCGCTCTCGCAAAGGAGCTGAATGAGACACTGAAGGCTGACAAGCCCAACTGTGGTGTTGTGATTTGCACCCCGTTTATCCACCTTGCATCTATCGCACAGTTCCTCGACCAGGACATCATCGGTCTGGGTGCTGAGAACTGCGCAGACAAGGAGAAGGGCGCCTTCACCGGTGAGGTAAGCGCTGAGATGGTCAAGTCAACTGGTGCACAGTATGTGATCCTCGGCCACTCTGAGCGTCGCGAGTACTACAAGGAGACTCCAGAGATCCTGAAGGAGAAGGTGCTGCTCGCACAGAAGAACGGTCTGAAGGTGATCTTCTGCATCGGCGAGAGCCTGGCAGAGCGCGAGGCCGGCAAGCAGAACGAGGTTGTGAAGGCAGAGCTCGAGGGCAGCGTATTCAACCTCTCTGAGGAGGACTTCCGCAAGATCGTCATCGCCTACGAGCCCATCTGGGCCATCGGTACTGGCAAGACCGCTACCGCTGAGCAGGCTGAGGAAATCCACGCCTACATCCGTTCAATCATCGCCGAGAAGTATGGCAACGCCGTTGCTGAGGACACAACCATCCTCTACGGTGGTAGCTGCAAGGCCAGCAACGCTCCTGAGCTGTTCGCAAAGCCTGACATCGACGGTGGTCTGATTGGTGGTGCTTCTCTGAAGTGCGCTGACTTCAAGGGTATCATCGACGCTTGGAAGAAGTAATTCGAAGTGAGAAGACTACTCATCATCCTTACATTGTGTGTCGGCTGCGTCATCGTGGCCGATGCACAATCTACCTTCACAGAGAGGCTGCAGAAGAGCAATTCGGGTGAGGGTAAGATTACCGTTACTCACGACCAGAGCATCGATGAACTGGTAAACGGCAAGAACGCCGTGCCCGTGCAGGCCGCGCCGAAGAAACAGACGGAGACGACCAAGAAGCAGTCGGAGACGACGACTGCGACGACCCGTCAGGAGAACGACCGCGACGAAAAGAACGAGCAAGTTGCTGCCCAGCAGGAGACTGAGACGACCACCGCGACGCCCGATACCATCGACACCAGAAAGAAAGTCATGAAAGGCTACAAGATCAATGGCTTCCGCGTACAGGTGTTTGCTGGCGGCAACTCCCGCAACGACAGAGTCAAGGCCGAGAGAACCGGAAACGAAATCAAGTCGCTCTTTCCAGAAGAGCCTGTCTATGTACACTTCTATTCCCCCAGATGGATCTGCCGCATGGGCAACTACCGCACCTACGAGGAAGCACACGCCATCCTCAGGAGCGTCAGGGAACTGGGTTACCAGTCGGCCATCATCGTCAAGGGAAAGATCACAGTACAATACCCATAAACCATTAGCTATGATAGAAGAACCGCAATACCGGGAAGGGCTCGACGAACTGGCCTCACATTACAAGCAGATACTCACGCTGTTGGGTGAGGACACTGAGCGTGAAGGCTTGCTGAAGACGCCGATACGCGTGGCCAAGGCCATGCAGGTGCTCACGCGCGGTTATGAAATGGATGCCCACAAGGTGCTTACCGATGCGCTCTTCAAAGAAGACTACTCGCAGATGGTCATCGTGAAGGACATCGACTTCTTCTCGCTCTGCGAACATCACATGCTACCCTTCTACGGGAAGGCTCATGTGGCCTATATCCCTAACGGCTATATCACCGGACTGTCGAAGATAGCCCGCGTCGTAGATATCTATGCGCACCGCCTGCAAGTACAGGAGCGCATGACCCAACAGATCAAGGACTGCATCCAGGAAACGCTGAAACCTCTCGGCGTGATGGTCGTCGTCGAAGCCAAGCACATGTGCATGCAGATGCGTGGCATCGAGAAACAGAACAGCATCACGACCACCAGCGACTTCAGCGGTGCCTTCAATCAGGCCAAGACCAGACAAGAATTCATGAACTTAATCCATAACAACCAAATTTAAGCACTATGCCTCAAATCAATTACAAATCTGACGACACTGTCAAAGATGCATTCTTGCACAGTTGTCTTGGGAAGCTGGTCATTTTGGCCGGATTCGTTGTGATTCTCCTTCTCATCGCCTACTTCACCGCACCGTCGGAAAAGGAGATGACGACAAATATGGAGGACAATGTCATGCAGTGTCTGCAAGAGAATGACAGCATTCAGGGAGACCCGATCGATGACTATGTCAACAATATCGGTTTCATATTCACCAAGGCCGACACCACCAAGATCTTCCCCGACCTGATCAAGGCATACAGGGACCTGAACCGCATGGAGATCTATCACCACTCCCTCTACTCTACTGCATATCTCTTCAACAATATGCATCCCGAGGGCGTGCGCATCGGCGTAGGTGTCTATGGACTCGTCGTGCCGACGCTGACCTTCCATGACCTGCTGCTCGACGTGGGCCCGATGCATAAGGGATACAACCAGAAGATCATCCGCTCGGGCGTCATCCCCGACACCGATCTCGGCACCAATCCTAACATCCAGGAGTTCCACTACAAGCGTAACCCTGACGATTGATGGACCAGAAGGAACTAAGAGCTATGACCCTGGCTGTTTGCGACATTGCAAAGAGTGCAGGGTCATATATTCGTGAAGAGCGCCGTAAGTTCTCACTCAGCCAGGTAGAGCGCAAGCACGCCCACGACTACGTGAGCTATGTCGATAAAGGCTCCGAGACGCGCATCGTAACGGCCCTGCGCCAGCTGCTGCCCGAAGCCGGATTCATCACCGAGGAAGGTTCGGCAGGCCACGACCGCGAACAGCTCGTCTGGGTGATCGACCCGCTCGACGGCACCACCAACTTCATCCACCAGTATGCCCCTTACGCCGTCAGCATCGCACTGATGCAGGGCCGCAGCGTCATCCTCGGCGTGGTCTATGAGATCTGTGCCGACGAGTGCTACTATGCCTGGAAAGATGGCGGTGCACACCTCAACGGCGAGCCCATACACGTCAGTCAGCAGCGGCTCGAAGATGCCCTGCTCTGCCTACAACTGCCCTACAACAGCGAGGCCTACAAGCCGCAGGCCAAGCACTTCATCGACACCTTCTACGGCCGCGCCGCCAGTGTCCGCATGAACGGGTCGGCAGCGATGTCGCTCTGTTATGTGGCAGCAGGACGGCTCGACGGCTATGCCGAACAGTACATCGGCCAGTGGGACTACATGGCTGGCAGCCTCATCGTGATGGAGGCAGGCGGCACCGTCACCGACTACAGCGGCTCCGCTGAGTTCACACAAGGCAACAGCGTCGTAGCCACCAACGGCATCATCCAACAAGACCTTCTCAACGCCATCTTATGAACATCATCGTATCACAGGAGATCGAAAACGTCTGCCCAGGATTCGTAGGAGCAGCCGTCGAGGCACAAGTCGTCAACTCTGCGTATTGCGCTGAGCTGTGGGACGAGATTCACGCCCTCGAAGCCCGCTTCCGTCAGGAGCTCACCACCGAGAGTCTCAAGGAGCAGTCGGGCATCGCAGCCACCCGCCGCGTCTACAAAGCCTGCGGCAAGGATCCCTCGCGCTACCGACCAGCCAGCGAACAGCTCATCCGTCGCATGCTGCAAGGCAAGGAACTCTATCAGATCGACACGCTCGTAGATCTCGTCAACCTCGCCAGCATCGCCTACGGCTACAGCATCGGCGGCTTCGATGCCGATAAGTTCGTGGGCGACACTCTGACACTGGGTATCGGGCGCGAAGGCGAACCCTACGAAGGCATCGGGCGCGGCATGCTCAACATCGCAGGACTGCCCGTCTATCGCGATGCACAAGGCGGTGTAGGCACACCCACCAGCGACAACGAGCGCACGAAGATGACCATCGACACCACCCACCTCGTGGTACTCATCAACGGCTACGACGGCCAGGAGCAGCGTGTCGTCGATAATGCCCGCTTCATCCAAGACCTGCTGCGCCGCTACTGCCAGAGCGACGGCGGCACCGTCACCCTCTACCGATAGCACGACACTGACACCTCCCGTCGCTCAGGGTTTGTCGTTTATTGAAAGACATTCCATATTTCCGTATCCCCTTAGTTCCGACATCCTTCAGATGCTCTCACACCTCCATCAGCCACTTCCACACCGGCACCACGGGTATTCCCTCTTCCGTGCCCTCTTCATCATAAGTAATCAGTAGGCACTTCCAGTCCTCGTGCGCCTTGGCATATTTCACCAGTGACGGCACCTCTCTGTTGTATGTGGTCTCATCCTTGATGCTGTAGGATACCTGTATGGCTAGCTTCTCGTCAGGCACAATGAAGTCTATCTCCTTCTCCGCGTTCAGGAAAAACACATTCTTCTTGCCAAACCGCCTGCACAACTCCACCGCCACCATGTTCTCCAGTAACGATGTCTCTGAATTCATCAAGAACAGGTTCAGCAGACCGTTGTCAACGAAGTAGTATTTCTTCTGTGTCTCCTTCTCCGTCAGTTTCCCAACCTCATTCTCCATGGGCAGTATCAGCCAACTGTCAGCGGCATATCCCGCATAGTCAATCGTAGTAGGCACACTGATAGGTGACCCTGTTGCCACTATCACGTTCCTCAGTCTGTTATATGACAACGGCTGTTTCACACTCTCCGCCATCTTCTTGATCAGGATGTTCAACACCCTGTCGTTCTTAATGCTGTTTCGGGCGCAGATGTCCCCCAGATAAATCTTCTGATACAGGCTTGACAGCATGGCGCGCTTATTCTTAAATGACAGAATCTCTGGCAGACCACCGTAATAGAAGTACTCATTCAGATGTCGCTTTACCTCGCTTCTCTGAATCGTGTCATACTCCCAATGCTCCCTCAGTTCCACCTGCTGTGCTGCCAGATACTCTTTGAATGAATATGGGTACGCATCATGGATAAAGAACCGTCCGCCCAACGTAGTTGCCACCTCCTTGCTCAGCATCTTTGCATTGCTACCAGTAACATATACCCTATATTTAGCATCAGTCAGTCTCCGCACAAACTTATCCCAGTGCGGAATGTTCTGCACCTCGTCCAGAAACACCACCGGCTTCTTACCATACAGTTCCAAATGGGCCTCCAGCAGACTGTTGAAGTCTTCCGTCTGGAATTCCGCCAGACGCTCATCCTCAAAGTCCACAAACAGAATCTCGTCCCATCCCTTTCCTGCTGCCTGTAGCTGACGCACACGCTGATACAGCAGGTACGACTTACCCGCATGTCTCACGCCAACTATCACATAATTGCCATTCTCTTCAAAGTCTATGGGGCGGTTCACAATCACCGCCTCATCCACCTCGCGCTGCTTACTAATCAGGCACTGTTTGATGACATCTTTACTGATATTCATATAAATTATATTTAATAAGAATAGAGCGAATTTATTAAGTTTGGCTTACAAAATTAAGCATTTTCTATAAAACAAAATTAATAAACTCGGAATTTTTGCAATATTTTCACACTTTTTTATCGCAAATTCGTGTTTTTTACCTCCAAAGTGTGAATAATCTCCATATTATCCTTGTCATGAATTATCTGTTGTTATTTCAAAGATTGAATCACACTTGCTGACAAAAAAGGAGCCCAGCCTTATAGGTTGAACTCCTTATTTCGTTACAGGAGGACCGAAATCCCCTGAATGATGGCGGTAAGCATCCACAAAATTCTTTTCTTCATTTCTTTTTAGTATTAATTGTTTGTAGTATGTTAATAGCGTTTTGATATTTACTTTCCCTTATAAAAGAAAAGTGAGTCTAGCTTTCGCTAAACTCACTTTCTTTGCGGAGAGAGAGGGATTCGAACCCCCGGTACCTCTCGGTACGGTAGTTTTCAAGACTACTGTAATCGACCACTCTACCATCTCTCCAGTGCTCTGATGTCTCGAAAGCGGGTGCAAAGGTACAAGTTTTTTTGGAAACCTGCAAATTTTAAAGCAACTTTTTTGCTCATTCGATAGAAAATGAGTAATTTTGCAGCGTGATTTATCCGAATAACTTCGAACGCAAGCTTGGTTTCGACGAAATAAGACGGCTGCTGAGGGAACGTTGTCTGAGCACGCTGGGCAAGGAAAAGGTAGATGAGATAGCCTTTTCCACAGACTGCGCGCAGGTGAACGAATGGCTGACGCAGGTGCGCGAGTTCCGCAGGCTGCAGACGGAGAAAGACGACTTCCCGATGAATTTCTTCTTCGACGTGCGCCAGGCCGTGAGCCGCATCCGCATGGAGGGAACGCATCTGGAGGAAGAAGAGGTGTGGGACCTACGCCGCTCGCTGCAGACGATTGCGGACATCGTGAAATACCTGAACCGCAACGAGGCCGACGACGAGGAGGAACCAGAATACCCCTACCCTGCCCTGCACCGACTGACGGAGGGCGTGACCACCTTCCCCGCCATGATTCGCCGCATCGACTCCATCCTCGACAAGTTCGGAAAAATCAAGGACTCAGCCTCGATGACGCTGGCCGGCATCCGGCATGAGCTGGAAAAGACACAGGGCAGCATCTCGCGTACCTTATATACTATACTGCACTCGGCACAGAAGGACGGCATCGTCGATAAGGACGCTGCCCCGACCATGCGCGACGGACGACTGGTGATTCCCGTAGCACCCCAGGTGAAACGGCGTATCAACGGTATCGTGCACGATGAGTCGGCCACAGGTAAGACGGTCTTCATCGAACCTACGGAGGTGGTGGAGGCCAACAACAAAGTGCGCCAGCTGGAGGCTGAGGAGCGCCGCGAGGTGATACGCATCCTGACCGTATTCAGCGACGAGGTGCGCCCACATGTGAAAGAGATACTCGAGTCGTACCAGTTCCTGGCACGCATCGACCTGATATACGCCAAGTCGCAGTTAGCAGAACTCACAAAGGCCTTTGAGCCCGAAGTGGAAGACAGGCCGCACATCGACTGGATAAGAGCCATCCACCCACTGCTGCAGCTCTCGCTGGAGAAGCAGGGCAAGCAAGTGGTGCCGCTGGAGATCACGCTGACTCAGGAGAAGCGCATCCTGATTATCTCGGGTCCGAACGCAGGCGGTAAGTCAGTCTGTCTGAAGACCACCGGACTGCTGCAGTACATGCTCCAGTGCGGTCTGCCCGTACCTATCGGCGACAGAAGCACCTGCGGACTCTTCCACCACATCCTGATAGACATCGGCGACGAGCAGAGCATCGAAAACGACCTCTCGACCTACTCAAGCCACCTGATGAACATGAAGCAGATGATGCGCCAGGCCGACGGACAGTCGCTGCTGCTGATCGACGAGTTCGGCAGCGGAACGGAGCCCACCATCGGCGGAGCCATCGCAGAGGCCATGCTGAAGCAGTTCTGGAAGAAACAGGCCTTCGGCGTGATCACTACCCACTACCAGAACCTGAAGCACTTTGCGGAAGACCATCCTGGCGTGGTGAACGGTGCGATGCTCTACGACCGTCATGAGATGCAGGCCCTCTTCCAGCTCGCCATCGGACAGCCCGGATCATCGTTTGCCATCGAGATCGCCCGCAAGACGGGTATCCCTGAAGAGGTAATCAAAGACGCCTCCGACATCGTAGGTCAGGACTATATCCAGAGTGACAAATACCTGCAGGATATCGTGCGCGACAAGCGCTACTGGGAAGGCAAGCGCCAGACCATCCACCAGCACGAGAAATCACTGGAGGGCCATATCCAGCGCTATGAGAGCAACCTCGAGGAAATCGAACGCGAGCGCAAAGCCATCCTGCGGCGCGCCCAAGAGCAGGCCAATGAACTGCTGGCAGAAGCCAACCGCAAGATAGAGAACGCCATCCGGGAAATCAAGGAGGCTCAGGCTGAGAAGGAGCGCACGCGAGAGATACGCGAGGAACTGAAACAATTCCGCGAGCAGGTGACCAGCGACGACACGCAGGGACTGATGAGCGAAGAGGAGTTTGCCAAGAAGCTACGCCAGATGGAAGAGCGCAAAGCCCGTAAGGAGAAGCGCAAGGCCGACAAGCAGAAGAACGCCGAGGAGGCCAAGCAGCGCAGGGAACAAGGTCCAGATATCACATTCCCGCAGACGCTCCACGCGACTATTGCCGTAGGCGACACCGTACGCATCAAAGGTCTCAATACGATCGGTAAGGTGGAGAGCATCTCAGGCAAGCAGGCACTCGTGATCTTCGGCGACGTGAAGACCAAGATGAAAGTCGAGCAGCTGGAGCATGCCGAGAAAGCCAAGGAAGAGAAGAAAAAGTCGGACCACTCAGATCTGGCCATTCAGACCTCCCGCATAACCAGCTCGACCATCGAAGACCGTAAATACAACTTCCGTCAGGACATCGACGTACGCGGCATGAGAGGCGACGAAGCTTTGGATACCGTACTCCACTTCATCGACGACGCCATCCTCGTAGGTGCCTCGCGCGTACGTATATTACATGGTACGGGTACAGGCGTCTTGCGCCAATTGATACGCCAATATCTAGCCACCGTACCCAACGTAAGCCACTACCGCGACGAACACGTTCAGTTCGGCGGAGCAGGCATCACGGTGGTCGATTTAGACTAACTTCGAGGCCCTTTCAGGCCGTTTACATCTCTTGACATATATCATGTGTGCGTGCACATAATTCTTAAAAAAACCAAAAATATTTGGCTAAGTGGCTGAATGTCCATAACTTTGCACCCGAATTCTAAAGGATAACGCGGTACTCGTGATGAGATCCGCCTAAAGTATAGAGCTTATGATTATAGTAAAGAAAGCAAGTGTAGCCGTGATAGCTCTTGTATTAGCTTGCTCGAATGTAACGGCAAGCGGCAATGCCAAAAAGAGCAAATTATCAACCGGCTTTAACTGGAATCCAGTTATGGAGGCAATTATTCAGGTAGAAAGCGGCGGCGACGCCAAGGCAGTGAGCGGAAACTCCGTAGGTGCCATGCAGATCACCCCGATTCTCGTGAAGGATTGCAATGCGATTCTGAAGAAGCAGAACAGCAAGAAGCGCTTTACGCTCGACGACCGCTACAGCGTGACAAAGTCGAAAGAGATGTTCAAGCTGATTCAGTCTTATCATAACCCGGAGAACAACATTGAGAAAGCGATCCGAGCCTGGAACGGAGGACCTAAGTACAGTGTCCGAGCAACGAACAGGTATTTTAAGAAGGTTATGAGCAAGTTAAAATAGAGAATTATCTCTAGACTATACAAATCCGGTTGTCAGGATTAAACCTGGTAGCTGGATTTTTTATTTTAAATAATTCCTAAATTATTTGTCGGTTTTACAGACAATCCGTATCTTTGCACCCGATAATAAACTTTTAATTATATTTAGTATGACACTGATTATCATTTTGGTCGTCGTAGCCGTCCTCGTATTGGGCGTCATCGGCATCTACAACAACCTTGTGAAACTGAGAAACAACCGCGAGAACGCGTTTGCCAACATCGACGTGCAGCTCAAGCAGCGCCATGACCTGATTCCCCAGTTGGTAGCCACCGTCAAGGGCTATGCAGAGCACGAAAAGGAACTGCTGACCCGCGTGACTGAAGCCCGTGCTGCCGCTATGAGTGCTACAGGCATCAACGACAAGATCCAGGCAGAGAACGCCCTGAGCAGCGCCCTGGCCGGACTAAAGGTATCGCTGGAGGCCTACCCCGACCTGAAGGCCAACCAGAACTTCCTGCAGCTGCAGACTGAGATTGCCGACATCGAGAATAAAATTGCCGCTACACGCCGCTACTTCAATACCGCTACGCGCGAGCTGAACAACGCCGTGCAGACCTTCCCGTCGAACATCCTCGCTGGTATGTTCGGATTCAAGAAGGAGCCGATGTTCGAGATTCCTCAGGAAGACCGTGCTACCATCGAGAAGGCTCCCGAAATCAAATTCTAAAGGCTGATGAAGTACGTAGGCATACAGAGCCAGATATCCAGCAACAACACGAAGAGCATGCTGTTGCTGGTATCCTTCCCCATCATCCTGTTGGGGATGACGTGGGTATTTCTGGCTACCATCAACTACTTCAGCACAGGCTATTACGACCAGGCAGGTTACTTTGTGAACCAACTCGACGCAGACAGCGTGAACTGGACATTCTCGAAGATCGCCCCCTTCATCATCGGCGGTGTGGCCATCTGGTTTGCCATCGCCTATTTCAGTAACACGAAGATGATCCAGCACGCCACTGGGGCACAGCCACTGATGCGTAGGGAGAATCCGCGCGTATATAACATCGTGGAGAATCTCTGTATGGCTGGCGGTATGGAGATGCCGAAGGTGAACGTGATCGACGATCCGCAGCTGAACGCCTTTGCCAGCGGCATCGACAAGAACTCCTATACCGTCACCGTCACCACCGGTCTGCTCGACCGTCTCAACGACGAAGAACTGGCTGGCGTCATCGGTCACGAGCTGACACATATCCGCAACCGCGACACCCGATTGCTCATCACGAGCATCATCTTCGTAGGTATCATCTCCACAGTGCTCTCACTCGTGGTCAGGATGATCTACAACCGCATGTGGTTTGGCGGATTCAGCAGCAACAACAACGACCGTAACGGCAAGGGTGGACTCTCAACGACCGTCATCCTGCTCATCGGAGCCGTCTGTGCCGGTATCGCCTATCTCTTCATCATGCTCACCCGCTTTGCCATCTCGCGCAAGCGTGAGTTCATGGCCGATGCCGGCGGTGCAGAACTTTGCGGCAATCCGCAGGCCCTCGCCTCTGCCCTGCGCAAAATCTCGGCTAACCCAGGTCTCGGCGATGTGGAGCGCGAAGACATTGCACAGATGTATATCATCCACCCCAAACAGCTGTCGCAAGGCCTGATGCAGTTCCTCAGCGGTCTCTTCGCCACCCACCCCAGCACGGAAGAGCGGATCAGGATCCTGGAACAGTTCTGAACGAATCCCCAAGCATCGTATCGCAAATTTCCCTCCATCTCTCCCTCTTTTGTCTAAAACCCCTTTAAACACTGTGGAAGCAGAGAGGGAGAGATATTTTTCATTCCTCCCTCATCTCTCCCTCATCTCTCCCTCAAGCCTCAAGCAGCCCTGAGTGGCACCACCTCATAGTAGGCCACGTGGGAGCGTTCCCTGTGCTTGAATCCGAGCGCAGAGATCACCTTTCCCAGTCTCACCTTGTTGCCGATGGTGTTTTGCAATGTGGGATAATCCCGCTGAATGATGCTCACGATCTGGTCGCAGTTCATCGTCTTCACCACCTCACCCTCGTTAGGCTGACGGAAACAAGCCGTGAACATCTCCCCTATGTCCTTCTTCTCCATGAAGTCCAGGTTCAGCTGCTGGATGCGGGCCACCTCATCGTTGCTGTACCAATAAGGAGCCTTCAGCTCCAGCAGCTCGTACATCACCTGTGCATACAGCTGCCCGTAGTCAATGTCGCCCGTGTTGTCGATCATCTGCCCGTCTGGAATCTGGATGCAGATATAGCGACGGCTGCCCGTTGCGTCCTGCAGCGGATGACGGTTGTTGGTAGTGGCCACAAACGAGGCAAAGCGCAGCCTGTCCTCCTGGGCCCGTCCGAAGATGGGACGTCCGTTCACCTTGCTCACAGAGAGTGTCTGCTTCAACGACGACTGCTGCGAGGGTCGGATGGCATCAAGCTCGTCGAGGTTGACGATGAGATTGTTTGTCAGCGCCATCTCCTTGTCGAATTTGTTCGATAGGTTCAGGTGGTCCAGATAGTACTCACGCAGGCTGGCAGGCAACAGGCGGCGCACGAAGGTGGTCTTGCCGCAGCCTTGCGAGCCAATCAGCGTAGGTACACACTCATTGCCGTGCAGCATATCCATCTGCATCCAGTGGGCAACGGCAGATCGCAGCCAGACGGCCAGATAGTTCAGCTGCTCAGAGCTGATGCCAGGCAGACGGCTGAAGATACGGGCCACGTGGTTCTGTCCGTCCCATTTCGGCAGACTTTTCAGGAATGCCTGCACGGGATTGTATTCAGGCACCTCTTCCGACTCCACATAGTCGGCTATCTCCGCCTTTGGGCTACCCTTCTCCAGCACGTCCTCGCGCTTGGCTCGGATCACGATGCTCTTCAAGGCTGCCTGCGTCAGCGGGCGATAGTTCAGTTCAGCTTCGTCGAAGCCGTTCGAGAGGCCGTCGGCAGCATCAGCCGCCTCCGGCAAAGTTGCAAACTCCACCTTCCCGTTGAGCATGTTACGACGGAAACGGTAGTAGTTCATGAGGAATTGCTCGATCACAAGCGCTCCCTCCTGTGAAGCCCTGAGGGCTCCATCAGTCAATAGTAAACTGTTCTTCATCTGTTAATATTTAATCAAAATGTTAATCTACTTCCTTCAGGCTTTATCCTTGTAGTAATATCGAGACGCGCTTCTCATAGCGTGCTTTTGTCATAACGCGTGTGTTGCCGCGTTTTTGAGTGCAAAGATACAAAATAAAATCGAGACTTGCAAGATTTGCCGTTCCAATTCGTGCTTTTTTTCCCAAATGTTAAATCAATTGGATAGGCGACGGGAGGGATGAGGGAGAGATGAGGGAGAGATGAGGGAGAGATCAAAATTATCTCTCCCGCTCTGCTCCCCCAGTGTTTAAAGGGGTTTCGAGCAAAAGAGGGGGAGATGAGCCATTTTTTGCGACTATTAATAGAAAATATTGCGACTATTAATAGAAAGCGTTGCAAGTATTAATAGCAATTTTTAGTTCCAAGGCGGGACTACGATGTTCCCAGGCTGGGAACATTTCATTCCCAAGGTGGGAACATATTAGTCCCAGGCTGGGACTTTTTGTTGCCTAGTTACTTGTTGACTATTAAGCCCTTTAATGATAGTTTATCAAGTCTTGCCGATCTTCGTCTTTCAGCATAGTACAATTCCTTCTCGTTCAACATTGTCTCTGAAAATAGGATTGCTCTTTGTCAGCCAATCATGGCGAGTGTAGACAGCAGGATGAATCATGGCATTAATCTTCCACCCCAACTCCCAAAAAGGGTAGGAATATAAGTCGTGGTCGGCGGCGGAGAGTTTATCCTTGTCTATAATGACAAGAATGTCCCAGTCGGAATCGGGACGCTCATCCCCTCGTGCCTGCGATCCGAATAGTATGACACTGGCATTCTTTGGGATGTCAGCCATCGCCACGTTTCTAATTGCAGCAATTACATGATCTTTGCCCATACTCTATATCATATTAGCACTTTGCGATGGCAAATATAAGAAGTTCCTGGGAATTATGCAAGGAAATCGGAGAGAAATTTCCAACGGATGTATGAAATAGGCAGTGGATGAACACGGATGGGGTAGGAACAGATTCAACTCATACAAATCCTCCATAGCCAGCTTACGGCTCGACCGCAACAAGGTTACGGTCTTCCCTCTTCAATCCGCAACCTCTTATCATCCGATAAGAGCCACTTATCTAGATACATACTCATCTTGCTCTATGTCCTTGTGTTTCACTGCTCCACGCTTTATGTCATTACCAATTCACAGATGTGCGACCATGTTAATTTTTCAGATATCTGAAAATTCGGGTACATTAAATAGAACTTGCGCATCCTTTCTCTATTTCGTTTGCCATATCTTGGCTCAGTCCGAAAAGCCGGTTGAGACTGGCTATTAATTCCTGTGACAGTTATCAAAGGAATTATTCGCTTGAAAGTAAATTCACTGAATTTACTATTTAATGAATTGACTCAATGAAATAGGTTAAACATTCCAACTGGCTTTTCGGACTGAGCCAATCTATGCATAATATATTATACATTTCGATTAAAAAGGGTTAAGAAATGGTGCTTCCATAGAAAAAAATGTCCTATTCTCCAAAATCTTTGTTATATTTGCAATCAAATGCACAATGGAGAAAGATAGTCCAACGATATCAAAAGAAAACTCCCACGGCAGTCGCGGGAGTAATACTTCGGCTTAATAGCCTTGTTGTGAAAAGTCTTTCACTTGTATCTGGGTGCAAAATTAAAAAGAAATAACGATATTTCCAAATATTCTGATAAGAAAATGAAAGAGAAAGTTGTTGGCATTGATTTAGGAACAGGTTCTTTAGGAATCTCCGTGCGTAATCTGTCTTTAGGCGAAAGCCTTGAAAAACAACTGGAATGGTTCTCTGTTACCACATTCGAATCTGGGACAAGCTCTGACCAAACAGGAGAGCATACCCTTGCTGCTGACAGACGATCTCATGTTCAGAGTAGACGCTTGAAAGAGCATAGCCGATGGAAACGTTGGTCCACACTATCCCTTCTCATTGATTACAATATGTGTCCGATGAGTCGCCAATCATTGGAACGATGGTGTACCTACGATAAATCCAGAGGGCTGAAACGAGAATTCCCAGTGGATGACGATGCTTTTATGCGCTGGCTTCGTATGGATTTTGATGGTGATGGGAAATCAGACCTTACCGCCTTTCAACTTAGAAGAAAATTGGTAGAGGAGCAATTTGACTTCACCAAACCTATCAATCGATATAAGTTGGGCAGGGCCATATATCACATAGCACAGCACCGTGGTTTTAAGAGCAGTAAGGGCGAGACACTATCTGGACAAGAAGAGGATGTCAAAGATGTGCAAGTCAATGCTGATAATCTGGAAGAAACCATGAAGAAATCGGAAGAGAGAAAATCAAAAGATCTTTCTGAATATATGGCAAAGCACGGCTTCAAGACCGTTGGACAGGCTTTCGCGTCTCTGGAAGATGCAGGAATACGAGTTCGCAACAGCAGATATCAAGCTGTTCGCTCGCAGAATGTGGCAGAAATTGACGAATACTTTCATTTTCAAGAAGGACTTAGAGAATATGAAGACCTCCACAAGCGCCTTGTCAGTACAAAAAAGGGAGAAGGTACGCTCTTTTATAAGTTGCCCCTTCGTTCGCAAAAGGGACACATTGGCAAATGTACATTCGAGAAGAACAAGCGACGCTGTCCAATATCTCATCCAGAATATGAGAAATATCGAGCCTGGGGATTCATCAACAACATCAAGTACAGAGAATGTGCAAACGGCTGTTGGCAAGAACTGCCTTTGGAATTGAAAAAGCTATTGTATCAGAAAGTGTTTACGGCATATGTCCGCAAAGACTTCCCGTTTGAGAAGATTCGTGAGTTTTTGGAGAAACAGTTGGGAATGACCTTCAAAAACGTTGAAGGCATAAAGACTATCAACTATAAAGACAAAACGTTAGTGGCTGGATGCCCTGTTACTGCAAGATTGCAAAATATCGCTGCAATCTTTGATACCAACATAGAAAAATTGTACCTGCAAGGTACTAAGACGAGGTTATCGCACTCCATAAAAAATACAGAAAAGCATTCTGTAACATATAACGCCGAAGACCTTTGGCACTTTTGTTTCGAAGCAGACGAAATAGAGGATGTGAAAAGATTTGCCCACAGTTCTTTAGGCTGGGAAGAGAAGGCGACTGATGCCCTTTGTAAATTATGGGCCTCGATAGAGCAGGGCTATGCACCATTGAGTGTGAAGGCGCTGAGAAATATCAACCGTATGTTAGAGTATGGGCTAAAAACATCTGATGCTATTTTTTTAGCAAAGGTGCCAGACATCACAGGCATTGAAGAACACTCTATACTTCAGTTGATTGAACAATATGAAAAAGAAGTAAAAGCGCCCTCAGATAGAAATCTTCGCATTGGTCGTATCGTCAACACACTTATCTCAAAGTATAAATCACTGGCCCCACGCGACCGTTTTGCCGACCATGATTTCGGTTATCAGTTACAACAGGATGACAAGGATGATATCGTGCAATGCATTATGGACAATGATAGTCTCTTCACACTGATGGACGCAACAGAGCAACAACAGATGATAAACGAAGTGACACGTCTGTACCAATCGTTCTTTGCTGACATTCATCGTGATTATGTCAAGACTCCAAAGCTTGCTGACACGCTCGCAGAGAAATTAAAAGAAAAGTTCACTGCTGTAGATGAAAGTAAATGGAAGCTGCTCTATCACCCATCGATGGTTTCTGACTTCCCTCGTAACAAGGAGGATGAAGGACTACTTGGCTCTCCGAGAATTGGTGCCATACGTAATCCTACGGTTCTTCGCGCTCTCAATGTGCTACGCAAGACACTCAACACGATGATTTTAGACGGACTTATAGACCCTCAGGAAACTCGTCTTGTTGTAGAGACCACTAGAGTAAACAATGACATCAACAAGCGCTGGGCGATTGAGAAATACAACAACGAAAGAAGAGATGCCAACAAAGCTATTTGGAACATCCTAAAGGAGTATTATCCCGACAAGGATATAAAAGACGAAGATGTGGATGCTGCAAGATACGTCTTGGAACAGAGTGGTGAAGACATCTATACGGATGACAAACCAGACGACTTGCACTATCGTAGCCAGATAAAGAAATACAAACTATGGTTAGAACAGGGATGCTGTTGTCTGTACACTGGTCGTGTTATCAGTCTTAGCAACATGTTATCCGAGAACTATTGTGACCTGGAGCATACTATACCCAGAAGCCTCTCTTTCGACAGTTCTGACAAGAACCTCACCATTTGCGATGCTTATTACAATCGTCACATTAAGCAGAACAGAATACCTACGCAGTTGCCAAACTATGAGCATGATGTCACTATAGACGGACAGGTTTATACAGCCATCAAGCCAAGATTGAAGAACTGGGAGGAGAAAGTAGAGCGGTTAAGTCAGAATGTACTATTTTGGAAAAACAGAGCGCGTAGGGCGCGTACAGAAGATAGCAAGAATGCCTGCATCCGACAGAAATTACTGTGGCATATGGAATTCGACTATTGGCGCCAAAAACTGGATCGCTTTAAGATGAAACCAGAGAATCTGACAGACGGTTTCCGCAACAGTCAACTGGTGGATACTGGCATCATCACACGTTATGCTGTGCTTTATCTGAAGACTTTGTTCAGTAGTGTTGACGTGCAAAACGGACAGTCGACCTCTGCTTTCCGAAAGATTTTCGGTATTCCACAGAAAGACAGGTCATCGAACTATCATCATGCCGTTGATGCCACCATTCTGACCATGATACCTCAGTCAGCCAAGCGTGACAGGATGCTTAAGTTGTTCTACCAGATAGACGAATTGAAAAGAGACTGTCATGATGTTTCTGGACTTCAATTCCAACTCAACAAGGAACTTGAGGATTGTGATTTGGGAAGAGGACTTGCCGGTATAGATGACTTCATTGCCAGACAAGTGATGGTAGACTATTACAAACAAGACCGTACACTTCAGAAAAACGTAAGACCTGTCATTAGAAAAGGCAAACCACTAATGAATAAGACAGCAACAGGAAAGTTGGAACCAGTGACATTCTGTAGTGACAGCATTCGCGGAGAGTTGCACAAACAAACATTCTTTGGAGCTATAAGACGACGTGAAGATCAAAAAACTCTATTCGTAGTCAGAGAACCCCTAAAATACAAAACGTCAAATAAAGACAGTGGTTTCAAAGACTGGAAAGAATTGAACGACAGACTGGTGGACTTGAATTTCAAAGACAAGGGTTCCGACCTTAAACCTATGGTGAAAATGATGATGAATCAATTTCCCAAGGGAACCTCATTCAAGGAAGCTTGTGAGCAAGGCATCTACATGCTTGACAAAGATGGAAGGAAGGTTAACAGAATCCGCCACATAAGATGTTATGGCAAAAACGTGACGAACCCCATGAGAGTGAAACGACATACATATCCTTCTGACAAAGAATATAAGCAATATGTTTGGGCGGCTCTTGCTGACGGCAGTGTATATGCACTTTGCGAATATGTGAATGGCAGCAGCAAAGTCTATAAGAGATACACCTATATGGATATCTCAGAAAACAGAAAAATGGGGTTAGAGGATATCCCCGTCTGTCTAACAGATAAAAACGGTAAGCAGTTTAATCTGCGAAGAAAGATATGCAAAGGTGATATGCTGCTCATTTACAGAGACGCCCCAGAGGAACTCTTGCACTTGGATCGTGCAGAATTATCAAAGCGACTATATAAGGTGCAGAGCTTTGAACGGAAGAACGATATCATTTTGCGGCATCATCTGCTTTCCACTGGTGAGACGAATAGTGATGACGGGAAAGAGAAGAAACGAGACAGGGGTGAATCAATAAAGGATTTCGCAAAGCTTCCTAATATCATTCGTAGCTCTATCACCTCTTTTAAATATCTGCAAAAGGATGTGGATTACGTGTTCAACAAAGAAGGTTTGCGTTTAATGACAATATAGCTCAAACAGAAAGGCCAATTCCACTTCGACAAAGGGAATTGGCCTTTAGCATACAGTCATTTTCTTTTTCTAAATTGCTTTATAACATACTTATTATCAATCAACTCTGGATATTGTAATGTGTATGCTATGATTAGATACAAGTTTGAAAGCAATTCACAACAGGTCGGTAGCATAGAGCATCTTCGCCTTAATGTGTATGCTATGATTAGATACAAGTTTGAAAGCAATTCACAACGGCTCCGTTGTCTTTGTCTCTTTGTTCATAAATGTGTATGCTATGATTAGATACAAGTTTGAAAGCAATTCACAACGTGGCGCGGACGTTGGCCTGGAAGTCGAAGAATGTGTATGCTATGATTAGATACAAGTTTGAAAGCAATTCACAACAGTTTCAGTGTACCCTCGCCATTCTGACAGAATGTGTATGCTATGATTAGATACAAGTTTGAAAGCAATTCACAACTTTATATTGCCGTGTAGCTCAGTTGGCAGAAATGTGCATGCTATGATTAGATACGAGTTTGAAAGCAATTCACAACGGTCAGCGTGAAGTCGGTGCACAGTCGGCGAATGTGTATGCTATGATTAGATACAAGTTTGAAAGCAATTCACAACGTCCGATAGTCTTCGGCGTGCGCTCTGTCAAATGTGTATGCTATGTTTAGATACAAGTTTGAAAGCAATTCAGGAAGTCAAAGAACGCAGTTGCAAATGTACGAATAAAAGAGATGCAAACAAAGCATTTCGGATTATTTAACGGAGTCTTCGATTGTTTTTTTGGTAAAATGATACGTTTCTCAGTAATAATCTGTAAATTTGCACCATTACTTTAGTTTAGACTCTTAAGACAACCCATCAATATTAACGCTTGGCATTCAATAATGACCCAACAAGAAATAAAACACATAGACGAACTTGGCAAAGCTTCGAAGGTCATATCAGAACTGGGATATGTGCCAGATGAAACGATGTGTAGCGATAAGCCTGACATTTGTTTGCCTTCTGCTACCAATAGGCAGATAGGCATTGAAGTCGTGGCATATAGCACTCATCGTTATGAGAAGTCAGAAGATGCGATATATAAGATTTTCAATGAGTATATTAGGGAAAGACTGGACAAACGCTCTAGCAAGAGATACGAAATAGGAGTGCTATTCACTGGATTAGGGATTCCTGTAGGTGTCAATTACAAGAAAGCGAAGGAGCAAATTTACAAAGAGATAGATAGTCTTATGCTTCCGCAACATCCCATGATAGAACGTCAATATATAGAAGACATAACAGCAATGGAGAACCCGGGAGTGGAACACTCTTTTCTCACGTGTGATACTGTTGTCGTATATGACAAGTTGAATGAAAAGGCTCTACTGGATTGCATTGGGGTGAAAGACCTCAAACTGAAAGGTTATAAAAACCTGGATGAGAACAAAACAATAAGTGAATATTACCTCGTTGTATTCTTCCCCATAAAAGAACATGCAGAGTTGAGAGGCTATTCACTGCCAGAAGATTTTGAAACAGGTTACAACCGTATCTATCTTGTAGATCCATTTTATATGAGCAGAATTAAATAATTCCAAAGTAATACAAAGCAAAATTTTGGCAAAATACAAACAATACAAATGTGAGCTTTGCGACTATATCGAAATAGTTGGTGGGACAGGTACCTGAGTTTTTCACAGGTTAGTCACCTAGACACCTGTCCCCCAAGGCTATCGCATTTCCTCTATTGGCCAGATTTGCGACGCTGTTCCCTTTTTAGGCGGAGCCTACGTAATGTACCACCATTCACGCTCTCCAATTCTTCCATTGAAAGCTTTGTTGCATTCAGTTCATTCATCTGTGTCATAATCTTATAATTTTTTAAATTGTTAAACATCCATTTTATCTCTGTCGTTCAGATGTCGTTTGTTCTGATCGACGATGCAAAGGTAGGGGGATATAATGCCTATCTTTGCCAAATGAATCACTTTGCAGCAAAAAAAATGAGGATGTGACAAACACATCCTCGTTCTAGTTGCGGAGGCAGGATTCGAACGTGCGACCTCCAGGTTATGAGCCTGGCGAGCTACCAACTGCTCCACTCCGCGATTTTTCTTAAGCGGGTGCAAAGGTACGACTTTTTTTCGAGATATCCAAACAATTGCGCATTTTTTTTATAATTTTGCACTTTTGGGAACATTTTCCACTCTTTTTCTTGCGTAATTCAAAGGAAAAGTTTAATTTTGCACACTGTAATTGCCGTGTGCAATTTTTCAAGATAGGAGGAAGATAGGTATGTCAATATCCAAGACGAGACAGAAATTAGTTGATGTGGCCCGCCAGTTGTTTGCCAAAAACGGGCTGGAGAACACCACGATGAACGACATTGCCCAGCAGTCGGGCAAAGGCCGTCGTACGCTTTACACCTATTTTAAATCAAAGGATGAAATCTACTATGCCGTCATCGAAGGCGAGTTGGAGCGACTGAGCGACAAGCTCGATGAAGTAGCGGCCCGCAAGATCCGACCACAGGACAAGATCATCGAGCTCATTTACACCCATCTGAGCATGATACGTGAGACGGTCGTGAGAAACGGTAACCTGCGCGCAGAGTTCTTCCGGAATATCTGGATGGTGGAGAAGGTACGCAAGCACTTTGACGACGCAGAGATCGAACTTTTCCGCAAGGTCTATACCGAGGGTAAGGAAGACGGAGAGTTCGACATCGACAATGTGGATCTGGTGGCCGATATCACCCACTACTGTATCAAGGGACTTGAGGTACCTTATATCTATGGGCGCATCGCGCACGGTATGAAGGAGGAAGACACCAAGCCGCAGGTGGCAAAGGTTGTCTATGGTGCATTAGGAAAATTTCAACGTAAATAACAACAAACAAAGAACAACAAATTATGGGATTATTAAGTGGTAAGACAGCTCTGATTACAGGTGCTGCACGCGGTATTGGCAAGGCCATCGCACTGAAGTTCGCCGAGGAAGGCGCAAACATCGCATTCACCGACCTCGAAGTGAATGAGGAGACAGAAAAGGAAATCGCCGCCAAGGGCGTGAAAGCCAAGAGCTACGCTTCGAACGCTGCCGACTTCGCACAGACCGAAGAGGTGGTAAAGGCCGTGAAGGAAGAGTTCGGAAGCATTGACATTCTGGTAAACAATGCCGGTATTACCAAGGACGGTCTGATGCTGCGCATGACTGAGCAGCAGTGGGATGCTGTGATTGCAGTAAACCTGAAGTCAGCCTTCAACTTCATCCATGCCTGTGTGCCCGTTATGATGCGCCAGCGTGGTGGTAGCATCATCAACATGGCTTCCGTAGTAGGTGTGCACGGCAATGCCGGCCAGGCCAACTACGCTGCTTCAAAGGCTGGTCTTATCGCACTCGCCAAGAGTATCGGTCAGGAGATGGGTCCGAAGGGTATCCGTGCTAACGCCATTGCCCCAGGCTTCATCGACACAGCAATGACACAGGCTCTGCCCGATGATATCCGCAAGGAGTGGATCAACAAGATTCCTCTGCGCCGCGGCGGTCAGGTCGAGGATATTGCCAACGTGGCAACCTTCTTGGCTTCAGACATGTCGAGCTATGTCAGCGGTCAGGTGATTCAGGTCGATGGCGGTATGAATATGTAGAGCCTCACCCCCTCTCCAAAAGGAAAGGGGCTAATGAATTATGAAAGTCATCTACGAGGACAACCATATTATCATCGTCAATAAACAGAGCGGGGAGATCGTACAGGGAGACAAGACTGGCGATCGTCCCCTCTCTGATATTGTAAAGCAGTATATCAAAGAGAAGTACCAGAAGCCCGGCGAAGTGTTTCTCGGCGTGGTGCATCGGCTGGACCGACCCGTTAGCGGGCTCGTCGTCTTTGCCCGAACCTCCAAGGCACTCACCCGACTGAACAAGATGTTTGCCGAGGGAGAGGTACACAAGACCTATTGGGCTATCGTGAAAAACACGCCTGAGCAGCCTGAGGGAACATTGACCCACTGGCTCGTGCGCAACGAGAAACAGAACAAGTCGTATGCCTATACGACGGAAAAACCGAATGCTAAGAAGGCCATCCTGAAATACAAGGTCATCGGCCGTTCCGACAACTACACACTGCTGGAAGTCAACCTGATGACGGGACGTCACCACCAGATACGTTGCCAATTGGCAGCGATGGGCTGTCCTATCAAGGGCGACCTGAAATACGGTGCGCCCCGCAGCAATCCCGATGGAAGCATCTCGCTGATGTCTCGACACGTTGAGTTCACGCATCCAGTATCGAAACTGCAGATTGCCGTCGAAGCCCCACTGCCAGAAGATTCGCTATGGCAGTCGTTCCAGACAAGCCTGCACCTATAACAAAAACACCAGCAAGAACCATTCTCCGAGCAGGAAACTGATGGCGTTGCAGAGAAAGCTGTACGCAACGGCCCGATGTAGGTCACGCATCAGCCACCAGTATCCCAGTGCCTCTACCAGCATCACCAACATCTCACCGACACCCGCCATCGTCAACCCCGCGCCGACATAGACAGCGTAGAGGTTCAACGGAACGTTGGTCAGTATATTCAATCCAACAGAACCCCACAACACCCGCCTTCTCCGTTCACGCAAGAAGAGCAATACACCAAGTTCGATGACGATGGTTGCCAGAAGTGGTATCACCAGTTTCAGTATCATATCCCTATCCTCCTATCCATAGACCGCCAGCCACCAGCCCGGTATCAATGCAGCAGCAAGCAGTCCGAAAGCCAAACCTTCACGTTGTTTCAACACCTCATTAGCCAAATAGAGCGTGACAGGCATTGTGCAGTTCATCAGGAACACTCCTAAAAGAAGTACGGCCACATAGTCGCCTCTGAAAAGGAAGCACAAGGCCACGCCAGCCAGTATATAAGCCAACGTACGGAAGATACCTAAACGACAAGCAATCCACCCACCAGCCATCTTACCCAACATCGACGTAGCACCGATAACGAGTATCAACAACTGACTCTTCGAAATGCCCTTCGAGAATAGTTCGCCAGCAAACGAGCGATAAGCCACAAACAACATCAGCAACACGACGACCATCCACAACGAAAGCAGAGGCAGACCTTGCAGCCATAGTCTTGCGCGTTGTGGGAGGACAGGGACAGAGCGGTCAGCCTCATCTCTATCACCATCCAACGGTTGCGTATCATATCGTACATAAGCCACAGACAAAAAGACTACAGCCAGCAAGAAAACATACAACAATGTCCATGAACAACATACCAGTCCAACGGCAAGACCGAAGGCACCCGTTGACACAAACACGCCCAACGCACGGATATCATTTCCAACCTTGACGACCGTCTGTTTGCCGCCCCAAACATGAAAAAGCGAGTTACCTATCCCCAGCAAGACAGCCACCAGCGAAAGACCAAAAGGCACACGGCCAGACAAACTAGCAAGAGCCACAGCCAGCGATAACAGTACCACCGACGAGAGCAGCAGCCAATGACGATGCTGCATCCTATCGGCCAACATGCCCGTAAACGGCTGCGACATAAACGCTATGACGTTATAGGTAAGGAAAGCACTCAAAGTGAGCTCTGCAGCATAGGCCGGAGCCAACAGATACATGCAGCAAATACAGAGGCCGTCGACCAGAAAATGCTGCACGCTACTAATCCCCAGGAGTATTTGTTTTTGGTTCATAACGGGGCAAAGATACCAAAAATCTACCATTGAGCCAAATGATTATCTGAAAAAACTTTTGCAGATACCACATAATTTCGTATCTTTGCAGTCGAAACGTTTCAAAACGAAGGACATGATGCATAAGACGGTCTGTGCTATTTCTTTCTTTTTCTGTCTGGCAGCTTCAGCCTGTCAGGCTCAAGGTTTCAAGTTGAAGAAAGAACATGACAGTCTCTACTGGCTGAACGACTGGCGGATAACCTACCCCGTGTATCAGTTCCAGACAGGCGATGTTGACGGCGACGGCAGTGAAGACGCGATGGTCGGTGTGATAAAATCCACACGATTCTACCCTGAGAAAGCACGAAGACTCTTTATCTTCAAGCAAGTGAACGGCAAGGCACGTCCGATGTGGCTCGGTTCGAAACTCGGCGGCATCCTTGAGGACTTCCGCTTCATCGACGGTAAGATCAGAGCATTGGAATCGACGACCGATTCACTCTATGCAGTATCAGACTACCAATGGAGCGGTTTCGGCATGAAGTTCGACCATTTTATTATAAAAGGAGTTGATAAACAGACAGCATTAAAAACCTTTAGCCAATGAAAAAGTTACTAACGGCGGCTTGCATGGTAGCACTGATATGCGCCTGCAACCAAAAACAGAATGTTGTATCGGTACCTGTCACTCAGATTGATGTAGAGAAACTCATCGACAGTATCGATTACGACATGGACGTGAGTGGCCTCTCGCTGGCCGACGTGCGCACACTGAGTTATGCGCCCACAGCCAAGTGGGGTTTCCCCTTCAAGGATGCCTACATCAGAGGCATCTATAGCACCACAACCTGGTATGACTCGTTGATGTGGAAACTCGACAGCGACCTGCCTTGGGACAAATACCCATCGAAGGAGGATGAGAACTGGGAGGACCATTATTATCGAGTCATCAAGGAATCCGGCTACATGAAGCTTACCGAGCAGGAACAGGCCTTCATCAAGCGCATGGAGGAGCGCGAGAAAGAACTGCAGAAGCAGAACTTCGAGGTGCCGACTGGCCTGCGAGTCAACATGCAGAACCTCGCCAATCCCCGACAACTCGCTGACTTCGACTCACTGCTGGCGCAACGACTCGGTGAAGACGGCTTTGCCATCGTGCCCTCAAACAATGATCAGCTGTTCAATATCTATGAGCAGAACGACTATCAGGAATTCCCCAATTTCGTGACTACCGACCTCTTCCTTCAGCTCTATCACCTCTACTTCGACAGCATGCTGAAGGAACTGGAGATGTATCAGATCTACGCGCTGATGACAGACTACAATTACGGTATGCTCAAGGCGGTGAAGAAGATTTACCAGCAGGCAGAACAAGGTACAGCCCTTGAGCGCGCCTCAGCCCACAGCATCAGGTTCTTCACCATAGCCGACTGCCTGTTCAGAAACAGCACCTTCGATGCAGATACCGACCCGCTGATTGCCGAGGAAGTGGAAAAAGCAAAGAATGCTCAGAACGGTCCAAGTAACTTCATGGCCGACTATCAAGACATCACATTCCCCTACAGTCTGTTCCGCCCCCGTGGTCACTACACCCGCAACCATGTACTGCAGGAATACTTCCGAGGCATGATGTGGTTGCAGACCGTGCCCTTCGGCATGAGGCACGACGACGAGGTAAATGCTGCCGTTGTGATCGCCTATGCGATGATGAACAACCCAGAGTTGCAGGGAATGTACGACAAGTTGGACCAGCTGCTCACCTATCTGATGGGCAAGCCCGACAACCTCAGTATCCCACAGGTGATTACCGAAGTGAAGAAGACCGGTAAGCCGATGGAAGAGCTGCTCAATGATAAGCAGGCTATGAGTCAGCTGAAGAAGAACCTCGAGGAAATCGGCAACAAGCAGACACGCATCCGTCCGAAGTTCGAAAAGACCAGTCATAACAAGATCTGTCTGATGCCACAGCGCTACCAACCCGATGCCGAAGTGCTGCAAGAGATGGTCGACAATGACAATAAGCCCACGAAGCGTGCCACGCCGAAGGGGCTGGACTTCATGGCTGCGATGGGTGTTTCGGCTGCCGAGCAGATTCTGATGGGAGAGCAGACGGAGTGGAAGGACTTCGGAAAAAACCTAAAAGCGATGAAGCAACGCATGGGTGAGATTAACTGGGACGAGACCATCGCCACCCAATGGATGCACACGCTGAAGGTGCTCAATACCCCAGAAAAAGACCACCTACCCTACTTCATGCTGAATCCGGAATGGTCGAAGAAAGACCTGAATGCAGCCCTTGCCTCATGGGCAGAACTAAAGCACGATGCCATCCTCTATGCTAAGCAGCCGGCGGGTGCCGAGTGTGGCGGTGGCGGTCCCCCAGACCCCACCGTAAAGGGCTACGTAGAACCAAATGTCGGTTTCTGGAAGAAAGCCATCGAACTGCTTGACAATACGGAAAAACTGCTGAAAGAGCACGATATGCTGACAGAGAAAGTCAGTTCGGCCACCAGTCGCATCAAGGAAGAAGCTAGCTTCCTGCTCCGCATAAGTGAGAAAGAACTGGCAGGAGAGCAGTTGACTGACGAGGAATACAATCAGATAGAGATCATCGGTTCGACCTTCGAGAATATCAGCCTCGACCTGGTGCGCGAACCCAATCAGTATCTGACGGGATGGAGTGATGTGCAAGGTGCTGACCGCAAGGTGGCTCTCGTAGCCGATGTCTATACAGCCAACTCTGACAACAACCCGAACAAGTCGATTCTCTTCGAGGCTGTGGGCGATGCCGATGAGATCTACGTAGTGGTAGAGATTGACGGTTATCTGTATCTGACACGCGGTGCCGTACTGAGCTATCGCGAGTTCATACAACCCATCGACCAGCCACGCCTGACGGATGAGGAATGGCAACAGCAGCTGGAAAAGAATCCTCGCAAGGGTGTGCCCGAGTGGATGAAGCGCATCATCGTACCACTGAAGAATGAGCCGAAACCGAATGAGGAGTTCTTCTATAGCTCTGGTTGTTAGTTTGTTATTCAGCGTACCAGTGCTTAGTGCTGATACGCTGAATATCGTCTTTACAGGCGACATTCTATTGGATCGCGGGGTGCGCCGCGTGATAGAGCATCACGGAGTCGACCGTTTGTTTTCAGACGGTATTGACTCCGTGTTTCGTAGTGCGCAACTGGTCGTTGGCAATCTGGAGTGTCCTGCCACAAAGATTGAGTCTCCCGTCTTCAAGCGTTACATCTTCCGAGGTGAGCCCGAATGGCTCGACACCTTGCGACAGCACGGCATCACCCACTTGAATCTGGCCAACAATCACGCTATCGATCAAGGGCGCGAGGGACTGATGGATACGCGACAGAACATTCTCCATGCAGGCATGATACCTATTGGTGCAGGTGCCAACATGCAGGAAGCCTCAGAACCGATACTGCTGGCCTCTGAGCCCCGACCTGTGTGGTTTTTGCCATCCCTGCGTCTCGCACTTGAAAATTATGCCTATCTGACGGATAAGCCCTGCGTGAGTCAGGAACCGATGGACTCACTGCTGCAACGTGTATTCCGTCTGCGCCAAGCCGACTCTACAGCCGTTATTATCGTTTCGCTCCACTGGGGAGGCGAGCACACACTCGAACCCGTCTCCTTGCAACGTCATGAAGCCCACCAGCTGATACTCGCTGGGGCCGATATCCTCATCTGCCACCACACGCATACACTCCAGACCATCGAGACATTCAGAGATAAGCAGATCTACTACAGCATCGGCAACTTTATTTTCGACCAGCAAAAGGTGCTGAATAGGAATGCCTGCATCGTAAGGTTACAGATTACCGACAACGACCTAAAGACCGAAACGATTCCTATTGAAATCCGCCAATGTACGCCTTATATTGCCGATAGCTATCGAAAAAAATGATAACCGCCGTTTTTTTCTGCTAAATTCTTTTGCCTTTCGTGTGATTTTGTGTATTTTTGCAGTCGTTATGGGCTTCTCCTTGGCAGAAGACGCCCCAAATGAACATGATATATAAGATTGCAGACAACATAACATCGCCCATAGGGCGAACCACAGAGGAGAACTACCAGGCTGTGAAGAAGGGACAGACGGCATTGGCTTACTACGATGGCCAATGGTGTATTCCCGAGCCTTTCACAGTTGCGGTCTTCAGCGATATGGAGAACGAAGAGCTGTCACAGGCAGGACTCACCCGTTTTGAGTCGTTGGTCTTCACCTCAGTCCAAAAAGCACTGGAAGGCACTTCTGTGAATGTCTCCAACGACCATGTTGTCTTTATCCTCAGCACCACCAAGGGAAATGTTGAGTTGCTAGGTGAGCAGGATATCTCTCCAGCCAGCCTGCATCCAGGTGAGAGTGCCCGACGCATCTCTAAGGCATTGGGTATCAAGAGCCAGCCTATCGTAGTCTGCAACGCCTGCATATCCGGTCTTTCTGCTATTATTCTGGCAGAACGGCTGTTAGAGCAGCATCAATACGACTATGCTATTGTGTGTGGGGCGGATGTATTAAGCCGATTCGTGATTTCAGGTTTTCAGTCCTTCAAGTCAATGGATGCCCACGAATGCCGCCCATACGACATCGAGCGTCTGGGCATGAACCTTGGTGAAGCAGCAGCGACGATGATTCTAACTACCTCTGCACAGACGGGAACTACGGCTTGGACAATCTCAAAAGGCGTTATCCGAAATGATGCCTTCCATATCAGTACTCCATCGAACAAAGCCGAAGGTGCTTGGCGCTGTCTGGAGGCGGTCATGAGCGGAGAGCAGCCTGAAGAACTGGCGGTAGTCAACGCTCACGGTACAGCTACGATGTTCATGGATCAAATGGAGTCGGTTGCTGTCGAGCGGGCAGGTCTTAACAGCCTTCCCGTGAATAGTTATAAGGGATATTACGGTCATACGCTGGGAGCTGCTGGTGTACTGGAGACCATCCTCACGATGCATGCTACAGATGACCATACCATCATCGGCACACGCGGTTTTGAGGAACTTGGTGTTTCGGGCAAGATATTGGTTTCTGCAGAAAGCCAACCTACCGACAGACAAAGTTTCATCAAGCTTATCTCCGGCTTCGGCGGTAGCAATGCTGCCCTGCTGGCCACCAAGGTTCCCCACTCTGTTTCTCAAGGAAACAGGAAAAAGGGCACTCTTCACCAGACGCATCATGTAAGCATCACGCCCAGCTGCGTAGCCATCGACGGCATCGCGCACACCTATCAGACCTCAGGCAAGGAGATGCTCACCGAACTATATAAAAATGAAGTAGGCGACTACCCCAAGTTCTACAAGATGGACATGCTAAGTCGTCTGGGGTTCATTGCTGCCGAACTCCTGTTGAAGAGCGAGGGCAAGCAACGCCTCGAAGCCGATGAGCACAGGGCCGTCATCCTGTTCAACCACTCGTCGTCATTTCATGCAGACGCTCAGTATCTGGACTCCATCAAGGATCCGGAGAACTATTTCCCGAGTCCGTCACTTTTCGTCTATACACTACCTAACATCGTTACAGGTGAGATTGCCATCAGGAATCACTATAACGGAGAGACTTCGTTCTACATCCTTGCCGAAGAAGACGCAAGCCTCATCGCGCAAGTACAGCAGGCATCACTCAGCGACCCGATGACGGAGAGTATGATCAGCGGCTGGCTCGACTACGAGGACGATACCAACTTCAAGGCCGACATGTATATACTTGACACAGGACTATGAAGAAAGCGATGAAATGGATTGGGATAGCGGTGCTGACGCCCTTTCTATTGTTTCTCATACTCACCGCACTGCTCTACCTGCCCCCTGTTCAGAACTGGGCGGTACAGAAGGCGACTGCTATCGCTTCCGAGAAGACTGGTATGGAAATCAGCATTGACCACATCAGCCTCGAGTTCCCGCTCGACTTGGGGATTAACGGTTTCCGCGTCATCAAGCAGAATGATTCCCTGCCACAGATAAAAGACACCATAGCCGACGTCAAGAAGTTCGTGGCCGATGTCCGGCTGCTGCCGCTGTTCAGACAACGCGTCATCATCGACGAGCTCTCGTTAAGTCAGGCCAGGATCAATACAAACGGCTTCATCAGCGACCTGCGTATCAAGGGAGACTTCGATGAGCTATGGCTCTCATCCAAAGGAATCGACCTCGACGAAGAGACTATCGAGGTGAACGGTGCCCGTCTCTCCGACGCACGACTCGACATTGCCCTCAGCGATACGGCTGCCGTCGATACGACAACCTCACAAGTGAACTGGCGCATCAATGCCGACAGCCTCAATATCATCCGCACAGACATCTGTCTGCATCTGCCTGGCGACACACTCAACGTCGAAGCCTTTATGGCACGTGCCGTCGCCCGCAAAGCCGACATCAGCCTCAGCAACAACACCTATAAGATTGAGAGTCTCGACTGGTATGACGGCCAGTTGAAATACGACAATCATAAGGCGTCTGAGGTGGATGGTCTCGACTACAACCATATCGCCCTCACAGGTCTTCGCCTCGGCATCGACTCCATCAGCTACACGCCAACAGGCACTTCGCTCCTTGTTAGGCAGATGGCCATGAAAGACAAGAGCGGCATAGAGATCACTGATTTCTCCACAGGCATACGACTCAACTCCACGTTCAACAACATACAGCTGACGAATCTCATGCTGAAGACGCCCGATTCTGATATCCTTGGAGAAGCCGATGTCGATTTCAATATCGCCGACTCGTTGAACCCAGGCACGATGAAAGTACGTCTGAATGCGCAACTGGGCAAACAGGATCTCATCCACTTCGTGGGCAACCTGCCTCAGAAATTCATCGAGCACTATCCTAACCATCCGTTGGCCATCAAAGGCTCCGTCAACGGCAACATGCTGAAGATGGCGTTCACAGGACTGGACATATCACTGCCCACAGCCCTGCACCTCTCTGCCGACGGAACGGCTGAGAACATCACAGATATGCGTCGCCTGAAGGCCGACTTAAAGTTCAGCGGACAGACGCAGGACATGAACTTCATGACGGCACTCATCAATCCGAAGATGTCGGGCAGCTACCGCATTCCCAACGGTATGACATTAAGCGGGACCCTGAAAGCCGACGGTCCGCACTATGATACAGAGATGATGCTGCGCGAGGGACAGGGTGATATGAAGATGACCCTCTCGGCCATCGTTCCCCTCAATGCGAAAGGCGAACCCGCTATGGAGTATATGAGCTACGATGCCACCATCAAGGTGAACCAGCTCGACCTGCATCATTTCATGCCCAAAGACTCCCTCTACACCGTCTCTGCAGACATCAAGGCCAAGGGCTACGGCACAGACTTCCTCTCCAACCGCAGCCACCTGACGGCTGATGCCAAATTCACCCAACTGCAATACGGCCACTGGAACCTGGACGACGTCACTGCACAGGCTATCCTGAAAGACGGACGAGGAGCCGTGACCATCAGTGGTGCCAACAAGCTGTTCGACGGCAACATCAACATCGACGCCCTGCTTGACACTAAACGTATCGAGGCCACCATCAACACCGATCTTGCCAAAGCCGACCTCTACAGGCTGCGGCTCGTAGACAAGCCGCTCACAATTGGTGTCTGCGGCGACATCAAGATCACCTCCGACATGAAGCAGACGCACAAGCTAAGCGGTCTGTTGACAGATCTATTTATCCAGGACTCGAAAAAGACCTATCATCCTGACAAGGTCGGCATCTTGCTGAGCACCACGCCCGACACGACATATGCCAGAGCGCAGAGCGGCGACTTCATCGTCAAATTCGATGCCAGCGGCGGCTTTGAGCGCGTGCTGAAACAGATCACTGTCCTATCCGACTCTGTGATAGCCCAGTACGAACAGAATATCATCGACCAGCCAGCTATCAAGCGACTGCTGCCTACACTGAAAATGCATGTCGAGAGCAAGCGCGACAATCCTATCGCCAACCTGCTGAAGACCCGCAACATCGACTTCAAGGAACTACTGCTCGATGTGACCACATCACCAGAGAGCGGTATCAACGGCACCAGCTACCTCTATTCGCTCAACTACGACAGTACCCGTATCGATACGATACGTCTGAACCTGACTCAGAAAGGAGAACGGCTGACGTATCAGGCACAAATACGCAACAACAAGAAGAACCCTCAGTTCGTCTTCAACGCACTCATCGACGGACATTTTCATGAGCATGGAGCACTGGCTGGCGTACGCTATTTCGACGCAAAGGACAAACTCGGCGTACGCATTGGTGCTAAGGCCGACATGGAATCCGGCGGCATACGCTTCAAGCTATTGCCAGAGCGCCCCACAATCGGCTACAAGGAGTTCAATCTGAACCAAGACAACTTCATATTCCTAGCACGCAACAACCGTATTCAGGCCAAAGTCGACCTCATTGCCGACGACAAGACTGGTGTGAAGGTCTATACAGAAGAGCAAGACTCCACGATGCTGCAAGACCTGACGGTCTCTGTGAACCGGCTCGACCTCAGTGAGGCGACATCCGTACTGCCTTACCTGCCACACATCACAGGCAAGCTTAACGGCGACTATCACATCATTCAGGATCAGGAAGGCCACTTCTCCGTAGCCTCCGATATGGCCGTTCAGAATATGACCTATGAGAAATCTCCTATCGGCAACATCAGCACTGAGTTTGTCTATATGAAGAAGGAGAACGATACCCATGCTGTTGAAGCACGCCTGATGCTCGACGATGAAGAGTTCGGACTGCTGAGCGGTGCCTACCAGAACGAGGGAAACATCGACGCGACCTTTACGATGACGCGCATGCCGCTGTCGCTGGCCAATGGTTTCGTGCCCGATCAGCTCATCGGCCTGGAGGGCTACGGCGACGGCACGCTGACCATCAAGGGAACGACGCAGCACCCAGACGTCAACGGCGAGGTCTATGTCGACTCCGCCTATCTCGTCAGTGTGCCTTACGGCATCAGGATGCGTTTCGACAACGACCCTGTGCGCATCGTGGGCAGCCACCTGTTGTTGGAGAACTTCGGTCTCTATGCCTATAACGACGAACCGCTGACCATGATGGGCGACATCGACTTCAGCAATACAGAGCGCGTGAGCATTGATATGCGGATGCGCGCCCGCAATTTCCTGCTCATCAACAGCAAACAAGAGTCCAAGTCGGTGGCCTTCGGCAAGGCTTTCGTCAACTTCTTCGCACGTCTGCAAGGACCACTCGAGGAAATGAAGATGAGAGGCCGGCTCGACGTCCTCGGCAATACGGATATGACCTATATCTTGCTCGACTCACCACTCTCTACAGACAACCGCCTGAACGAACTCGTGAAATTCACAGACTTCAACGACTCCACCCAGACCGTGGTCACCCGTCCTATGCCCAACGGTCTCGACGTCGATCTGAACATCAATGTCTCGCAAGGTGCCCATATCGTCTGCGACCTCAATGTGGACCAGACGAACTATATCGACCTGCTTGGTGGCGGCGACCTCCGCATGAAGTACAACTCCGAGGGCATCAACCTCACAGGCCGCTATACCCTCTCCAACGGCGAGATGAAATACTCACTGCCTGTCATTCCCCTGAAGACCTTTACCATCAAGGACGGCAGCTACGTCGAGTTTACTGGCGACCCGATGAACCCCAAGCTCAACATCACTGCCACCGAGCAAGTGAAAGCCACTGTTAGTGGCGACAACGGCATCGGGCGCTCCGTGCTCTTCAACTGTGGCGTCATCATCACCAAGACGCTCAACGATATGGGTCTCCAGTTTATCATCGATGCGCCAGAAGACAATATCATCAGCGGTGAACTGGCAACGATGTCTATCGAGGAACAAGGCAAACTGGCCGTCGGCATGCTCACCACAGGCATGTATCTGGCCAGCGGCGGTGCAGGCACTTTCTCGATGAACTCCGCCCTCAGTTCATTCCTGCAAAGCGAGATCAACAGCATCGCTGGTTCTGCCCTGAAGACACTCGATCTCAGCGTTGGTGTCGACAACAGCACCGATGCCAGAGGCAACACGCATACAGACTACTCCTTCAAGTTCGCCAAACGCTTCCTCGACAACCGTCTGAAAGTACAGATTGGCGGTAAGGTATCGACGGGCGAGAACGACTTCGCTGGACAGAAACAGTCCTTCTTCGACAACGTCACGATGGAATATCGCCTCAACCAGGATGCCACCAAATATGTCAAGCTCTTCTACACCCAGAATGTCTACGACTGGCTCGACGGCTACACCAGCGAATATGGTGGCGGTTTCATCTGGCGGCGCAAGCTCGACAACTTCTGGGACATCTTCCGCTTCTGGAAGAAAGAACAGCCCCTCATGCTGCGCCCGATGCAGCCGCAGAAGCCAGCCTTGCGTGACACCATCCAGACAGACTCCCTCATAAACAATCCACAATGAAAGCAAGTAACATCCTCTATACCATCCTGGCAGCAGCCCTGCTCGTGTCCTGTTCGATGACGAAGGGCATCCCTGAAGACGATCAGCTCTTCACGGGCCTCACGAAGATTGCCTACGCCAGTGAACCTAAGCTGCAGGATGAGACCTATAGCAAACATCTGGCCACGACGAAGGAAGAACTGGAGGCAGCCCTCGCCACACAGCCCAACGGCTCCCTCTTCGGAAGCAGCTACTACACCGTTCCCTGGTCCTGGCACCTCTGGGTCTACAATAAGTACTCCGGCAAGGAGTCTGGCTTTGCCAAATGGATGGTGAAGTCGTTTGGCAAGCCCCCTGTGCTGATGAGCAAGGTCAATCCCGCACTCCGCGCCTCCGTAGCACGCTCCGTCCTGCAGAACAACGGTTTCTTCCGCGGCAACGTCACCTACGAGACCATACCGCAGAAGAATCCCAAGAAGTGCAAGATAGGCTACACCGTCGAGTTCGACTCCCTCTACACCCTCGACTCCGTCAACTACGTCAACTTCCCCGCACCCATGCAGTCACTCATCGACTCCACCAGCTCCGAACGGCTCATCAAGAGCGGAGCGCCCTTCAGCATCGCCAACCTCGACGGCGAGCGAACCCGCATCAGCAACCTCATGCGCAACAACGGCTATTTCTATTACAACCCCAGTTACGCCTCCTATCTGGCAGACACCTTCGCCATCGACGGGAAAGCACAACTGCGCTTCCAGCTGGCTAGCGGACTGCCCGACGAAGTCTCCCGCAAATGGTATATCGGCAATATCAATGTCAACTTCCGCAAGACCGCTCGCGAGCAGCTCAACGACTCCATCCGCCGACGTCATCTCACAATCCATTACAACGGCAAGAAATCACCCATCCGACCAGGTGTCGTACTCAAGGACCTCCGACTGCGCCCGCGCCAGGAATACAGCTATGAGAGATACCTCGAGTCCACGAGTCTCATCAACTCCAACGGCGTGTTCAGAAGCACCGACTTCCAGTTCACGCCCCGTCCTGATTCCGACACGCTCGACCTCCAGCTGAACTGCGTCTTCGACAAACCCTACGATTTCTATATCGAAGGTAACATGATAGGTCGCACCAGCGGACGATACGGTCCTCAGGCCAAGGTCGGTTTCACCAAGCGAAACGCCTTCAGGGCTGGCGAGAAGCTCGACATCAACCTACACGGCTCCTATGAATTCTCCACCAGTGGCGGTGCCGATGCCAGCAACTACCAATACGGTATCGATGCCTCACTGGAGTTCCCGCGTCTGCTGATACCTTTCTACAATCCCCAGACGATACGCCGCAACAGAAACGGCCGCCCCATCAGGCGCCGTCGCTTCTACACTGCCTCCACATTGGCGAAGGTCTCTGCCGACGTCGTACGCCGACCAGAATACTACAAGATGCACATCGTCGGCGGCGAGTGGACCTATCGCTGGCAGCGCACGGAGACCAGCCGTCACGAGTTCTCACCCCTCACGGTGAAATACCAGTTCATGAACAGCCGGACGCTGAAGTTCGACTCCATCGTCAAGAAGAATCCATATCTTGAACGTACGATGGGCGACTTCTTCATCCCGAAGATGCGCTACACCTATACCTACACCAGTCCGAAGACGCTGCAGCACCCCGTCCGCTGGGAGACCACCATCGAGGAGGCCGGCAACATCGTGTCGCTCGTCGATGCAGCCTGTGGCCGTTCCTTCAACGAGAAGGAGAAGAAGCTCTTCATGAATCCTTATGCCCAGTTCGTGCGACTGGAGACCGACTTCACCAAGACCTGGTCAGTGGGCACCCAGTCCAGTCTGGTGGGACATATCAACACGGGCATCATGTTCTGTTACGGCAATAACAACGAAGCCCCCTTCAGCGAGGAGTTCTATGTCGGCGGTGCCAACAGCGTCCGAGCCTTCGCCATCCGAGAGATAGGACCAGGCAGCTTCGGTCTGTCATCTCCCAACAGTATTTTCAAGGACGACCGTCAGACCGCCTACCTCCTGCGCAACGGCGACTTGAAGATCGTGGGCAATCTGGAGTATCGCACGCCGCTCTTCGGCAACCTCAAGGGAGCGCTCTTCATCGACATGGGTAACATATGGCGTCTGAGGAAGCTCGACATAGGCGATGTCGAAGACTATCGGAAAGAATACGGTGATAAAGCTGAGGAAATATACCAAAGGGTCTCTGATGCCGTCGACACGATGAAGTTCCGCTTCTCGCGATTGTTCGACGAACTTGCCCTGGGCACAGGCGTCGGTCTGCGTTACGACCTTGGCTTCCTCGTCATCCGCCTCGACTGGGGATTCGCCCTCCATACGCCCTTTGACACAGGCAAATCGGGCTATTTCAACTTCAACCGCTTCAAGGATGCCCAGACGCTGCACTTCGCCATCGGCTATCCATTCTAATGTTAAGGCGCGTTAATCCCTGCTGAAATCAAATTATTTTTTGTACTTTTGCAGTCAATTTAGTCTAACTCTAATAAAAAACAGCTTATGAAACCAACTCTTTTCCTGCTCGCAGCAGGTATGGGAAGCCGCTATGGCGGTCTGAAACAGCTCGATGGTCTGGGTCCTAACGGCGAGACTATCATGGACTACAGTATCTACGATGCCATCCAGGCCGGATTCGGCAAGATAGTATGGGTGATCCGCAAGGATTTCGAGGAGCAGTTCCGCACCCAGATTCTTTCAAAATATGAAGGCAAGGTGAAGTGCGAGCTTTGCTTCCAGGCCCTCGACGCACTGCCTGCTGGTTTCAGTGTACCCGAAGGCCGTCAGAAGCCCTGGGGCACTAACCACGCCGTGCTGATGGGTAAGGATGTCATCAAGGAGCCCTTCTGCGTCATCAATTGCGACGACTTCTACAATCGCGACGCCTTCATGGTGATCGGCAAGTACCTCTCAGAACTTCCTGAGGGAGCCAGGAATCAGTATGCGATGGTAGGCTTCCGCGTAGGCAACACCTTGTCTGAGAACGGTACCGTCGCACGCGGTATCTGCTCGAAGAACGAGAAAGGCCATCTGACCACCGTCGTAGAGCGCACGGAGATTGTACGTTGTGCCGCCGACGGTTCCAATGCTGGAGCTGCCAGCGAGCCCATCCGCTTCAAGGATGAAGACGGCAAGTGGGTAGAGGTGGCCGACAATACGCCTGTCTCCATGAACATGTGGGGCTTCACACCCGACTATTTCGAGTACTCTGAGGCTTATTTCAAGGAGTTCCTCAGCGATCCGAAGAACATGGAGAACCTGAAGGCCGAGTTCTTTATCCCGCTGATGGTCAACAAGCTCATCAACGAGGGCACAGCTACCGTCGAGGTGCTCGACACCACTTCCAAGTGGTTCGGCGTCACCTATGCGGCCGATCGCGATGCCACCGTTGCACGCATCAAGCAGCTCGTCGACGAAGGCGTTTATCCGAACAAACTGTTTTAAATGAACATAGACATCATCCCGCAAGATCAGCTGGCTCGCCTGAGTCAGCTGATTTCTGATGCAGAGACCATACTCATCACCTGTCACAAGAGTCCCGACGGCGACGCCATCGGTTCCTCTCTGGGACTGGCCGACTATCTGCGCCACCTCGGCAAGGAGCCCGTTGTCATCGTGCCCGACCAGTATCCCGACTTCCTGATGTGGCTCCCAAACACAGAGAAGATCATCCGCTACGACAAGCAGCGCGACAAGGCCGACCTGCTCTTCAAGATTGCCGACCTCGTCTTCTGCCTCGACTACAATGCCCCAAGCCGTGTCGACGAGATGGAGGAGGCGCTGGTCAGCTCACCCGCTACCCGCGTGCTCATCGACCATCATCTCAACCCCGATGTGCCTGCCGACCTCATCATCTCCGAACCCGAAGCCAGCAGTACCTGCGAACTCGTGTTCCGCCTCGTTTGGCAGATGGGGGCCTTCCCCACCCTCACCAAGCAGTTCGCCGTTCCCATCTATTGCGGCATGATGACCGATACGGGCGGTTTCACCTACAACTCCAGCCGTCCTGAGATCTTTTTCATCATCAGCGAGTTGCTCACCAAGCGCATCGACAAGGACAAGATCTACCGCAACGTCTATCACAACTATTCCGAAAGCCGTATCCGTCTGATGGGCTATGTGATGTACGAGAAACTCGTCTATATGCCAGAATACAACGCAGCCTACTACACCCTCACCAAAGACGAGCTGAAGCGTTTCCGCTTCATCAAGGGCGATGCCGAAGGGCTCGTCAACATCCCCCAGCAGATCAAAGGCCTGCGCCTCTCCATCTCCCTGCGCGAGGATACTGAGAAAGACCGCGTCGTCTGGGTCAGCCTGCGTTCGGTCGATAATTTCCCCTGCAACCTCATGGCCGAGGAGTTCTTCAACGGCGGCGGCCACCTCAATGCCTCCGGCGGACGCCTCAATTGTTCAATGGACGAGGCCGTCAAAATCGTCAAAGATGCCATTATTGCCTACGAAAACAAGTTAAAGTAGCCTAATATCGTCGGCATTTGCGAATTATTTTGTAATTTTGCACCCACAAATACAAAAAAAACATAAGATGAAGAGGATCTTGTTTATCATGATTGCCATCGCAGCCGTGCTCACCAGTTGCAACGACTACGAGACCTATGGAGAGAAAAAGGAGAAAGAGCGCAATGCCATCTCCGAGTACATTTCCAAGAATAACATCACGGTCATCTCCGAAGACAAGTTCAAGGAACAGGGACAGCAGACAAACGTCGAGAAGAACGAATTCGTGCGCCTCGACAAGAACGGCGTCTATATGCAGATAGTCCGTCCTGGCGTCGGCAAGCCCCTGGAGGACAAGGCAAAGGCCACCCTCGTGTGCCGCTTCACGGAGTTTGACATTCTGGCCGATAGCGTCACGTGGTCCAACAACAAGCCGAACTTTGCCTCGGTGCCCGACCTCATGTACGTCTCCCGCGCCAGCAGCGTCTATACCGCCTCCTTCCTGAGCGGCATCATGTACTCCATCTATTCCCAGTCCGTACCTGCCGGATGGCTGGTGCCCATGCCCTACATCAAGATCGACCGTCCGCAGTCGATGACCGAGGAGTGCGCCAAGGTGCGTCTGATCGTACCCCACACACAGGGCCATGCCACCGCTTCCAGCAACGTGAAGCCATACTATTACGAGATCACCTATCAAAAAGAATTATAACGATTTTCGATTATACAATATGACACTTATCAAATCCATTTCCGGTATCCGCGGAACCATTGGCGGACCTACCGGCGACACACTGAATCCACTTGACATCGTGAAATTCACCACCGCCTATGCGACGTTCATCGGCGGCAAGAAGATTGTTGTAGGCCGCGACGGCCGCATCTCAGGCCTGATGGTGCGCAACGTCGTTGTAGGCACCCTCATGGGCATGGGCTACGACGTCATCGACATCGGCTATGCCACCACCCCGACCACAGAGCTCGCCGTCCGCATGTCGGGCGCCGACGGCGGTATCATCATCACCGCCTCTCATAACCCCCGCCAGTGGAATGCCCTGAAGCTCCTCAACCGCGAGGGCGAGTTCCTCACTGCCAAAGACGGTGCCGAAGTGCTCCGCATGGCCGAGGCAGAGGATTTCCAGTATGCAGAGGTCGACCAACTCGGCACCTGCACCATCGACGACAGTTTCGACCAGCGCCATATTGACAGCGTGCTCCAGCTGAAGCTCGTCGATCGTGAAGCCATCAGCAAGCGCAAGTTCCGCGTCTGCGCCGACACCATCAACTCCGTCGGCGGCATCATCCTGCCCAAGCTGTTCCAGCAGCTCGGTGTCGAGTATGAGATCCTCAACGGTGAGTGCACAGGCGATTTCGCCCACAACCCAGAGCCACTGGAGAAAAACCTTCACGGCATCATGGACCGCATGCGCCAGGGCGGCTTCGACCTCGGTATCGTGGTTGACCCCGACGTTGACCGTCTGGCCTTCATCTGCGAAGACGGCACGATGTTCGGCGAGGAATACACCCTGGTCTCTGTTGCCGACTACGTGCTGAGCCACACCCCCGGCAACACCGTCAGCAACCTCTCCTCTACCCGCGCCCTGCGCGACGTCACGAAGCAGCATGGCGGTGAATACACAGCCGCAGCCGTCGGCGAGGTCAACGTCACCACGAAGATGAAAGAGGTAGGCGCTGTCATCGGCGGCGAAGGCAACGGCGGTGTCATCTATCCCGAGAGCCACTATGGCCGCGACGCCCTCGTAGGCATCGCCCTCTTCCTGTCGTCACTCGCACAGAAAGGCTGCACGGCCAGCGAACTGCGCTCCACCTTCCCCGACTACCAGATAGCCAAGAATCGCATCGACCTCACCCCCGAGACCGATGTTGACGCCATCCTCGTGAAAGTCAAGGAGATGTTTGCAAAGGACAACAGCGCCCAGGTCAATGATATCGACGGTGTGAAGATCGACTTCCCCGACCGTTGGGTTCACCTGCGCAAGTCAAACACCGAGCCCATCATCCGCGTCTATAGCGAGGCCCAGACGATGGAGCAGGCCGACGACCTCGGCAAGCAGCTCATGCAAGTTGTCTATAACATGCAGTAACCACCCGTAACGACCATATCCTGCCGAAAATGAATAAATACTTAGTCCTGATGATTGGAGCACTGTTTAGTCTGCTGAGCTGTGGCACGAAGGGCCCAGAGGGTGACCTCGTGAGCCTGGAATTCGTTTCCAACGGGTCTAGGAACGGTACGGAATTCGAAGGACACGTGGTGCAGGGACCTAATGGTACGTTCACGCTGACGGCGATGAAGATGAACTACGGTCCCCTCTTCCGCAAAAAGATTGGGAAGGAAGAGATGGCCACGTTCAAGAAGATCATTCTCGACGAGAAGATGTACAAGTACAAGGAGCACTACAGCCCCCTCTTACATGTGAAGGACGGCTACTCCTGGCGCTTCTCCGCCAAATTCTCCGACGGCTCCACGATCCATTCCACCGGCGAGAATTCCAAGCCCAACGGCAATGGTCTTTCAAAGATACAAGGCTACCTGAGCGATCTGATAGCCGACGCCACCGTGGAGATCGAGATCGAGGTTCGTCCTCAGGATCTCAACAAGAGTCAGGACAGCATCGGCTACCACGTCAAATAAATCCACACAGGGCCCGCAATCATCAGTTGCGAGCCCTGTTTCTTTCCCACCCCACCTCACGCAGTGTCAAGCACGCTCTTTGTGGTCAGGCCTTTATGAAGAGTATCTTCCTGCGGTTCTGCTGCGAAGGCGGCCTCACCGCGAAGGTCAACTGTTCAATTTCGTAGGTCGATAGATTACGCTTGCGCAGGCTCTCCAGGAAACCGCCTGCATTGAAACTCTCTGCAGCCCGGATAATCTGCAACAGGCTGCTCTCATTCTTGTCAACGATAGTCTTGTACTTCATTGCTTTTCACATCATTAATGATTAAACACTCTTAACATAGGCGCTCATCACATTGAAGAGCACTACTGATAAAACAAATAATATAAACAATCCAGTCATAACTCATAAATTATTGGTTTACGACTGCAAAGAAAAACCCAAGGTGTACCGTAAGTGTGTACACCTTGGGAATTTAACATTGATTTAACACTTCTATGAATTTCTTCGGAGCGACTCTTCCAAGATGGCCCGTATCTTGGCCCTCAGGTTCTCGGGCTTCAATACCTCGAGACCGTCAATCTTCGACAGCAGTTCACTGATGAAGTCAATCGACGGACGGATGTCGAGCGCAAAGTCCGTATAGCCTTCCCCACTCCTCAGTTCGCGCTGCGAGGCGTGTAGCGGCAGCGTGCGCAAGAGGTTGGCCATCTTCCCGTAAGCCCTCAGCTGCACATGCTCCAAGGGCGTGCCGTCGGTCATCACACCATAGTATTCTGCAAAGTAAGCCTCGGGCGAGAAGTCGTCAGGCCGCACGAAACGCTGTTCGCTCAGCGCTACCGACTGCATGCGGTCGAGCGAATAGACCGACATACGCTCACCGTTGTCGGCCAGCATGTACCACCGCTGGCGGAAGAGTCTGACGGCATAAGGATTGACAGGCTTCACATAAGCCTCTGAACCGAACTTCTGATAACCCATCATGATGACGCGCTTCTGACGGATGGCCTGCAGGATTACTGGCAGGAACCCATAGCCCGCGGGCACGTTCTCCAGCAGGATACTGTCCTTGATGGCCGAACTGTCGCTCAGCGTAAATCCGGTCATGATGGTCGAGAGCATCCATTGCTTCGTCTGGTCGCCCTCGAGCTCTTCCGGGTTACTGATATAATAACGGTTAGTCTTGTCGCACTCGATGACGAGTCCGAACATATCGAGGATGGAGCCACGATACTTGTTGAAGCTGCTTCGCGGCAGCGGGTTGCCTTCGGCCACCTCCTGTTCCACCCACAGCTCCTTCAGTCGCGCAAGCGTCAGCCTCCCGTTCTGCCGCAGCGTATTCACGATCCAGATATAGTGCTTGAATTGCTGTCCTGTATTCATGTTTGCAAAGGTACGAATAAGTGAGCGAAAATCCAAATCTATTTGAGATTTTCCGAACGGGAGTACCTTCGAGCGAAGCTCAGAGGTACGAATAAGTGAGCGAAAATACAAAGAAAAACGACAGGATTTTGGCCTTTGGGCTCCCTTTGTCGCATCTCTCCCACCCCGTCGCAACAACTCCGAGAGACGGGGATCTGCGACAAAGCGCTAATGAGACGGCAGAATCGTGTCGCAAACGGTCTGAAAAGGAAAATTGAAGGCATCAGAAAAGGCTCGTTTCACAACGAGCCTTATCCTATTATTAACTTAAAAACTAAATTAATTAACCATAAACCTTAACCATTAAAATCTTTTTCAGGTGCAAAGGTACACCGAGATTAAAAGACCTCTGTTCAAAGTACATTATTTTATGTTTAAAATCCGTTATTTCACGGATTTTCCACACAATATCACGATTTTCAAACATTTTTAGCCCTGAAACGCATTTAAAGGTGAGGGAAAATGACAAATCCCCCGTCGGCATGAAAGCGGCGGGGGATTCTGATAATATATATCTGATAATATATAATGGTTAAGGTTGGGTACTCGTCTATAGCAGTTGACGGGCGCGGTCGAGGGCGAGGTTGATGTGGCTGCAGATGTTCTCTTCGCCCAGCAACTTGTCGAGGCCAGCCTTGTGGAGCACAGCCTGCACGCGCTCGTTGACACCTGAGAGCACCACCTGGATGCCCTCGCCCTGTGACATGAGACAGAGATTGGTCAGGTTGTGGATGCCCGTGGAATCGACAAAGGGCACCTTACGCATGCGGATGATGCGCACACGGGGCATCTGGCGCTGGTGGCGCAGGGCACCCATGATCTCCTCGAACTTGTTGCCCGCACCGAAGAAATAGGGACCGTTGATCTCATAGACCTCCACCCCGTCGGGGATGGTAAGGTGCTCGAGATTTCCCATCTGGAAGTCGCTGTCGTCCTCGGGATTGATCTCCTCGGAGATAACCTTGACATCGGTGGTCTCGGCCATACGACGCATGAAGAGCAGACAGGCGCAGATGAGTCCGACCTCGATGGCGATGGTGAGGTCGAAGATGACCGTCAGCAGGAAGGTGACCCACAGGACGATGACGTCGCTCTTGGGGTTCTTCAGGATCGAAGCGAAGGAGCGCCAGCCACTCATGTTGTAGCTGACGATGACCAGCACACCAGCCAGACAAGCCATCGGGATGTACTGTGCCAGCGGCATGAGGAAGAGGAAAATGAGCAGCAGCACGGCAGCGTGGACGATACCGGCCACAGGCGTGCGACCGCCATTATTGATGTTGGTCATCGTACGGGCGATGGCTCCAGTGGCGGGAATACCGCCGAAGAGGGGTGAAGCGAGGTTGGCCATACCCTGTGCGATCAACTCCGTATTTGAGTCGTGATGGTCGCCGATGACACCGTCGGCAACGGTGGCTGAAAGCAGCGACTCGATAGCGCCGAGGATGGCGATGGTGATGGCGGGTGAGACGAGGCCCTTGATAACCTCCCACGAGAGCTCAGGCACCTGGGCACCCGGCAGCTGGTTGGAGATGGAGAAACGGTCGCCGATGGTCTCGATCGTCGCTACACCCATATACTGCTTGAGCAGCAGGGCGGCAATCGTCATCAGGATGATGGCTATCAGTGAGCCTGGAAGTTTGTTGAGCAGGCTGTTGTAGCGGGCCACCTTCGGCCAGAGGGCGATGACAGCCACAGAGCCGACGCCGACAGCGGCGCTCCACACATCGATGGTCGGGAAGGAGCCGAAGTAGGCTATCCACTTCTCGATGAAGTCGCTGGGCACGCTCTGCATCGTCAGTCCGAAGAGATCCTTGATCTGCGTGGTGAAGATGGTGAGTGCGATACCCGACGTGAAGCCCACCACAATCGGATAAGGGATATACTTGATGATGGTGCCGAGGTGGAGGATGCCGAACATGATGAGGAACACGCCCGCCATGAGGGTGGCTATCGTGAGTCCCTCAAATCCATACTGCTGGATGATGCCATATATAATAATAATGAACGCGCCCGTGGGGCCTCCGATCTGCACCTTCGAGCCTCCGAAGAGCGAGACGATGAGTCCGGCCACGATGGCGGTGATGATACCCTTCTCGGGTGTGACGCCTGAGGCGATACCGAAAGCGATGGCCAGCGGCAGCGCCACAATGCCCACGATGATGCCTGCCAGCAGATCGGTCGTGAACTGGCGACGGTCGTAGTGCCGCAGCGTCGAGAATAACTTTGGCTTAAATGTTAACGTTGTTATCATACTGAACGGTTATCTTGAAAAGTGGGTGCAAATTTACTAAAAAAAGTTTAAAACAACCCGATATTGTACCAACTTATTTAAAAATGGTGTAATTTTGTTGCCGAAAATCAAGATAGGAGACAATAAACTTACATATTAAAAACTTTAAGCATTATGAAGAAAGTATTATTCGCAGTGATGGCTATGATCGCCATCGGTTTCACATCATGTGGTAACAAGACACAGTCTCAGACTGAAGGTACAGACACAGAAGTGACTATCAATGCCGAGGAAGAGGCAGCAGCCACGATCAACGCCCTGACAGAGCAGATCGAGGCCAAGGACGCCAGCAAACTCCAGGAGGTGATCGAATCCGTGAAGGAGAAGGTGGTATCATTTATCACCAGCGACCCTGAAGCTGCCAAAGAATATGTGCAGAAGGTACAGGCCTTCCTGAAGGACAATGCTGAGAAGATCAAGGCATTCGTAGGTGACAATGAGGCTGTGAATGCAGCTATCAGTTCTCTGACCGAGGCTCCCGCAGACAAGATCGTCAGTGGTCTGGCTTCTCTGGGCGAGGGCATCAACAACGCTGCCGAGGCTGCACAGGACAAAGCCAGCGAGGCTGTTGAGGACGCCAAGGACGCTGCCAAAGACAAGGCCAACGAGGTGAAGGACGCTGCCAAGGACAAGGCTAACGACGCTATCGACGCAGCTGCTGACAAAGCTAAGTCACTCATCAAATAAGTGACTGAGGCATGAAGCGACTACTCACAACACTGATACTGGCCGCCGTAGGCATGGGTTCGGCCCTTGCCGTCGATGACAACTCCGTGGAGATCGCCTTCGACGGGACATCGGCCACCGTGACTATTGCCGACAATATCAAGAGCTATATCACCAACAACAGCAGCGGCTCGCACGTGAAGCTCGTACAGAGCGACAAGGTGGTTGAAATTTTAGGTAATGAAAATAAAGAAATCATTTATTACCTGAGCGGCACCTCGGCTGACGGTGAGTTCTATCTCGAAGGCTCCTACAAGGCATCAGTGGTACTGAACGCCCTCACGCTGACCAACCCCAGCGGCCCGGCTATCAACATCCAGAACGGTAAGCGCATCAACATCAGCGTGAAGAACGAGACGGAGAACTCGCTGACCGACGGCGCCAATGGCGACTGGAAGGGCTGTTTCGTGTGCAAGGGCCATACGAAGTTCAAGGGCAAGGGCAAGCTGACCGTCAACGGCAAGAGCGCCAACGGCATCTGGTCGAAGGAGTATGTGGAGATCAAGAACTGCACGATCAACATCCCCTCGGCTGTGAAGGACGGGCTGAACTGCAACCAGTACTTCCTGATGGAGAGCGGCACGCTGAACATCACCAATCCCGGCGATGACGGCATCCAAGTGTCGTACAAGGACAATCCCCCCACAAAAGAGGAGGATACAGGCATCTTCACCCAGAAGGACGGTACGATCAGCATCAGCGGTGCTGCCTTCTACTGCGTGAAGGCCGATGCCGACATCCAATTCAACGGCGGCACACAGGACTTTGACACGAAGAACATCCTGCCCAACGCAGCCTCAACGGGCATCAGCAACGTCAAGGCTGAAGGCATCGGTGAGGCAGAGGGCGTGTATGACCTGAACGGCCGCAGAGTCACTGAGACGGGCAACCGTAAGGGCATCTACATCATCAAACGGAAGGACAAGACCACCAAGGTCATCAGATAAGTCCGTTTTAACTGAATAAAACGGGGCATTCGCTGAAAGAATTTGCCCCGTTTTTTAATTTTTACTACTTTTGCATATCAAAAGTTAAATGGAGATAGGGAAAGTGTCATTCAAGAAAGAACACCGGCAAGAGACCATCATCTATCTGGCGCTGTGGCTACTGATGTTCATGGCACCAGTGCTAAGCTTAGGCATCCGAACGGCCTATAGCGACGACATCAGCTTCGACTGGAGCGAGGTGATGATGGTGTGGCGCGAGTATATCCCCTTCTTCATGGTATTCCTCATCCACAACCACTTGTTGGCGCCGATACTTGTCTATCGTCAGCGTAAGTGGGTCTATGCTGGGATGTGCATCGTGATCGTCTGCATCTTCCAGGTCTATCAGTGTAACCACCGGCCAAACTTCAAGGATCACCGCAGATTCCGCCATGAGATGATGGAGCAGCGCAGACATCACGAACTGAGGGGTGAGGCAGACAGACCGATGGGCGACGAGAACAGACCTCCCCTGCCCCCCGATGAAACTTTCGGTGAGCCCCCGATGGAGCCCTTCGAAGAAATGGAAGCCACAGACTCTGCCAGCATCAAGCGCTATGAGCCTGGCGACTACCGTCCGCACAGGAATCCTCGCTTCGAGGATCGTCCAGACCGTCGTCGCGGCGAGCGGGCCCGACTCTTCATGGGTCAGCACGACATCATCGCCGTCGTCATCCTCCTGCTGATGATGGGCATGAATATCGGCATCAAACTCTACTTCAAGCAGCGTGGCGACCGCAAGCGGCTGGAACAACTCGAGAAGGAGAACCTGGAACAGCAATTGGAGTATCTGAAATACCAGATCAACCCCCACTTCCTGATGAACACGCTGAACAATATCCACGCGCTGGTGGATATAGACCCCGAGAAGTCGAAGCAGACCATCCTCGAACTGTCGAAGATGATGCGCTTCGTGCTCTACGAGGGTAATAAACAGGTGGTGCCGCTCGATCGGGAGATAGCCTTCCTGCAGAATTATATCCAACTGATGAAACTGCGCTATACCGACAAGGTGAAGATCACGGTCGATGTGCCCAAGAGCCTTCCCAACAAAGAGGTACCGCCGCTGATGTTCATCACCTTCGTGGAGAATGCCTTCAAGCACGGCGTGAGCTATCGTCAGGCATCGTTTATCGACATCGCCATCAGCATCGAGGAGGACAAGCTGGTGTTCGACTGCCGCAACAGTCGTATTCCCAAGGAAGACGACAAGCATGGTGGCGTAGGACTCGCCAACGTGAAGAAGCGCCTGGAGCTGATCTACGGCAACCGCTACGCCCTCGACATCAAGGACGAACAGGATACCTATACCGTCAAACTATCACTACCACTATGATCAAAGTACTAGCCATCGACGACGAGCCCCTGGCACTGCAACAGCTCGCCGCCTACATCAAGAAAGTACCCTTCCTGCAGCTCATGGGCGAATGCCAGAGTGCTACGGAAGCCAAGGAGATACTCAACCGCGAGACCATCGACGCCGTCTTCTGCGACATCAACATGCCCGACCTGAATGGTATGGACTTCGTGAAGTCGCTGGCTGCGCCACCACTCGTCGTGTTCACCACCGCCTATTCAGAATACGCCGTCGAAGGCTTCAAGGTGAATGCCGTCGATTATCTGCTGAAGCCCTTCGGCCTCGACGATTTCCGTCGCGCTGCCAACAGACTGCAGGAGCGTCTCGCCACACCCGCAGCCCCAGAATCCGCACCAGAGATGCACGCCCAGGCTGATGAAGACGACAGCATCTTCGTAAAGACCGACTACAAGGTCGTGAAGGTGGCCATCTCTGACATCCGCTACATCGAGGGCATGAGTGAGTATCTGAAGATCCACCTCGAGAGTCAGCCGAAACCCATCGTCACCCTGCTCTCGATGAAGAAGATGGAGGAGTACCTGCCAGCCTACTTCATGCGCATACACCGTTCGTATATCATCAACCTGAAGAAGATCCAGGAGGTGAACAAGAACCGCGTGATCATGGACGCAGACACCTACCTGCCTGTGGGCGACAACTACAAAGATGCCTTCAACGACTATCTGAACACTAAATTCTTAGGGAAATGATAACACAATTACTAAACATTCTGACCATAGCCGCCTGTCTGCAGATAGCCAACCCCGTACATATCTCCTCAGAGATGAAGGAACTGGAGCGAGGCGAAGCCGAACTGGTCTTCACCGCCAGTATCGATGCAGGATGGCATGTCTATTCAACAGAACTGGGCAACGACGGTCCGATCTCTGCCACCTTCAACGCTGTGAAGATGGAGGGCGCAGAGCTCGTCGGCAAGCTACAGGCACGCGGCAAGGAAATCAAGCAGTATGACAAGCTGTTCGATATGGATGTGCGCTACTTCGAGAAGGCAGTGACCTTCGTGCAGAAGATACGCTTCACCAAACCTACCTACGACATCGACTGCTACGTGGAATACGGTGCCTGCAACGACCGTTCGTGCCTGCCTCCATCGAAAGCCAACCTCAGACTGAGTGGCAAGAGCCCACGTCCACCACACATGGAAGGGCAAATACCTCCTCCAAGACCTGAGGACGGGCAACGGCCTCCAAGACCTGATGACGGAGAGATGGCCCCAAGCCCTGATAACGGGCAGCAACCTCCCAAGCCTGAGGATAACAACATGAATCCGGACCCCGTCGCAGAAGCAGGAGCTAACGCAGATTCGACGGCTATGGGAGAATCAGACCTGTCGCAACTGTGGCGGCCTGTCGTCAACGAACTGCAACACTATAACGGCGATACGGGCTCTACAGAAGGAATGTCGTGGTGGATCATCTTCATCGAAGGACTGCTGGGCGGCTTCATCGCCCTGTTCACCCCCTGCGTGTGGCCCATCATCCCGATGACGGTTTCTTTCTTTCTGAAACGGAACAAAGACCGCGCCAAGGCCATCCGCGAGGCGACGACCTACGGACTGAGCATCGTGGTGATCTACGTGCTGTTAGGCCTGGCGGTGACGCTGCTTTTCGGTGCGAGTGCCCTCAACGCCCTGGCCACCAATGCCGTGTTCAACATCCTGTTCTGCCTGTTGCTGATAGTCTTCGCGGCCTCGTTCTTGGGGGCTTTCGAACTCACCCTGCCCGCTTCATGGTCTAACAAGATCGACGAGAAGTCGGGCAACACGACGGGCCTGCTCTCCATCTTCCTAATGGCCTTCACGCTGGCACTGGTATCCTTCTCCTGCACAGGTCCGATTATCGGTTTCCTGCTGGTAGCTGTGTCCACGCAAGGCAGCATCGTGGCGCCCACCATCGGCATGCTGGGCTTTGCCATCGCCCTCGCCATCCCCTTCACGCTCTTCGCGATGTTCCCATCACTGCTGAAGTCGGCTCCGAAGTCAGGCGGTTGGATGAACGTCATCAAGGTGACACTCGGCTTCATCGAACTGGCCTTTGCGCTGAAGTTCCTCTCTGTGGCCGATCTGGCTTACGGTTGGCACATCCTCGATCGTGAGGTATTCCTCTCGCTCTGGATTGTCATCTTCGGTCTGCTGGGCTGCTATCTGCTGGGCTGGCTGAAATTCCCACACGACGACGAGAGTCATCGTACAAACGTGCCGCAGTTCTTCCTCGCGATGGCCTCACTGGCCTTCACGGTCTATATGATTCCAGGACTCTGGGGGGCTCCATTGAAGGCTATCTCCGCCTTTGCGCCACCTATGAACACGCAGGACTTCAACCTGCAGAAGACGACCACCGAGGCTAAATACAAAGACTACGAACTCGGAATGGCCGCCGCCAAGGCAGAGGGCAAGCCCGTCATCATCGACTTCACGGGCTTCGGCTGCGTGAACTGCCGTAAGATGGAAGCTGCCATATGGACAGACAATCAGGTGGCCGACATTCTGAACGACAAATATGTGCTGATCTCACTCTATGTCGATGACAAGACGACTCTACCAGAACCGCTGGAGGTGACGGAGAACGGCCAGACGAACGTGCTGCGCACGGTAGGCGACAAGTGGAGTTACCTGCAACGCGTGAAGTTCGGTGCCAACGCCCAGCCTTTCTACGTACTGCTCGACAACGACGGCAAGCCGCTGGCTGGCAGTCGTGCCTACGATGAGGACATCCAAGCCTATATCGATTTCCTCAACCAAGGACTAAAGAACTACAAGGCACAACGATAACACCGCACTTGCGGACTTGAAGAAACAATAATCCCCGCCAACTGGAGCGGGGATTACTATTTTGTTTACCAGATCTGCGCACGCTGCTTCTTCGGGATGAAGAGCTTGTCGCCCTTCTTGATGCCAAAGGCATCGTACCAGGCATTGATATGCGGCAGAGCGGCATTCACACGAGCCTTATTGGGTGAGTGAGGATCGACGGTAATGATATATTCCGTATATTCCGGACGAGCATTACAAGCCCACACACGACCCCATGAGAGGAAGAAACGCTGCTCGGGGGTGAAGCCGTCGGCCTTCTGCAGGGGGTTCTCCTTCATAGCGTTCTGGAAGGCACGGAAGGCGATATTCAGACCACCGTTATCACCGATGTTCTCACCAAGCGTCAGTTTACCATTAATAAACTTACCAGGCACAGCCTCAAACTTTCCGAAGGCATCCTCCAGCACCTTCGTGCGCTGCTCGAAGTTTTTCTTGTCAGCCTCAGTCCACCAGTTGTTCTGATTACCAGTCTTGTCGAACTGAGAACCCTGATCGTCGAAGCCGTGACTCATCTCGTGACCAATCACACCACCGATGGCACCATAGTTCATCGCATCGTCAGCATTCGGATCGAAGAACGGCGGCTGCAGGATGGCAGCAGGGAAACAGATCTCATTGGTAGTAGGCATATAATAGGCATTGATGGTCTGAGGCGTCATCAGCCACTCTGTCTTATCGACAGGCTTGTTCACTTTACGTTTCAGCTGGTCGAGCAGGAAGAACTCAGAGATGTTACCCATGTTCTCATAGAGAGAAAGACTGTCGCAGACCTGCAGGCCACTATAGTCCTTCCACTTGTCGGGATAACCGATCTTGACGATGAAGTTGGAGAGCTTATCCTTTGCCTTTGCCTTCGTCTCTGCACTCATCCAAGTAGCCTCGTCGATACGCTGTGCGAGGGCCTTCTGGAGATTGTGGACGAGTTCGAGCATACGCTTCTTGCTGGACTCTGGGAAATACTTCTCCACATAGAGCTTGCCAATGGCCTCACCCAGTACACCGCTGACGCTGCCCACGGCACGCTTCCAGCGCGGACGATCCTGCTGCACACCGCTGAGCACACTACTCAGACGGAAGGCCTCGGCACGGAAGTCGTCGCTCAGCACACCAGTAGCCCCGCTGATCACCTTGATCTCAGCATAGGTCTTCAGGTCGTCGAGCGAAGCCTCTGCCAGAATCTTCTCCACCTCATGGATAGGCTCAGGCTGGCCTACGTCAACCCAGTCGAAAGCAGGGAATCCCGTGGCCAGGAAGACATTGCCCCAGTCGATACCTGGGAAATCGGTCACCAGTTGGTTGTATGACATCTTATGATAGTTCTTGGAGATATCACGCAGTTCTACACGGCTATAGCTGGCCTTCGCGATACGCGTCTCGATAGCCATCACAGCCTCCATCTTCTTCTGAGCCGTCACAGAGTCGTTGCCCACCATCTGGAAGAGGTCCTTCATAAACGTCTTGTATGCCTCACGGACGCGAACGGTCTGTTCATCATCGTTCAGGTAGTAGTCACGTGTACCGAGTCCGAGTCCACCCTGCCCTACTGATACGATGTTCATGCTTGCGTTACGCATATCTGCACCCACGCCGATGCCATACATCATCGTCTCCTCGCCGCGACGGTCGATCTGAGCCGTTACCAACTGATACTCCTTGCGATCCTTGATGGCTGCAATACGCTCAAGCACGGGTTTGATAGGTGTCCAGCCCTCACGGTTCAGCCTGACGCTGTCCATACGGAGGTTGTAGAGCGAACCGATCTTCTGGCCTAATGAGCCCTTCTCCTGAGGTGTGCCTGCATACTGGAGGATCAACTCCTGAATACGGAGCGTATTCTGCTCTGAGAGATCAACAAAGGCACCATTTTCCGGATGCTCACTATCCAGCGGATGGGTCTTCATCCATCCACCAGCTGCATACTGGAAGAAATCGTCACCTGGACGTACAGAGGTGTCAAGATTGGCGGGGTCGATACCCGTAGAAAGTGTCTGAGCCGTTGCCGATCCGGCAATGAACAGACTGGCTACTAATAACAGTTTTGTCTTCATCTTTTTATCGGTTATTATTAAGTTGTTAAATGTTAGACGTCTGAAAAACCCTACAAAGATACACAAAATACCCGAAAAAATGATTTTTTAAACATTTTTTGCATACAATCCGTTTCGGCAATTCGTTTTTTGACTAACTTTGCTATCGATAATAAACCTATTCTACACTAAAACAAAAACGAGTATGAAAAATTTACAGATGTACATCAACGGCCAGTTCTGCGAGAGCTCGAACGGCAAGTGGATCGACGTGTTGAACCCATCAACGGAGGAGGTCATCTCCCGTCAGCCAGAAGGAACCATTGAAGACGTGAACCGTGCACTCGATGCAGCGCGTGCAGCCCAAAAGGCTTGGGCCAAGAAGCCTGCCATCGAGCGTGCCGGCTATCTGCTGAAAATGGCAGAGGGTATCAAGAAACGCGAGAAGGAGTTCACGGAGATTATCATGCGCGAACAAGGCAAGACTCGCAACTGGGCTTCTATCGAGGTAGGCGCTACCATCGCGTACTTTGAATATATGGCTTCGTTTGCTCGTCATATCGAGGGAGAGATCATTCCTTCAGACCGTCCCAATGAGACCATCCTGCTCACGAAGAAGCCGATTGGTGTCGTAGCAGGCATCCTGCCCTGGAACTTCCCGTTCTTCCTCATCGCCCGTAAGGCTGGTGCGGCCCTCATCGCAGGTTGTACCATCGTCATCAAGCCCTCACAGCTCACCCCTGAGAACTGTACTGAGTTTGCCAAGGTCGTCGCAGAGACAGGTCTTCCTGCTGGTGTCATCAACATCGTGACTGGTAAGGGAAGCGTCATCGGCAACGAGATGGCTGGCTCTCCGAAGATTGACATCGTCAGCGTCACGGGTTCTGTCGGTGCTGGCGAGAGCATCATGGCCGCAGCCGCTAAGAACATCACGAAGGTAAGCCTCGAACTCGGAGGTAAGGCACCTGCCATCGTCTGCAAGGATGCTGATCTGGAGCGCGCAGCCCAGTGGATCGTTGACAGCCGTATCGGCAACAATGGTCAGATCTGCAACAATGCCGAGCGCGTCTATGTACAGAAGGAAGTGAAAGCTGCCTTCACAGAGATTCTCGTGAAGAAGATGGCCGCCGTCAAGGTGGGCGACCCCTGTAAGGACGACAGCGTAGATATGGGTCCGCTCGTAGAACAGCGTGCTCTTGAGAGCGTCACCGAGAAGGTAGAACGTGCCATCAAGCAGGGTGCGAAACTGCTCTGTGGTGGTAAGCGTGTCGGCGACAAGGGTTACTTCTATGCAGCTACCGTACTCGATAACTGTACGCAGCAGATGGACATCATCCATGAGGAGACCTTCGGTCCCGTTATCCCCTTGGTAGAGTTTGATACCATCGATCAGGCTATAGAGTGGGCCAACGACTGCGAGTACGGACTGGCTTCATCCATCTTCACCAAGGACCTGAACATCGCCACAAAGGCCTGCCGCGAACTTGAGTTCGGCGAGACCTACATCAACCGTGAGCACTTCGAGGCCATCCAGGGCTTCCACGCTGGTGTGAAGAAGAGTGGTATCGGCGGTGCCGACGGCAAGCACGGCGTTGAGGAATATCTCGTCACGCACGTCACCTATCTCGACACTTACGAAGATATGTAAATAATAAGAATCCCTGCTCGTTTGAGCAGGGATTTTATTTAGAACTTGAACTTATAGCCGAGACCTATTATGTGGATGTTAGGCTCGTTGTCATCATCATCATTCCGAATATGTTGATAGCGGTAGAAAGCGCCAATAGAATGTTGTTTGGATAGTTTCCAGTCAAGACCAACGTGGTAACGCACCTTCTGCAGGCTCCAAGCATTGAACAGTTCCGCATTGACGTAAGGCGTCACAGGAAGACCTTTCCTGTCGTACTCCAACTGCAAACGACTGCGAAGCACGTTCTTACCCTTGCCGGAATAGGTTTTCGCCTTGCCGTCGTAAGCCTGATCCAGATAACTCCAACGCTCGCTGACGGTATGCTCAGGACGATAGGTGTATTGCCAGCGTTCACGAAGTGACAATTTGAAGTCGCCGAAGATCTTCTTATCGAAGGTGAGCGACACGTTGAAACGATGGCGTGGAATCCAGTACTTAGCACACTTCTTCGGATCGCCTACCTCAGCATCGCCATCGAGCACAGCATCGTCAGCTGCCTCATAATAGGAGATGTTCTGATTATTGTCGTAAAGGAAAGTATATCCAGCAGAGGCTTTGAGCCATTTCAACACCTTATAGTCCACCCCGAGTCCTATACTCCAACGGTCAACGGTTTTGGTATTATCTCGTGTACGGAGTTCACCCTCCAGTCCGATGCTCCACTGCTTATTGATCTTCTTCTGAGCCTCAAGGGAGAAGTCAAGACCGAAATCATCACTCTGCGCCATTGCCGATGAAGGCAACAAGGCGAGAAGACACAAGGGTAACGCCTTCTTCACTTTCACCTTAACCTTATTATATATACTATTCAGTATCATTCTTTGTACATTTTATGATTCTTAGAACTCCTTCAACTGGTCTTTGGAGAGTTTCAGTTCACTGCCGATAGAGGTCGTATCGTCGCCCTCGTAGCTCACGCGTATCATCGCCATGTCGCGCAGGAAGTCGATAGCGCCGATATCCACCTTGACAACCTTCACACCCAAGCGTTTCTCAAGGTCGGCAATCAGTTCTGGACGACGCTCTGGAGTAATCAGTTCTATACGATCGTACTGTATGATACGCGTTGGGCGCGTCTTCAGGCGTTGCTCACACAACCATACAGCCAGAATGATTATTGCATTCGTGATGACCACTTCAAAGAACGGTGCCCCGACAGAGACGGCATTCACCAACGAGACGGCTGTTATCACGAAGAGATAAGTCATCTCGCGCACCGGCATCGTGTCCGTACGGTAGCGCATGATGGAGAAGATACCAAACAGACCGATACCAACACCCATCGAGGTCTTGCCTTTCATGTCCTCCAGCACGAAGATCATGAAGAAGACGATGAAGAAGATGGCGATAGGAATCAGCATGAACGTGAAATAGAAGTCACGCCGATGGCTCTTGCGGTAATACATACGGTCGATGATGATGAAGGTGGCCAGCACATTGAGCAGCAGGCGCGAGAACATCACCAGGAAGTCGGGAGACAAAGAGAAAAAATCCATTATATCCATTATATAGTCGTATTAATTATTTCATGAGGAAGCGCTCGATGCTATGCAGCCGGGGCTTGATGCGGTTGCGACGCAAGTCATCGTTGGTGAGAGCAGAGCCTATGCAGTATTTAGAGAATCCATGCGGATGGATGCGCAGTTCAAGGAGTTTGGGAAGTATCGGTGAGGGTTTCAGGCCATCTCGCTTCAACTCGATGATCACAATGTCGCCCATATGGCGGGATTTGTCCGTCGCAATATTGTGGAAACGCAGATTCGAGTCAATAGTAAGCCGTTCCGTCTTGTCTTTGTTCACAAGGGTGATACGGTCGAAGCGGTTTTCCAATTGTTCTGTGAGCGACTGCGGATCATAGCGCAGATAAGACTGTAGGAAGTCATCGTAGGCCATGAACTGATCATTCTGCCGCTCAAAACGGATTGCATGATCTGGATTCAGGGCATCGAAGCCCTCCATCGTCATCCGCTTTTTCTTCGTTCGCCCGTGATTATTCTTGGTCTTGACTTCCAGGAAGTTCAGGCCTGCATCAACATAGGAGCGAATGCGCAGCTTCTGGCGCACAAGATGTCCTGCCTCATGCACCTGATACATCTTACAGTCGTCGGTGTCGAAATAAAGTGTATAATAGGGAGAGATACGTAGCCCACCCGTCTCCTGCACGAAATAGTCTTTGCGTGCCAGGTCGAGCAACTGCCTGAGCACCGGCATCGTCGTGACAAACTTCGTGTCGATGCGGTTCATCAGCCGGATATCCTTCATATCCTCCAGCGTGATGGGCTCAAATCGGTTCAGAATCTCCTGCATATTACTACTTTGTAAGTTTCACGCTGCAAAGGTAGTAATATTTTCCTCCATACACAAATGTTTTCTGTAAAAAGGCACAAATCATCAGCGAATCCTCAATTCCACAGGACAATGATCGCTGCCGAATATCTCGGTATGTATCTGCGCATCCTCCAGACGTTCACGCAGACGATCGGAGATGACGAAGTAGTCAATGCGCCAGCCTGCATTCTTCTGACGAGCCTGGAAACGATACGACCACCACGAATACTTCACCTCTTCCGGATACTTGAAACGGAAGGAGTCGGTAAAGCCGCTATCCAGCAGGTTCGTGAACTGCTGGCGCTCCTCATCCGTAAAGCCGGCGTTATGGCGGTTGGTCTTCGGATTCTTGATGTCTATCTCCTCATGGGCCACGTTCAAGTCACCACAAAGGATGACGGGTTTCTTGGCATCAAGGGCCTTCAGATAGTCTCGGAAGTCTGCCTCCCACCGCATGCGATAGTCCAGGCGCTTCAGACCGTCCTGGGAATTCGGTGTGTAACAGCAGACGAGATAGAAGTCCTCCATCTCGAGCGTGATGACGCGCCCCTCATGGTCGTGCTCGTCGATGCCGATACCGTTTGTCACGCTGAGCGGTTGGTGGCGGGTGAATATAGCCGTTCCGCTATAGCCTTTCTTGTCGGCATAGTTCCAGTAGGACTGATACCCCTCGAAGGCAAGGTCGAGCTGCCCCTCCTGCATCTTTGTCTCCTGCAGGCAGAAGAAATCGGCATCCAGTTCACGGAACACCTCACTAAAGCCCTTGCCCTCACAGGCGCGAAGGCCGTTCACATTCCAAGAAATCAGTTTCATAGCTTATCTTTATTATCATAAACCCTAAATTCCCACCGGTTGACATACCTGTTGCCACTGAGTACGATGGTGAGTGTCAGCTTCTGCGGAACCGTGATGCCTTCGAGCGGCACGACAATCTCGCCCATCGGGTTTCCCGGACCTAAGGGCACACCGCCTACATAGACCTGTCCACTGGCAAGTATGTCGTTGTGGTCATTGCAGACAAAATAGCTTGCCTGAACCTTTTTGATGTCACCATACAAAGCATTATAGCATTCCACAGAGGCTCTCAGCGTGTCGCCCAAGGCATATGCCTTCTTGGAGAGACGAGCCAGTGGTACGAGTGCCGAGCAATACTGATGCATCTCACTGGCTACGATGCTGTCAGGAAGTGTCGGGAGCAGGAAGCCTGGTATATCAGCTTTCGACAGCAGCGTCTCGATGCTCTTTTTGCCAATCTCCTTTTCCGCTACGCACTGAAGGCGCGGCAGAACCGGCAAGAGGGACGGATGATCGCCATAGGTGTCGAGGATACGCTCGCGCATCGGCAGTGAGTCTGCCGGATATAGCATCAAACCCAACTTGTCTGCTGCCGTAAAGGCGGCATCCGTCGGGCAATAGTCTGCGAAATAGACGAGGTTGAGACCGCAGTCCTTATAGCGCTGGAAGATGGTGCGCCAGGGACCTTCGTCGGTAGGAGGATAGCCTTCCGGAAAGTCATGACGCTCCACGACACCACGCAGATAAAGTGGGCGACGGTTGATCAACAACTGTTCTCCCTCCCTCGCCAACTCGCGCATGCCAAAGGTGGTCTCATAATATTCATTCCCCGCAGAGACACCGACCTGATAGAGATTGGGGGTGAACTCATCCCAGAGATCAATTTTCTTACCAGCAGGTACATTGAGTATCATGTGCCGGTTCTCGATTTCATAGTTGACCATTGTCACGGCAGCAGAATCGACATTCGCACGCTGCATCAACACCTGAAGCGGATAATACGACAAATCGTAATAGCTGCCCTCAAGCTGGGCCTCGACTTGTGCGATATTCTGAAACGGCTGGGGATAGACCCGCACACGGCGGATATGCAACTGCTCGTCGTGGGCGCGCAGCTCCATCAAGCCCGTAATACCCGTCACCTTACCAGTCGGACGCCCGCTGATCACAATCGTGTTGCGTTCGCCCAGCTTCAGGGCTCTTGTGATATCAAACCGATGGGGCGCCGACAGTATGCTGTCGCCGCCAACCTGATAGCCATTCACATAGACACGCGTCGCAAACAGCGGACGCTCCAGATAGAGGAATACACGCTTCTCCTCCCAAATGCCCGGCACATAGACAGAACGGCGAAAACTGATGCGGTCACCCTCGACACGCAATGCCCCAGGCAATGCGACCTCACTGGCATAGCCGGCAGAATCGGCTGTAGCATACTCCCATAACCCGGATAAAGCCAAGGTCTCCTGGGCATGCGACGGCAAGATCGTGAATAGCGATAACAGTAACGTCAATAACAGTTGTTTCATGGATCTATCAGAACTTTGTGCTGCCGTCATAGTTGAAGATAGGAGAATCAGTAGGAACCTCCGTGTCATAGAACATCACGGCAGAATCGTTAGACTTCGGATGCTGGCGCTTCAGCATGTTGATCATCTCCGCACCAGCCCAGATTACAGGACCATAACCGTGGGCAGCCATTACGTGACAAGGACGATAGGCATAGAACGAAGGATCGAATCCCATGCCTGTCCCCACACAGACCTGCTCCACCTGTCCTTTTTCGTTGACACTTGAGGCAACCGCATGCCAGCCAAGTTGGGCCACAGGACCAAAGGCTTTGGCATCGAGCCATCCCTGATTGACGGCGTGAGCCAGACAGTAAGTATAGATAGCTGTGGCTGAAGCCTCCAGATAGGTGTCATCACGGTCGAGCAACTGATGCCAGAAGCCGTCATGATGTTGGAGGCGTGCCAGTCCTGCGGCATGCGCCTTCAGCAAAGACATCATCTCTGCACGTTTCGGATGATCGACAGGTAACACGTCGAGCACCTCACACATCGTCAGGATGGCCCATCCGTTTGCCCGTCCCCAGTGGAAGGCAGGATGAGGATCCATCGCCTCCACCCAACCGTGACGGAAGAGTCCTTTCTCTGGCACCCACATCCGTTCTGCGAACTGAAGCACCTGCCGGGCTGCCTCATCATAATACTTGGCATCACCCGTCAGTTTACCCATATAGGCTACCGTCGGGATGCCCATGAACATATCGTCGAGCCAGAGGGTGTTCTTCTGCGGACGGATACGGGCGAAAGTGCCGTCAGAGAGGCGGTATTCCTTGTTCATGATATAGTCGGCATAGTTGTCGATCAATGGGCGCAAGGGCTGTTTCCCGTCAGCGAGGAGCGACTTGATCATCGAACAGCAGACAGCCCCGGCATCGTCGAGGGCATGAGGGTCGATGACGCGGCGGATATTCCCGTCAATGTTCTTATCCTTCGCATAGATCTTCTGGTAATACGGAGCGATGTCAGCCAGCAGTTGATGACGCTTGACGACATAGTCACGATAGGCGTTATCTCCAGTAGCAGCATAGGCAGCGAGAACACCAGAGTAAGTGACCCCCCACTCATAACTTGTCAGTCTGAATCCCCCCTGCTTCAATTGAGTCGAAGCGGTGATCTTCTTGTAGTCCGTCACTGGGGCACCTGTATTCTTATCCACCAGCGCTGCCGGAGTCTCGGCGTCGATATACTGAAGCACCCTGTCCATGACCTGCTTCACCTCCTCAGGCTTCGACACACCATAGCCGATGCGATATGCTGGTTTCATCAGATGCAGCGGCGTATTATTGTCATTGACTTGCTGGGCAAACAGCGGTGTGGTCACAAAAAGGCTTATCAGTGAAAAAAACACTTTTCTCATGTTCATGGATTATTTTGCGTTCGACTTCAGGAAACTGTTCACTTGGTCTGCTATCTGGCGCATGCCCTTCACCGAGGGGTGGCCTGAAATCTTATCCACCTCCGTCAGCGTAATGACGGGCACGCCATAATGCTCACAGATGGTCTTCACCGAAGTATTGATTTCATCTTTGAGTTCCGTATTCAGGATGAAATAGATTTCCGTATTGACATACCGATCCGTCATCCACCGCAACATGTGGGCCAGTGCAGGACGGAACTCGTAGAGGTCGGCTTTCTTGATACCCTCGTATTTGAAGTCACCGATAGGAGAACCAGCCCAGCTGTCGTTGGTGGCACCGAAGATGAAGATGATATCGGGCTGTCCGAGATTGTCCATACGCGTATTGAAGGAACGCGGACTGTAGTCATTGCCGTCATAGCCTGTATAACTAATGGTCGCTCCGCTGTAGGAATTATTGACAGCCAGTCGCCAGCCGTTCTCCTTGATCACCTGATGCCACCAGGTCTGGCGCACATCCTTGACGTCAGTCTTCTGCTCTGAGTTCTTGGCATAATACCACAATTCGTTCGTAGCGGGTGTGACAAAATCCTCATAGGTAGAGTAAGAATCACCTAAAATCGAGACGGCCTTAGTCTGGGCAACAGCGATACCAGCCATCAACACGGCCAGTATGGTTAAAGTTATCTTCTTCATATAATATATCAGCTTTTAGTTTTGGTGCAAAGTTACAGAATAATTACCAAAACCAACCATCTTTTTTGATTTTCCGCCTTTAATTTGTGATTTTTTTAGAATAGAAAGAAAGCGTGTTGCAAAGTTCACAACACGCTTTTTCTTTAATTCTTCAGCTATACCATATCGATGGTAACTGTGTGGGTGAATAACCTTCGGCACGGTTCAGGTCGAGTTTTTTCTCTTCATTTCGTTCGTTCTTAGTTGACATAAGCAATCCTCCCCATGAATATTAAAACATCGCAAATATAGCAAATTTTCCGTCAAATTGTTCTCGAATTCAGATTTTTAACATTACATTAACATCACTGAGAGAAATTTTGGAACTTTATGTATCATTTATTCATAAAAATGCACAACTGGTCAACCACGATATGCTCATCAAGGGCACGGAGGGTGACAGTGTGCGCGCCTGCGGAGAGACGAATGGGGAGATCGCGAAGCGCCTGACCTCGCAGCACGTTCCGTTTCCACTCCTCCGAGCGGAAGGGTTCTTTCAGCGAAAAGACCACAGGCTCTGCCCCATCCACAATGACACTATAACGGATATCGCCGCTATCGACAGCCTGTGTCGGGATGAGGGCGGTACGCAGGACGTAATCTCCCGCCTCAGCAACAGAGAAACGATAGGTCACACTCCCATCCTTGGGCAGAGAGACGGCGTTCATCGAATGTCCCAGCATCTGAATCTTCGCAGCACCCTCGCTGGCAGTCTCATACTGACTGGCATCGCATGCCCAGACCTTGTTGACCGACTTACCCGTCAGCGTGGCATGCACATCCTCATACACAGGCAGACGACGAGGGGCAGCATCCATCAGTCCTCGCCACTTCCCACCATTCAGTTCGTTGTACTGCGCCGTCAAAGATTGTATCACCTCGTAGGCCCGATGGCTCTCAGGGGCTTCGGAGAGGATCTTGCGGTTCATCGCGGCTGAGGCACAGACGGGATACTCAATAGCGGCAAACCAGGCGTCCATCAGTTCTGGACGCACCAGCGGGCGGCATTCTATCAGCGTGGCTTTAATACGCTCAAAAGCGGCCATGCGAGCAGCAGCCTCAGCGGCAGTCAGCGGTATCTCAGAGACTGGCGACAGACCACGAGGGTATTTTTTCTTATCCAGTTCCACCTGTGTGTATCCGGAGAATTCCGGGCGTCGTTCACCACAAAGACGGAAGAACTCATACATGGCCGGATAGAGCCGACGCCCCGCCTCCTCACCAAACTGACGACAGAGCCAGTTCCGATAATGGTCACCGATGGTCTCTGCACTGACACAGTCGATGTTCCAAGCCATATCGAGGAAGAGTTCCAAGTCATAGCCCGCCACCTTCACATCGTGCACGTTGGCAATCCAGAGTTTGCGGACATGATGATCATAGGCCTCACGCATCTCGTTATAGATAAGTCCTGGCTGAGTCGTCGTCAGCCAGAGGTAGTCGTGCGGACGTCCCCAGTAGCTGAGATGATAATAGACACCAGCCCCACCCTGTCGCTGTTGCTCGCGGGCATCTGAATAACGGGTCATATAGCCGTAGTTATCGTCACACCACATCAGGGTGACATAGTCGGGCACCTTCAGACCTTTCTCATAGAGTTGTAACACCTCCTTATAGGGCACGAACACCTGCATCTGCTGTTGGGGCTTGCCTATATACCGGCGCAGCAACTGCTGTTGGTCGTCGATCACCTGCTGTAAGCCGTCGAACTTCTCCTGCTCCGTCTCATAGCCCTCCATCGAACTATCGTGAATGCCCCGCATGCCGATGGTGAACATATTATCCTTCGAGCGACTCACCTCCTTCAGTCGTTCGATCCAGTACTGCTGCACGCCCTCACGGTTGGTCTTATAGTTGAAGCGCCCACGCTGGGCCACATCCCACTCCCCGACATTATTGCGCAGCAACGGCTCACAATGCGAAGTGCCTACGACGATGCCACAGCTGTCGGCCATCGCCTTTGCCCCGGGCAACTTGAAGAATGCCGTCGTGCCCTCGTGCATCGCAGGCCATATCGTGTTGGCCCTCAGTCGCAGCAGGAGCTCGAATATCTTCCGATAGGTCTTGGGGCCGATTTGTCCGTCGGGACCTGGTTCAAAGTTCTTACAGCTCCAAGGACGGGTACTCCAGTCCTCATCATTGATGAAGATACCGCGATAGGCTACGCTGGGTTGCTGAGTCGTGTGGAAGTCACTGCTGATAGCCAACCGCCCCTTTCGTTCAGGCACGATGTCGCCCCACCATACCCAAGGCGAGACACCTGCCATTCGCGAGAGTTCCAACAGTCCGTAAGCCATTCCCCTGCCGTTGCCGCCCTCCACGACGATCTGCCCGTCTTTCACGTAGATGCGGAAGCCGTCGGGCGCAACCTTGCCCTTCAGCACCTTGACCACAGCCTTATCTGAGGCCACAGGCGTCAGTCCTGTCACCTGCTGCAAGTCACTTTTGAACATATCAAGCGCCACCTTCACCACAGGTTCCACCCGCTTGGGCAGACTATAGGTGACGGGATGCTGCCCATCAAACCACACCACCTCCGCCGCCGTAACAGACTGCAGCCAAGCACAACAGGCGCACAGCACCAACAATAATCCTTTCCTCATTTCCTTTAGTAGTTTGTTTCTGACTGCAAAGGTACGAAAAGTTTTCTATAGTTGTTCCTTCTTGCGTTATCTTTTTATAATACAGATGACAGACATGATTAGAATTTAGATATTGGTATGACATCTATCCTATAGCCATCCTTCTTGATGGTGCGCTCATCGTCGTAGGTCACAATGGTAAGATTGTCACACTTCAGTTCGCCTGCACATTCCACTATTGCGTCCACCTCGCGCTTCTCCGTCTTGGGACTGCTCAGGTCATAACATACTTGCACCAGACAGAAAGAGTTCGGTGTAACGCCATCAGACTACATCAAGGCATGACATATCAATGACATTCAGACAGTCATCTGAATCAAATGAGGTCTGTGCTAGTTTTTCTGATAGTTCATTCTGTTCTTGCAAATGTCATTGATTATGTTTATTCTACCTCATAGCCTTTTACTTGGATGGCCGGACAGATGGGGAGTTTCTTTGTCTTCCCCTTCACGGCATTGCGATACAGCCCACTCTTCATGTAGGCATTCAGGTATAAGAAACCTTTCTCACCGAAGCCATCCACCACGCGAATGCTAACATAATAGTCTGTCTTGGGCTTTAGCACAATGTCCTCCTCTGGGCGGACATCTAAGATATACTTGCTTTTTTCGTTGGTAATGGTTTCGTATATTGGCTTCTGGTGGATATTCACAAACTGCTTGCCTTTCCTCTCATAAATGTTAATACTTACCTTACATTGCTTGAAGGTACAGCCGGATATCTTCACCAGAATATCGCTGATGACATAACTCTTTTTACACGAAAAAGCGACACCGCCTTCAGGCCCTAAGTTCGATCCTTGTCCTGAAGTGCCAACGAGGCCTGGGGCAGGTATTCCTTTGCCTACGATGGTTTTGGGCTTATTCTTCTTGCCAACCACCACCTCAGCTAGTTCTACCACTTTGTCTTTCAGCACAACGGTGAGTTCGTCATTTTTAGCATATTCCTCGTAGGAAACCTCTGCGGTGAGATACGATACGTGGCTGAATGATAGTTCATCTTTCCGCCCGGCAGGAATCGTAAGCTCAAAGTGCCCTTTTGCGTCTGAGATGACGCCAACACTATCGTTCTCGAAGCCGATGCTGACGTATTCGACACTTTCGCCCCGTTGGTTAACAACATTTCCTTTGACAATGGTCTGTGACGATACTGGCGATGCTACTGTCATGATGGCAATCAGCATCACAAAAACAAAAGTCTTTTTCATCTTTTTATTTCTCGCTACTATAGTCCAATATATCTGCTGGTGTACAATCCAATGCCTTGCAAATGGCATCAAGTGTTGTAAAGCGTATGGCCTTAGCCTTACCCGTTTTCAGTTTCGAAAGATTTGTGATAGTGATGCCAACCCGCTCAGATAATTCATTAAGTGAGATTTTCCTTTTGGCCATCATCACGTCTAAATTTACGACTATCATCTGCTGTCCTCCCTATACCGTTAAATCGTGTTCTGCTGCAACCTGATAGCCCATCTTGTACAAGATACCAAAAACGAGTAAGATAAGAGATTGCACGAATGGATTTGAAGTAAGGGCTATTGCTGCAGGGCCTTCAGAAATGAATGCCTGATTGAGATTGTCTGATGCAACTGTCTGAAGGAACAACAGAATGGCAGCAATGAAGATAAGCCTAATGTTCTTTTTAGGGAACAGTTCCTCATAATGAATTCCTTTGATGAGGTTGATAAAGAAAGCCACACATAGGCCTATGACAGCCAACGTCAGTGCTATATATAATAGGAATATAGTGGAGACGAACAATACTTGGTTTTGTTTTGCTTCCCAATGAATATGACTACCTGTGGTATCAAAGACCTGATGATAGCTTTGATAACACAGGAATACAAACCATACAGCACAAAAGAACAGTGCCACATAACTGAGCCATTTCAGCGTCATAGTCAATTTCTCATTCATAGCGTAAATCTATTTAATTGTCATTCCGCTGCAAAGGTAATGATATTTGTCGAAAAACGACAAATAATAGATGATAATTAACTATTATTTAACTGTATTCGTATCAGTAGAATGTCATGGGCATCACCCAATGTACACAGAAGGGAAGGTCCTTAATGCCGCCAACTTCTGTCAACTTATTCAGTACACTACATATTTGAGGAAAAAGTGCAAAAAGGATTCAAAGTTACACTATTTGACATAAAGCAATAATTATCAGATTGTTAGATATAGTGTACCTTTTTGACAAAGTATCACTTTTTATGCAGTTTTTTGAAGATTTCTTGCAAAAGTCTTGCAAAAGCGCCAAAAATTTTGTATCTTTGTGGTCATTATTAACCAACAAGAAATATGAGAATAACCATCATTAACACAGAAAGATCAGAGAAAAGGTACACGCGCGTTGACCTTGAAGAGTTCGTCGCGCAGTTGAAAGACGGCACATACCGTCAGGAGAATACTACACGCGATACCCGCAAGGAGGTATGTTTTGCCGCCGAGTGGCTGAAGCTGAACGGAGAACTAAAGGCCAAAAACGACAATCATCTGGTATTGTTGTCACTGGAGAACCTGCGCGACCTGGCCACTGTCCGCGAATACAAGGATCTGGCCAATCGCCAACTTTACACCTTGCTTTGTTTTATTGGTGACGACGGCCACTCACTGCACATCGTCTGCCGATATACCGGACTGTTGCTTAACGCCTATCGTAAACTCCATTACATCTATTCCACGCAGTTGGGTACGCAGGTGGCTGACCATGAGCCGACGCTCGCTTCCAGCTGCAAGGTCAGCTATGACCCACAGCCCTATTACTGCCCCGAGGCACTCGTCATTACCACGTCGGAGGAACCTGAGGACATCCCCGAATACCGTATCACACAGGAAGACATCAGCGACTACAACTACCCCGAGGAAATCCCTGGTATGAGCGTACACGACAGTCGCATGCGCCGTTTCCATGACTGCCTGGATGCCGCCACCGAGGCACACATCGACGAAGAAGACGAGCATCTGTTTGCCATGGCCATACTCGAACAACTCGCCGACGGTTGCCGCCAGATGGGGCTGCCCCAGGCCTGGTGCGCCCGTGTCGCCTCATTCTATCCTCGCATTTCCGACTGCGTCAGCCGCGACACCATCGAGAGCGTCTTCCGATCAGCCTACCTGAAAGAGACGCTGAAGACCATCCCCCTGAAGTTCACCCGCCCCTCGGCCCTACTCGCCTACAAGACCGAGGCCTACATGAAGGAGCACTACACGCTGCGCCTGAACGTGATGACGGGCACGCCCGAATACCGCCAGAACGCCTTGGGTTACGGATTCATGCCGCTCGACCAGGCAGCCCGTAACACGATGGCCATCAAGGCCCTGAAGGCTGGCGTCGATTCGTGGGACAAGGATCTGAACCGCTACATCGACTCGAACCTGATTCCCCGCTATTATCCGATGGAAGACTATATCTACCATCTGCCAAAGTGGAACGGCAAGCATGACTACGTGGGCGAACTGGCTCGCCGTGTGAAGACCGATAATCCCTTCTGGGAGGAGGACTTCCACAAGTGGATGCTTTCGATGGTAGCGCAGTGGCTCGGCAAGAACCGACAGCACGGCAATGCCATCGTACCCCTGCTCATCGGCCCGCAGGGCATCGGCAAGACCGTGTTCTGCAGCCGTCTGCTGCCCGGCAACCTGCAGACCTACTTCAACGACCGCCTTTCGATGAAGAACGACAACGACATTTTCCTCGCCATGTCGGGCTATGCACTCATCAACATCGACGAGTTCGACGCCATGTCGGATTCGCAGCAGCCTATCCTGAAATACCTGCTCTCGAAGCGCGACGTGAAATTCCGCCCGCCCTACGGCAAGACGATGGAGGAACGCCAGCGCTTTGCCTCGTTCATCGCCACGACCAACAACCGCCGTCCACTCGTCGATCCCACTGGCTCGCGCCGCTTCATCTGCGTCTATGCCGACGAGATCGACAATTCCGGGCACATCAACTACGACCAGCTCTACGCTCAACTCTATGCCGAACTGCAGCAGGGCCGCCGCTACTGGATGGACGATGAGGACAACCTGCGCATCATACAGCAGAACGACCAGTTCCAGCGCGTGTCGAACTACGAGGAAATGATCACCAGAACCTATCTTCCGCCTGACGAAACCCCAGCCAAGACAAAAGCCGTGCTCGTGCAGGATATTATGAATCTGCTTGCAGAGCGCTTCCCCACCTTTACCATTACCAAAGGCACGGATATGGAACTGGGCCGACGACTGGTCCGCATGGGTTACAAGAAGGCCCGCCGCGCCAAGGGATCAGCTTTTGTCATTAAGGAGATACCCTCTGACTGACCAAAACAACTTGTTTTGGTGTCAATAAGGTAGGGTTAACGAACTGAAAAGACCATCTTAACGGCACCAAAACAAGTTGTTTTGCTGGCAGTGTAGGTAGTGTAACTTTGGCAAAAAGGTACACTACACCTAACAGACTGGCAATAAAACAATTAGAAGCAATAGTGTAACTTTGTAGAAAAATCAACGAAAAAAAATGTCAGTATATATCAGACTTATCAGGAACAATATCAAGAGCAGCAGCTCTTACGGTAAATACTTTGCAAAAGCAGTGAGCCAGGGCGAGGTGACACTCGACGAGATAGCCGCTGAAGCATGTCGCAACAGCGGCTTCTCCGAAGGCTCTGTCATCGGAGTCGCTACGGAGATTCAGGACATCATGAAACAGAGGCTCCGCGAAGGACAGACTGTCGTACTGCCTGGCATCGGCCGTTTCAGCCTCCGCGTGGAAAGTATAGGTGTCGATGAGCCGAAGCAATTCAACATCGGGCGCCACATCACCCGCATCATCTGCGGCTTCCTCCCCGCTGGCCGCCGTATCGCTGGAGGCCGAATCCTCTACGACCTCTGCGACGGTGTAAAGGCCGTCTGGCTAAAAGGCTCCAAGCCCTAAAAAGCGATTTTGGAAGATTAACGCAATTCGGCCTGAAATAAAGGCAAGACGGGGAAGAATGAGGAAGCTCAATTTGGGTCAAAAATCAAATTGAGGAGGAATGGCGAAGGAGTTAGGTTGCCAAATCGTAACCTCTTTTTGCCATTTCCTTCATCTTTGTGACGAAGTTATTGAAGCTCGTCAGCAGTTCTTTGACGAGCGAAGCGGCAAGCCGATTACTTCGTAGGTACTGCGCTCAATTGATATAACTTCCATGTCTTGTTTAGTTTTTGTAATTTGCGGGCAATGATGCGAGTAAGCGAGAGCAGTGCAAGCTAGTTTGCAAACTGCCGAGCGTGAGCACCATCGCTGTTTTTGACAGCAAAGGTACACCATGATTTCCGGATTAGGCTACACCCTTCTACGGGAACTGTTTGCGGTATGGCAAGCAAAAGGGGATAACAGTGACCGCTATTGTGGCATATGTTCATAAAAAACTCTAAAAAAGGTGCTATCTTCTTTGTTGAATGAATAGTTTTCACTATCTTTACACCCAAACAACAAATTTGAAAGATATGCAAGACGTAAATCGCCTAAAAATTGTGCTCGTAGAACAAAAGAAAACCAGCAAATGGTTATCTGAACAATTGGGGGTAAATCCATCCACCGTTTCAAAATGGTGCACAAATTCGTCGCAACCAGACATCGAGACATTAGCAAAAATCTCGAAACTATTAGATGTTAGTGTAGAGGAACTATTTAATAAGAAGTTCATGGAGTCTGTTTCAAAATAACTACTATGCAAGTAAATATTAATAAGATTCAATCGTTCACAGCTAATTCGTCAACATTGACGAATCTACAAGAATTTACAACATTCCTAGATGGTGCGCCAATAAGGTGCAGCCATCCATAACACAATTGAATGAGATTGCAACCATTCTGGATGTGGATGTAAGAACTCTCATAACACCTACAAAGTAAAGATACATGATATTCAAATTAGAAACCCCAGAATACCAAAGAACTGCCATACAAAGTGTGGTGGAGGTTTTTCGTGGGATGGAAAAGAACACATACGACAATGCAACGGATGAGGACATTCGGGCAAATTACTGCTCGCTATCCTTGGATGCATTGATGGCAAACATAAACAAGATTGCGGCGGAAAACGGAATAGATCCCTTACAAACCTATCTTCAAGAAACCAGGAACGCATGTATCGAAATGGAGACGGGAACGGGTAAGACCTTGACCTATCTTCAGACTGCATACGAGCTATACAAAGAATATGGACTAACCAAGTTCATCGTTCTTGTGCCGTCAATCCCTATCCGTCAGGGAGCCATAGATACGTTTGAGAATTTCAAAGCGCAGTTGGAAGATAAATACGGTTTTACACCTAATGCTTTTGTCTATGACAGTTCCAAGTTGAGCGACCTTCGTGACTTCATTACTGCAGAGACACCTCAGATTATGATTATGACGATGGCCTCGTTCAACTCTGAAGATAAGATTCTGAATCAGGAGGTGCGCGAAGACCTGTTTAACAATAAGCCTTTTATCGAGGCTATTGCTCGCACGCATCCCATCGTTTTTATGGACGAGCCGCAGGAAGGTATGGACACGGAAAATTCACAGCTTTGGCTTTCAAAGCTTTCTCCTTTGTTCAAGTTCCGCTATTCTGCTACTCATGCTGTGAAGGTGAATATGCTCTATCAACTGACTCCAAGTGAGAGTTATCGTTTGGGACTGGTCAAGAAGATAGAAGTGCTTACTGTGACTGAGAAAAACGACGAAGCGACGTTGAAGATAGAAATCAGCGAGGTGCAGGAAACCAAGACGGAGCCAAAGGTAAAGTTGAAGTTCTGGAAATACAACAAGACCAAAGAGAACTTTGTTTTCAAAGAATCCAACCTTCTAAAGAAAGGCGACAATCTTGCGGAGAAATCCGGGAACGATACCTATTCTGACTTTACCATCAGTCGCATTTATAAGAAGTTAAGTACCCGTAAATGGGTTGTAGAGTTCACTAACGGCACGAGTATTGAAGAGGGAGCATCATCAGCAAATAAAGAACAGGTTTGGGCCTTGCAGTTGGAATGGCTTATACGTCGCCATTTCCAAAACCAACAGCGTTTAAAGCCTAAAGGCATCAAGAATATTTCTCTTATTTTCATCGACAAGGTGGCTAACTATATGAGTCCAGAAAACCCTGTCGTCAAGAAAATCTTTGAGCAACAGTACAAAACTGTATTTGCAGAGTTTCACAATGGGCAAGCCCCTTCGGATGAACAAGTAACAGCCATCCAAGGATTCTACTTTGCAAAGACCTCTACAGGTGAATTCACCGATAATGAGAAGACCAATAAGAGCAATAAGGAAATATACGACGAAATCCTGCATAACAAACAAAAACTCCTCTCATTTGGCAGCACAATAGAATTCGTATTCTCTCATTCCGCTCTTGGTGTAGGATGGGACAATCCCAATGTGTTCGGTATTGCCACACTCAACGAAAGCTATTCAGAAAATAAGAAACGCCAAGAAATAGGCCGAGGTCTTCGTATCTGTGTGAACCAGCAAGGCGAACGTGTTTATGATGCGGAGGGTACGCCCGACGACGAAATCCTCAATCAACTAACAGTGGTTCCTAATGAAACTTATGAGACGTTTGCTCGCAGCTATCAGAACGAAAATGAGAAGGCATTTGGCAAGTCTGGTGCAGGTGCCAAGCTCAAGCATACACATAAAGGCAAACATCAGAACCGCGTAACATTCAAACTGAATAAAGACGAGGGCATTCAGAGTGTGTTCCGCAGGTTCTGGAAAACAATTGCCAAGAAGACAACCTATCGTGTGAGTTTCGACGAGGATGCTATCATACGTCGTAGTATAGAGGAATTGAACACTATCTCTATTGCTGAATACAGAGCCGAAGTTTCCAGCTATCGTGTTGGCGACATTGAGGATTTATCGCAGCGTGAATACATTGGTTCGGAAGATCGCGACCTGAAAGGATCTTATTCGCCACAGGACTTGGTTGAAGACCTTAGCGAAAAGACGGGATTGTGCTACAACTCCGTAATGCGTATCGTTCAAGAGATAGAGACTAAAAAAGAATATTTGAAGAATCCTCCTGTCTTTCTGGAGCAGGCTGCATTTAAGATCAAACAGGTGCAACTTGAAGAATTGGTAAGATTTGTTGAGTACAATCCTACTGAGGAAGTTTATCCCTTCGACTTTGTCGACTTCACCAAGGATGCTTGTGACAATTATGTTTCAACGCCTAATCATGGAGTATGGGACAAAACGCTCTATGACAGCGGACTCGAACGTGAATTTGCCGTTGATGCTGATAACAAAGACAAGAACCCCGATGTGCTTTGTTTTTTGAAGTTCCCTTCATGGTACAAGATTCCAACACCTATCGGCAATTACGAGCCAGACTTTGGTGTCGTGCTGAAACGTGTATCGTTACGGAATAATCAAGACCAACAAGAATACTATTTCGTTGTTGAAATTAAAGGAACCAATGATATTAACGACAAAAAGGCACTTACTCCTCACGAAATAGCCCGAATAAAATGTGCTATTAAGCATTTCAACTCTCTTGGCATCGAGGCTGTTTATAGAGCCCCAATACGTGAATATTCAACATTCAAGGCGCAAGCTGAACAAATAATAAATACACAGGCAAATGGAAACATATAAAGACCACATAACACTAACTCCCGACATGAACGAAGAACGCCTGAACATCCTCCGCGAACTATTCCCTGATTGGTTCACGCAGGAAGGTTATCTTGATATTAACGAAGTCAAGAAAGCCGTCAATCCAGACAGCGTAGAAGAGACAGAACGATACGAATTCCGTTGGTTTGGCAAATCAGCAGCCAAGCGTAATGCTTTTACACCAACACGAGCTACATTGCATTATGATGCAGAGCGTAGTGTCAATGCTGACACAACTGACAACATCATCATTGAAGGTGAAAACCTTGAAGTTTTGAAGATACTGTCATCAAGTTATAGAGGAAAGGTAAAGTGCATCTATATTGATCCGCCATACAATGCCGATGCTCTGACAGCGTATAATGATAATTTTGCTCAAGACAAAAAACAGTATTGGGAAGAGAGCGGAATAACAGAAAATGGTGTGGTTGTAGATACAGAAACTGTGCCAGAAGGACGTATACATAGCGTTTGGATGAGCGATATATATGCACGTTTGCTCCAAGCCCGTTCTTTGCTAACATCGGATGGTATTATTTTTATTTCCATCAATGATAAAGAAGTCATGCATTTGAAAAAAATCTGTGATGAGGTATTCTTTCCAAGCAACTTTATTGCCCAATTTGTTTGGGGTACGGATGGTAATTTCGATAATCAAGCAAAGATAAAGTCTTGTCACGAGTATATTTTGCTCTATGCCAAAAATGCAGCAGAGTTTGATTTTCCACATCTGGTTGATCCCAATATTACAGACAAGAGTAAGCTCAATAATGCACAGATTAGAAATACAATCGTTAAGAATGGGCCTAAGAATCCTGTCCAGAAGGTTATATTGAAAGCAGGTTTCCCATGTGAATTTGAGAGTGGTGTAATTCCTGCAAGACAGAATCAATGGCCACATTTTGACGAAGACATTGTTGTTGAAAACTATAAGGTTGTAAATGATGTTGAGATAGAAAGTGGTTGGGCAGCACGTGGACAATTTGATGCATTTATGAGTGAAGAGAACAATTGGGAACCCGTAAAAGACACTAAGGGACAAGAAACCACATTTGTTCTTTTAGAATCTGGAACAATAGAATGTGTCAAGGATAGAGGGTTTAAAAGCCATGTTATCTCTCTTCTTCAGAATTTTGGTGGCACACAAAGTGCTACTAGCGAATTAAGTGCTTTGGGTATATATGGATTTGATTATCCTAAACCGACCAAACTGATAGAGTATCTAATTCGGATGAACAATTGTGATGATTGTATAATTCTTGATTTTTTTGCAGGGTCAGGAACGACTGGACACGCCGTGGTTAATTGCAATCTACAAGATGGCGGAGGAAAACGAAAGTTCATCCTTGTTCAGTTCCCTGAAGCAATCTCGGCAAAACATGCTGCAGCCAAACATGGGTATAAGAAGATAAGTGATCAAACTATCGCTCGTAACAAGGCAGTATATGATAAGGTAAAAGCCTCCTATGCAGGGAAACTTATCACTCCCGAAGACCAACAGCAGTTAGACCAACTCGGTTTCAAGGTATTCAAACTAAGCAAATCTAGTTTTCCTCGTGTGGATTTTGCTCCCGCTCCTGATAAGAGCGAAGAAGAGAACCTTGCATTGTTCCAGGAATATGTAGCTCAGAAAGAACAGCAACTTACCCTTGCTTTCAATGAAGATGAGTTGATTACAGAGATTCTGATTAAGCAGGGCTTTATGCTTACCTATAAGTTGGAAGTATTGCCGCAATTCACTCAAAACAGGGTCTATAAAGCCAGCGATGGCGTGAAAACTGCATTCATTACCGTCGATTCACAACTTTATGATGAAACTGTAGATTACTTCATGCAGCATACAGACACTAAGTTCATCTGCATTGAGCGTGCTCTTGACACTACCAAAAAGTTCAATCTCAAAAACAAGATGCAAGACAAGTTCTTTGCGTTCTAATTCTTATTCATACCTTTAATAAAAAGAATAAGCATATATGAGCATTCAAGACCAGAAATATGAGGAACTTACTGCTTTAGAGCAATTAAGGCAAGATTATAAACAAGGAATCATGTCGGCCTTAGTTGGAGCTGGTTTTTCATTAAATGTGTCGAACCATTATCTTACATGGAATGGGCTCTTATATGATATGGTTTTCGAAAAATATGAGAGTCAAATAGAAAATGCATACGAAGAATACATAAAGAAAAACCATACAATAATAGGAAGCAAGAGTCAGAAAGAATTTTATTTTGACAAAGTTTCTGAGTTGATTAAAACGAATGGTGCTTTACCTCTTGCTTCGCAGTATGTTCGTGAACACGATAATATGCATGAATCAATTGACGCATATATTGAGGAGCATATTCCATATGCAAAAATTGGTAAAGAAGGGATTCATTTATTCATGAAGGACAAAGAAATAGATAAATGCAATATTGATTGTTTGAAATTGCATAAAATGTTACTTCAATGTGGGGGATTTCGAAATTATTTCACCACTAATTATGATAACCTTCTCGAAGTTTCGATAGATAAGGAAAAAAGACCTATAACCGTTATTAAACGAGGAAAAGATCTTTCAAATACGTCCGCTGATTGTAAAATAATAAAGATTCATGGTAGTTTAAGAGAAGAACAAAATGATTCAAGTGGATTTGATGGATGTAATGATACTAGTTATATTATAACTCAAGAGGATTACGACTCCTATGGAGAAAAACATTCTGCATTCAAGACTATCTTGAATACAGAAATGTTACAAGGGGTATTTTGTCTAATTGGCTTTTCTGGAACAGATCCTAATTTTAGAAATTGTATTGATTGGCTTTTAAAAATCCTTGGTCCTCAAGACGACAAACAGATAAAATTCTATTTGGTTGATTTATCAGAAAAAGAGGCAGAGCCGTACTTTAAGAATTATTACTTGCATAATCGTATAAAAGTTGTACGATTAAGAGATCAGAGAATAATGGATCAGTTGGGATTTACTATCACCAATTCCGTATCAGTAAATGAAAACGACAAAGAATATGTAACGAACAATAATGTTTGTTTCTCCAACAAGGCCCTACTGGAAGCTTTTTTAAATTATTTGAGAGAGGCACATCCAATTTCTGCTGATAATCATAATGTGCTCACTTATGACAAAGCATTGTCTGAGTCAAAGTGTGCAGTCTTTGATTATAGAAAACTATGGGAAAAAGGGTTGGGTTTTTTAAGAAAAGAAGAAGAATTGACCCAACTAGCTCAAGAAATCAAAGATGCTCGTAAAGTCGTAAGATTTTGCAAGGTAATATATCCACAAGAGCATTTGGTACAACGACTGATGACCAAAGAGCCTCTTACGACAGGAAAAGCATTTTTGTTTGCTCTTGCAGTCAAAGATATAGGTCAAATACCCAGTTATTATGTCAACTATCATAAAGAAGACGAAGAATTGAACAAGCAACCTATATGGATTCAACTCATTGAACGTGAAAAGACCCTTCATGGTTCAATAGGTTTATTGTCCGAAGTTGGAGAGGATTGGGCTGTATACGAAAAAATACAACGACATCTTTTTAATCTTGATTTTTCGAAATCCAAAGAACTTATTTGCAACTGGAATGCCAAAAATTGCTGGTTGCAGAACAAGGCCATGTGTATGGCTATTTATGATGACCTGATGAATTATGCCCAAACCATATTAGATGAAACCATAGAAAAAGAAAAAAATCCTTCAGAGCAACTGTACGAAGTAATTCTTGCCAATTTTATTTCACGAAGGTGGCCACAGCCATATAGTACAGAAAAATTTTGGAGATACGGTTTGGATGGGCAAGGTGATATGCTGAATCATATGATGTCTTCACTTCGTAATAAGAAACAAAAGCCCCAAAGGCGAGGTTGGATAGGTTCCACCTGGAATATAGGTAGTAACCATGAGGATTATGTGAAAAGTTTGAGAGTACTCCAATTCATAATCGACTCTGGCATATATGTTTCGCTTCCAGGATTTATTATGTTTGACGTTGCAAACTGGTACATTGTGTTCCGAAATCTGTATGAGTATTTCCCCTATCCATGTTTTTTCTATTCTATTCAATATAATGAACGAGTTGTTCAAAGACGCATCGGAGAAGACTATGCTTACAACATAAAGCTTCAGAAATTCAATGAAGATATTCTAGTCAAGTCACTAAATGCCATAGGAAAAGACGAGGTCCCCATGCCATTTAAGAATGGAATCCTAAATGTGACAGCAACAATGTATATTGCCGTTGATGAAGAGCTCTGGTTTGAACAATTTAAGGATTCTGTATTTGAAGCCTTCTTACAACGATTACAAGACATTGAAGATTCTGACGAATTGGTTTTTAATGTTAAATTCGCATTAGGAAGTATCAGGAATCCTGATAATATTTATTGGGCTTTTCAACAATTGATTTCCAGATATTCAATGAACGATGGAGTAGTATCAGACATTATCGTCAATAATCTATTGATACAAAAGATTAAGGAAAAAGTCAAGATAAACAACACTCTATTGTTCCCGAATGTATTGGACAGAAATACTTTATTATTACTGGACACTTTGAATAACGAAGGTTTATTATCAGATGAGCTAATCTCTTCAATCTGTGAAGTTATTCACAAAACAGATATTCAAGATATTCCACACGATAGGGTGATGTTGTTCCAATTGTTCAATTTAGTAAAAAACGACAAGGAATCAATAGAAAAGGTAAAAGGATGCTTCTTATCAATGAACATTTGGCATTGTGGCTTTTTAAGTGACAATGAATTAGGTTGGACTGAGCCAATGTATATCAGATTGAATTTGCTATATGATAAGATAACATGGACAGATGATGAATTTGAAAAAATAAAAGAAAACCTCATCAAAAACGTATCTCTATATGACAAGGCTCACAAATCTCTACATGAAGATTCTTTCATGAAAAGCATTCAAGTCCGCTACTTATCAGATATGATTAAGTTTATTGATGGACTAAAGGCTGAAAGACAAAAATCACTCTTGCCTATAAGAGAGGTTGTTGAAAAACTATTTTTAGATAGAACTCAATATGCAGATAACATCGATCTAATGATGTCAGAACAACCTGCCGATGTAGACCGAGCAATGGAAAATATCTATGAGGGAATTATTCATAATGGTATTGAGAGATATCAAGAAGATGTTGACTTTCTGATAGATCGTGCCATTATGAAAGTCCCTGTTGCATTGACTCGTAATTTGAGATGCATCAAATTCATTAGTGAAAAGATAGTAAGTTTCGGATATGCAAAGAAATTACATAAACTCTTAGCAGTATATAAAGACCCAGAATCATGGGCTTTATTGGATTTGCGTTTTGCGTTCATTTATCTCCATTCGATAGCTAAAGCATTGAAACGAAATGGAGAGGAAGATGAAGTGATTGACTTTTGGATAGAGAACACATTTGTAAATCGTTTCATTAGAATATAATGAATAGGACAATATGGGCAAGACTGTAACAACATATTTGATAGACGGAGATCCGAAAGGGACTCAATATGTGTTTATCATCAATAAGATTTGCCAGATGTATGTGATGATTGGAGTATAATTTGTAACTTTGCAAACGATCATGGACGAGAAAACGATAAAAGAAGCACTACGGAAAGGTGAACGGGTAACGCTGGAGTGTAAACTGGCTAAGGCGGAGGTGCCGAATTCAATTTGAGCAACCTATTCGGCTTTCGCTAAATAAATGATAAGGAATAAACGTTATTGAGATATGGCAGATAAAAAACATAACGAATTGGAGAAAAAGAACCAGGCGTTTCTGATTTACCAAGATGAAAATGGAGTTGCTCGGGTTAATGTGCGATTCGAGGGTGAGGATGTGTGGCTCAATGTGGAGCAGATGATGGAACTGTTTGATGCTTCCCAACAGGATGTGAGCTACCATATCAATCAAATATATGCCGAAAATGAGCAAGACCCAGAACGAACTCACAAAAAATTTTTGTTAGTTCGACAGGAGGGTAACAGAAGTGTGCGCAGAAACATGAGCCACTATAATCTGGACATGATTATTGCTGTGGGCTTCCGTGTAAAGTCACAGGTGGCTACTCGTTTCCGTCAATGGGCCACGATTCATCTGCGTGAATTTATCCAAAAAGGCTTTACGTTGGATGATGACAGGCTGAAAGGAAAGGGCAGCAGGTATTTCCGTGAGTTGTTACAAAGAATCCGTGATATTCGCAGTAGTGAGCGCAACTTGTATCAGCAGGTGACGGACATCTTTTCCACAAGTATAGATTATGACCCACAGGATAACTTGACTCGTATGTTCTTTGCCACAGTACAGAACAAACTGCATTATGCAGCCCATCAGCATACGGCTGCAGAGGTTATCTATGAGCGCGTGGATGCAGAAAAGCCAATGGTTGGCATGACCAACTTCAAAGGTGGTTATATCACTAAGGAGGATGTGCAGATTGCAAAGAACTACTTGACGGAGCAAGAGTTGACGTATTTGAATCTGCTGGTTTCACAGTATCTGGACTTCGCAGAGGTACAAGCTCTGCAGCAGATTCCGATGAAGATGGTGGAATGGATCAAGAAGCTAGATGACTTGATGACCTTGTCTGGCAGGCAATTACTTGTGGGGAAAGGAACTATCTCACATGAGGAAGCCAAGAAGAAGGCAATTGCTGAATTTGAGAAATATCGTAAGATGGAGATGCTGCAATATGAAAGCGACTATGACCGTGCTATCAAGGAACTGATACAGAAAGAAAACTGTCTGCCAGCCAAAGATGAATCTGACAATGAAGACTAACAAAGACAAGACAAGACCGCAATGTTATCCTTTGAAGGACGTAGCCTAATACGCACTTTCCTGGCTGGTGCCACAAAAGATGCCGCAATCTGCTTAGTGAGCAAAGAGCAAGCTCAGAAGAAAAAGAGGCGAATAGATTTGGCTCAATAAATTTGGTATTTTGCTCACTCACTTATTCGTAACTTTGCACCATCAATGGTCAAGACAACAGTCATAATAATCATAACAACATTCATGATGATGAATACATGTAATGGAAAAGCCGGAGAGTCTGTGGTGAGACCAGCGACTCAGGCGAATAGATTCTACACAGGCAATCCCAAGGAACTGAGTGAGGAGGTGGACAGTTTCCTGGCGCTGCATCGTAGCGCAACCGTCTATCATGATGTGGCTGCGCTCATCGTGCCTCATGCGGGCTATTACTTCTCAGGCAATGTGGCAGCAACAGCCTATATGTCGATACCAGCAGACAAGCCTTACAAACGCATTTTCCTATTAGGTCCCAGCCATCACGAATGGCTCGACGGGGCTTCGGTGAACACGGAGGCAGACTACTATGCGACGCCATTGGGTCTTGTGAAGGTGGACCACGAGACGGCGCTTCGTCTGGCGAAAGCGAATCATGTCTTTTCCTATAACCCCAAGGCACACGACAGAGAGCATTGTCTGGAGGTGCAGCTGCCATTCCTGCAAAGACGGTTTGGTGAGGACGCCGTGCCGCCTATCGTGCCTATCATCATATCGACGAACGATTTCTGGAAACTGCAACAGATAGCTGATGTGTTGAAGCCCTATTTCACAGACGAGAATCTGTTTGTCGTCAGCAGCGACTTCTCGCATTATCCCTCGTATGAGGATGCCTATGAAGTGGATGCCAAGACGGGCAAAGCCATAGAAACAGGCGACGTGGAGCAGTTCATCACCGTGCTCGAAGAGAATGCCCGTAGCGGCAAGCGCAATCTGGCCACCAGCGCCTGCGGAGAACTAGCCATCGCCACGCTGATGCTGATGATGAACAACACTTACGAGGTGCATCATCTGCTGTATCAGAACTCCGGGGATATCGACAACCACGACCTTAGCCGGGTGGTAGGCTATCATGCGTTTGCGATGGTCCGTGCGACCACCTCGCAGACCTTTTCGCTGTCCGACGAGGAGAAGCGGAAACTGAAGGAGATTGCGCTGACTAGTATCCAAGATTCGCTGGACGGCCAACGGATAGCGGAGCCCAAGGGACTGACAAAGACACTGGAATCAAAGTGCGGCGCGTTTGTTTCGCTGCATAAGCAAGGTCGTCTGCGTGGGTGCATCGGACACTTTAGCGAGGATACGGCCCTGCACGAGATAGTGGCCGAGATGGCACGTGCCGCAGCCTTTGAAGACCCGCGATTCATGCCCGTCACGAGAGAGGAACTGAATGATATCGACATCGAAATCTCCGTGCTCACGCCCATGCGGCGCATACAGAGTCTGGATGAGTTTCAACTGCATCGTCATGGTATCTATATCCGGCGGGGCTATCGCAGTGGGACCTTCCTGCCGCAGGTAGCCGACGAGGTGAACTGGACCAAGGAGGAGTTCGTCAGCCATTGTGCGCAGGACAAGGCCGGCATCGGATGGGACGGCTGGCGCGATGCAGAACTCTATGTCTATGAAGCAATCGTGTTCTGATGGAGTGCAAATACTATAAGAAACTGGATAACGGCAAGGTGGAGTGTCAGCTCTGTCCCCACCGCTGCAAGATAGCCAACGGTAAGACGGGCATCTGCCGGAGCCGGCGCAATCAGGAGGGTGTGCTTGTCAGCGAGGTGTATGGCAAGCCCTGTTCGTTGGCCATCGACCCTATAGAGAAGAAACCGTTGTATCATTTCCATCCTGGCACGACGTGTCTGTCTGTCGCTTGTACGGGCTGCAACTTCCGTTGCCTGAATTGCCAGAACCACGAGATATCCCAAGTGACAACTTCCGACGTCGGCCATTACGACCTCACGCCCCGACAGATTGTGGAGCTCTGCATGGAGCATCATAGTCCTGGTATCGCCTACACTTACACCGAGCCGCTGACCTATCTGGAGTATATCACCGACATTGCCCGTCTGGCTCACGAAGCAGGACTATGGAACATCCTCGTTACGGCAGGCTACGTCTGTCAGGAGCCTCTGAAAGACCTCCTACCCTATCTCGATGCTGCCAACATCGACCTGAAATCATTTAGCGACGATATCTATATGAAGGTGAGTGGCGGTCATCTGCAACCCGTCCTCGACACCATCCTGGCGATGCGCGATGCGGGGGTATGGATAGAACTGACGAATCTCCTTATCCCCGAGGTGAACGACGACAGGCTGATGATCCGTGAGATGTGCCGCTGGATAGTGGACAACAACCTCGCCGACCATCCCCTGCATTTCAGTCGTTTCTTCCCGAGATACAAGATGGAGGACGTGCCTCCGACACCTATCCAGACACTGAAGGAAGCAAAACAGATTGCTCTTGAAGAGGGCATCAGATATGTGTATTTAGGAAATGTCTAAGGCGACCATGGATATGGTTAATAAGCGAGCGAAACACAAAACAAATCACGTTTTAATTCCTTGTTATGGGTCTATTAGGATTGTTCTCAGTCTGCAAAGTCAGGCTGCTGAGGCCGCAACCAATAAAACCATAGAATAATCCAGAGGCTGCGCTCTGTCAACGATGCAAAGTCTGTAGGAACTCGATCTCGACGATACGGAGTTCGTTTCCCGAATCAGAACCACCTTTGGCCTTGAAGAGATCAAGTTCACCGGTAGCAGGCTCTGCCACTTCGACGATGCCGCCGAAGGCATCCTTGTCCTTCCCGGCTCCTTTCAGACGGATGGTTATTTCGTTGGTCTTTACGGATTTTGTCGGTTTCAGGTGTACATAGCCCAGGCTGCGGGGTGTCTCACCACTCCAGATGAGCTGCTTGCCAGCATATATCTCCAAGGGATAGCTGCGCAGGCGCCAGCCCGTCAGTTTCACACAGATATCATCAATCGTGGTTTTCTCAGCAAGCCGATAGGTGATCCAGGCTGTTGAGAGCCGACCGTCGTTTTTCCACTCCGACAGTTCGTTGTCGTCGAAACTACGGGCTGCATGTGCTGTGTCGTAGCCAGCCTTAGCCGAAACAATCTCTATGCCGCGGGCCTTTTCTGTATAGGAAGGTGTGGATGGTGCCTCGCCACGATCCAGACGCCCCTTAAGGGTCAGAGAAGGCAGATAGTGCGCCGCATCCACAGCCCCACTCTTCACTGACAGATAGGCGGGCTTCACACCTTCAGCAAAGGCCGAGAGGCATATCTCACCCGCATTGGGCGTGGTGCGGACGAGCACACGGGCAACACCGCACTCTACGGGGAGGTTATAGCTACCCACATAGTTGTCTGAGACATTCTTGGTATTCGCTGCATCGAGCAGGCCTTCCCTGCGATCAGTATCGGGACGCTGCATAGCTTTATTGTCTCGGGCACCGATGCCCCCAATCCACTGCGCCTCACCCCACAGTTCAAAGTGAATCATACGGTCGTCTAACGGACAGCGGCGGCCCTGTTTGTCGAGCACTTCTACTTGATAGAGGATCATGTCCGCCCCGTCAGCCTTCGTGCCCTCAGGATTCTGGATGGCCGTCAGCTTCAACTGACTGGGCTCTCCAGCGGTTTCGAGTTGATAGCGGCTCCCGTCAGAGGCCACAGCTTCCAAGATGCCTGACTCATAGGCAACATTATCGAACGTGAAGAGATAGCGATAGTCCTGATGCCCCTTGCCTAACGAACGACCATTCAGGAAGAGCTCCACCTCATCACCTGTTGAGACGACATAGACAGGCTTCACAGTGCCAGACTGATAGTTCCAATGTCCGATGATATAGGTCTGTGGCTCTTCCGGCTCTACCCAGCCGTTCCACATCACCTGATGGGCATAATAGGCATCCTTCGGGATGCGCATGGCGTCGGTGACACCACTCGTACGATAGTTCGACTCACCACGATGGTGGGTGTTCGTATCAGAGAAGACAATCTTCACACCACCCGAAGAGACGCGCGTGCCTGTGCCTGGGCGCTCCACCCAGTAGTCGTACCAGCGGCGCACCATCTCGATGGCAAACTGGTCCATGTTGTGATTGTATTCCTGGGCGGGTTTACCGCGATACAGCGGTCCCTCACCCTCTTTATGATAGGGATAGGAATAGTCGTCCCAGTACTTGCGCAGTCCTTCGTCGCGGCAGTATTCCATCGCCCACATCGGGTGTTTCTTCGACTTGTTGATGTAAAGCATCTCACCGCCATACTCCGCCTCGTCGATATCAAGCATCTCGCGCGAGCCAACGGCACGACCGCCATGAGGATCATACGCATCGCGAATAACTTTCATCTCCAGCATGTGCTCACGGCTAATGCTCTCGTTGCCACTCTCATAGAAAAGTATCGACGGATTGTTGCGGTTGTAGATGACGGCATCGCGCATGAGTGCCTTGCGCTGTTCCCAGCGGGGCCCCGTCACGTCCTTCTCAGCATCGCCGGCAGGCATGGCCTCGATCAGGCCGACACGGTCACAACTCTCAATGTCCTGTTTCCAAGGGGTGACGTGCATCCAGCGCACGACGTTACCACCCGACTTCACCATCAGGTCGTTCGAATAGTCGCTGAGCCAGGCAGGCACGGAGAGCCCTACCCCCGGCCACTCATTCGAGGTGCGCTGGGCATAGCCGTGTACCATCAGACAACGGTCGTTGAGCAAAATCTTGCCCTCGCCGAAACGCGTCTTGCGGAAACCGGTACGGATGACGACCTCATCATTCCCTGCATTAAGGTTTAAAGGCTTAGCATCAGCTCCATCCTCTGCCAGATAGGTCATGACCGTATAGAGATAGCCATAGCCCCACGACCAGAAATGCAGTCCGTTCAGCTCCCGCTGGACGCTGACGACGCGCGTCTCGCCAGGCTGCAAAGTGACACGTTCACCCGGGATAATGGCCAAGAGGTAGTTGTTTGCATTGATAATCTTAGCAAAGAGCCGGAACGAACGCGGTTTACTGTCCTCATTCCTGACCTGCGACTCGACATGAATCGTAGCTTTGTGGTTGGCAATGTCGAAATCGGTGGCATAGACATAGGTGCCGGTAGTACCGAGATTACTGTAGAGCGGCAGTGTCTGATAGAGCTTGCCCGTCACATGCAGCCAAACGTTCTTCGGGATGCCGCCATAGTTGGCATTGAAGTTGCGATCGTTCCACTGGTAACGGCTCTGATACTGACGCGACTCGTAGGTCCAGCTGTTGTCACAGCGCACGGCCAGCACGTTGTCACCTTCCTTGATATATGGTGTCAGGTCGAAGCCGCAGGCCATCACGCCGTTCTCACTGAAGCCGAGATGCTTTCCGTTCAGATAGAAGTCTGCCCCCTGTCGCACGCCCTCGAACTCGATAAAATATTTATGCGTATCTTCAATCCTAAAATGCTTCCGATACCAGCAGATGGTGTCCGTCAGATCGACGATGTCCTTACGGAAAGCCTCATCGCCGTTAAAGGCGTATGGCAGTGTGACCTGTTGCCAACGGCTGTCATCGAAATCTGGTGCCGCTGCGGACTTACAATCACCCACCTGCAGCCGCCAGCCGCTGTTGAAGTTCAGCTTCTGACGCTCAACCGTCTCTTGCGCCTGCAAGGGCAAGTTCCACAGAACTGTCGTACAAAATAATAAGAGTATCAGTTTCTTCATTGTCAGCTTACAGTCGCATGCCGATAGAGGCATTGACGAACCAGTCGTTCAGATAGCCATTGGTGCTGTCGTGATGATAGCGGATATTGTTGAACTGTCCGTAGGCATTGAAGAAGTAGCGCCCGAAGTTGTAAGTCAGCGACGCCCGCGCATCGAAACCGATGCTGATGCCACTGTTGAACGTCTGCTCGCCCAAGGAGTTAATACGCAGTTGGTCGTAGAACCACTTATCCCAATCCTCGCTGGAGACATCCGGATCCCAGAAGTAAGGGTCTTCCATCAGTTCCTCTACATTAGTGGTATAGGCATAGGCCTTGAGTTTGTTGACGAAGGTCAGCATGGGCATGGCCATCACGTTGACGAGCAGTCCGCGCATGGGCACCCAGTTGTAGGCATAGCCAGCCCCCACACTGCCCTGCCAGAACTTCACGCGCCCCAGTCCGCCCATCATGTAGATGATATCGCCATTCAGACTGGAGGTATAGTTGATATCCATATAGTTGTACATCAGTCCTGCCATCAGCGACCCTGCCGACCGCTTCTGGATGACCGACTGGTCGTAGGCTGCGGCATAGGAGAACTTCTTGCCGTTGAACAGATAGTACCCGTCAGCGATAACTGTCTTCACGTGAATGGGGTCAACCAGCTGCACTTCCATCCATTCATCCTTGTCTTTTTCTTCAATCAGGTCTGTAGTCAGGTCCAAAGTCGGGTTGCGGTTGTCGAACGAGTGGATACGCACGTTGATGCCAAACGATCCTCCCGTGGCACCGAAGGTCAGATAGCTACCCTTGTCGCCGCCGACGTTCACCGTGTAGCCAAAGCCGTAGCCCCGATACCCTGCCCAGAGACCAATATACTGTGCCGGCGTGGTCTTCAGATGCGGGTTGGCACTATATTCCTCCCCATACATACTCCCCTGCGTGTGCATGCTCACGATGGTCTGGCTCACGTTGCTTTTCAAAATAAGCTGCCAAGGCTTCTCGGGCGCGTCTATATAGCGACGGTCAACGCCCCTGACCGACATCGAGTCGATCATGGTGCCCACTTTCTTGACCAGTGACACGATGCCTCCTTCTGCCCTCGCCTGCCCGCAAGCACCAAAGGCCACCACAAGCAACAAAAATTTAAATGCTCTCATCAGTTTCCAAGGATAATTCGATTTTGGAGGCAAAGATACACAAAAACTTTTGAATCAGGACAACTGTTGGACGAGAAAAATGAAAAATATTCCCCAGATTCTTAGGACAAGAAGTTTTTTACCTCTTCCAGTTGCTCGAGAGTCAGGGCTTCGACCTCTAAACTCTTCCAGGAAGTCTAGCGCTGCAGGGTAATGCCCATCAGACCTACGACGACGTCGTTCGACAAGGTGCGTACCGTCAGGCTCTGCAGTGTCTTCTGCGGATTAAGCGGCATGTCGAGGATGATGCCTGCGCCTCGCTCAAAATTGCGGTCGAAATAGCTGGCAGCCACGCCTGTGGCAGCCGGACGGCCATAGTGCTCACCCATAGGCTGCAACTCGCGAGAGACAGCCCCCGAGGCAAAGTCGATGCGGTATGGACGGGGCTTGGCGGCATGGAAGGCAAGGCCGTCTTCGTAATAGTCCTGTTCGATAGGGCACCAGTTGTGGGGATTCTGCAGACGGAGCGTGTCCGCCGTGCCATCGGCATACTGAGCGACGACGATGCCATTGTCGATACGGCTCTGCATGTGATTGGTGCTGCCCGCCATCAGCAGATAGGCATGGGAGGCTGTACCAGAGAGCGGGATGGAGACTGCATCCGGATAGTTGTCCCAAAGTGAAGTATAGACGATATTACGGCCCGTCTTGGGATAGAGGAAAGGTATGCCCTCGCCTATCCCGACGGTGAGCTGACCGTTCGTCACCTTCTCGCGCAAGGCCGTATCGTCGATTTTCGCCATCATCTCCGGATGGCACCACTCTCCGATGCCGTGGACGGGAATCTGAAGCGTGGTATAAGGCGAACGGGGCGAGAGATAGAAATTCTTGAAGATATCCGATACCTGACTGTTGTACTGGCTGCTGATATCTACCGGTTGTAATTTGTCTGTTTCCACATCGTCGAAGCCATTTCCCCATGCCCTGCCGTCAAGGCGTTCTGCCATGAGCAGGGGCTTGGGAGCAGCCTGCCGCTTCGGACGTGTCACGACGATGGTTTGCCGTTTCTCACTCGTTCCGAGTGTCTCCACATAGCCAAAGCCCGTGTTCTGACGGAGCACAATATGTAGGGGCTGGGCGAAGTTCTGCTCTATCTCATAGATTTCCTTGTTGCCTTCACGACGGAAGGAATACTTGAAATAAGGCGTCGATATAGAGGCATGTTTCCATTCGGCAGGGAAGCCTGGACGGAGGATGCAACGGCCATGGAGGGCATCGGGGATGATGCCATAGAGTCCCTGTATGAAGGTGCGGGCTGAGATGCCGCAGTTGTCAGAGAAGTCACGATAGAGTTCACCGCGCGCCTTGTCGTAGTAGCTGATCTGTCCGAAGTTACCCGGACTGTCGCCAAGATAGGCCTGATCCATGATATTGGCCTTGACGAGCCTGAATCCTTCCTCGCTGCGCCCCGCCTGGAAATAGGCCAGTGCCATGTGCATCACCTCCTCGGCTGCCACGTTGTTGATGCTCCAGTCGTAGGGCAGCCAGTCGGTTGTGCTGAGGGTGTAGAGGGTTGGCGCCTTGCGCGACTTTTCAACCATGACCACTGGGATATGGGGAATGCAGGAATCGACATACTGCGTAGCGCGGAAGGCCATCTCCTCGGTGGCTGCGCCACAGTCAATTGGTGTGTAGATGGTCCACAGGGCCGCATGGTCGTGCGTGCGTTTCAGTCCCATGAAGTCCTTATACTCCGCCCAGTGACCACGATGTTTCAGCCACAGCTGCTCATTCATGGCCTTCAGGGTCTTCTCTGCCTCTTGCCGATAGTAGGTGGGATCTTCGCCCAATATCTTGGCGATGCGGGCTGCCAGAGCAAAGCCACGATAGTTATAGGCCGACGAGTGGGTGACGGCTCCACTGTTATAATAGAGGGCATCGCTGGCCCAGATGCAGCAGTAGGCATCGTAGAGCCCGTCGTCGTCGGGGTCATAGTTGCGCTTCTCCCAGTCGAGATGGCGCTTCAGCACGGGCCACATCCTGCGCATATAGACCGTATCGGCATCATACTGGAAATGCCACAGCAGTTCGTCGATATAGTTCAGGTTCATGTCATAGTGGTGCATGATGTCACGACGGTTGGGATTGCGGCAGATATAGCCATTGGAGTACATCTGCGTACCCCAGGTCTTGGCGGCACGAGCCAGTCCCTTTTCAGGATCCTGCGTCGGATGAGGAATCACAGGCTTCACATCCGTCACCTGACTGTTGGCATAGGCCGTGAAATGCGAGATAGCCCGGTCGGGCATACCGAGCACATCGCTGAGGAAGCCTGCCCGCCACCCATTGAGTGTCATGCGCCAGACGATAGCGCCATGCAGCCACACCTCTCCATCCCATGCACCGTCGGCAGCAGCCATCAGCGTTCCACCAAGTGTGTTAATATAGGGGTCGGGGGTGTCGAAGACAATCTGACTGGCCAGCCAGTCATGGTGTTTCATGGCCTTATCGAAGAGCTCCAGGGCAGCAGTCCCGTCGGGAACATTGATCGCATACGAGCCTCTTCCATCGACAGTCACCAGCGCGTATGTCGCCCCTGTGCCCACGGTCCAAGTGACCGTCTGTTTGTGAGCCTCTTCTGGAGCAGGGTCGAAGCCGTCTCTTGGATCTGCGTTCATGTCACCCCAGCGATGAAACGATTTTACCTTGACATCGCACACCACGCACTCCAGAGTCGCATCCACAGGAAGCCCGTCAGCCTGAAATGCCCAGATACCGGCCTCTCGGTCGGGCATGGCCAGAGCAGTTATCGACAAGGTGCCCTTACCGAAGGCAGGATCAGCCAGCCGATAGGTGCGCATACCGGCATTGTAGCGGGCCTCGCACTGAGCCGTGTTCTCCAGTTCAACGGTCGTTCCATTCACATGCAGGCGGAAACGGACATTCCGATGGTTCTTTCCCCGATAGGTGCCGAAGATGGGACGGTCGCTCGTCTCCACCCGGAAGTCGGTATATCCGCCGTAGAGCGCACGGGTATAGCGGTTAGTGCCGTTCACACACACGATATCACGCCCGTCAGGGTGATACTGCAAAGTTCTTGGTTTGGTAGCTGTCTGTGCCGAGAATGGCAACAGGATGGCTGTTGCAATAATTAGTAACTTAGATTTCATATCTGTTCGGTTTTCTGCGTGCAAAGATAGACAATTTCCCAGAAACGCCCACTAATTCTATCAAAAACCAAAGACTTTCTCGCAAAATTTGTGGATATCGGACAATTTTACACGATTTTTATACATTTGACCTTTGTGTCAACACCCAAAATGTAACCATATCGTAACACGTTTTTCTTGGAAGATGCGAAGTTTGAACGTATCTTTGCAGTCGAAGAAAAACAGTTATAATTATGGAAAATAATCAAAACTATCTGATGGTGGCACTGCAACTGCTCGGTTCGCTGGGCTTGTTGATCTTCGGCATGCGCCTGATGAGTGAGGCCCTGCAGAAGATGGCAGGCCCACAGCTGAGACACATTCTGGCAAAGATGACAACCAACCGCATAACGGGCATGCTGACCACTGGCATTTCACCTTCAAGGACAATGGCATCGGTATCCCTGCCCAGCACCTGCCTCGCATCTTCGAGCGGTTCTATCGCATCGACAAAGGGCGCAGCCGCGACATGGGCGGAACAGGACTTGGACTCGCCATCGTGAAGAACGCCATACTGCTACATGGGGGAACCATTACCATCAGTACCCCGGAGACAGGTGGCCTGGCCTTTGAATTTACACTAAAGACTGAAGGCGCCTTTAGTTGACGACATCATCATAGCGCATCAGATAGGTGTCGTATTGTGTCACGAAAGGATGGAACGGAGCGGGGATAGTCTTCGGATGATCGAAGAGATCGTGGATCAACTGCGGAACGGCATCGGCACTGACGCAATAGAGATAGAAATCGCCCGTAACCGTACCAACTTCTTTTGCTATCACGGGAAAGGCTGTGCGGGCAAACTTGGGGCCTTCGCCCGAGACAGCGACATTATACGTAAGCACGATGCCGCGGTCGGTCTGCTCGAAACTGACATTCCCGTTCTGGCAGAAAAGCAAGATGCCACCGCCATCCTGACCCGTCAGCAGGGCAGCATCCACCCCGCGGCGATTACCCTCGAAATAGAGGTCATCCTTCTGCAGCGACCAGAAACCATAGCGGCCTGCACGGAACCGTCCCGGATAGGTTGGCATCAACCCTTGGCCTATCCACTGCACGCGGTCTATCCGTTCATCAAGCAGGAAGGCAATGCCGAGTTCTGAAAGGAAGGTGTCAGTGGTGTCAGGTGTCAGTGAGAAGGTATAGTGGGTGGCATTGCCAGCGGGTTCGGTCTTGAGGTCCACAGCGACAGGACCTGCCTTCTTCCCATCCGGCGACAGACGCAACAGATAGCGCTCCAGACGCTTGTCGGCCACCTTGAGTGTCTCTGCCAACGTTGCCTTTCGTCCGGCACGTACCAGGATGCCGTCTTGTACCTCCTTCATTGGGTCACCCGTAGCCGGTGTCAGTCCTGCGAGCAAACGCTGTGTAAGACTTGACGGATTCAATGGAAGCGACTGACGGTTGATGACGCGCCCTTGCTGATCAGATATCGTGACCTGGAGCAGGCAGATACGAGAGAAATCCAGACACTGTGGCAGCGGAAGCGAATACTCGATGGTCTGATGAGGTGCGCACGCTGGCGAGAAGGCGCCTGTGGCTATCGTGTCGCGATCTTGCGACAGTGCCCAATGGAAAGTGACATGGTCTTTCAGGTTGATGAAGTCGTAGCGGTTACGGATGCGCAAGGACAACAGACTGTCATCAGCACCAACCACCAGCACGCTATCGGTAACAGCCGCCTGGGCATAGTTGTGTTGCAGTTCATAATAGTTGGGCAGCGGCGTACGATCAGCATAGAGCAGTCCGTCCGTCCCTTTATTGCCGCACATCTCGAAGCCGCCGTCGGACGAGGTATAGACCTTTTCCTCATAGCCGTACCGCCTTTCACTATTCACTATTCTCTTTTCACTATTCACTACAAACGGCATGCCCTGATCGACCCACTCCCAGACAGAGCCGCCCGCAATCCACGGGGTACGCTCGATGATTTCCCACTGGCGGTCGTGGTCCTCGAAGGAAATACCCACCGTGTGACAATACTCTGTAAAGATGACAGGACGGTCAGCCCGTTGGTAGAAGTCGGCTATCTGTGCGGTCGTCGGATAGTGGGGCGTGTAGATGTCGAGCGACTTCGGCAGGTCATAGTTGAATTTGCGAAAATAGGACCCAATCATCGGATAGCAGATGGGGCGCACGGGGTCGAGTTCACGCTTCACGTAATCGCCCAGTTCCACGCAGATGGGTGTCAACGGGTTCTCGTTGCCGAGACTCCAGATGAGTACCGACGGATGATTCTTATCCCGACGGATGGTGGCCTGAGCCCGTTGCTGCAACACGGGATAGAACGTGGAGTCTGACAGATTCTTGTCACCATAGCCAAAGGGCACCTCGTCGATGACGTAGAAGCCCAGCGAATCGGCAAGTTCGTAGAAACGCGGTTCTCGGGGATAGTGCGAGGTTCGGATATAGTTGACGGAGGCTTCCTTCATCAGTTTCATGTCTTTTAGGGTAAGAGCGTCAGAGATAACCTTTACCGAACGAGGGTCCGTGCTGTGACAGGTGACGCCTCGGAGTTTGATGGGCTGACCGTTGAGCTTCAGCACCTTGCCGTCGATGGTCAGTTCGCGGAAGCCGAACTTGTGGCTGAAGGTCTGGAGCACCTTTCCTTTCTGCGAGAGCGTGGTGCGCAGGGTATAGAGATAGGGCGTCTCAGCCGTCCAGAGGTGGGGCGACTCAACCTTCGACACTCCGACGACCCGTCCCCGTGCATCGAGGATCTGATGGCTGACTACCGTTCCCTTTTTGTTATTGGCTATCTCGACATCTATCATGACCTCACCCGTGTTGCGTGTCCGAATCGTCAGGTCGGAGAGATGTGTCTTGGGCACTGCCATCAGCGTCACGTCACGGAATATGCCGCTCGGTGCCCAGTCGTCGTTGTAGTCGAAGTCGCTGCCACGGAACTGAGAGATGACCCGCATGGCCAACTGCTGTTTGCCTTGTCCTTTCAGATAGTCGGTGATGTCGAAGATGGCTGTATTGTATCCAGAGCGCCATGAGCCGACTTCCTTGCCGTTGATCCAGAGATCGTAGCCATAGAGCACACCGTCGAAACGAATGGCTATGCGCTGTCCCCGCCATGCGGCTGGCACGGTGAACGTTGTCCGATAGTAGCCCGTCATGGGCTTGGCGCTGTCATAGCTGGGTTTGCAGAATCCGTAGGCCTCCCAGCAGCCAGGCACGGGTATCTTGCCCCAGGTGGCATCGGTCTCGGGCACAGCAGCGTCGTCTGTAATCCCATCTACCACCTTCAGACTCCACTCGCCGTTGAGCGTACACTTCATGGCTGGATCAGTTACAGGCAGAACGCCCTGAAAGGCATCCGCCACCTGGGCACTGAGCCCTAAGGCAAACACGGCGGCGCACAGCACGCATGTCATTCGTCTCATCATAGTTTCTTATATCTTAGGTCGATTTTCGTATATTGATGTTCCTTGTTCCAGTGTTCGAAGAGACCGAGCGGCTGTTGCAGGGGCTTGCCTTCTTGCTTATAGACAGTACCACTGGGCGCATTGGGAATCAGTGCTGCCTCACGCAGATACTCGTCGCAATAGTTCAGGCTGCCGAACTCCGGCCACTCCCCGATGATGATGTCCATACCGACAGCGTCACAGGCTACTTCATCCTGTGAGACAATCAGCGAGCAGGCCCAGTCGCCATTGAAGGGTTCCTTCTGCCATTTGGGATTGGGTGCCCCGTTCACGTCGCGCGAGCCGTAGGTACCGTCGATGATGAAGAGAAGGGCTTTCTGTCCCATGTTCTTATGCGACATCCAATCCACGAAGGTCTTATAGCCAGGCTTACCGTGCCGCTTGTCCTGACTTACGTTGTTATGGGCATTCTGTCGCCAGAGCAGATTGATGTCGGTAGCACCATACCAGTTTTTCGTTGTCAGCGTCACCCCAGGCCCTGAGTGTGTCTTTAGCAGGGCAGAGTTGATCAGGTAGTCGGCATCGACGATACACTTTGCCAAGCCGCGCGCCATCTTGCCGTTATCCACCGAATAGATGATCTGCTCCGGATAGTACTCGCACTTCTGCCGTCCCTCTCCGCCGATGTTGTCGATGAGCGTCACCTCGGGGAACTCCCTATGCACCTTATTATATATACTGTCGGTGATAGCCCGGCTCGGTTCACAGAGGATAATGTCCTGCTGACGGATACCGCCGTCGCGCACCATTGAACGCACAAGCGCCAGCGTCACGTAGGGCGAGGAGTTGAGTTCGATGGTGTCGTGATGGGTGATGGCATTGTTCATGTTCAGTTTAACGGCGATTTTCTCACCCTGCTTATAGCCGCGATTGCCCCTACCGTGTGTCTTGTTAAAATGACGGAAGAGGGCCTTCCAGGCTTTCTGAGGCGTTGATTCACCAGTCAACTGCATCACCGCCTCGGGTATCATGGCATCAGCCTTCGCCTGATCATTCCAGCGGTCTTCCACCCAGAGACCTGTCTTGCCGTCCCACTTGGCAACACCAGGACTATGCACCCAGGCCACGCGACCGGGATGGATGCCCTTGCCGATGCCTATCGGTTCATTAGGCTTGACAAAGAGTTTGGGAAACTGGGGATTAAACTCACCGAAGAACAGCCGGTCGCGGTTGACTGGCTCAGAGAGCAGTTGAATGGTGGTTGAAGGGCCGAGATCCGGATTCCGCCAAGACCGTAATTGCCATACGACCTTACCCTCCTTGTCGATCTCCACAGCCTGCACCGGGGCATTAGCCGTGTCCATCGGCACCTTGTTCCACTCGTTGTACCAATTATAAATAATATGGTGACCGTTCTTCAGGCGCACTGTCTTCTGAGGCTGTGTCACCCCGAAGGCTGTAGTATTGACCTCCCAGACAGTCTTCCCCTGACGATTGATCTCCTGAATGTGACCCTTGCGCCCTGTAATCAGCAGATTGCCCGTCTTCGGCATTTCCTCGACAGACCAAGGCAAGAAACCGTCCCAGCGCTCCAGTTCCTTGCCGTCGGAATTATACTCATGGATGCAGCCCAAGGCCATATTGGCAATCAGCAATGTGCCACGTGAAGTCAGACGAGCATTACGGAACTGTCCGTGCACCGAACCCTTCTCGGCGATCGGCAATTCAAATTCGCGGACAATCCTGGTGGAAGGAATCTCCATCACCACCGCCTTAGCGGGCTTGCCGTTCTGCACGAATACGACGTGCGTGGTACCGATAGGCTGAATGGTATGAATCTCCGTACCCTCCGGTGCAGCATACTGCCATACGGTCTGGCCCTGCTGATCGACCTCGGCCACCCCATACTGATGGGCCACGAGGATATGCCCGTCGCTCATCAGTACGGCATCGCTGATCTCGCCTCGCTTCAACTGGTCCTGATACGACCAATTGACTTGTCCATCCTTCACGATGAACATCCGCCGTTGCTTACTCTGCCCGGCATAGAAGAAATCATGCCGCGCCAAACTCGTGTCAACTTTTGACAACCGGTTCTCCCTTCCATCTTGTGCGGAGACAGCTATCGCCATCGTCAGCAGCACCAAAGTTAATAGTCTTTTCATCATATTGAACGCAAATTTAGCGATAAAAAACAACTAAAACCTTTAATTTTTGATATTTGTTTCCTACATCCTTGTTTTTTGCGTATATTTGCACCATCAAATAACAAGGAGAACTATATGAATAGATTCATAGGCATCGTCAACCTATTGCTGTTATCTTTCTGTTCTATTTGCTACAGCGCAACGACCTATCACGTGACAGATTTCGGGGCGAAGGGCGACGGCATGCATATCGACTCGCCTGCCATCAATGCTGCTATCGAGAAAGCTGCTAACGACGGTGGTGGGCTCGTGGTGTTCCCCGCAGGCACCTATCTCTCCTACTCTATCCACCTGAGGAGCAACGTCACGCTACGCTGGGAGAAGGGAGCCGTAGTGAAAGCTGCCCCCACGACAGAGACGACAGGATACGACGAGGCTGAGCCCAACACTTCTACCTATCAGGACTTCGGACACAGTCATTGGCACAACTCACTCATCTGGGGTGAGAACCTGCATGACGTGACCCTGGAGGGCGAAGGCCTCATCGACGGTACCGATGTTCTCTCCCGCTGGGGACCTGGTCACAACGACAAAGGGCTGCCCTCAGCCAATAAGGCGCTGGCCATGAAAGACTGCCAACGGGTGACTATCAAGGACCTGAGTTTCAAGGAGTGCGGACACTTCGCCTTGTTGCTGACGGGCGTTGACGACCTGCTGATAGACGGTGTGACAGCCGACACCAATCGTGATGCCTTCGACATCGACTGCTGTGAACGGGTCATCATAAGGAACTGTCGTGTGAACACCCTCAACGACGATGCCATCGTACTGAAGTGTTCTTACGCTCTGAACCGTGAGAAGCCGACAGCGCACGTCGTGATAGAAGACTGTGAGGTGAGCGGCTACGATGTGGGTAGCCTGCTCGACGGCACCAAGACCACTAACGCCACGAAAGCTCCAGACGGTGACGGTCCTACGGGGCGCATCAAACTCGGTACGGAGTCAAACGGCGGTTTCCGGCATATCACCATCCGGCGCTGCACCTTTACCCATTGCCGAGGGTTGGCCCTTGAAACGGTCGATGGGGCTGCGATGGAACATATCGACGTGAGCGACCTAACAATGAAGGACATCTGCAACTCACCTATTTATATACGACTGGGCGACCGCATGCGGGCTCCTGCAGAATTCCATCCTTCCACCGTCAAAAACATCCGCATCCGCAATGTCAATGTCGAGGATGCCGATAGCCGCTATGCTTGTCTGATAGCCGGTGTCGAAGATCATCCTGTGCGCCATGTCACCATAGAGAACCTGAAGGTGCAGTTCCGAGGCGGTCTGACACTGGATGATGTCCGTGAACAACGCGGGCGCAACCCGTTCTTCATCCCTGAAGCCCGGAAGGAGAGTGAACCGGGAGAAGCCAACTACCCAGAACCTTCTGCTCACGGCATCCAACCCGCCTGGGGTTTCTCCATCAGTCATGCGGAAGACATCACGCTGAGGAACATCCATCTAGAGACACTCCAGCACGACGAGCGCGAAGCCATCTATCTGCACAAGACTGCCAGAATCCACCAGGAACAAGTCACAACTATCAACCAATAAACAACAGATAGCAATCAGATGAATCATACATTGAAAGATATGCGTTATCCAGACCTATTTGTCGATTTCGACGATACACTTTACGATACACACGGAAATGCCGTGATAGCACTACAGGAGTTGTTCGACGTCCTCCAGCTGGGCAGGTATTTCCCTGAGCCGAGCCTCTTCTACGATGAATACTGGAAAACCAATATCGACCTGTGGACACGCTACTCCAAGGGTGAGATTTCGCGCGACTACCTGATCATCGAGCGCTTCCGCCGTCCACTCAGCTTCGGCAAGGGACTGGACGCAACGGAGGCCTACTGTCTCGAAGCCAGTGACCGGTTTCTGGACTTCTGTTCCTCCAAGCCTGGTCTGGTGGAGGGTGCCAAAGAGCTGATGGACTACCTGAAAGACAAAGGCTATCGCCTCCACATGTGCAGCAACGGGTTCCACGAGGTGCAATATAAGAAACTCCGAGCCTGCGGACTCCACGATCATTTCGACACCATCATCCTGAGCGAAGATGCAGGCTACAACAAGCCTGCTCCAGAGTATTTCGACTATGCCCTCCAGCAATCGGGTGCCAAGCGGGAAGCCACGCTGATGATCGGCGATAACTTCAACACCGACATCCTGGGAGCCAAGCGGGCAGGGTTGGCGACGGCCTATTTCAACCGTTTCCCGGAATACCCTGCTCCAGAGCCTGTCGATTACGAAATCATCTCTCTCCTCCAACTGAAGGACTACCTGTAAAAAGTCACATATCCACAAATTTTGCGAGAAAGTCTTTATTTTTTGATAAAACTGACAGAGATTCCGGGGAAATTGCCTATCTTTGTAAGCAAAATAAACAAACTAAAAACTACAAGATAAGATGAAAAAGACTTTACTGACGCTCCTTGCCCTGTTGACGGCAAGCATGACTTTTGCCCAAAGTGAAAAGGCAAATGAAGTAATGAACACGCTGCGCCTCGCCAATAACTACTTCATGGCGAAGTATGCAGATCCGACACTTCCTACCAACGTGAACAAGATCCGTCCTTCCTCACTGTGGACGCGAGCCGTGTATTACGAAGGTCTGATGGCACTCTACGAGATTGACCAGGACAGCCGCTACATCGACTATACCGACCGCTGGGCTTCATTCCACAAATGGGAGCCACGCAACGGTGTGAAGACGAACGATGCCGACGACCAGTGCTGCGGACAGACCTATGCCGACCGTTACTTCCAGAGTGGCGGCGACGAGAAGATCGCACGCATCATCGAGAACCTCAACAACCAGATGAAGACACCCAACACGCAGAAGCCTGAGGCCAAGGGTGCCCTCTACGGCTGGTGGACCTGGATCGACGCTATCCAGATGGCGATGCCACTCTATATGCAGATCTATAAAGCTACGGGCGACCGCAAATATGCCGACCACGCTATGCGAATGTACACCTGGAGTCGTGATACCCTCGCTGGTGGACTCTTCAACGTGAAGGAAGGACTCTGGTGGCGCGACAAGGACTATGTGGCTCCCTACACGACACCCGACGGCAAGAACTGCTACTGGAGTCGCGGCAACGGTTGGGTGTATGCTGCCCTCGTGCGCTGCATGAACCTTCTCTCCCCGAAAGACAAATACTATAAGCAGCTGAAGAAGGACTTCCTGCTGATGAGTGAGGCCTTGAAGAACTGCCAGCGCCCTGAGGACGGTCTCTGGAACCCGAGTCTCGTGAGCTATGCCGACTATGGTGGCAAGGAGATGTCGGGTACTGCACTCTTCCTCTACGGCATGAGCTGGGGCATCCAGAAAGGATACCTCAAGGCGAAAGAATACAAACCCGTCTGCGACCGTGCCTGGGAAGGACTCGTGCGCGACTGCGTTCATCCCGACGGATTCCTCGGATGGGCACAGGGCACAGGTAAGGATCCCTCCGCCGGACAACCGCTCTCTTATACGAAAGTTCCCGACTTCGAGGACTACGGCACAGGCTGTTTCCTCCTCGGTGGGGTCGAATACTATAAATTGGTGATTGGTGATTAGTGAATAGTGATTAGTGAATAGTGAATAATTATGCCAGGAGTATTAGAAGAGAAAAGTCTCAAGCAAGTGAGACAAAATTCTGGCTTAAACTATTGCATTCAACATCATATATCGATGATTCACATATTTCTATCATGAGTGACTGTGACGAATTAATCAAAATTCTTACTTCAACTTGCAAAACGACAAAACAATAATAACAATGAGAAAAGTCTTTTTACTGTTACTATTCACTATTCACTATTCACTATTCACTATTCACTGCTTTTGCTCAGCGCAGTGAGCAAAAGATCAACTTCGGTTGGGAGTTCAGGTTGAATGACGAAGGTGAATGGCGAAAGGTCAATGTGCCCCACGACTTCCAGATAGAGCAGCCTTGGGTAGCACCCTCTGCTGACGAGAAAGCCGACAACACCGATGTGGCAGCCAACATCAAGAGCCGTCTCTCCAGCCGCGGTTTCAAGGAGATGGGAAAAGGCTACTACCGACTGCACTACACACCCGCCAAGGAACTGGAGGGTCAGCGCGTGCTCCTCGACTTTGAAGGCATCATGTACACAGCCGATGTCTATCTGAACCACAAGCATGTAGGTGGGACAAACTACGGCTATGTGGGTTTCGAGATCGATATCACCGACGAGCTGGACTATGGCAAGGACAACCTCATCGAAGTAGTAGCCGACACCCGCGAGCCTAACAACTCACGCTGGTACACGGGTGGTGGACTCTTCCGTAATGTCCGTGTCGTCGCCACACCGAAAGACCGTTTCTTCAACCGCCATCCACTCTACATCACGACACGCGACAACAGATTCGTAAGTGTATCTGCCGAATTCACCAACCGCACGAAAGACAAGGCTACCGCCATCCGCCTACAGATACTCGACCCCGATGGCAAGGAAGTCTATAGCACGACGACAGAAATTGCACGCCACAAGATGACCCGTCATCAAGAAGCGCGTATTGTCACCGACGTGGAGATTGCCGATGCGAAGGTATGGGATATCGACTCACCTTATTTATACAGTGTGAAGGCACAACTGCTGAAGGACGACGGTGCGATAGCTGACGAGACTTGCGACGAGTTCGGTTTCCGCACTATTGAGTTCGGTCCCGACTTCGGTCTGAAACTCAACGGCCACAAAGTGCTGCTGAAGGGCTATGCCAACCACCACACACTCGGAGCACTCGGTGCCGCAGCCTATCCAAAGGCTATCGAGAAACGCCTGAAACTCATCAAGCAGTTTGGCATGAACCATATCCGCACCTCCCACAATCCCTATAGCCGCGACTTCATCCGCCTGTGTGACAAGTATGGCATCCTGGTGGTCGATGAACTCTACGACAAATGGACCCGTCAGCATACTGGCGGCAAGACGTCCTTCGAACAGCACTGGCAGCAGGAAGTGCCGGAGTGGGTGAAGCGCGACCGCAACTCACCCTCCGTCATCTTGTGGAGCCTCGGCAACGAGCTGCAGCAAGACCCCAACATGCCTTTCAACGACTTCGGCGTAACGATGTACCGTCTGCAGAAGACACTGCTTCAGCGCTACGACTCCACGCGTCTCGTGACGGTAGCCATGCATCCCCGTTACCGCAACTGGGAGACCGACTCCCTACCCCACGACCTGGCAATGATTACCGATATCCAAGCCTACAACTACCGCTATATGTACTTCCCTGGCGACGGCCGACGCTTCCCCTGGATGAAGTTCTATCAGAGCGAGGCCTCCACCTCGGCCATGGGTCCCAACTTCTTCGAGATGAATCTCGACAAGGTGATCGGACTCGCCTACTGGGGCGCCATCGACTACCTCGGCGAGAGTCAGGGATGGCCCGCCAAGGGTTGGAGTCAGGGTGTCTTCGACATCTCATTGGAACCAAAGCCGAAGGCCTACTTCATGAAGAGCTTCTTCAAACCCGAAGAGCCGCTGGTGCATATCGCTGTCATCGACTCGAAGAACGACGTCATGTGGAATGGTGTACAGACGGGCAACGACGGTATGAGCGACCATTGGTGTCGTCAGCCGGGTGAAATACTGAGTCTCATCACCTATACCAATGCCGACGAGGTGGAGCTCATCCTCAACGGGAAGAAACTCGGCCGCAAGCTGAATCCCAAGAACGATCCGAAACTGCGCAACCAAATCAAATGGGACAGCATCCAGTATGCCGACGGCAAACTGCTCGCCATCGCCTATAACGAGGGCAAGGAAGTGGCCCGTCACCAGATAGAGACTACAGGCAAGGCCGTGAAACTCAGCGCCACTGCCGAGGACAACACCTGGAAAGCCGACGGCACCGACCTGATGCACATCCGCATCCAGGCTGTCGATAACAAGGGGCGCCACGTACCAATGGCACAAGACGAACTCCATTTCAGTGTGGAGGGCGATGCTAGCATCGTGGCAGTCACCAATGGTGACATCAACAGCGAAGAACTCAACGTGCAGGATCATCGCCGGCTCTATAACGGTTCCGCTATGGTGATTCTCCGCAGCGGAAAGTCTCCGTCGAAGATCACGCTGAAGACCAGCAGCCCCAACTTCAAGTCCATCACGAACAGACTGGAAACAAAATAATAGAAACGAAAGAAGGCAACCCGAAAAGGTTGCCTTCTTTTGTAGCGGGAGCCGGGATTGAACCGGCGACCTCATGATTATGAATCAGATTTAGACTTTTAATAAATTATAAAATTTTTGAATATATTTGCTGATTATCAGATATTTATGTAATTTTGCAGTGCAAATCTAAATCGGATTAAAATGGGCTAAAATAGGCTAAAATGGGCTAAAAAAAGGAGTAAACTTTCCCTTTACTTTCCCGAAATCAGCATCAAAAATGCCCGTAAATAAGGACTTTCAGAAGAAAGACTTTCCCGAAATCACGATTTTAGGCGGAAATTATGGCAAAAATACAATAAAAACATACAGATAATATGGCAAAATCAACGCTATCAGCAAAGATAAGTAACTGTACTATTTCGCTTGGTTTAGACAAGCGGCACTCCAAAAGCAACTTGTACCCAGTATGTATCAGGTACAGCTTCAATGGTAAGTTCATGTACTACCCTATCGGTGACCAATGCACAGAAAAAGAGTTCAAGCAAATCATTGAAACAGAAAGCACACGTGGAAGGTCATCCGAATCAAGGAAATCGAATGCAAATATCAAAAAGAAATGGGAGGAAGTTTTTGAAACATATAGAGAACGGCTCGAAAAACTTGCAGCCACGTCATTTTTGACGCCAGAATCCGTCCGTATCAGCCTAACGGGAAAGAGTTCTTCTCAGAGTTTCATAACCGTTTGGGAAGAAATAATCAATGACAGAAAAGCAGGAACTGCCGCTAGCTATGAAGGAGCCAAGAAGTCTTTCATTAAGTGTACTGGTTTCAGTGAAGCAGACGGATTCATGGTAACTAAAGACATCATCCACAAATGGGTGCAAACCATGACAGATGAAAACAAGTCGAAAGCCACCATTGGCATCTATCTAAGAAGCTGCCGTGTAGTAGTAAAAGAATGTATTTCCCGAGGTTTCATTTCTCAGTCCGAATACCCTTTCTCAGACCGAGATGCTGAAAAAGTGTCCATCCCTAAGGGGAAAAGCAGGAGGCAAGAATGTCTAAGCGTAGAACAAATGACAGAACTATACGAAATATTCACCAAGAAAGATTATCCAGAGAGTTGGGGCAAAGTGTATAATAAGGGACTTCACATATCACTGGGGCTTTTTCTCTTCCAATACCTTGGCAATGGAATGAACTTGGCAGACGTGGCAAGAATCACCTACAATACTCACTATATACAAAACAATGAGAAATCGCTACTATTCAATCGAAAAAAGACCAAAGACAGAACAGATGACGACAGTGAAGTCATCGTACCTGTCATTCCCGCTCTAAAAAGGATCATGGACGAAATCGCTGAACCTTATGAGAAAGACGAGCGACTATTCCCGTTTATCTTGAAAGGAGCAACAACGGAAGAGGATTGCCGGGTGCGTATTGCCCAAGAGAACCAAAACATCAGAAAGAGGATGGCAAAACTAACTAAGCATCTTGGGTGGAAGGTATCTCCCTCACCTACCTGGTGCAGACATTCGTTTGCAACCAACCTTGCTCATCAGGGCGTTCCAATGCAATATATTAGTGATGCTATGGGGCACAAGGCTGGGAAATCTGTTACTATGTTATATATAAATATGTACCCGCACGAGAAACAGATGGAATACAATGGTCTCCTTCTAAACATACCATCCAATAAGAAACAAAAAAGTGATCTCGATAGCATTTTGAAAAGTTTGTCTGAGGCAGATAAGAAGAAACTCATTAAAATGATTCTAAGCGAATCAGAATAGTCTTCAGAATTTGTTAATAATTCAAGTTTTAGGGCCTAATAGAGTTTTATCCCATTTAATATTTGTAATTTTGCACCCGATATGATCACAATAGAAGAGATAAGAACAGGAAAGGAAGGTCAGACATTTGACCTGAAAAGCATACAGATAGAACCCAAGGCGCTGGCAATCCCCATTGTGGCAATGGCTAATGCTGATGGTGGTATGCTGGCAATCGGCATATCTGACAAAACGAGAAAGATTGAAGGTGTGAATCAGCATACGGAAAAGTTGAACGAACTACTTCGTGTACCGTTTGATTTCTGTAACCCTTCAGTTCCTGTCACTTGTCGATATATGGATTGCATTGATAATGATGGCAATCCTAACCGTATTCTGATAATGGATATTCCTGCAAGTCAGTTTCTTCACACCAATCAGGCAGATGAAGCATATGTGCGAGTAGGCGATAAGAGCCGCAAGCTGACATTTGACGAACGGATGCAGTTGATGTACGATAAAGGGGAGCGTTTCTACGAAGATACGGCTGTATATGGTGCAACTATTGATGACATCGATATGAATGCCGTTGCCGAATATGCAAAACTGGTAGGTTACGGGAAGTCGCCACTTGAATACCTGCGAGAGAACAACGGCTTTGTCACAACCAACAAGAAAGGTGAGGAAGATGTGAGTGTTGCCTGCATTTTGCTTTTCGGCAAGAATCCTCAGAAGTTCTTCCCTCGTAGTCGTACCCGTTTCATCCGCTATGAGGGTGTTGACGAGAAAGTGGGTGCAGAGATGAACGTCATCAAAGATGTCATTTTTGAGGGAACCATTCTGAATCAAGTGAGAAAGACCATAGAGTACATTGAGACTCAGGTACGTGAACATACATTCTTGGGGCAGCATGGGCAGTTCGTCACCCGTCGTGATTATCCAGAATTCGTCATTCAAGAAATGGTGGTTAATGCATGTTGCCATAGAGCCCACAATATCAAAGGAACAGAGATACAAATCAAAATGTTCGATGACCGTATTGTGTTTGAATCGCCAGGCAAATTACCAGGTCAAGTCAAGCCAACGAATATCAGAACCACTCACTTCTCTCGCAATCCGAAGATAGCTGCATTTCTAAAAGCATATCACTATGTGAAGGAGTTTGGTGAGGGTATTGATCGTATCTGCCGAGAACAGGAAGCTAATGGTGGCCAAGTTCCATCTTTCCGGACAGATGACTTCATTCTGAAAATTACCGTGCCAAAGGTCACAGAAAACTCTTCTATTCGATTAGGAACCGAACAGAACCGAATAGAAAAGTTACCAGAAAACATAGATGTCACAGAAAACGTCACAGATACGTCACAGAAAACGTCACAGAAAACGTCACAGAAAACGTCACAGAAAATCATTGGCCTAGTGAAGGAAGACCCTTATATTTCAACCTCTAGAATGGCTGAAGTTATAGGTATTGATAGGAGAAATATAGCAAGAAACATTAAGAAACTGCAAGACCAAGGTATTATTCGTCGCGTTGGTCCAGACAAAGGTGGTTTTTGGGAGATTATAGAATAATGACTATGGAAGGGAATAAGATTCTCAATACAGCGACAGGGTTGCACTCTGTCAACGAGCTGCTAAAGAAATATGTTCGCGAACAAACGCTTAGTCATGAAGAGAAACGTGACTTGTGGCTCTTTTACAAGAGCATCAATGACACAAACTCTCTCATCGACTTTGCCGAAGCCGCAGCACACGAGAATATTGACAAGTTACTTTCTGATGCAAACAAACTCCTTGAGGAAGCGGAAACATGTACTGCAATTTATCAGGACTCTGAAGCTACCCTATCCCATTTCGAAGGCAAAACTGCAAGTGAGTGGTTTGAAAAACCGTTCAAGGAGGCATATCAAACAGAATCAGAAAAAGCCAATGCCCTTTGGAAAAAGTATACTTCCCTATCTAACCATTTGGATTGCATGTTCTATGAGGGCTATCCAAAGGAAGAGATAGATGCTGTTGACAAAGAGTGCGATGACACACTCAAAGAATACAATAAGCAAAGGGTCGTTTGTGAGCAACTTTATGAGCGATATCGAGAAGAGCTAATAAGATATTCTGGTCTGGCTTACTTTGATATTTCTTTGCTGAACATTCTGGCTGAAAAACTAGTTGACATCTGCCAAAGCATTATACATGATATCACCAGAATAAAAAAGGAGGGCGGCGTATGAATGATATTCTCTTGAAAGAAACCGCCAAACATATCGATATTGTTGATACAAGTCTGTGCTCATTTGTATGGAGGGTATGCAATTACAAACAATTTGAAGGTATGAGAGGATCAGACTTCGGATATCTTTTGAATCTCAGGGAGCCTCTTCCTGAAATTAAGATACGAGAGGGTGAAAATGGACGTATGTGCTATATGCTTTGTGAGGTTTCAAAGCATATTGAAAACCCTATTCTCGCCGAAAAGTGGATAAAACAAATGCTGGTTATTTGTGGTATCAGCCAAAAAACTTATAATACTCACCATTATATAGACATAAACAAATCAGATGTAAGTAAAGCCAACAAAAGATTCGCAATGGATTTACAAAATGCTATTAATACTTTCTTAATGGTCTGCAAATAGCCCTCTTATTCCCTATTTTTCCCCATAATTCCCTATTTTTTAAGACTTTAACATTTTGCAGATTTGCAAAGTGTTAAAAATCAATGCTGTACGAAATGTTAAAAAAATGAGGTTTTGCTCATTTTCCTATTAGTACCATTTTATTGGGATACCTTTGCACCCAGTTTTTTAATTCATTTAAACATGTCATATAATAACAATTTGCAAAGGGAGGCCGACCAGGTTGGCTACTTTGATCCGAATGAAGAAAGTGAGATGTTTGCAAAACGTCTCGTGTCTGCAATCTCTAAGGGTAACGATCACATATCCTTGACTCTTACGGAAAAAGGCGCTATCGCCTTCGCACGCGAACTATCAGAATGTATTCTGGCAGAAAAGGCCGCACAAACAACTGATAAGCAGGAAGATGATAGTGCATTATTGACCAAACAAGAGGTAATGGATAGACTAGATGTCAGTTGCACTACTTTATGGCTTTGGGAGAAAAAGAACTATCTCATGCCAGTCAAAATCGGTCGAAAAGTATTCTATCGTACCGGTGACATCAACAGATTGTGCAGTAAGGTGTAATAATGTAGCCCGTGCCTTTGTGTACGGGCTTAACTCCTACTGCCGTTATATAAAATCATAATGTAAAATCATTATATAAAGATGAACAAGATCATTTTATTTTCAAATATCAAGGGTGGTGTTGGTAAAACCACTACCTCTGCCCACTTTGCTGAGTATCTAACTGAGAAAGGACTATCTGCTATTGCTGTGGATGCCGACCTTCAGGCTTCTCTTTCGAGACATCGCGAGCGAGAACTCGAAGCAGATCCTGAGCAACAGACTCCTTGGGAAATCGTTAAGCTCAACACACTCGATGCGAACAAGTTGAAATCTGATCTGAAGAAGTTGCGTCAGAAGGATAGCATCATTATCATCGACTGCCCTGGCAACCTCAACGACAACAACCTATCCATCATCTATTCGATGGCCGACCTTATTGTCATTCCCATGTCCTACGATGTTGATACCATTGATGCAACAGGCATCTTTGTTTCCGTCATCAGCCAGAAGTCGTCTGCCCGTCTGGTGTTCCTGCCCAACCGTATCAACACCACAGAAGGCAAGGTTCATGAGCGTGAAATGAGGGATGAGACAATCTCCATTCTTGGGAAACTCGGAACGGTCACCCCAAGAATCAAGCAGAGTGTGGTCATCAAAAGATATTCCACCCTCTATCCTCTCGACAAATACCAGTATGCTGCCGTAGAGCATGCCTTCGACAGAATTATTGAAGAAATCAACAAGTAACATTATGGGAAAGAATACGATGAAACCAGTTCACCCGCTGCTTTCTATGGATGGTAGCGGAAAGACCCTTGCAGAGAGTGTCCAAGAGATGATCAATGATAGCCAAGCACAACCAGGTTCGGAACAAGGATGTGCCATATCGTCAAAGAATAAAGGCAGGGAATGGAAAAGATTCACTGAACTTCTAGAGGACTATACGGGTGTAAAAGGGCAAGGTGCCGCCGTATGGATTCCGACCGAGGTTAAGAAGCGAATTGAGTTTGTCCGTGTTAACGCCAAGACGAACATTCCCATACGTGCTCTTGCTGCAGCTATGATTGTGGCCTTCATTGAGGAACACCACAAGGAACTCAAAACACTATAGTTTGTTATATAATTGTATAATACTTTTATTGAAAATATGATTGAACAGAAATATATAGATGAAGTTCTCGACAAAGTAGATCTGACGGAAGTGGCAGAAGACTATGGTATCACCCTGAAGCTTAAGGGACATCGTGCTTGGGCATGTTGCCCCTTCCACAATGAAGACACTGCTTCGTTTTGCATCGATACGGTCAAGAACCTCTGGTATTGTTACGGCTGTGGCAAGGGTGGTAATGTCATCAACTTCGTTATGGAGAAGGATGGCCTTACTTTCCCTTTGGCCGTGAAAAAGCTTCTGAAAGAGAAACTGGGCCATGACCTTACGGATGAAGAAATGAAGTCTACACCTGAAGAAGAGGAAAGATACAAGAAACTGGAGTCCATGCGTATCATCAACGATAGGTTGAACACCTTTTTCGTTGAACAGCTTCAGAAAGACACGGAAGATGCTAATGCTGCCAAAGCCTATATGCTTAACCGATGGGATGAGAAATACTGCCAGGAGCAACGTATCGGCTATGCTCCCAAAGACTGGTTTTCCGTTGTTGATTTTGCGACGAAGGCAGGACTGAGCCTTGACCTGATGCAAGAGATGGGCATCCTGAAACTGAGTGAGAAGACACATTCGCTATACTGCGTTTATAGAAACCGTATCATGATTCCAATCAGAGACAGGTACAATCATATCGAGGGATTCACGGCACGGGCATTGGACGAGGATGCCGATTGCAAATACCTCAATTCTGCCGACAGCGAACTATACCACAAGTCTCATTCCATCTTCGGCATCGATAGTGCCATATGTTTGGCCAAGAAACAGGGAAAGCTATTTCTTGTAGAAGGGGCGCCAGATGTTATGAAGTTACTGTCGCTCGACATTCACAATACTATAGCCTCCCTCGGTGGCTCGTGGACTGAGAGCCAGTTTCAGAAATTGAAAGACTTCCGCTTACAGGATTGTACGCTTTGTTTTATCCCGGACTCTGACATCCCGAAGGATGGCACTACACTCGGAGCGGGTTTCCTGAATGTTATCCGAAATGGTGCTCTTGCCATGCAGCAGGGTTTTACCGTCAGTGTCAAGGAGATTCCCAACGACCTCACCGTCGAACATCCGAAGAAGATTGACCCTGATGAGTTCTTCTGCGACAAGTCCGATCTCAATAGATTGGAAGAAAGAGAGTTCCTGCTTTGGGCATTTGAGAAGAAGTTTGATAAAAACGGCACTACAGAGGAAAAGCAGAAGGTCATCGATGAAGCCTGTAATCTGCTTCTATGTATCAAAGATGATACCGTCTTGGAGCGTTACATCACCCAACTGGCGAAGATTGACGGTAATAAGACCATCTGGCGACAGGCTTTTAACGCAGCCAAGATGCGCCAACAGAAGCGCCTTTCCGAAAAAAACAAGGAAGGTGGCATTGATATGCTCCGTTCATTCGGCTTCACTGTCCGGAATGGCTGTTATTATGGCTTCAATAAAAACGGTGACGAAGTGCAGTGGTCTAACTTTACATTGAAACCACTTTTCCATATTAAAGACGATATCCGTCCTATCCGGCTCTTCGAGATATACAATACCGACAGTCAGAAAGAGATCATTGAACTGGATATGGAAGTATTTACCTCTGCCAAGTCGCTGCGCAAGAAACTCCTTGGTATCGGTAACTATACATGGCTAGCTGGTGAGGAACCGCTGATACAGTTGCAGCGATATCTGGCCAAGGTTACAGAGACCGCAGTGGAAATCAAGCAACTCGGTTGGCAACAGCAGGGATTCTATTGCTTCTGTAATGGTGCATTCGAGGATAACGTATGGCATCCCGTCGATCATATGGGCATTGTGAGACTGAAGGGTGGTAATTTTTATCTTCCCGCCATGTCCCAGATATACAAGGATTCTCGTGAACTATATGTAAACGAGCGGAAATTCTGCCACCTCAACCATTCCGACATCTCCCTGCATGACTATTTCGCCAAAATCATAGGAGTATTCGGTGATAATGCTATCATTGGCCTCTGTTTCTATATTGCCACGCTATTCAGGGACATTATCAAACCACAAATCAGATGCTTTCCCTTATTGAATATCTTTGGCCCGAAAGGTTCTGGTAAAACAGAACTGGCAGAAACACTGATGACCTTCTTTGCGACTGACAATGAACCTCTTAATGTCGAAACGGCCACTATTCCTGCCATTTCTGACTCGGCGGCAAGCGTTAGCAATGCCCTCGTACACTTTGATGAATTCAAGAATGGCATTGACATCAAGAAGATTGAAATGTTGAAAGACTACTGGGGTGGTTATGGGCGATGCAAGATGAATATGGACAAGGACAAAAAGCGCGAACAGGCAAGAGTGGACTGCGGCATCATTCTTACTGGTCAAGAGATGCCCACTATTGATATTGCACTATTCACTCGACTGATATTCCTGACTTGTGAAAAGCAGCATCATTCTCAGGAGGAATGTGAGGGTTTCGCTGATCTGCTGCATTATCGTCAGATGGGTGCCACTCACATCACGCTGCAAATACTCAGTCTTCGTGAACAGTTCAAGGCTAACTTTGCCAGCGCCATGAAAAAGGCTGAAGCAGATGTAAGGTCACGTTTGGGCAAACAGAAACCAGCAGATCGAATAAAAAATAACTGGACAGTTCTACTGTCAGTATTTCTTTCGCTTGATGGCTTGTTAGATTTCCCTTTTCAGTATGAGCACTTGTTAGAGCTGTGTGTCAGCGGCATCATCCGCCAAGACAAACTCTGTGCCAAGACCGATGAACTCTCCAGATTATGGGATATAATCAGCAGTGCCCATCAGAAAGGCATCTTCGTGTACGAACAGAACTATGTCATCAGGGTAAAGAGCAGAATCAAAGTCACAAAGGATAAAGGTAGGGAGGAATTGACATTCGATCCACCACGACGTATTCTCATGGTTCGCAAGGACTCCATGCTGAATACCTACCGACAGTTAGGCAAACAGATGGACGAGAAACTATTGCCCTCAGAGTCAATCCTTCATTATCTGCAGAACACGCCAGAATACTTTGGCAGAGCCGTCTCTCCAGAGCGATTTAAGTCGTTTAATTCCAACGGCCAGCCCATACAGGAACTGGTAACGGATAATGGCAATAGCAAACTCGTCACCAAGTACCAACAAGACAGGCCACTCTGCTTCGACTATACTATGGTCAGCGAGAACTACGGTATCAGCCTTGAATCCTTCATAGGAGAGCAAGAGGAAGACAAACCTGAAGTCCAACAGCAAGACCTTCCATTTTGATATAGCGTAAAAACTGATGTAGCAATTGTAGCAAAGTGTGCATTGTTGATTATCAGGCAGATAGCGAACAAAATGCCAGTAGTAAACAGGTATTATCATGTAGCATGAGTTCTATAATATCTCTTGTTTTGTAGCAGCTATGTAGCAGAAATAAAAGGAATAATTTATTGGTAGAAAAAACAACCATTCTGTTAATCAATAAGTTATAAATCTACTACATGCTGCTACAATGTGCTACATGCTATTACTCAATAATAGTTTATGTACGAAATCACAGAGATCTCAATGCTATTCTTATTATTTTTGCAAAATGTAGCAAGATTACGAAATAAAATAGTACCTTTGCATGCAATAATAATAGGAGGTGACTTTATGATTTGGAATAGATGGAAGAAAGAAATTGGAGAGCGGAAAGCATCATTAGAATTGCTTTCCCTTAATTCCGCAGCACTATAACATTAAACATATTTTAATATCCTGAGCAGCAAAAAGTTGCTCAGGATTTTGCCATGTCAGATTTTTCACTTATCTTAGTGCTGCAAAACAAACAAGATAAAAATCTGCATTGACATGGCAAATTTAGATAAAAACTTCGGTTTATACAACAACGTAGATAAAAAACGAAGAAATTGTCTATCCACCGCACCCATTCGGGGTGTTTTTGCAATGAGTCAAGGCCCACATACGCTCAATCCTGCCAGAAACGTGCTCTATGTCACAATTGTTTTGTATATTTGGGGCGATATTTTAATTGTTTAACCCTTAAATTGCAGGCTTATGAGAGCAGTATGCGGCCTTGACGTGCACAAAGATAGCGTATTTCTTTGTATCCTCCGCGAAAATGGAGAAAAAATTGAGAAAGTGTTCGGAGTTTTAACACCAGAGCTTGACGCCATGCGCGATATGATGGTTTCACATGACGTTGGCGAGGTAGCAATGGGAAGCACGAGCGTGTATTGGATACCTGTGTGGAGAGTGCTTGAGGCAGACTTTGACCTCAAGCTTGTCAATCCCTATTTCATCCGCCAGCTTCCCGGAAGGAAAAGCGACGTGAAGGATGCCCAGTGGATTGCAGAGTGCGTGATGAAGGATCTCATCTCCAAGAGCTTCGTGCCGCCGGAGATAATCCAGCAGCTTCGCCAATACGACAGGCGCATATTTGACCTTGACACGGAAATCGTGCGCAAGCTCTCCAAGCTTGACGGCGTGATGCAGCGGTGTAACATCCGCCTGAGCAATTATGTGTCAAACACGGACAGCGTCAGCTACAAGGAAGTTGTCAGGGCACTTTCAGAGGGACCACTTCCGAATTTGTGCCCAGCAGAGTATCAGGTTAGAATAAAAGCCATCAAGAATCGGTCTGGGGATTGGGGAATTCAAGATAGATTTGCAAATATATCATGGATTGTCGTAAATTAGATAAAAATGGAACTCACAGAAGAACAGAAGAAATTGGGCTTGCCACAAGCCTGGTGGGACAATCAGGAAGGATGCAAAAGGGATATAGAGTATACTCCAGAGAGCATCCTCTATCGCCAGAAGAACTTCAGGAACAAATAAACAACAGCAAGGCAGCTTTACAAAATCAAGCTTCCTTGAAGAAGTAGAGAAAGCTGCCAGAGAGAAAAATTTCTGGATCAGATGCGATTTTCGTGGAACGGTTCTGCTATCCGCTTCCTGCTACAGGGTGGTCTGTCAATGTGCTTGGTGGGCTGAATCTGATGGCTCTTACCCTTCGTGGTCGATGTGGAACCAGTCGATGTCGATGTAGCCGCCTTTCTGCTTGGTGGCGTAGTTGAAAATGGCAAACTTGGTGCCCATGAAGAATGTGTTCCCGTCGAATATCATCTTCATGTCGCTGCCAATAGGGATGAAATTCTTTCCATCCAGGCTGTAGGCAAATGTTGCGATGTCGCGTCCGTTGGTAAAGTCACCATATACGCGGAGGTAGACAGGCCGTTTTGTTCCTGGAATCCTGACTTTGGCTTTCTGCTCGACTCTTACCTTGCTTACTGTATGCTGCTTGTCCAGTTCGATGTTCTGTACCTCCATGGACAGGACGGACGACTTGCCGTTCCTGGAGATGCAGAGTACTCCGCTGGTTCCGCAGAAAGCTGACAGTCCGCACTTGTCGCCATCTTGCATCTTGCTGATGTCAAGGCATACGGTACCTACACATTTCGGTCCCTCCATGCGTTGTGTGATGGTATTTGGCGCTACGAACAGGTTGTCGACTACGCGGCTGGTCTTCATGCGCAGATATCCATGGCGTTCTGTAAGGCTCCAGGCTTCGTTGACTGGGTTGTGGTTCCACTGCCAGTAGAGCGAGAGTCTGTCGGAACTGAATTCGTCGTTGCCGAGAATGCCTGTCTGGTGGATGTACTTGGCGGAGGTGTCGTCTGGCACTTTTCCTTCAGCATTGCCAAGGACTGGCCACCCGTCTTCCCATCTGCATGGCAGGAGACATGGGGTGCGACCCACTCCGTTCCTGTCCTGAAAGAAGATGCCATACCATTCTCCTGTAGGGGAGTCTACTATACCGCCTTGTGCTACACCTCCGGTGGGAAATGGTGGCAGGGCGTGATTGAGTATTATCTTCTTCTCCCACGGGCCATCGAGGCTCTCTGCGCGATAGCATACTTCACGACGGACATTGTCGCGGGGCCATGAAATCATCAGAAGGTAGTATCTGCCGTTGATTTTCATCATGTTGTTTCCTTCAAGAAGTGCATTTTCTATGCCGTCGCGGACTGGGATGGAGAATCTGCGCAGTACTGCTTCCTGTCCCCATGTCTTGCCTGTCTCGTCGAGGATGGCGCGTGTCAGTTCCACTGCTTCTCCCGAATTGTAGAAGATATACACTCTGCCGTCATCGTCGATGAAGAAACTGCCGTCGTGGAAGTGGGGTGGGCGACTGACGAGTTTCCATGGTCCCTCTGCCTTGTCGGCGGTATAGAGAAATCCCTGGTATGGCTCTCCGTTGGTAGTGAACCAGGCGTAGAACTTTCCGAAGTAGTGGCGGAGGCTGGCGGCCCATTGTCCTTGTCCATATACAGTCTTGCCATCTACGAGGTTGTAGCGGTCGCCGTCTTCAATTCGGTCGAACACATAGCTGACTGTCTCCCAGTGTTTCAGGTCCTTGCTTCGCATCATGGGTGCGCCGGGCATGAGGTGCATGGTTGTGGATATCATATAGTAATAGTCTCCAGCCCGGCAGATGGTGTTGTCTGGCACGTCGGCATTGATAATCGGATTGCGATAGCCTTGAGCAGACGCTTCGCGAGTGAATAGTGATGGTTCGACAAACACACCAACCAAGTGAATGGCGAACAGTGCCGACAGCATCAGAATCCTTCCTGATGTGCAGCCTTGTGGTCTTGTGGTTTTAGGGAAAAGCATTTTTGGGAAATTGGGAATCCTTAATTCCGCAGCACTATAACATTAAACATATTTTAATATCCTGAGCAACAAAAAGTTCTTCGACGCGCGAAGCGGCAAAGCCGAGCGGCTCAGGATTTGGCCATGTCAGATTTTTCACTTACCTTAGTGCTGCAAATCAAGACAAGCAAAATCATCAATGACATGGCAAAGGTACAACAAAAATCTGAGAAAATCACCGCTTTTGGCGGAATATTTTTCGTTTTGGACAAATTTGGCTCTATTCTGTCCTCTGTGATAGACTCACACTTAGGACTTCGCAGTACGTTGATTGGCTATCAGTACAGCGAGATTATACGTGCGATCTTTTCCGTGTTCTGCTGTGGCGGCGACTGCATGGAAGACCTCAACCTATATCTGAAGGACGTGCTTACCGAGCGCCCGCATACCCGTGTCCCAAGTGCGGACACTGTGCTGCGTGGCATAGAGGAACTGGCAACGGAGAACATATCATATACAGCGGAGAAGACGGGCAACGTCTATGACTTCAATACGGCAGAGAAACTCAACCAGCTGCTCATCAAGCTGTTGCTGGCCACCGGGCAGCTCACGGAAGGCAGCGGGTACGACGTGGACTTCGACCATCAGTTCCTTGAGGCAGAGAAGTATGACAGCAAGCGCACCTACAAGGGCTTTGACGGCTACAGCCCAGGCGTGTTCACCATCGGCGGGCTGATAGCCTATCTTGAGAACCGTGACGGCAATGCGAACGTGCGCTTCATGCAGGCAGAGACTCACCGGCGTTTCTTCGAGATGATGAGGTCGTTCGGCATTCATGTCAGGAGCTTCCGTGCTGACTGTGGTTCCTGCTCGAAGGAAATTGTCAGTGAGATTGAGAAGCATTGCAGGCACTTCTACATCCGTGCCAACCGATGCAGCTCGCTCTATAACGACATCTTTGCTCTGAGAGGATGGAAGACCGAGGAGATCAACGGCATTCAGTTCGAACTCAATTCAATTCTCGTTGAGAAATGGGAAGGTAAGTGCTATCGTCTTGTCATCCAGAGACAAAGGAGAACCTGTGGCGACCTTGACATATGGGAAGGCGAATACACTTACCGTTGCATTCTGACCAACGATTACAAGTCATCGGCAAGGGATATTGTCGAATTCTACAATCTGCGTGGTGGCAAGGAACGCATCTTTGACGACATGAACAACGGCTTCGGCTGGAACAGGCTTCCCAAGTCGTTCATGGCAGAGAATACCGTCTTTCTTCTGCTTACAGCATTGATACAAATGTATTCCTTTACTAACTTCTGCACCACTTTCTGCACTACTTTTTAGTATGCAAGAAAAGAAAAACTCCTAACTTTAAGCAAGTTAGGAGTTCCCAAAGTGATCCGCTTGGAGCAGACGATATATGTTTCAGCATTAGTCATTTGATACACAATGACTGATATTCAAGGATTTGTGATTTTTGTACTTTGTCATGGAATGTCAAAAAATGGCTTTGTAAGTCATGTCTGCACCCTGAAATGCACCCTGTTTTTGTTTTTTAACACAGTTTCTTTGGATGGTTTTGCAAATTGTCGTACCTTTGTAACGTTAAAGACGCTCGAATGGAAGGCGAGGCTCGTATGAAACGGTTTAGACACATACGAGATAGCTGATACTAAAGGTAATCTGACACGAGACCAATGAAGTCGCTCCGATCTCGTTAGGCAAGCCGTGAACCGAAGGAGTTGAGACCGAAATGCCATATACTATCTATCACAGGATGGATTGTATATGGCATTGCTGTTTATTGTTCAACTCAAAAATTATTCAACAATGGCGTACATTCAAAAAAGACTTTCAAAGAAGGTTAATGCAGGAAAATCGCAGATTATCTTTCACATCGGAATTTCTCGCACAATCAAATTCCGCTACAAGACAGGCATTAACATTGAACCAGAATACTGGAGCGACAAGACAAATGACTTGCGAATCGTGACAAAGGCAAGCAAGTTTCCACCTGCCATCCTCCGTAAAATTAACGGTCAATTTACGATAATTATCGTTCGCCGAAGGCATAAAATGTAACACGAATTATAACCGTACACGTCGAAGAAATTTATAATGATTTGGTGTCAACCCTTCACCAGAAGCCTCAAATTTAAGTTTATTTATCTAATTTTCAATGCATAATAGTCAGTGAAGGGTTGGCAAAACTCTTCACTAACATTTTGCTTTGTTAATCAGTGTTTTAACCCAAATTCAGTGAAGAGTGAAGGGTAAAAGCTTTTTCACTTAAAACCCTTCTTCTTCAAATATTCGCTTGGAGTCAGTCCATATTCCGCTTTGAAGTTCATCGTGAAACTCTTCAGGGAATTGAAGCCTACGGAGTAGGCAATCTCTGTAATCTGCATTTGTGAGCGTTCGAGGAGTGCTTTACCTCTTTTGATTCGGACGGTGCGGATAAACTCGGCGGGACCAAGTCCCGTGACTGCCATGATTTTCTTATACAGGGCAGAACGCGACATGCCTATTTGTTGGGCAAGCATCTCGACAGTAAAGTCCGAATTGGCTATGTTGTCCTCGACTATCTTGAGGGCACTCTTGACAAACTTTTCGTCGAGAGGGGTGATGGTGATTTCACTTGGAGACACATCGACTTTCTGTCTGAACTGCTGATGACTCTTCTGCGACCACTCCATGAGTTTCTGGACACGAAGGAGAAGCACGTCCATGTTGAATGGTTTGGTGACATAGTCATCGGCACCAAGTTCGAGGCCCTGCAGTTTGCTCTCGTCTGTGGTTCGGGCGGTGAGCAGGATAACTGGGATGTGCGATGTTTTGATTTCGCTTTTCACTCTTCTGCACAACTCATATCCATCAATGCCTGGCATCATCACATCGCTGATGATGATGGAGACATCCTTAGACGACAACACATCCAGTGCCTCCTGACCATTAGAGGCGGTAAGGACATCGTAGTCGGACATCAGGTTGGACGATATGAATTCGACTATGTCATGGTTGTCGTCAACTACCAGCACTGAAGGAAGGGCAGCATTTGTGTTGGCAGCATCACTACGGACTTCATGGGTAGGAACTGCAGTCTTACTCTCTTCTGCATCCACGACGGGAAGGGCGATGGTGAATATGCTACCCTGAGGGGTGTTGTCCGCCACATTGATAGTGCCTCCATGCATGGTGACATATTCATTCACTATATGAAGACCAATTCCGCTGCCTGTCTGGGTACTCTCATTGGTATGCGACTGATAGAAACGGTGGAAGATGTTTTGTTTGTCTTCATCAAGAATGCCCTTTCCAGTGTCTGCCACCTTGATGATCACGTTCTGCCCAACATGGGAGAATGACACTTTCACGCTGCCACCTTCGGGGGTAAACTTGAATGCGTTGGAGAGGAGATTGTAAACTATCTTGTTCATCTTCTCCTTGTCATACTGCATCATGAAGGAATCGGCATCGCAGTCGCATGTCAGGGCTATGCCTCGCTCCTTGGCGTAATCATCGAAAGAGAGGCAGATGCTACCCAGTTGGGCAACAATATCCGAACAAGAAAGTTGGAGTGCCTCCGCGCCTACATCCAGTCGGCGGAAATCGAGCAGCGAACTGACTTGGTTGAGAAGCAACTGGGCGTTCTTCTGCACGTTCTTGAGTTGAGGGAGTATGTTGGCAGGTTTCTGTCCTCCTTCCAGTTTTTTCACCATCATCTCTACGGGCGAAATAATCAATGTGAGCGGGGTGCGAAGGTCGTGACTGATATTGGTGAAGAACTTCAACTTCATCTCGGTGATCTGTACCAACTTCTGTCGTTCCATGTCCTCCTTCTGCTTCAGGAGTTTCATCTTCTGGTTTCTTCTTGACCTGTTCCACAACAGATATGCCACGAAACACGCCAAGAGCAAATATACCAGGTATGCCCAAGCAGAAAGGTAGAAAGGCGGATTGACATGGATGCGAAGCACGCAAGTGGTGCTGTCGTCGTCCTCGCTCTCCCCCACTCTCAGCAGGAGTTCGTAGTCGCCAGGACTCAGACCGACCAATGAGATTCGGTTTTCTTGCGTATAAGTCCAGTCCTTCATCTTTCCCACCAACTTATAGGCATAGCGTATGCTATTGGTATTGTTGAGGTTGCCTGTGAAATATCTTATGGAGATGAATGTGTCGTTCGAATGGAGCTGGATGCGGCCATCGGTAGCATCAATGCGTCGGTCGCCTGCCATCACACCTATTATGACGGGAACTTCCTTGTTTGCCGCCTTCAATCTCCTCTCATCGGTATTCACCACGGTATAGCCGTCGATGCTTCCGAAGAGCACTTTAGAGCCTTTGATCATAGTGGAGGATTTGGCATTGAAGATGGAATTCTGGAGTCCCTCTCTCGCAGTATAGTTGGTCAGTTGCCAGTCCAGCACTCCATGCTTGTCAAACCAGATGCTGAGCAACGAAATGCCTGTAGATGTGCTTATCCAGAAGTTGCCCTTACCGTCCTCCTCAATGCTCTTGACAGCAAGGTTGCGGTCACAGTTCTTGTAGCCGATGAAGTAGAGGCTATCACGCTTCAAGTCGTAGAGGGTGAGTCCTTTCTTCTCTCCAAGCAAGAGGATGTCGTGCTTGCTGTCATAGTGCTCCACCGTCGCCATGTGGGAAAGGAACTGCTGATTGCCTCTCCTGTTGGTAGTGTAACGATGGCACTTTCCAGTCTTCAAGTTGTACTCCACCAGTCCATAAGTGGATGACATGAGCAGATTGCCCCTCTTATCCTTGCAGAAGTCGGTGCAGTGGATAGAATGTCCTTTATCGTCCTTAACGGTACGCCACTTGCCTGTTTTCTTGTCAAGACAAATAAGTGGATAGATAGGCGAACCGCACCACAAACCACCTCTGCCATCATCAAATATACGCCAGGCTTTGTTGGTTGGCAACTTCCCATTGCCCATGAACAGATGTTCGTACTGGGTAGGGGTGAAGAAATGGTACAGGCCTTCGTTGTAGGTTCCCACCCACATGGTGCCATCTGTATCTTCGGCAAATGACGATATGGTGATATTAGGAAGGTCGGTCTTCACAGACGAACCGTCAGCACGCTCGATGTAGAGTCCTTCGCCATCTGTGCCCACCCAGAGATTGCCCTTGCTGTCATAGTGAAGGTCGCTGATGTCGCCATATTTCAGACCACGATTCTCAAACATCCTGTAGTTGGCACTGGTATATGACACTCCAGTCTTGAAATGTCCCATCCACACGGTGCCTTGACGGTCTTGGACAAGTGCTGTGACATTGTTTGACGAGAGCGAATTCTTCTCGTTCTGCTGTCCGAGGATATTGGTTATCTCTCCCGATTGCTTGTGGTAGATGAACACACCACGATGGTCGGTGGAAATCCAGATGTTTCCTCGTCCATCGTCCATCATGGCTCGTATGGCATTGCTCTTAGACACCGATGCATCTCCATCAGGCAGACTCACCATCTCTTTGACGACTTTGCCTCCCATAGAGTAGCGGCATACTGACTCGGTGATATATGAATATATCCATACCGAATGGTCGGCATCGACAAAGGTTCCGTATATGTTCTCTTTGAAAAGCATCTCTGCAGGCAAGGAGAGTTTCTCCAACTTTCCCGTTGCTCTGACAAATCTCAGCACTTCACGTTCGGTACTTATCAGCACTCCATCTTTTGTTGCTGTAGAAGCCACGTGGCGAACATCTCGCACATTGAGTTTGAGGTTGGTCCACTTCTCACATGTACCTCTTCGGCAGTCGTACCGCATTATCCGACCGCTCTGTAACACCCATACCGAACCTGTATCATCCACCTTGACACTATAGTCCTTGCCCGACACATCAATTCCCCATTGCTTCAGCAGAGAGGCAGCATCATCAGTGAATGTGTGATGGTGCGTGTCATATATAAGATAAGTGTGTTCACAATCTATCCACACATTGCCAAGAGCATCTTCCTGCAATTCGTCTATATTGCCATACTGCCACTTCTCACCAATCTTGCTACCCATGTTCTCCACTTCATAGCCATCATATCGGTCGAGTCCTGCATCGGTGCCTATCCACAAGAAACCGTCGGTGTCAATAAACATACACTTCACCGAACCACTCGACAGTCCTTCGGTCATGGTGAGCGACTGAAATCGGTAAGGACCGCCCGCCGCCACACTCAGGACAAGTAGCATGGATATTATACATGTATAGAGTCTATGCATACAAAAAACAGTTTTTTTCTAAATGTAAAAAATCTCTGGGAGAGACATGTGTAAGATATGTATAAAACACATGCTTCCGACAGCAAATTTACTAATTATTTTCAATATATCAACATCTTTTCCCATATAAAACACACTATTTTCAATATATCAACATCTTTTCCCATATAAAACACACAGATTCCTATATATTACATGCATATTACGTAACTTTGCATCAAAATCGAAACACCAAAAATCAAAAGAAATGAAAAGAAAACTTTTACTCATCGCAAGCATCATGGTGATGCACTCGTCGGGCCTCAAAGCACAGACTGCTATGGAGATTGCAGCCGACATGTATCCGGGTTGGAATCTCGGCAACACTCTCGAGGCGGGTCCTTGTTCTTGGCTCCAAAACGAACTGGATTGTGAGACTGCATGGCAGGGCACTAAGACCACACAGAAGATTATCGATTATGTCAAGAGTTTGGGATTCCGTTCGGTACGCATTCCTTGTTCGTGGTATATTCACATGGACAACAACTACACCATCAGCAGCAAGTGGATGGATCGTGTTCAGGAGGTTGTGGACTACTGCATCAAGGACAGTCTTTATGTCATTCTCAATGACCACTATGACAATGGTTGGATTGAGCGTTCGTTCTCTACTCAGACTGCTTCGTCGATCAACAAGAACAACACCATTCTCAGCATGATGTGGAAACAGATTGCCAACCGTTTCCGTGACTATGACCATCATCTGCTCTTTGCTGGAATGAACGAACCTGATGCTGCTGGAGACAACAGTCAAGATAAGGATGGCGAAGCTGCAGCTCTCGCAAAGTACCAGCAGACGTTTGTCAATACTGTTCGTCAGACTGGTGGCAACAACAACACTCGTATCCTTGTGGTACAAGCTCCTCTCACTAACATCGGTCTTGCTGCCACGTACAACATCATCCCTACTGACGTCACACCTTCTGCCCTTATGCTTGAGGTTCACTTCTACAGTCCTTTCAACTTCTGCCAGATGGAGAAGGATGAGATTTGGGGTTATCAGGCTTTCTATTGGGGAGAAGGCAACTATGTAAATGGTTCAAATTACAACTCGACTTGGGGCGATGAGTCTCTTGTTCAGAGCGAGATGCGACAGATGAAGAACAAGTACTCTTCGAAGGGTTACCCTGTGGTGCTTGGCGAGTTCGGTTCGCTGTGGAGAGACATACCTCAAGGCGAAAACCAAGATGTTCACAATGCTTCCATTCGTTTGTGGTACAAGACGGTATGCAAGTACGCCATTCGCAACGGCATTATTCCTTTCGTCTGGGACACCAACTTCTGCGGACATCCAAGCGGCACTATCGTTGACCGTAAGAACCTCAGCATCTTCAACCAGTTTGCATACGACGGCATGATGGAAGGATGCCAATCGGAGCGTTGGCCTTTCACTACCGACATCACAGCCCCTGCCATTCTGTCGACTGATGATATGATGTACGACCTCAACGGGAGGCAACTGAAATCAGAACCTACGAAGGGTTTGTATATTCGTAATGGGAAGAAGGTTTGGGTAAAATAAAATAAGATTTTATTAAAAGTAAAAAATAGTAGGCTTCGTCATTGTGATAGAGCCTACTATTTTTGTAGCGATATACTCTTGCTGCACGAACATTTCCCGAAATGTTCTGGAGACCGTTGAGGTCTCCGTATCAACATATCCTCCTCTATCTCTTAAACTTCCAATAGTCCCACTTCACTTGTCCCTTCATCACGAAGATCAAGTCATGCTCACCAGAGATCTTGCATTTAGCCATGCATTCTTCCCAATCTGTACCTAAAGAAGTGATGGTGGCGATTGCAGGAGAATCTACGGAGTCGAGTCTGACTTCTATCAAACCTTTGCCCTTCACCATGGCACTCACCTTCTTGCTTCCTTTGCCGAAGTCAACCTTGCGGAGAAGGATGATACTCTCGTCAGGCAGACCATGTTTGGCGAATGCTTTTCCGCGACAAACGTACATATTGCCAGCCTCATCACCCTGTTCGAACTTGATGCCTTCGGTAGCAGCGGCGGTCTCTGCCTCTTGCTTGATGTAAGGATTGAGAGGCTGTATCTGGTTCACACCTTTCTTTGTCACATCGGCAGGACTGATGTGGACTTTCTCTTCATCCACGTTTATCTCCTCCACCATCAAGCTTCGGAAACCACCATCTGCCATCTGCATATCGTCCTGAAGCATCTCGGTATGATATATCACATACCATTTGCCACGGTATTTATGGAGATGTGTATGATTGTTGGTATAGGTGAATCCTGGGAAGTCGCCTGCATTCTTCAGATAGTTATTGCCATACCGCCACGACATGGAGTCGAGAGGTGTGGTACTTGTCATGTAAGCCATGCAACATGTGGTAGGAATTTCGTCGGAGAGTTTCCAGTCCGAATGGTCTTCCCAGTCTGTATTGTATGTATAGACATATTTGCCTCCGATGTAGTTCATCTCGTTTGCCTCGAAATGATGCTGTGGACGAGGATTGATGAATTCGCTGTCAATGGAAATCATATCCTTGCCGAGTCGAGCTATTCGGCTCTTTCCTGCTCCTAAGGCTATCCATCCCACACCGTTGTCATCAATCACGGCTCCTGGGTCGAAAGGAACTTTGCAGTCACCGAGTCCTTCTGTCTGTGCATCCACAAGACTCTTGTTCAGAGGTGATGTCCAAGGTCCTACTGGCGAAGTAGAGGTTAGCACTCCTGTACCATAACCGCTATTGGAGAAATACAGATAGAAATGTGTCTTGCCGTCTGCCTCCACTCTCGACACTATCGATGGTGCCCAAGAGTTGATTATCCATGGTGCTATCTCTCCCACTGGGATATTGCCGTGGTAGGTCCAGTTGACCATGTCGTCGGTTGACATCATTGCCAGGGTCTTAATCTTCTCATAACTATTCTTCTCGGCATACTCGTATTGTTCGGAGTCGTTTGTACCATACACATAGAGTCTGCCACCAAACTCCACTGCTGTGGGGTCGGCAGTAAACACATGGTCAAGAATAGGATTGGCATATCCTGTTCTGAGCTTAGGTGAAACTTGTGCAGAGCAATGACTGCCCAGCACAAGAGTTAATAGTATTGATAAATATCTTAGTTTCATAATCCTTAATTCCGCAGCACTATAACATTAAACATATTTTAATATCCTGAGCAACAAAAAGTTCTTCGACGCGCGAAGCGGCAAAGCCGAGCGGCTCAGGATTTGGCCATGTCAGATTTTTCACTTACCTTAGTGCTGCAAATCAAGACAAGCAAAATCATCAATGACATGGCAAAGGTACAACAAAAATCTGAGAAAATCACTGCTTTTGGAGGAATTTTTCAAGTGAGAGAGCTATTTTCCCGTTTTGTAGGTCCGGTTATCGACAAAGTACTGGGTCTCCGATGTACGTCATTCGGCTACCAGTACGGCGAGATTGCAGGTTCGCTGGCAAGTGTCTACTTTTGTGGCGGTGACTGCGTGGAGGACGTTACGAGCCACCTGATGCCCCAGTTTACTAATTTTACTCCGATACTTTCTTTAAATCTTCCATTTGACTTCTTAGAATTATAACCGCCTTTATTCCTTTTAATCGGATAGAAAGCTATTGAAAAACAGTGGAATTAAAGGATATTATTGCAAGGAAATTGTTTTCATATTTCTTGGCAGTATAAATTATTCCTCTTACCTTTGCGCTGTCAGAGGTTCCGAAATGTGACGTATAGTAGCAAGAGGTTTTTTCGTGATACGAAAAACTCTTGAACACTTGGCGACAAGTGTTGATGACAGAGTACTCGCAGGCTCGCACCTCATTATGTTGGACATTAATCGTATTTAAATATGCAGAATAACACAAAGGGAAAGAGAATTATGAGACGCAGGGGAAGACCCCACAAGTCGGAAGCGGACATTTCACCCGTTCGAAAGCCGAGGGCTTTGAGATTGTCGGATGAGGAAGAGAAGTACATCGCTGGCAATGCCCAGAGGTGCAGAATGAACTTCAGCGAGTACTGTCGGAAGGTGCTGATGGGCTACAAGCCGGGGATACCTGATACGAAGTTCAGGGACGAACTGATAGCTGCCCGCAGGGACATCGTGAACTTCACCAACAACATTATTGGACTCCAAGCGGATCAAGAAAAAAGAAAGCAATTACTCAGATCTATGCCTGTGATTCAAAAGTGGTGGAAGAGTCTCTTCTCTTTGGTTGAGTATCTTGACAAAAAGATTGAAAGGGTTTAGATGATGATAGCAAGAGCAAGGGCCATAGCGCACGGCAACGCCTATACGACGTATGCCACGCTGAAAAAGAATGCAGAGTTCGTATGCTGTGAAAACATGGCAGGAGATAGGACTGCAGCCGTTACAGAAGATGACCTCGATGATATTTGGATTCAGTTCAAGTATGCCGGGGAGAACTACGTCGCCAAGGGTAAGCCTGTGACCAGGAACCTGATTGCAATGGAGGTGTCACCGACAAAGGAGGAATCTAAAGGTTGGACGTTGGAGCAATGGAACTGGTTTGCCCATAGGTTTATCGAGGAGATGGATAAGATAGAGTTCAAGAATAAGGAGGGTAAGGTGTCATCGAAGCGGATGGACTTGGCCCACAGCAAATGGTTGGCCATGCTGCACCACGATGCAAAGAGTGGGATTCCGCATCTTCACTTCATGGTTTCACGCTTTACTGTCGATGGCAGAATCAACGATACAAATCTTATCGGCGAAAAGGCCGTATTGGCGGCAAACAGTATCAATAGAAGTATGGGCTGGAAACAGTCAAAGGAAATTAGCGAGGAACATAAGGCTGAAATCAAGAATGCCCTCTATGATATTCTGAGAAATATGAATCGGTTTGAGTGGAATAGTTTTCAACGGATGATTGAGAAGCATGGATATTCTGCAGAACTCAGAAGAGATACAGAAGGTAAGATTGTCGGCTATACCATCAAACGCGGTAACTCGAAGTATAATGCCTCAGAGATAGGCCGACAGCTTACGGCCAGCAGAATTGAGGCTACATGGAAGCAACTGCATAAGGATATGGACGATGAAGCTGCCAAGAGAAAGGCAGAAGAACAGAATGCCCGGAAAGCCTATGCTGAGCAGCATCATTTTACTTGTGAGCCCATCAATGCAGATACGAAGAAAAAGCATTTTGAGTTTGACCGTAGTATTGAGGATGGCAAGGAGCCTGAACACTTCACATTTGATGTCTCTGAAAATCTCGTGAACGCTATTGGCAACACTTTCAAGGCTCTCGAAAGCGAGTTTGAGTTTGTACTTGAAGAGGTCATGGAGATTTCACTCTGCGTATTCTTCGAGATAATGAGTGTTCCTGGCGGCTCTGGTTATTCATCAGGAGGGGGTGGTGGAAGCAACAATGACCTGCCTCACAAAAAGAAGGATGATGATGACGAACTGCTTCGAGCAAAGCGTATCGCCAGAGCTGTTGCAAAATGCTGTCCGAGAAAGATCATCCGTCGTGGTTATGGAAGATAATAATATAAATATGTAAACGTATAAATATATAATGTAATGTCGAAAAAATACGATGAAATAAAGAACTTGTTCGATGATGTCGAGCAGTCTTCAAGTGAGAATCCAGTAGAAGATGGTACCCAGCAAAACGAGATGTCCCCATCTTCAGGTAGTAATTATGATGACGGTTTAGAATTCTTGGAGAAGATTCTTGGTGTAATGAGGCAAATTGAGAATCTACAAGGACGGTGTGCTGATATCCAAAAGGCGCAAGAAGTCATTCAGAAGCGATTGGATGGTTACAAGGACATGAAGGTTGGTTTGTCCCCTACGGACAAAGCCGTTCTGACCAAACTGCCAGAGTTAATCTACCAACAAGTAAATCAGAATGTGAGCGAGGCTGCTGACAATGTAAAGGTCGCTATCACCAAACATGCAGAATCCACCTTGAAGTCTGTTGACGAGGCATGTGACATGAGAATCAAGAAAGCCAAAAAGGAATTAGGAGTTGACAAAGGCATCTTTCTATCTTGGCCAAACTTCTGGGCTATGATAACATTAACTATATATAGCGCAACTATTGCCATCTTCGCTGCTGTTTATCTCTGCGACTGGAGCAGACTATGGGCAGAAGTTTGGATACCATTCACATTTTTACTTTCATCTGCCATTTTAATTGGAATTATCGTTTTGCTCAACAAAATAGAAGGAAGATTACCTAAATATTGAACGAAGACCTCAATGCTCCCTTACGGGGGCATTTTTTTATATGTTTTAGCAAAAAGAGGGGGTAAAACCTCTAATTACAGCCTAATTTGCTCCCAACGAAAGTCATGGAAACCATACGAAAATAAAGCTTAAACAACTATGAATTCAGCTTTTAAACTTTCCTTTTACTTTCCCCTAACGAGTTCTTGAAAAGAAAAAAGCAGTTGCGAAATCTTCGTAACTGCTTGATTTTCAGAACTTTTCTTTGGTAGCGGGAGCCGGGATTGAACCGGCGACCTCATGATTATGAATCATGCGCTCTAACCAGCTGAGCTATCCCGCCATCTGCTGTTAAGCGGGTGCAAAGGTACTACTTTTTCCGGAACTACCAAAATTTTTCGCAAAAATATTTTTTATTTCGAGGATTTTTCGTAATTTTGCCGCAAAAGATAGGTCTAACCAATAACAAAATATTAACCCGAAGCGTATGGGAAAGCAAAAAGTTGACATTGAATATCCACTGAACACGAAGTCGCCCAATATCGTGTGGGAGCAGATTAGCAGTGCTCACGGCTTGGAACGGTGGTTCGCCGATCATGTAGAAGAGTCAAATGGCGTTTTCACCTTCACATGGGGCGAACCCTGGACAGAACAAGACATCAGAAAGGCCCAGTTAATCGAATACGTGAAGTACGATCATATCAAGTTGAAATGGGACTATGACGACGAAGATGAAGATTCCTACTGGGAAATGCGCATCGCGAAAAGCGAGGTGACCAACCTTCTGACACTGCTCATCACAGACTTCGCCGACGATGAAGATACCGACGCCCTGAACATCCTCTGGGAGAGCAATCTTGACAGACTACACAGGGCAAGTGGCCTCTAAGATATTTAAAAATTAATAATAATAGGTGAAAATGGGCATAATCTGAGTTTTTTGCCGTATCTTTGCATGCTGATTATGCTCCGAATAAAGAAATTAGACATCTTTATCACCAAGCAGTTCGGTCTGCTTTTCGTGGGAACGTTCTTCATCTGCCAGTTTGTGCTGATGATGCAATTCCTGTGGCGATATGTCGACGAGCTGATAGGTAAAGGTCTCTCTCTCGACATCATGGCCCAGTTCTTCTGGTACATGGGACTGATGCTGCTGCCACAGGCACTGCCGCTGGCCATCCTGCTGAGTTCGCTGATTGTTTTCGGAAACCTCGGTGAGAGTTCCGAGCTGACAGCCATTAAGGCGGCAGGCATCTCGCTGATGCAGGCCTTCAGACCACTCATCGTGCTGGTCATGCTGATTGCAGGCGTATCCTATTACTTCCAAGACAAGATCGGACCACAGTCGAACCTGCACCTCCACCAGCTGCTTATCTCCATGAAGCAGAAGAGTCCGGAACTGGAAATCCCAGAGGGCATCTTCTATGACGGTATCCCCGGTTCGAACATCTATGTTCAGAAGAAGGACCTGAACACAGGCATGCTCTACGGCATCATGATCTACCGCCAGACGGGCAGCTACGAGGATCAGGCCATCATCCTGGCCGACTCCGGCATGATGCAGTCAACGGCCGAGAAGAAACATCTGATACTCAACCTCTATAGTGGTGAGTGGTTTGAGAACATGCGTTCGCAGGATCTCGCCAACAACGCGAACATCCCCTACCGCCGAGAGACATTCTCTTCGAAGCGCATCGTGCTCGATTTCGACGGCGGCTTCAACCTGGCCGACATGAACGATGTGGCTGGTGACGCACGCGCCAAGAGTCTGAACCAGATCCTCCACGATCTCGACTCACTGAAGGAGTTCAACGACAGCGTCGGAAGGGCCTACTACAATGACTCCAGACGCTATACCTTCAGAAAGATATCACTTCCGAAGAACGACTCCGTGAAACTGATCAAGGAACTGAGCACCACCGCCATGACCTACGACACCCTGTTCCAGCGGCAGAGCAAATCAGCCAAGCAGATGGCTGTGAAGAATGCGATGTCAAACGTACAAGCCCAGCTCACCGACATTGAGGTGCGTCTGGACTACACGAGCTGGCTCCACCGTAACTACCGCCAGCACCAGATCGAAGCCATCGGAAAGTTCACGCTGGCTCTCTCGTGCCTCATCTTCTTCTTTATCGGTGCCCCGCTGGGAGCCATCATCCGCAAAGGCGGACTGGGAATGCCGGTGATTATCTCCGTGCTCGTATTCATCGTTTACTATATCTTCGACAACTCCGGCATGCGAATGGCACGCGACGGACAGTGGACCATCCTGTTCGGCAAACTCATATCGACAGCCGTTCTGGCGCCTATCGCCGTGTTCTTCACATACAAGGCCAACAAAGACTCGACGGTGTTCAACATCGACCTCTACAAGGACTTCTTCATGAAGGTGCTTGGCCTGCGCACGAAGCGTCACATCGCCCGCAAGGAAGTCATCATCGAAGATCCGCACTATGCAGAAGACGCCAACATCCTCAAGAAGATCTGCAACGACATCAGCAGTTACAGCGAGAACCACAAGCTGTTGCGCTGGCCTAACCCCATCGTCGTGTTCTTCCATGCAGGCGACGATCAGGATATCGAGCATATCAGCGAGCGTCTCGAAGCGGTCATCGAAGACCTGAGCAATACGAGAGACAGACTCATACTGGGCGAGCTCAACAATCTGCCCATCCTCGCCGTAAGTGCCCACACACGCCCCTTCCGCCAGAAGTGGCTCAACATCATCACAGGTCTGTTGGTACCCGTCGGCGCCTTCTTCTACGTGCGCATGATACGCTTCCGCCTGCGCCTCTATCGCGACCTGCGCAACATCCGCCAGTCGAGCGAGAACATCATCCAGCAGGCAGAGAAACTGGCAGAGCAACAACAGACTGTTTGAAATATATATATAATAAATAAGGTGTAAGAAAGAATATGAATAATATCCAACTGAACACAATAGAAGAAGCCGTAGAGGATTTCAGAAAAGGCGAATTCGTGATTGTCGTCGACGACGAGGACCGCGAGAATGAGGGCGACCTGATCATCGCTGCTGAGAAGATTACAGCCGAGAAGGTGAACTTCATGCTGAAGTACGCCCGCGGCGTACTCTGCGCCCCGATTACGATAGAACGCTGCAAGGAGCTCGACCTGCCCCATCAGGTACAGGACAACACCTCCGTACTCGGCACCCCCTTTACTGTGACCGTCGATAAGCTCGAGGGCTGCACCACTGGCGTCTCCGCCCACGACCGTGCCGAGACCATCCGCGCCCTTGCCGATCCAGCTTCCACCCCAGAGACCTTCGGACGTCCGGGACACGTCAACCCACTCTATGCTCAGGAGAACGGCGTGCTGCGCCGCAGCGGACACACCGAAGCCGCCATCGACCTCTGCCGAATGGCTGGTCTCTACCCTGCCGGTGCCCTCATGGAGATCATGAACGAAGACGGTTCGATGGCCCGTCTGCCCCAGCTGCTGGAACATGCCAAGGAGTGGAACATGAAGATCATCAGCATCAAGGATATGATTGCCTACCGCCTGAAGAAAGAGTCGCTCATCGAAGTCGGCGAAGAGGTGGATATGCCCACCGACTATGGTCATTTCCGCCTGATTCCCTTCCGCCAGAAGAGCAACGGCCTGGAGCACCTCGCCCTTATCAAGGGAGAATGGCAGGAAGAGGAGCCCGTCCTCGTGCGCGTACATTCTTCTTGTATGACAGGCGACATCCTCGGTTCGAAGCGCTGCGACTGCGGCGAACAGCTCCACAAGGCCATGCAAACCATCGAGAAAGAAGGCAAAGGCGTCGTCATCTATATGCAGCAGGAAGGCAGAGGCATCGGTCTGATGAACAAGATAGCCGCCTACAAGCTGCAGGAGGAAGGACTCGACACCGTCGATGCCAACGTGCACCTCGGTTTCAAGCCCGACGAGCGCGACTACGGCTGCGGCGCCCAGATGCTGCGCCATCTCGGCATCCATAAGATGCGCCTGCTGACGAACAACCCCGTCAAGCGCGTCGGACTGGAGGCCTACGGACTGGAAATCGTGGAGAACGTCCCCATCGAGGTGACACCCAACCCCTACAACATCCGCTATCTCGAGACAAAGAAAAACCGCATGGGACATACGCTCCATCTGAAATAACGTTCAAAATGTCACTTTTTCAGCACAAAAAGCGAAAAAGTGCCGTTTTCCTTGCGGAATCATAATTATTTTGCTTACTTTTGCACAAAATTTGGTAAACATATGGCACAATTATCCAACCGTCTGCAGCGCCTGGCACCATCCGCCACGCTGGCAATGTCACAGAAAAGCTCAGAGATGAAGGCACAAGGTATCGACGTAATCAACATGAGCGTCGGAGAACCAGACTTCAACACCCCAGACCACATCAAGCAAGAGGCAAAGCTCGCCATCGACGAGAACTATTCGAAATACTCCCCTGTACCCGGCTACCCTGCCCTGCGACAGGCCATAGCCCGCAAGCTGGAGCGCGAGAACCACCTGCACTACACCCCCGCCGAGATCCTGGTCTCCAACGGTGCCAAGCAGAGTGTCTGCAATACGGTGATGGCCCTCGTCAACGACGGTGAGGAAGTCATCATCCCCGCCCCCTACTGGGTGAGCTACCCCCAGATGGTACTGCTGGCAGGCGGCAAACCCGTGATTGTCGAGGCAGGCTTCGAGCAGAACTTCAAGATGACGCCCGAGCAGTTGGAAGCCGCCATCACGCCCAATACCCGTATGCTCATCCTCTGTTCGCCCAGCAACCCCACGGGCAGCGTCTATAGCAAGGAAGAACTGAAGGCCCTCGCCGACGTCATCCTCCGCCACGATGATCTGTTTGTGCTGGCCGACGAAATCTACGAACATATCAACTACATCGGCAAGCACGAGTCCATCGCCCAGTTCCCGGGCATGAAGGAGCGCTCGATCATCGTCAACGGCGTGTCGAAAGCCTACGCCATGACAGGCTGGCGCATCGGCTACATCGCCGCCCCTGAGTGGATTGTCAAAGGATGCAACAAACTGCAAGGCCAGTACACCAGCGGTCCCTGCTCCGTCAGCCAAAAGGCTGCAGAGTTCGCCTATACCAGCGATCAGCAGTGTGTCGAGGATATGCGTCAGGCCTTTGAGCGCCGCCGCAACCTGATAGTGAAGCTCGCCAAGGACATCCCCGGACTGGAGGTGAACGTACCCGAGGGCGCTTTCTATCTGTTCCCCAAGTGCAGCAGCTTCTACGGCAAGAGCGACGGAGAGACCACCATCAACAACTCCACCGACTTTGCGATGTACCTGCTCGAAAAAGGACATGTGGCAACCGTCGGCGGCGACGCGTTCGGCGACCCCGAGTGCTTCCGCATGAGCTATGCGACAAGCGACGAAAATATCATCGAAGCGATGAAACGTATCAAAGATACTGTGGCGAAATTGAGATAAAACGTCAAATTATGAGTTAAAAGTTATTAATTTGCTTTGTATAACCAACGAAATTAGTATCTTTGCGAGGTCTAAACAAATCGAACTTTTTAAATTTATATTTTTAAATAACTAAAAAATTAAAATTATTACATTATGGCAACAACAACAAAGGCTGCAGCCCCAGCTAAAAAATCGGGCTTCCAAGGTGTTAAAGCTGCATGGATTATCCTCGCTATCTGCTGCTGTGCAGGTTATGGTGTATGGTATTTCGTAATGGGTAACCCCGACAACTTCATCGGTGGCGATCGTTCAGGTCACCCCGCAAACCTGCTTGGTACAGTGTATAAGGGAGGTTTCGTCGTAGGTCTTATCCTTACCCTTCTCTTCACCGTTATCTGCCTCGGTATCGAGCGCTTCTTCGCTATCCGCACCGCTTCTGGTAAGATGAACCTGGCTAAGTTCACCGCTGAGGTTAAGGCCGCTATCAAGGCTCAGGACTTCACGAAGGCTAAGGATCTCTGCAACAAGATGCAGGGTTCAGTAGGTAACGTAGTTATGGCTTCTATCAACATGTATCAGACCGTTGAGGGTGACGCTTCTCTGAAGAAGGCCGCTAAGATTGCAAAGATCCAGCAGGCTCACGAGGAGGCTACTCAGCTGGAGATGCCTACCCTTCAGATGAACATGCCAATGGTTGCTACCATCGTATCTCTGGGTACCCTGACCGCTCTGTTCGGTACTGTGCTCGGTATGATCGGATCATTCCAGGCTCTGTCTGCAGGTGGTGGTGCTGACTCTATGGCTCTGTCTGCCGGTATTTCTGAGGCCCTTGTGAACACAGCATCTGGTATCTTGACCTCTTGGGTTGCTACCGTTGTTTACAACTTCTTCTCAAACAAGATCGATAAGCTGACTTACGCTCTCGACGAGATTGGTTTCACCATCGCAGCTACATACGATTCTAACCACAACGAGGCTTAATATTTAACCATTTAAAACTTTAAAATCGGTTTTAGTATGGCTAAAATTAAGATACAGAAAAAAGACATCTGGATTGACATGACGCCTATGTCAGACGTGATGACGCTGCTTCTGTGTTTCTTCATGTTGACCTCAACATTCTTGACACCAGAACCAGTATCCGTCACGGCGCCAAACTCAGTGTCTGAGCTGAAGATACCAGAGCAGGACGTGCTCAACGTGCTTGTCACGCCAGAGGGACGTGTCTACTGTGGTACCGAAAACAAGAACAACATGCAGGCAATGTTGGACGCTATGACCGACAAGTTCGGTCTTCAGCTGAACCCAACACAGGTCAAGCACTTCCGCGAGGATGCTATGGTCGGTGCCCCCATGGACAAGCTCAGCGCCTATCTCAGCCTCGAGCCTGATAAGATGAGTGAGGCCATCCAGAAGCTCGGCCTGCCCCTCGACAGTATCAAGGGTGGCAAGAGCGAGTTCCAGGAATGGGTTGCCACAGCCCGTGAAGTGAACCCCGACATCAAGATCGCCATCAAGTGCGACTCAAAGACTCCTTACGCTTCGATCAAGAAGCTGATGTCGGAACTGCAGGATATGAGCGAGAACCGTTTCCAGCTCATCACCAACCTCGATGTTAAACGTTTAAACGACTAGTAGTATTATGGCAAAGAAAAATCTATCCAAGCAGAAGAAAATGGATACCCGCGTGAACTTCACGCCGATGGTAGACATGATGATGCTTCTGATCACCTTCTTCATGCTGTGTACTACGCTGGCTAAGCCGCAGGCTATGCAGCTGACCATGCCGTCTAACGACGATACATCACAGTTGAACGAAGAGCAGAAGCAGGTTACAAAGGCTTCTCACACCATCACCCTCTACCTGGGTTCCAACGACAAGGTATGGTATATCGCAGGTCTGCCCAATTACGACGACCCCTCATGCGTAAAGCCAACCTCCTATGGTAAGGACGGTATCGAGAAGGTGCTCAACGAGCATACCACCGAGGAAGGTATCAACCCGATTGCCAAGATCAAGCTGGCAAAGAAGGAACTGGATGCCAAGAAGGCTGAGTACAACTCAAAGATGACCGAAGAGCAGTATCAGGAAGCCCTGAAGAAGCTGAAGAAGGGTGAACTCCCCGACGGCAGCAAGGTGCCAACGATGACTGTCATCATCCGTCCTTTGAACACAGCCACCTACGAGAACATGGTAGCCGCTCTTGACGAGATGCTCATTAGCAATATTGATAAGTATGTCATTGACAATGTCGACAAGATGAGCCAGGAAGACAAGGACCTCATCGCAAAGGCAGGTGTCAAGTGATTAATCCTAAAAAGCAGAAAGAACTATGGCAAAAATAGATCTTATAGACAATGGTTGGGTTGACCTCGTGTTTGAGGGCAAGAACCAGGCTTATGGAGCTTATCAGATGCGTAAGAACACGGGTGTCCGTAACCTCAAGGCCCTGATTGTTATGTTTGTCGCTTTCGCCCTCATCGCAGCGATCGTGTATGCAAAGGTCTCTATCGAGAACTACATTGCTTCACAGAACGCAGCCATCGAGGCCGACGTAGAGCTGGCAAGCCTGGCAGAGAAGAAGGAAGCCAAGGTTGAGAAGAAGGACGAACCCGAGCCTGAGAAGATTGAGATTGAGCGTGTCAAGAGCTCCGTAGCCTTCACCGTACCTGAGATTAAGAAGGATAATGAAGTGAAGGAAGAGCAGGAGATGAAGTCACAGGAAGAACTCCAGCAGACCAACACCGCTATCGGTGCCTTCAACGTGGAAGGTAACGACGAGACTGGTGGTGAGGTGCTGAAGGCAAAGGAAGTGATTGCAGAACCCGAGCCCCCGAAGGTGGAGGAAACCAAGGTCTTCGACGTGGTAGAGGAAATGCCTCAGTTCCCCGGTGGACCGTCAGCCCTGTTCGAGTACCTCTCGAAGAATATCAAGTATCCGGTAGTAGCCGAGGAGAACGGTGTACAGGGTCGTGTCATCGTAACCTTCGTCGTAGAGCGTGATGGTTCTATCACCGACGTCAAGGTTGTGAAGAGCGTTGACCCCTCACTCGACAAGGAGGCACAGCGCGTGGTTAAGTCCATGCCGCACTGGATTCCTGGTAAGCAGAACGGATCTGCAGTACGTGTGAAGTACACCGTGCCTGTAACATTCCGTCTTCAGTAATCTCAATTTCTGAAATGAACACATTCAACAAATTAGTTGGATTAACACTGATATTAGGCTTGCTCCACGCATGTGGGAGCAAGCCTAATCCTGAACAGGAGGAAGCCTACCAGAAGGCAGCCAGTTTCTTTGCTGCCGACGAAAGCTTCTATCCTATCCTCGACGAGGAGCTGTACTATTTCACCACACAGACCCTCGACTCCATCACCCCGCTCTATATCAACGAGCAGGATGCCGTGAAGAAGCTGATGAAGCTGGAGACATGGCTCGCCTTCACCACCCGCGACTTCACCCCGAAAGAGCGCCAGAACCTGATCGACCGTAAGTACCTGCCCAGGGCAGTGCCCATTGCCTACGACGGTCTGGCCATCATCGTCAACAATTCCAACCCCGACTCGTGCATCACCATCAACGACTTTGCACGCGTGCTCAAGGGCGAGGTTACCACCTGGAAGGAACTCTATCCTCAATCCAAGCTCGGCGAGATCGACGTCGTCTTCGACAACCCCCTGTCGAGCACCGTGCGCTGGTGCGTTGACTCCATCCTCGGAGGCCAGCAGTTCAGCGCCAAGAACATCGGAGCCGTGCAGACCAGCGCCGCCGTCATCGACTATGTCGAGAAGCACGAGAACTCACTCGGCATCATCGGCAGCAACTGGCTCAACGACAAGCGCGACACCACCAATGTCACCTTCAAGAAGAATATCACAGTGATGGGCGTCTCCAAGATGAAGACTGCTGAGAAATACAACAGCTGGAAGCCCTATCAGTACTATCTATACAACGGGAACTATCCCCTGCGCCGCACCATCTACGCGCTGCTCAACGACACGCGCAACGGCATACCCTCCGGCTTCACCCACTTCATCCAGCTGCCCAAGGGTCAGATGATCATCCTGCGTGCAGGCCTGCTGCCGCGCACGGCCAATATGAACGTGAGAGATGTCATCGTCAAGAAAGAGTGATTAAACCTTTCACCCCATTCTGCGTCAAACGGATAAATGAACTCATAAAAGTGAACTAATAAATTTAAATTAAGAATAAGTATGAAAGCAATCAAGTATCTATTGATGGGTGTACTGCTGGCAGGTTTCAGCACCACCGCTAACGCACAGGAAGAGGAGCTCCAAGCAGCCCTCAACGCTATCAAGTCGAAGTCACCGGAAGTAGCCGACGCTGCAAAGACCGCCTACAAGAAGAACAAGAAGAACCCCGAGGCCCTGATGAAGATCGCCCGCGCCTTCTTCGAGCAGAAAGATACAGCCGGTGCACGCCAGTTTGCCAACTACGCCAACGAGGCAGGCAAGCCCAAGTATCAGTACGCTCCCGCCTACCTGCTGCTCGGCGACATCGAGTCAGCCTATGGTACCGACGGTGGTAAGGCCGCAGGTTACTACAACCAGGCTATCAACTTCGACCCGAAGAACCCCGAGGGTTATAAGAAGTGGGCAATGGTATATCGCAAGATCAGCCCCAGCCAAGCAGCAGCCAAGCTCCAGGAGATGAAGCAGCAGTGCCCCAACGAGGATATCGACGCCTTCACCGCTCATATCTATATGCTCGCAGGCGATGAGAAGAAAGCCTACGAGAACTACATGAAGGCCGACATCACCAAGCTCGACAAGGGTCAGCTCAACGAGTTCGCACGCTGCAGCTATTTCACAGGCCATTTCGAGGACGCCCTCCGCGCCTCAGAGGCAGGTATCAAGCTCGTGCCACGCAACCCGACATTCAACCGTCTGGCTATGTTCTCAAACTACGAGCTGAAGAACCACGAGGCCGCCAAGAGCTATATCCACAAGTATTTCAACGAGACCGACTCAGCCACATTCTCTGAGTACGACCACTTCTACACAGCTCTGATCTACCAGGCTCTCGAGGACAAGGCCAACATGTACACACACTACAACAAGGCCCTTGAACTGGTGAACGACTCTTCAATGATCAAGCGCTGGGCTATCCAGAAGGCCGTTTCCGACTCTTACCTGAAGGATCAGGAGTTCGACAAGGCTATCAAGTACTACAACGACATGCTCGCCAGCAAGCCCGACGTGAACTTCGACGACGAGGAAGGTCTGGCCAACATCTACACAAAGTGGGGCGAAGCTGATCCCGCTAAGAAGAACGAGTACGTCAAGAAGGCCGTTGAAATCTTCCGCGCCGCCGGCCAGAAGTATCCCATCCAGCAGGTCTATGCCACCTATATGGCTGCCAGTACCATCAACAAGATTGACGACAACATGAAGCAGAGCCTCGCCAAGCCCGACTATCTGAAGGTGATCGAGCTGCTCGCCAACAAGGCTGACCGCACCAAGGGTGACAACACCATGCTGAAGACCGCCTACCACTACATGATGTTCAACTCTTACATCAACAAGAACGTAGCCGGTGCCAAGGACTATGCCGAGAAGATCCTGGCCATCGACCCCGAGTACAAGCCTGCTCTTGAGATCAAGAATCTGAAGTAATCCAGACTACATACAATTAGAGGAAGAGGTGCTCCACAGAAGCACCTCTTTCTGTCTCATAACAAACTTAATGCACCGGAGAATCATCATCCTATGCTCAGCCATCATGGTTGAGACAGCAGTCATTCAGGCAGACATTGGTGGCTGCCCACAATTGCTGCCCGACAGTACTGGACAGAGCACTGTCGCAGCCGATAGCGTCGTTAAGAAAGAGAGTTTCAAGAAACGGTTTCTCGACCAGCTTAAGACCCTTTATTTCACGTCAAAATACGATTCAAACTACGTAGTACGCCCTAAGTCCAACAAGGGACTGACCCTGAAGCTGTTCATGAATGAGACAGGCTACACGTTCCACGCAAAAGGTACAGTCAACAATATCTACACGAAGACCGACCTCAGCACCAACCGTAAGACCACGTTCTCGTTGGCAGCCAATTTCATGGGAATAGGTGCCGGCATCGCCATCAACCCGGCCCAATGGAGCGGTGCCTATAAGGACTATGAGTTCAACCTCAGCTACAATGGCAGCCGCTTTAGTCTCGATTTCAGCTACCAGCAGTCGGAATCGCTGTCGGGAGATGTTAACAGCGATATAGGGGGAGGCCATCTTGAGGAGGGCGACGCCACGATGAAAGTGCTGAACCTGACAGGCTACTACACCTTCAACCATCGCCGTTTCTCCTACCCCGCCGCCTTTTCGCAGAGCTATATCCAACGCCGCTCGGCAGGTTCGTGGCTCGTGGGCATCAGCTATCAGGGAGGCAGCATCAAGACCACCGAAGAACTGGAGCGTCGTCTGCCCGAAGCCGAGGAGATCGAGCTGCACTTCGGCCACTTAGGCATCGGCGGCGGCTATGGCTACAACTGGGTGCCTGGCAGAAGGTGGCTGCTCCATCTCTCAATACTGCCAACCGTCGTGGTCTTTAACCGCAACAGGATGGTCATCGACGGCGAGGAAAAGAAGGCAGAGCGTATGCGCATCAACATGATCTTCAACGAGCGCCTTGCAGTGGTCTATCAGTTTTCGCATCGCTTCTTCGCCGGTGCTACACTTGTCATGAACAACTCCATCTTCGACGACAAGAGCATAGTGGTCAACCAGAACAAGTGGCGCGCCCGTGCCTTCATCGGCATGAGAATCTAACCCCACACGAACACAAAGTGCGGAAGTCCAAACGACTTCCGCACTTTAATATATTTAAACCTGATCACTTATTTCGTGGCGCTTGCAGGAAAGAGAATCGACTTCACGAAGTCCATCAGTTGCTTACTCTCATCAGCGGTATAGTTGTAGATCGCGTCGTTGTGCGTACCACCCTTGATGACCAGCTTCTTCACGTTCTCATTCGTGGGATCGTCGATGGCGGCACCCGTCCAGGGATCGTTCTCGCCATACACGAAGAACATCTTGCAGTTGGTCGTTTTCAGGAAGTCCTTGACCAGATACGACAGCTCGACCTTATCGCTTGCCGTGCTCTTCTTCTCCTTGTCATCGAAGTATTTCTTGTCGCTAGCCGTCAGCAGCGTGCCCTCCTTGACCCAGCTGTAGTTGTAGCCGATGTTACCCTGGTCAACAGGAATCTGCATCCCAAACGGATCATTGCGCTGACGTAATGGACCGCGAGTCCCACTGACCGACTTATAGACACGCTTGTCGTTCTCATCGAGAGAGAAGAAGAGGGCGTAGGTGGCAGGATCGTCGCCTTCCTTGGGGATGAACTTGCTCCAAGCCTCGATGTCGCCATACGACTGCTTGCCGAAGAGGTGATCGTAGGCAAATTCAACGGTATAGTGCAGAACAGAGTCAGCAGGTACATCAAAATCCTTATCCTCCTTAAAAAACTTCAGCGCATATTGAGCTGTGGCATCGAGCACCTTCTGGTCGCTGACGAGCTTCTGGAAAGCGGCCTTGATCTGAGGCAGATAGCCTTTCACCGACTTGTTGATCATGTAGTCGCCGATGCGCATATCCTCGTTCTGGAAGAGCAGCGGAGCCACGAAAGGCACATACACGTCAACGTCGCCTGGATAGTAGTAGGCGTAGTCGTAGGTGGTCATGCCGTTCTTGCTCACACCCGTGCTGAGCCACTTGCCCTTGAGCAGAGCCTTCTTCAGGTCGGTCACGATGTTGTGGAGGTCGGCTGACTGCTGCTTGGCGTTCAGATACTTGAAGCTGTTCTCATCACCCTCAGGCAGTGAGAAGCCGTGATAGCGGTACTCCACCTGCACGCAGTTCGTCGAGAACTTGAAACTGCCGTCTTCATTCTGGCCGGTGGCAAGCATGTACATGAACGCGGGGGCAGCGATGCTGTCGAGGCGATTGTGGTTCTTGCCGTGCTCACCAGCAAGGGCATAGCCCTGCGTGTGCAGGATCGTAGGAGCGTTGGAGCCGACGTAGGTGAGCACCACCTGCTGCTCGTACGTGCCCAAGGCGGGGTTGTCGTGATCAATGGGCTGCTTGTACTTGATATAGTAGCACTGGCCAAGGGCAGTTTCCTCGTTATTGGGGCTTCCCACATTGATGAAAGGCTTTACCTCTGCGACATTTTCTATCGACTTCAGGGCTGCCACCACGGCGGGGTCGCCCTCATTTGCCTTTACACTTTCGAACATGTCGATATCACCCGACAACTCACTACTGGGCGCAACGGCATTGTCCTCAGGAGTGCAAGCCGTAAATGTCATGCTACCCACCAGGGCTGCGATGACGAATAAATAAAATTTTCTCATACTTAATTATTATTTAATTAGGATAGTAAAGAAGTTCTTCCTCACAGAAAATTGATTTGACCTTGCAAAGATAAGGATTTTTTAGAAAGAAACAAGTTTTTTTTCCAAAAAAACGCAAAAAAGGCGAGTTTCTTAAGAAAACTCGCCAGGTTATGCTCTGTATGTCCTATGTGATCAGGGAAGGCTGATAGCCTCTGACGGACAAACACTTGCGCAAGTACCACACTCTGTGCAAGCATCAGCGTCGATCTGATAGTGCTCTGCACCCTCAGAGATAGCCTCTACTGGGCACTCACCTGCACATGTTCCACAAGAAATGCAATCATCACTAATTACGTATGCCATAATCGTATAAATTTAGATAGTTAATACTGTTAATACTCACTTTTGATGATGCAAAGGTAAGAAAGTTTTTTGAAAAATACCAAACTTTGGGTATTTTTTTTCGCAATTTATACGTTGTCGAAATAACCAGAAATATAATATCTGGCTGTTTTATACGTTATTAATTCATAGAATGACAAAGAAAACTATCACCATATTACTCTTGCTGCTGACGGCTCTGAGGGGGCTGGCACAGGAGCGCACGATACAGCACAAGCCGTATATCGACCTGCGCCCCCTGCACTTCGGCATCCTCGTGGGTATGAACATGCAGGACATCGAATTCAAAAACGTAGGACCGCAGATCATCACCTATGACGACGGGACGACTGCCGAGAAGACCATCGTCTGCGACCAGGACCGCTGGAACAGCGGATTCAGCGTCGGCGTGCTGGCTGACCTAAGGCTGAACACGCACCTGAACCTGCGCTTCACGCCGACCATGCATTTCGGCTCGAAGCACCTGACCTTTCTGAACATGACTGACAGGACGCAGGAGGGAAGACCGGTGGAGATGACGCAGGACATGAAGAACACCTACCTCTCGTTCCCGCTGGACCTGAAGTTCAGCGCCGAACGCTGGAACAACTACCGTCCCTACCTGATGGCGGGCGTGAACCCCATGCTGAACCTGACGAGCAAGAACCAGGAGTATATCCAGCTGAAGCGTGCCGACGTATTCCTGGAGGTGGGCATCGGCTGTGACTTCTACCTGCCGTTCTTCAAACTGATTCCGGAACTGAAGTTCTGCTACAGCCTGAGCGACGCGCTCGACCACGGGCATGCCAGCGAACTGAAGGACGTGAATATGCGCCAATACACAAATGCTGTGACCAGTGGCCACAGCAAGATGATCGTATTGACATTCTATTTCGAATGACTATCGCTTCTCCAGATCGAGCACAAGCTTGCCGATGAAGGCGCCGTGCTTGCCGTTCTGATCGAGGGGTATCAGCTTCCCATTTTTGTCGGGCGCATACTCAAGCGTCGGCATATAGGTGTGGGTATGTCCGCCCAGTACGAGGTCGCAGCCCTCGGTAAGACTGAGGAACCGCTCGTCGGGATATTCGGAGATCTTCCAGCCGAGGTGGGAGATGCAGATGACGAGATCGCACTTCTCCTGGCGGCGCAGGATGTCGATGTACTTCTGGCCCGTCTCTGCGGGATCGAGATAGGTGATGCCCTCGCAGTTGCTGTCGAAGACGAGTCCCTTCAGCGGGGGCGCCAATGCAAAGAGTCCGATCTTGACGCCATCGCGCACCATCGTGATATAGGGCTTCACGAGGTCTTCGAGCACCGTGCCCGTACAGTCGTAGTTGGAGCAGACGATGGGGAAATTGGCCTGCCGGAAGAGCTTCGCCATATTGTCCATGCCGTAGTCGAACTCATGGTTGCCGATGGTGGCGGCGTCGTAGCCCATCATGTTCATGAGCCCTATCTCCACCTCGCCCTTGAAGAGGGTGTAGTAGCCAGATCCCTGCGAGAAGTCGCCGCTGTCGATGAGCAGCAGTCCGGGGTGGAGCTCTCGCTGTTCTTTCACCACGTTGACGCGACGCAGGAATCCGCCCCTGCCAGCCAGATCCTTGTTGTCGATGTTGGGATTGACGGGCAGGATGGTGGAATGGGTGTCGTTGGTGTGCAAGATGACGAGCTGCTTGTGCTTCCGTGCACCAGCCTCACTGGGTAGGAAGGCAGAAAGATAAAAAGGCAAAAGGCCCATTATCAACCGAACTACCACCTTATAATATATATATGACTTCATAACCTCAATCTTTACTTTTTTACCTTTTTACCTTAATACGTCCCTCTACCTGGGCATCGACCACCTCACCGCGCAGCATCTTGTCGCGGAAGTAATTCATGATCAGGAATCGCGAATTGTTACTGGCATCTTCGGGTGCCACCTTGTCTTTGCCTAAGGGGAAGGTGTAGAGTCCGTCGTTGCCTTCGAGCAGATAGTTGATGGTGACGATACGATAGTCGGCCTTGGGGTCGATCTCCTGGCCGTGCAGACGGGCAGAGACGAGTTCGCCGCCGATGTCAGCCTTGGTGATGACCAGTTCGCAGCCCTTGCTGACGCCCTCACCTCCCCTGGCGGCAATGTCGCGGAAGAGCTGCATCAGCTGTTCGCCGGAGAGCGTGACGAAGCAGATCTTATTCTCGAAGGGGGCAACGGAGAGGAGGTCTTCGTAGGTGACGTCGCCCTTGGTCAAGTCGGCTCGGATGCCGCCCATGTTATAGACCCCCAGCACGGGCTGCTCGTTGTAGTCCTTCGACGCCCAGACGAGGATATCGGAGAGGAGGTTCGAGAGATCGCTCTCAGGGCGCTGGGCATGCATGTTATGAGCCACGCGCCCCATGACGGGGGCCATGATGCTATCGTTGACTCGTTTGTAGGGTGCCATGAAGTCGGCAGCGGCCTGATCTGGCTGGTTGTCGTATCGGCTATCGACGATGATGCGTGTGCGCTCGACGCCCACCAGCTGATAGTGCTTCGGTGCGCACGATGCAAGCAGTATCAGAGGCAAAGCAGCGGAAAAAAGTCGTAATTTGCGCATATTTTCGGGTTTTAATGGTGCAAAGTTACAAAAAATTCCGGAAATATTTCGTGGAATCAGCAAAAAGTTGTACCTTTGCAGCCGCTTTTCGGCGTAATCGCTGGCAGGAAGTAACGAGTTGCCTGTTATGTTGCGTTGGAACGATACAACAAATTTAATTAGTAAAATTACAATGGATTTAATTAAAGTTGCTGAAGAAGCATTTGCAACCGGCAAGAAGTTCCCAGAGTTCAAGGCTGGTGACACTATCACTGTCGCTTACAAAATTATCGAGGGTTCTAAGGAGCGTATCCAGCTCTATCGTGGTGTCGTGATCAAGATCAGCGGTCACGGTGAGAAGAAGCGCTTCACTGTTCGCAAGATGTCTGGTACCGTAGGTGTGGAGCGTATCTTCCCCCTGGAGTCGCCCAACATCGACAGCATCGAAATCAACAAGGTAGGTAAGGTTCGCCGCGCCAAGCTTTACTATCTGCGCAAGCTCACTGGTAAGGCTGCCCGCATCAAGGAGAAGCGCCGTCCTGTTGGAGAGTAAGAAAGACTTTCGTGAAATAAAAGAGATGTCTGCAAGCGCAGCATCTCTTTTTTTTATTTGTAGTTCTCGTCGGCGCTGGCGTCACCGTGCAGCGCGTTCTGGAATGATTCCCAGTCCTGGAAACCGACGAGAAGTGAGAGATGGTCAAGCGTTTTCCTATCCGGTTTCTTGAGGATTTCCTTTTCTACTGCCTCCAGCAGTTTGCGAAGGGCTTTACGTTTCTTTTCCATATTAAATCTCTATTTTGATGCAAAATTACGATTTTTTTTTGGCTTTTCACTCATTTTGCACTAATTTTGCAGCCAGAAACGAAAAAATCGCATAAGAAGATGAAAGAATTAGCACTCAAGTACGGTTGTAACCCCAACCAAAAGCCCTCACGCATCTTTATGACCGAGGGCGAGCTCCCCATCGAAGTGATCAATGGCCGTCCTGGCTACATCAATTTCCTCGACGCCTTCAACGCCTGGCAACTGGTGAAGGAACTGAAGGCTGCCACTGGCCTGCCCGCCGCAGCTTCGTTTAAGCACGTGAGTCCTGCTGGTGCTGCCGTAGGTCTGCCTCTCAGTGACACGTTGAAGAAGATCTACTTCGTGGACGACATCAAGAATCTCGACGAGAGTCCTATCGCCTGTGCCTACGCCCGCGCCCGTGGTGCCGACCGTATGTCGAGCTATGGTGACTTCGTGGCTCTCAGCGCCACCTGCGACGCCACTACCGCCAAGTTGCTGAAGCGCGAGGTGAGCGACGGTGTGATTGCTCCCGACTATACGCCCGAGGCTATCGAAATCCTGAAAGACAAGCGCAAGGGTACCTATAACGTGATCAAGATAGACCCCAACTATCAGCCTGAGCCTATCGAGCGGAAGCAGGTATTCGGCATCACCTTCGAGCAGGGCCGCAATGAGATCAAGCTCGACGACGACGCCCTCTTCGAGAATATGCCCACACAGAACAAGACCTTCACACCCGAGGCCAAGCGCGACCTGATCATCGCCCTCATCACGCTGAAATATACGCAGTCGAACTCCGTCTGCTACGTGAAGGACGGTCAGGCTATCGGCATCGGCGCAGGACAGCAGAGCCGTATCCACTGCACCCGTCTGGCTGGCAACAAGGCCGACATCTGGTGGCTACGCCAGCATCCGAAGGTGATGAATCTGCCCTTTGTGGACAATATCCGCCGTGCAGACCGCGACAACACCATCGACGTGTATATCTCCGAGGACCACGACGACGTGCTGCGCGACGGCACCTGGCAGCAGTTCTTCAAGGAGAAGCCCGAAGTGCTGACGATGGAAGAGAAGAAAGCATGGATAGCACAGAACACGAAGGTGGCTCTGGGCTCTGACGCCTTCTTCCCCTTCGGCGACAATATCGAGCGCGCCCACAAGAGCGGTGTGGAGTTTATCGCACAGGCTGGCGGCAGCGTGCGTGACGACAACGTGATTGAGACTTGCGACAAGTATGGCATCGCTATGGCCTTCACAGGTGTAAGACTTTTCCATCATTAATATGGACGATTTCCAGAACATCCTTGAGAATGGCATCAACTTCGGTCGTGGCGGTGATAAGCACAAGGACGACGGTAAGGTGAAGACCAAAGCCAAGAAGAAGCAGTATATCACAGGCGCGCATGGTAGCGGCTCAGCCCGTCAGAAGGCCAAGTATCGCGAGCAGCGTGCAAACAGGCATAAGAAATAAGGAAGAAGAGCAGCACCCTTTCAGGCAAACGTCCATGAAAGGGTGCTCTCTTTTTCTTATGATATCTGGAAGGTGATGACGAAACGGCTACCTCGGGTATAGGTAGAATCGAGCTCTACCATTCCACCCAGTGAGGCAATGAGCCGGCGGGTGATAGGGAGACCGAGGCCGATACCCTCCTTGAAGGTATCCAGTTTGGAGAACTCCTTAAAGATCGTCTCACGATTCTCGACATCAATACCCACGCCGGTATCAGTCACACTGAAGACGAGCAGACGCCCTGTAGCCTCCACCTTCAACTCGATGTGCCCGACATCGGTGAACTTCTGGGCATTGTCGAGCAGATGACCCAGCGAGCTCCTCAGCCGATAGGCATTCGTATGGAAGGTATAGTCGTCGCCGACATTCGAGACAAAGCGCAGTTCTACCAATGGATTCCCTTTGTTCTTTCTTTCGTCAAGCAGCGCACGACAGAACTCATTGCACTTGATATCGGTCTTCACGATCTCAGTGTCGTCGCCTTCGCTCTCGCTCTTGGAGAGCTCCAGCAGCTCGTTCACGATCGTCGTGATGAGATTGACATTGTCGGAGATGCGGTGCTGCATGTCGATGCGCTCCTCGTCCGACAGATTATAATCGGGACTGGTGAGTATCTGCGAGAAACCCGACACCGCATTCAGTGGTGTACGGATCTCATGACTCATGTGCCGGATGAAGGCCGACTTCATGAGATCCGACTCTTCAGCACGACTTAATGCCGATTTCAGTTCCCTTCCGCGCGCCCATATCTTCAGCATCAGACGTCGGCGCCCCATGATATAGACGAAGAGAAAGACAGCCGTCATGCCTATCAGCCAATACGTAAGTTTGCGGGCCAGCTTCTTGTTGGCGGCAGCCTCCTCCTGGGAGCGCAGCAGAGCAGTCTCGGAAGCCATCTGATTGAAGTTCGCATCTTGCATCATGCTATAGATGGAGTCCATCTCCACATAGTGGCGCAGGATGGCATCGAAACCGTTTCTCATATCGTTGGCCATCGCATAGATGCGTATAGCGACCAGCGAGCTGTCAACAGCGAGATTACCCTCATGCACCTTCTGCAGCGCCTTTTCATAATCATTGTCAAAGGCGAACTTGGCAGTCTCGACGACATTGTCATATCGAGGATTGAATTCCGGATTATTCGATTCCCTAAGGCTGACGTACTGATTATAGACCTGGAAGAACTGTGACGCATCACCCATGAGGAAGAGGATATAACACTTCATGGCCTGCGACATCGAGAAGTAGTCCATATTCTTCTTGTCCTCAGCCATCGCTATCGCCTTGTCTATCCACTGCAACGCCTTCCGAGGGTTGTTCAGACTCAGCATCTCTGCGAGGCTCAGATAGATACGCATGGTGAACTTCGGGTCGCGATTGCCCACCTCGTCCAAGGCCTGCATGAAGTATCGCTCAGCCTTCTGCTTGTTGTGGGTGGAATTATAGACATCACCAAAGAGCCCCGTAGCCAGATAGAAATAATCCTCTGCACCGTCACCTCTCACCTCTGTGTCAAGCTGTCTGGCAAACTTAGAGGCTTGATAGACCTGATTATGACGTAGGGCATAGAAACCTTTATTAGACAACAGCTTATAGTAGAGCATCATATAACCCTTTTCGTGCAGATCCTTGGCGTATTCATCCACAAAGGCATAGAATTCCTCAGGTTCACCACTCACAAAGAGGTGACGGAACTTATCATACATCACACGATCTTCGCCAGCCAAGTCTTCAACAGTCTTGTCTGCGTAAATCTGTCCCACGAAGAGGATAGAAAACAATGCGACGAGAAACGTCCTCAGGTTATTAGCTATTGTCATCATATTTGCGACTGCAAAAATACAACATTTCCAGAAAAAACAAGTCATAATATAGAAAAAATCTGCACTTTTTTTGGAAACAAGCACAAAAAGGCGTACCTTTGCAGCAAAACAAACCCTTTAAGGACCTAAGAAATGAGAAGAATAAGACTCTTACTAACTACACTTTTACAGACAAGTCTGACCACCATACAAGCTCAGAAATACGTGGGCGGCGACAACTCTGTACTACCCAAATACGAATCCCAGAAAGCCACTTTCTTCGACAAGGACGGCAAAAGCATCAACGACGTGCTGACCTTCGTGAAGGAACAAGGCTGGAACACCATTCGCGTAAGGCTCTTCGTAGATCCCTCGAAAGATACCGACAAAAACGTCTGCCAGGATCTTGTATTCGTCAAGCAACTCGGCAAGCGCATCAAGGATGCCGGACTTTACCTGATGCTCGACTTCCACTATAGCGACACCTGGGCAGATCCTGCCAAACAGTGGACACCAGACCAATGGAAGAGTCTCTCTGACGACGACCTCTACAAGAAGATCTACGAATACACGAAGGACTGTCTGGAACAGATGAAGGAGGCTGGTGCCACACCCGACCTGATACAGACAGGCAACGAGATCAGCTACGGCATGCTCTGGGGCACAGAAGCCACCGCCAAAGGTAACGACAAGAACCGCTGCTACACCAACTCACCCGCAGCCAACTGGGAGCGCTTCATCACACTGCTGAAGGAGGCTGGCAAAGCCTGCCGTGAGGTGTGCCCCAAGGCTCAGATCATCATCCATAGCGAACGTACACCCAAGCCCGATGTACTGGCAGACTTCTTCGACCGCATGACGGCAGCCTCACTCGACTACGACATCATCGGACTCTCCTACTATCCCTATTTCCACGGCAACATCGCCACACTGGAAAAAGCCCTCCAGAAGTTGGAGGACAAGAACTACGGGAAGAAGATCCAGGTGGTGGAGACGGGCTATCCCTCAAAATGGGAGGTGAACGGCACTACCTATGACTACACCAAGACATACCCCTACTCGCACGAAGGGCAGCGGAAGTATATCGCCGACCTGATCACAACCCTACAAAAGCATCCACAGGTAAACGGTCTCTCGTGGTGGTATGCCGAAGCCAATGCCAAAGGCTGCACAGGGTCGCTGGCAGAAGGCTGGTACAACGCCTCACTCTTCGACAACGAGACCGGACGTGCCCTACCCGCCCTCTATGAGCTGAAGGCTTTCGACGACGGCAGCACAGGCATCGTCAGCATCAGTGCCAATAGCGCACAGACCGACGATGCCTGGTACAGCCTTAGCGGCAGAAAGCTGCAAGGCAAGCCGCAACAAAAGGGCGTCTATATCAAAAAGGGAGAGAAACTCATCGTCAGATAAGACCAGTCTCAGAACACCAGTTCGCTACCACGATAGAACTCCAACAAGGCACGCTGGTAGAGGTGCTCGTAGCGAGCCTGCACATAGTCTGACTGTGCCTTCAGGTATTTGTTCTTCGCCTCGTTGAACTCGGTGATGTTCGCCTTACCATTCTCATATTTGGCCTGCATCAGGGAGAAGGCATCCTCAGAACTGGCCACAGCCTCCTTGGAACTGCGCTCCTTGGCCTGAGCATTCAGCGTGTTGTAATACACCTGCTGGATTTCCTTATAGAGCGTCTTCTTCGTATTGTCGAGCGTCAGTTGCTGGTTGTCTCTGTCCACGCGCGCATTACGCACACTGTTACGAACCGAGAAGCGGCTGAAGATGGGGATACTCAGGTTCAAGCCGATGTTCTGGCTGAAGTTATGACTCAGCTGTCGTCCGAAGGGGTCGGAGTCGAAGCCGCTGACATTATAGGAGTTGGAGCCGAGTCCCGCATTGAGGTTCAGTTTCGGATAGTAGCCAGCCTTGGCGACCTTGATGCTATGTTCGGTACTCTCCAGTCGAAGCTGCTGCGAGCGCACTTCCGGCTTAAAGCTCACGGCCTCCTCATAGATCTGCTCAGGATTGGTGATATTCAGCGCAGCGATATGGTCGAGCTGAGCCTCGGTGGGCGTCACCACACCGAAGCCATCAGGACTGGGCAGTTCCAGCAGCTGTGTCAGCGTGAGCACAGACATGCGATGCTTATTATCAGCCTGTGTAGCCGTCAGACGGCCGCTTGCCAAAGTCGCTATCTGCTGCGACAGTTCAGAGACACTGGCCTTCCCGTTATCGACAAGTGCCTGCAGACGAGCCACCTGCATGGAGTCGATAGCAATCTGACGATGAGCAACGGCAGAAATCTCCATATCATAGAGTATCTGCACATAGGCCTGCGCCACCTGCATCCGGATATCGTTCTTGGCCTTCTCAAGATCAGCGGTCGCTGCCTCCAGATTCAGACGGTTCACCTTGATGTTCTCTGGTATCTGGAAACCCGTAAAGAGCGGCATCGACGTTGTCAGCTGGAGACTGGTATTCTGGGTGTTTCTGTTCTCGTAGAGATTGTCTTCGGTAAGACCACGTCCGAAGTTGAAGTTCTGCCCCACGGTTCCTGTCAGATTCGGCAGTCGGCTGTTTACAGCCGTTGAGAGGTTATTGACCTGTTTCTCGACAGCCTTCTCCTTCTGTTTGATGGTGATGTTATGCGCCACAGCATAATCCTCACACTCGCTGAGCGACCACAGTCTGTCCTGTGCATTCAAAGGCATGAGGGTGAAGAGACATAAGGGAAGTGCCTTTACCCAACCTTGAACCTTGATTGATTGTCTTGTCTTCATAATCATCTTACCTTATTTTTTATTGGAGTCATCTGCTATCACCTCAGGACCACGCACCTTGTCCTTCAACGTGAGACCCTTCTTGATTTCGATGTTCACACCGTCGGAGAGACCTGTTGTCACCTGGGTGCGCTCGTAAGTCTTCTCTTTGCCTTCACCCTTGATGATATAGACGAAGGTAGAGTCGCCGCTGAACTCGATAGCACTCTCAGGGATGCTGAGTGCCTTCTCGGCAGAAGAGAGTACGATCTCGGCATTGGCACTGTAGCCAGAACGGATCTTACCGCCTTCGGCAAGCTTCACGGCAGCCTTGATCTCAAACTGATTGGCACCATTCGACTCTACAGCCTTCGGGGAAATGTATTCCAGCGCGGCGTCGAACTGCAGGTCCTGCAAGGCACCGATGGTAATCTTCATCGGCATGCCGCTGACCAGTTGTCCAACCTCCGTCTCATCGATGTTGCCGCGGAAGATAAGGTCGTTCATATTGGCAACGGTGGCAATCGTAGTACCGTCGTTGAAGGTATTAGCCAGGATCACGGAGTTACCCACCTTCACGGGGATGTCGAGAATGACACCCGAGATGGTCGAACGGATCAGTGTGGAAGAGGCAGAGGCATTAGCCTTCGAGACACCGTCGCGCACCACCTGCAGGGCGTCTTCGGCAGCCGTTTTCTCCTCCTTGGCCTGATGGAGGGCCTGCTTGACCTTGTCGTACTCATCAGCAGAGACGAGTTTCTGATTGTAGAGGTTCTCCTCGCGGTTGAAGTTCACCTGTGCCTGTTTCAGGTTGATCTCAGCCAGGCGTACACGCGCCTCAGCACTCGAGAGCTGACCCATATCTGGAATCACCTTCACCTTGGCGATGACCTCACCCTGCTGCACCGTCTGTCCAGGTTCCTTCAGCAGTTCCGTGATGATACCAGAGATCTGCGGCTTCACGTTCACCTCGTTGCGAGGTTCGATCTTACCTGTGATAATCGTTGTCTTCTGGATGTCCTCCATCTTTGGAGTAAACTCGTTATAGACAACTTCCTTGGGTTGGCTCTTCTGCCAGAGGAACACGAATGTTCCGATGAAGATCAGGGCGATAATCGCTGCGATGATCAGTTTGCTGTACCTTTTCATATTTTAAATTTTTAATTTTTACTTTCTTACCTTTTACTTTTTTACCTTTTTTCCTTTACTCGTCTCGCATCGCGTCGACGGGCTTGATGGTCATAGCTCGGGCTGCTGGCGCAAGTCCTGCGAGGACACCCATCGCCGAGACGACGACTGCAGCGAAAATCGCTGTCCAGAAACCAATCTGGAAATGTGCCTTCAGAATACCATCCTCCGTATTTCCCATCTCGAGCATGTGCAGGATGAGTACGCCGAAGAGGATGCCACTCATGCCCGCGACTAACGTCAGCACGATGCTCTCTGAGATAATCTGTGAGAGGATCATCTTAGGGGTGGCGCCGATGGCACGTCGGATACCGATCTCCGTAGTGCGCTCGCGCACCGTCACCATCATGATGTTAGATACACCTATAGCGCCAGCCAAGAGAGTACCGAGACCTACGAGCCAGATGAGGAAGTTCACACCTTTGAACAGGTTGTCGAGCATCTGGAAGAGCACCTCAGTATTGAATACCATCGCAGCCTGCTCGTCGGTGGGATCCACGAAGTGTCCCATTGTAACGGACTGACGGATACGGTCTGTCAACTTCGACATCACCACACCCTCGCGGCCTGTTGCCACGATCATATCCACTTCTTTGCCTCGGTTGTAGGTCTCCTGCATCAGTGTCAGCGGCAGCGTTACCTTCTGTTCCGCACGGCCATTGATGTTCATACCCGTTGAGGCATAGTCCACACCGATCACCTCGAAATAAGTGGAGTCGATACGTATCGACTTACCACAGGGGTCGCCACCTTCCTTGAAGAGTTCCTTGTAGATACGCTTTCCGATGACGCACACCTTACGATGCTCCTTCATGTCCATCTCATTAATATAGCGTCCGTAGTAGAGCTTCGGCGCAATCACCTTGGCATACTCCGGTGTGCAACCCTGAATACGTGGCGTGGTTCTCTGGTCCTTGTAATAGGCCGTATTCGACTTACCCCAAGGTGCAAAGAGCACAGGTGCCACGACATTGAGCTCAGGCACGCGCTGGTGAATACGGGTGAGATCCTTATAGTCCATGCTCCACCAGCGACCCTTACGGAAACCCTTATAGGCCTTTGATGTCTGCTGGCTCCACACGATCACTGTGTTCTGAGCAAAACCTTCGAAATTTTTCTCCAGCATCTCTTTCAGTCCCTGACCACCTCCGATGAGCGCCACGAGCATGAACACACCCCAAAACACACCGAAGCCTGTCAGGAACGAACGCGACTTGTTACGTGTCAGTGTGTCGAGTATTTCTCTGTATGAATCAACATCTATTCTCATAATCGTCAATCAGCTCTTAGCGCCTCTATCGGGCGGATTCTACTTGCCTTGAATGCGGGAATCAATCCTGCAATCGTTCCTGCTATCACCATCACCATCGTAGCCTCAAAACACACATCTAGTCCGACGGTAGGATCCAGGAACATCGTGGCCTTGAAGAGACCTGTGTCAATCGTCTCGTGACCTACCGTTGCATCCATATACTCATTGGCTGCTACACCCAGCACCATGCCGATATAGCCAAAGAAGGTGGTGATGATCACACTCTCGATGATAATCAGTTTCAGGATGCTCCAGGGTTTGGCACCGATAGCCTTACGGATGCCGAACTCATGGGTACGCTCCTTCACAGTGATCAGCATGATGTTCGATACACCCACGATGCCTGAGAGAAGCGTGAAGAGTCCCACAATCCACAGTGCTGTGCGGATGATGGCAATACCTTGCTCCATCTGCAGACTCGTTGTATAACCGTTCCAAATCCAGAAAGCACGCTCATCCTCAGGATGCACCTGATGGTTGGCATTCAGACGACGACGATATTCTTTTTCGAAATCTTCGTTAGCCTTCTCTGTCGTCAGGCCATGGAAAGTATATTCCAAACTACCTATTTCGTCATTGTTGGCACCATAGATACCCTTGATGGCGGCATAGCTGGAGTAAGCCTCAGACTGACCTTCCTCACGGTCCTTATAGATACCAATGACCTTAAAGGCGAAATCACCCACCTTCACATACTTGCCCAACAGCGTGGAATAATCTCTCGGCTCCAGTTCCTTTGCCTGCTTATTGCTCAGCACCAGCACCTTGCGCTTCTCACGCATATCGATATCGTTCACAAAACGACCGTAAAGCATATCGTGCTTGTTGATCTTCGTATGTACAGGATAGACACCAGATATCGTGGTGCTGATATACTCATCGCCATAACTGATGGTTGCACTGGTCTCATAACGTGCCCCCACCTCATCGACAGTTTCAGGGAAGTCTGACTCCGTCATCGCGAGGTCTGGTGTCTGCAACCTCACTCTGCGCCCCTCTTTCAATCCCTGATAAGCTTTCGAGGTAGTTCCTCCCCAGACTTCTATCGAATTCGACAGCCAGTTCTCATTCTGCTTCAGGTTGGCATTGATGAGACCGTTGCCGGCACCCAACAGCACGATGAGCATGAAAATGCCCCACGCCACAGCGAATCCCGTGAGCGTCGTGCGAAGTTTGTTCCGCCGAGCCGTCTGCCATATTTCTACAAAGACATCTCGCATAACCGTTACTTCATCATGCCGTTAATACCAAATGGACTGGAGTTGTGGTCGAGGTTCTCCTCGATCTTGCCGATGATGCCGTCCTTGATATGTACTATCTTATTCGTCTCATTAGCCACACCGCTCTCATGGGTCACCACCACGATGGTCATGCCCTCCTCTTCGTTGAGATGCTTGAGCAACTGCATCACCTCCACAGATGTCTTTGAGTCGAGTGCGCCCGTAGGCTCGTCGGCTAAGATGATCTGCGGACGGGTGATGAGCGCTCTGGCTATTGCCACGCGTTGTTTCTGTCCTCCCGACAGTTCGTTGGGATAGTGTTCTGCCCAGTCGAGCAGTCCCAGACGGTCCAGATAGTCCAGAGCCATCTGATGACGCTTCTTGCGCGACACACCCTGATAGAATAATGGCAACTCAACGTTTTCCACGGCGGTCTTAAAAGAGATGAGATTAAATGACTGGAAAATAAAACCTATCATCTTGTTGCGATACTCGGCAGCCTTCGTCTCTGAGAGGTTCCAGATGGGAACACCTGCCAACTCATAGGTGCCCGAGTCGTAGTTGTCGAGAATACCTAATATATTCAATAAGGTACTCTTACCAGAGCCCGAGGCGCCCATGATGGAGACAAACTCTCCTTTCGCAATGTCGAGCGAGATGCCCTTCAGCACATGCAGCGGTTGCGCCCCTTGATAGGTCTTGTTGATGTCTTTTAAATGAATCATATGTTGGTTATTGTTGATAATTCTGTTGGTTTAACGATGTCTTCTCTGCCATGAGTTACGCCTATTTGACGTGCAAAGATATAACAAAGTTGCATTAACAGACAAATTTTTGGGATAATTTGTAGATTATTGTGACGAATGGCGTCCTTATTTCAGTTTTTTCCACTCATCCACAACATCTTCGATAGAGATGTCGAGCAACTGCATCTGCCGGAAGAGCTCTGGCAAGTGCGCCTTCATAAACTCCTTCTTACGGGCCTTGAGGATCTGTTTCTTCGCGCCTTTCGTCACGAAGTAGCCCAGACCACGTTTGTTGTAGATAATCTCCTCACGAGCCAGTTGCTCGTAGGCCTTAACAGCGGTATTGGTGTTTACCTCCAACAGCACGGCATACTCACGGACTGACGGAATACGATCGTCGTCCTGGTACTTGCCAGAGAGGATTTCGTCGCAGAGGCGATCCGCCATCTGGATATAGATGGGTTTATCGTTTGAAAATGTCATAGTTCGTCCACTTATTAGTAATTAATTCGAAATGCTTGAAGATATGGAATGATGCCCAGTAGTTGAAGACGGCAAGTGCAGGCAACAGGACTGCGAGCACATAAGCCAAGGCGCCCACTTCCGATTCGTAATGAACTCCGTCTTTCCACACGTCACCCCAGAACAAGAATAGGCCAAAGTGATGTATCGTCCACGACAGCAGAATGGAACAGAGGATGATGATCAGAGAAGCGACGACAAAGGCATATTTGCGCAACAGTGTGCCACATATTGTCATCAGAGAAAGATTCCACACGGCAATGGCAAATATCACAAAAATATTCATCGCATTATAAAACCAGGAACGACGATAGGAATCAGGATCCAAAACATTCGGTGTCAGATTCTCTATCAGCTTGGGAAGTGCCGACGACCACCTATGATAGGTCTCTACGGGGTCGCCAATGACAGAAACCTGATATTCAGTAGAAAACGAATGGATCTTAATCCAGAACCAAGCCATGCGCAAGCAGTCGCCCAGCACAAATGCCAACAATACGCAAACCACACAGATGACGGAGGTATAGACCAGCAGCGAGAGGAACTTCTCGAGATTCGTGGAAGGCATCATCAAAAATGCCTGACGCTTACGCTTCTCATTCACACTCGACACGATGGTACTGGCCATGATAAGTGACACCAGTATAAAGAGTGCACATCCCATCGTTCCGTATAGACGAACCATCTCATCAGCAGAATATCTCCCAATCTCCGCCGTCATCAGTTCGCCAACAAACACAGCCACGACAGAGCCTATGGTCCACATCAGCAAGGTACGGAAATTGACTGCCATCACCCAACGGAGTGTCTTTCCAAATCTATTGAAACTAAAACTATTCATATCTTTACACATTTACATATTTTCCTATCACCTGCTGACGGCAGAAGAACTTGTATGACAGCCAGTAGTTAAACGCAATCAAGAAGATATAGATCACATCCCACAGACGTAGCAGGCTGATGGCCGTATGACTGCTAATGCTTCTGGAGATCTCATCATGCGGCCACAGAGAACCCAAGATGATGCCAAAGGCAATCAGCGCGACACTCGTCAAGATCCAACTGTACTTATGTGAACGGAAGAAGGTGGCACCAACGGCATAGCACGAGTGAAGCCATACGAAAGTAAGTACGATGCAAGCAATCAGGGATCGGGGCACGACATTGGAAGGCGGGAAGACAATGTTAAAATCAAGACTCATCAAATACTGCATCACCAGCATTCTGCCCTCATGCCCCGACAGCCAATTCACCAGATACTGCAACAAGTCGGCTACTATAAACGAACCTACAAAGCTGGGCAGCAACAGAAGCCAATAGCTATAGCGCACCAGATATTTCTCAAGATTCGAGGCTGGCAGCATCAGCAGTCGCTGGTCGTCGTGCTTGCCTTGCATGCTATTGAACATCATCGTGGGTCCCAGCACCAGAATGGCGATGGTGGTACATAGCACCATAGACGCACAAGCCTGATAAGACTGTAACGATGCCGACTGATTATTAAACTTCGCCACACAGGTGAAGAACAGGAACACCAGCGTAAAGACCACCAGCCAACTCAGTGTGTTCTTCACAAACCAGCGACGATCCATCGTCAGCGACCAGCGCACCAACTTCCGAAACCTACTAAAATCAAATTGTATCATAGTCAGTCCTCCTCTCTTTGTTAGATCTTGCCCTGTGTCACAGCATTGAAGAGCAGCTCGAGATTAATCTGAGTCTCAGCGCTGTCGGCCTTGCGAGGAGCGATGACGGCATTACCCTGCAGCGAAGGCTCGGCATAGAGCGCATCATCCATCTCGGCTGGCGTACGATATTCGAAGACATATTTCTCAGTAATCTCAGACACCGAAGCATCGAGCAACAGCTTCTGCGGTGTAAGTATCAGGATATGATCCAGCAAGCTCTCTACGTCGTGAACCTGATGAGTAGAGATGATCAGCGTACGATCTTCCGTCATGTACTGGGCTACGACCTTGCGGAACTGCGACTTTGATGGGATATCGAGACCGTTTGTAGGTTCATCCATCAAGAGCAGTCTGGTATTGGCAGCGAGGGCAAACGACATAAACACCTTCTTCTTCTGTCCCATCGAGAGGGCATTGAGTTTCAGGTCTGTCGTGAGTTCAAAATCCTTCAGACAATTCTCAAGTACTTCGCGAGAGAAACGAGGATAGAACGGCTCGTTGATCTTCACATACTGCTCCAGAGACATGCTGGGCAGGTCGAACTCCTCAGGCACGATGAAAATCTCGCTCAACGACTCAGGACGGCGCAATCTGGTCTCGACACCATCGAATGCCACACTACCCTTCTTGGGTCTCAGCAGGCCACTGATGAGATACAGCAGCGTGCTCTTACCCGTACCATTCTTACCCAGCAGACCGTAGATATTGTTTTGCTCCAGTGCCAGACTGAAATCATCGAATACCAGACCCTTCTGGCCTGCATACTTGAAACTGATGTTGTTTACCTCTATCATAATTCCTATTATTTGTTGATTTAACCTCTGTACTAGTGTACCACTTTGATAGTACACCGCAAAAGTACAACAAAAAACTGATTCCCTCCAAACTTTTTGGAAGGAATCTTCATTTTCTTAACATTCTTTAAGCTATTGGCCTCGCGCGAACCTATATTATATCAGCGCGTATCGGCGCCCCACATCATCTTCTCACGGAGAGCGTCAAAATAACGATGACCAGGACGCTTCACCACTTGAACGTCATAGGGTGCTCTGCTCAGGGTCAGCCGAGTGCCTTCCTTGCATTTCTCCGAACGACCGTCGATAGCAACCAAGAAGTTATGACTGCGGCTCTCGACTTCCAGTTCTATGACAGATGAATCGGCAAGAACGATCGGACGCACATTGAGCGAATGAGGTGCAACAGCCGTCATCGAGAACACCTTCGTACCCGGCACAATGATTGGACCTCCGTTTGACAATGAATAGGCCGTAGAACCCGTCGGCGTGGATATCACCAGACCGTCGGCCTGATAGGTATTCAGATACTGGCCATTGACATGAGCCTTGATGGAAATCATGGCAGCAGTATCCCGTTTCAGGATGGCCACATCGTTCAGTGCACAGTTGAAGCCCTCGAAGGCCTCACCATTGGTAGTCACCTCTATCAGGGCACGCGACTCTACGGAGAAGTCGTCATGATAGAGTGCATCCAGACATCGCCCGATATCCTCAGGACATACATCAGCCAGAAAACCCAGACGCCCCATGTTCACACCCAGGATAGGAATCTGCTTCTCCCTAACCCTGCTGGCAGCCTTGAGGAACGTACCGTCGCCACCCATAGAGATCACGAAATCGGCATCGAAGTCATCACCCTCGAACACCTTGGCAGTGTCCAAGTCGTGAAGATGATGGTCGCACAGGAATCCATAATAGTCTTTATCCACATACAACTCGGCACCGAAGACAGAGAGCATGGTCAACACTTGCTGAATCGCTGCCGACTTCTTCATCTGATAGCTATTGCCAAAGATGGCAAATTTCAATTTACGATGCTCCATCATTATGTCTTTTGGGTGCAAAGATAGTAAAAAAGTAAAAAAGTAAAAAGATAAAAAGATAAAAAGATAGCAGAACGGTTTTACTTTTTTACCTTTTTACTTTTTTACCTTTAAAAAAATATGTATCTTTGCATTCAGAAATCCTAAAAACAAAAGATTATGGCAAAAGTTTATGTGTTTCTGGCAAACGGCTTCGAGGATGTCGAGGCCCTAATTCCCATCGATGTGCTACGCAGAGGCAGCGTAGAGGTGATAACAGTGAGTACGACGGATACGGACATCGTTGAGTCTGCCCACGGTGTAGGTATCCGTGCTGACGTGATGTTCGACGACTGCGACTTTGCTGATGCCGACCTGTTGATGCTGCCAGGCGGCATGCCGGGAGCCAGCAACCTCTTTGCCCATGAAGGCGTTTGCAAGGCACTGCTGTCCCAGCAGGAGCAGGGAAAGAAGATTGCCGCCATCTGTGCCTCACCGGCCGTAGTGCTCGCACAACTGGGCATCCTCGACGGCAAGAAGGCTACTTGCTATCCAGGCTTCGAGCAGATGCTGACAACTGCCGACTATACCGGTGAACTGGTAACGGTGGATGGCAACATCACCACTGGCGAAGGTCCTGCTGCCGCCTTCCCCTATGCCTACACGATCCTGGCTGACCTTGTCGATGAACAGACCGCCAGTCAGATAGCAGAAGGCATGCGCTTCAAGCACTTAATGGAGGCATAATGGACTACGTGATTATTGTAGCAGGGGGTAAAGGACTGCGCATGGGCAGCGATATCCCCAAGCAGTTTCTACCCATCGGCGGCAAACCTGTATTGATGCGCACAATGGAGCGCTTCAGGGCCTACTCTAGCGACTTACAGATCATCCTCGTATTGCCAGAAGCCCAACAGGACTATTGGAGGCAGCTCTGCGAGGAGTATCATTTCGATGTCGAATACCAACTGGCGAATGGCGGACAGACGCGTTTCCACTCCGTACAGAACGGCTTGGCATTAGTGCCCGACGATGCCGAGGGTGTGGTGGGTGTGCACGATGGCGTGCGCCCCTTCCCGAGCATCGAGGTGATCCGTAACTGTTACGAGACTGCAAGAGAGAAAAAAGCCGTCATCCCCGTGATTCCCGTCGTCGAGACCGTACGTCATCTCGAAAACAAGGGTTCTGTGACGGTGCCACGCAGCGACTACCGTCTGGTGCAGACGCCGCAGACCTTCGATATACAATTGCTCAAGGCGGCCAACCATCAGCCTTATAATGACGGTTTCACTGATGACGCCTCCGTGGTGGAGAGCTACGGACACGCCATCACCCTCGTCGAGGGCAACCGCGAGAACATCAAGATCACCACCCCCTACGACATGAAGATCGCAGAAGTGCTTATCTGATGGATATCCTCGAGCAAGACATACAGTACCTGCCGGGAGTAGGTCCCAACAGGAAGAAGTTACTGGGTGAAGAACTCGGTATCCATACCTATGGCGACCTGCTCGAGAACTATCCTTATAAATATGTAGACCGCTCCAAGGTCTATACCATCCACGAACTGACGGGCGATATGCCCTTCGTGCAGATTGTTGGTCATATTCTCAGTTTCGAGACGTTCTCGATGGGACCACGAAAAGAGCGCGTCGTGGCCCATTTCAGCGACGGTACAGGCATCGCAGACCTCGTATGGTTCCAAGGGGGCAAATATGCGAAACAGACTTATAAGATAGGTACGGAATATGTCGTATTCGGCAAACCCACCATCTTCAACAACCGCATCAACATCACCCATCCAGACCTGGACCGTGCCGATGAACTGGAACTCTCCAACATGGGACTGCAGCCCTACTATACCACCACTGAGAAGATGAAGAAACGCGGGCTCACATCGCGTTCGCTCGAGAAGCTCACGAGAGCCATGATCGAGAAGCTGCCGCCACAACCCGAGACCATCCCCGACTTCATCACCGCCCCACTCCACCTCATGGAGCGTGACGAGGCACTGCGTATCATCCACTATCCCAAGAACGCTAAAGACTTGGAGCGTGCCCGTGTACGTCTGAAATTCGAGGAACTGTTCTTCGTACAACTCAACATTGTCAGATATGCCAGCGACCATCGCCGCAAGTACCGGGGCTACGTTTTCTCGCGTGTCGGTGAGAGTTTTAATTCCTTCTACCACAACAACTTACCTTTCCCACTGACGGAGGCACAGAAACGTGTCATCCGTGAGATCAGGAAAGACACAGGCTCCGGGCGCCAGATGAACCGTCTGTTGCAAGGTGACGTCGGTTCCGGTAAGACACTGGTGGCCCTGATGACGATGCTCATTGCCATCGACAATGGTTATCAGGCCTGTATCATGGCCCCCACGGAAATACTGGCCGAACAGCATCTGGCTACCATCATGGGGTTCTTGAAAGACATGGACCTACGGGTGGCTCTGCTGACGGGTATCGTCAAAGGCAAGCGTCGCGAAGAGGTCCTTGAGGGCCTACTCGACGGCACCATCAACATCCTTGTAGGCACTCACGCCGTCATCGAGGACACCGTACAGTTTGCACGTCTGGGAATGGTTGTCGTCGATGAACAGCACCGCTTCGGTGTGGCCCAGCGTGCCAAGTTGTGGAGCAAGAGTGAGAATCCGCCCCACGTCTTGGTGATGACAGCTACCCCAATCCCTCGCACCTTGGCAATGACGCTCTATGGCGACTTGGACGTCAGCGTCATCGACGAATTGCCACCGGGTCGTAAACCTGTGAGAACCACTCACGTCTTCGACACCCGCATGACGTCACTCTACGACGGCATCCGTCAGCAGATCCGCTCGGGCCGTCAGGTATATATCGTATTCCCCCTGATAGAAGAGAGTGCCAAGAGCGACCTCAAGAATCTTGAAGACGGTTTCGAGGTACTGAAACAGGCCTTCCCGGAATTCCGTCTCAGCAAGGTGCATGGCCGCATGAAGCCGAAAGATAAAGAAGAAGAGATGCAGCGCTTCGTCAACGGTGAGACCCAGATTCTCGTCGCTACCACCGTCATCGAGGTAGGCGTCAACGTGCCCAACGCCTCCGTGATGGTCATCCTCGACGCCCAGCGTTTCGGTCTCTCTCAGCTTCACCAGCTCAGAGGACGAGTAGGACGAGGTGCCGATCAGAGTTTCTGCATCCTCGTCACCCCCTACAAACTCAGTGAGGAAACCCGGAAACGCATCGATATCATGTGCGACACCAACGATGGTTTCCGCATCGCAGAGGCCGATTTGAAACTGCGCGGCCCTGGCGACCTTGAGGGAACCCAGCAGAGCGGCATGGCCTTCGACTTGAAAATTGCAGACATCGCTCGTGACGGACAACTCGTACAGATGGCCCGCGACGAGGCACAGAAGATCATCGACGACGACCCGGAATGTACGTCGCCGCGCTATCAGCTGCTATGGAACAGGCTGCGCCAGCTACGTAAAACAAATATTAACTGGGCCGCTATTTCCTGACATCAAGTGTTAAAAGTCCACAAAAGATTGTTAACGCAAACAACTTTCTGCATCTTTTTGGAATATATTTTATACCTTTGCAGCGAAATCGTCTTTTAGGCGAATTTTCGAAGAATATACTCTAACAGCAAACCGAAACCCAATGATAACATTTAAGAATCTTAAGAAAACAGCTTTTACAGTATTCATGACGCTTACCGCAACATCAGCTGCAGGACAGGATCTTCTGGCTCGTCAGGCTCCCGTTGACCGTAAGATGAAGGCTGTTGACTCTATAGTGCTCAACCGACTGATCGAACAAGAGATGCTGGAGAATCCCGCAGGCGACCTCTATAATGAGTGGGACAACGAACTGACCCACTATTCCGGCAGCATCCTGCCCGACGAGACCACCATCGACTTGCGCGGTTTCTGCATGCCGACACCAAGCCGTGTCATCACTTCTAACTTCGGTGCCCGCTGGGGACGCCAGCACAAGGGCCTCGACATCAAGGTCTATATAGGCGACACCATCCGCGCTGCCTTCAGTGGTAAGGTACGTATCGTGAAATACGAGCCAAGAGGCTACGGCAAGTATGTCGTCATCCGCCACTACAACGGACTGGAGACCTACTACGGACACATGTCGAAGCAGCTCGTCAGAGAGAATGAAGAGGTAAAGGCCGGCGATCCTCTCGGTCTGGGTGGCAACACAGGCCGTAGCACAGGTTCCCACCTCCATTTCGAGACCCGCCTCTGCGGTGTGGCCCTGAACCCCGCGCTGATGTTCGACTTCCGCAATCAGGACGTAACCGGCGACTTCTATACCTTCCACCGCAACCGCTATGCTGCTGAGTCGGCTCAGGCTACTCGTCTGCGCGGTGTTAACGCCAATGGTGGTACCGGCCGTTTCGACAACGATTCTGACGATGACTCAGAATTGGCTATCGCAGCCCCATCAGCATCTTTCGCACCCGAGACTCATTTCCATAAGGTGAAGAAGGGCGAGACGCTTCAGGCCATTGCCCGCAAATGCCACACCACCGTTGATGCCCTCTGCCGTCTGAACCGCATCGGCAAGAACATCCGCCTGATGCCGGGACAGATTCTGAAATACAACTAATTTGCAGATTTAGCTACTCAAAAATAAATCCCACCCTCATCGGGTGGGATTCTTTTTTGTGATGGAGTTGGACTCCACGAGGATTATTTCAATTGGCCTATCAGATACTGAGCTACGATATCCGTAGAACGGTAAATGTTCTGAGAGAAGCCGTGATCGAAATACTCCTGAAGCACGAACTCACTCTTTGGCCAGATCTGATGAAAACGCTCGCCATAGGTATAAGGTACCACGCGGTCAGCATTACCGTGAATGATCAGAGCCGATCCCTGATACTTGGCAGCCGTCTCATAGATAGGCAGTGAGAAGGCAGTACGGATATAGTTACCACCAAGTTGCTGTGGTCCCCACAACTGCACGAACTCAGGCGGATCCAGCGGGTCATACTGTTTGCCGAACGTACTGCCACGAATTGCATCATCACGAAGCACGGCAGCAGGAGCCATCAATGCCACAGCACGAAAGGCATCGGTACCCAGTTCGCCTGCCGTCATCGCTGCGACGACACCACCCTGAGAATGGCCCACGATAGCCAGATCGCTGACATAGCGCAGGTCGCGCACATACTCCACCACCTTCTTGGCATCCTCAATCTCATTGGGCACCGTCATATCCCTAAACTCACCCTCACTCTCACCGTGACCATTGAAGTCAAAACGTACAGAGGCGATGCCATGAGCCTGTAGTGTGTCGCAGATCAACTCGAAAAGCGGACCATCCTTCGTACCGCCGAAACCATGACAGAACACCACCATCGGACATTTCTCACCTGCCTTCAGTTCCGGCTTCTGAATGATGGCAGCGATTTTGCCGTGATCACCGTCGATGCTCACCTTCTCTCCTTTGGCACCAGGCACATAGGCACCCGTCGTGAGTTCTTTCAGATACTTGTCCACCTTGTAGGTAAGTACGGTAGAAAGTTTTACCTGCCCGTCGGGACCAATCACCACCATCGAGGGAATCCAGTTCACGCCATAGGCCTTCGAGATATCAGTCTCCTTAAATTTCTTTAGCTCACTAACCTGAGGATAGGCAATGCCATACTTCTCAATAGCCTTCTTCCATGCCTCCACATCCGTATCCATCGATACACCCAAGAACTCGATGCCATGCTGTTTGTAGGCATCGTACATACGCACCACCTCGGAAGCATCCTTTCGGCAGTCAGGACACCAGGAAGCCCAGAAGTCGAGCACCACCGTCTTGCCCTTAGCCCATTTGGCAAACTGGAACTTCTTGCCATCGGGCTTCAGCATCTTGAAGTCAGGTGCTGCCGTCCCAGCCTTGATCAGTTCGGTTGCGTACTTGCTGTCTGGATCCTGCTGAGGACCAAACTGCGCCTTCGTTTCCACCGCTACTCCCACCAGGAGCGCCATGGCAAATAATCTAATCATCTTCATCGTAAAATAAATGTTCGTACATTTTTCGGCAAAAATACAAAAAATATAAGAATTATTTCCTATCTTTGCAGAAAATTTAAACTATAAATCTTATGTACGACAAGGAAAGAGGACTTTACATTGCCCATTGCGCTAACGGCGCACTCAGCATTACAGGTAAGATGGCAAACCGACATGGACTCATCGCCGGTGCCACAGGTACAGGAAAAACTGTCACCCTGCAGGTCATGGCAGAGACTTTCTGCCAGGCAGGCGTTCCCTGCTTCATGGCCGACATGAAAGGTGACCTTAGCGGTATCTCACAGGTAGGAAAGATGAGCGGCTTCATCGAGAAGCGCCTCCCCGAATTCGAAATTGCGGACCCGCAGTTCCAGGCTTGTCCTGTACGTTTCTATGACGTCTTCGGTGAACAAGGCCACCCCATGCGCGCCACCATCTCGCAGATGGGACCTCAACTGCTCTCTCGTCTGATGCAACTCAACGAGACACAAGACGGTGTGCTGAACATCGTGTTCCGCATCGCCGACGAACGCGGTCTGCTGCTCATCGACCTCAAGGACCTCCGCTCGATGCTCGACTGGGTGTCGAAGCACGCCAAGGAATACACCACGAAGTATGGCAACATCTCAGTACAGACCGTAGGTGCCATCCAGCGCGCCTTGCTCCAGTTGGAGGCTCAAGGTGCCGACAAGTTCTTCGGCGAGCCCTCGTTCGACATCTACGACCTGATGCAGACCGAAGGTGGCAAGGGCGTGATGAGTGTGCTGGCAGCCGACAAGCTGATGATGCAGCCGAAGCTTTACTCCACCTTCCTACTGTGGCTTCTCTCCGAGCTCTACTCCACCCTGCCGGAAGTCGGTGATATGGAACTGCCGAAGCTTGTCTTCTTCTTCGACGAGGCCCACATGCTGTTCAACGACACATCGAAGGCGCTGCTCGACAAGATTGAGCAAGTCATCCGTCTCATCCGCTCAAAGGGTGTGGGTATCTATTTCATCACCCAGAGTCCGACAGACATCCCGGAGAACATCCTCGGACAACTTGGCAACCGTGTACAGCATGCCCTCCGCGCCTATACGCCGAAAGACCAGAAGGCTGTGAAGACCGCTGCCGACACCTTCCGTGCAAATCCCGACTTCAAGACCGACGAGGCCATCATGAACCTCGAGACCGGTGAAGCCCTCGTCTCGTTCCTCGATCCGAAGGGTGCTCCCACGGTGGTCGAACGTGCGAAGATTCTCTTCCCACTCAGTCAGATTGGCGCTGTTACCGAAGGTCAGCGCCTGGATATCATCAAGCAGAGTCGCATCTATGGCAAATACGATAACCCCATAGACAGAGAGAGTGCATTCGAAGTGCTGATGGCAGAAGCCGAACAGCAGATGCAGGCCGCAGAGGAAGAAGCCGCTGCTAAGGAAGAAGAAAAGGCTGCTGCAAAGACAGGCAAGGAGAAGCCTGGTATCATGAGCAAGGTGATGAAAGCCATCATCACAGCTGTTACCTCTACGCTAGCTGCCATTCTTGGCACCTACGTCAGCAATAAGGTAACAGGTAAGCAGACGAAGTCAAAGACATCGGGCACTGGCCGCGTGGTTAAGAATGCCACCAGCGCAGCCACCCGTACGATCACCAAGGAACTCACACGAGACATCCTTGGCAATCTGATTAAATAAGGCAGATCAGGTCGTTGCCCAGATAATCCCACATCTGGGAACGCAGATTCAGACCATACTTCAGGTGATAGAAGTTATCGATCTTCCAGTTTCCATCCTCATACACCAGCTCAATACGGGCTGGTGTATAGGTATCTGAGGCATAGACCGTAAAGTTGACAGTAGCTGTCATCTCGTTGGCATCATTATTCAGATCCTGCACCTCAAACTCGTCGAAACTCACCAGGTCGGAATCGTAGGTCATCGTCCACTTGTTCACTTCGAAGAACAACGTGCCAGTATTGTGCTCTTTGCTGCGCACAGCCATCAGCAACTTGTTCCACGACTTAGAGCAGAATGACTTGTCAAGCATATCGTTATCCACGGATCCTCCCAGATAGATACACTCATGCTTCACAAGCGTGTATATGGCTCTTACACGCTCCAGCAGAGCTTCACGCTCTAACTGTAAAGCCATCTCTGATTTTACAGAGTCAGGCGTAGACATTATGCTTGCCTGCTCAACGATTGGCTCATCCTCAGTCTCCTGATGATGTACCATCTGATAGCCCATGGCTAAGACACCGCCAATAAGCATACCAATCACTCCCGAAATACAAACTAAACGTTTCAAAGTAGAAAAAAATTTTAATCATTATAATGGTCGGTTGCAAAGTTACGAAAAAATCTGTAACCAACAAAAAAATATCGATATTTCTTCGCAAAATGTCGAAAAAAAACTATTCGCAGACGGTATATATGTATGAAGGAGCCTCGTGTGTCGTGAAATGGAACTGCGGATTCTCTTTCAGTACGGTCTTGAGGTCGTTGCTGATTCCAGTACCTATCAGCTTCAATGCCGCTTCCTTCATCGTCCACAGACGGATAAACGCGACAGCAGGGTTGGCAGCCTTCTGGATGCGCTGCAGTTCCTCGTCATTCATCGTGTATTGCGCCAGCGAATCCTTATACGAACGGATAGACTCCACATCGATTCCCACGGGCGCGTCACTGATCACGCAGGCAGCAGCCTCCTTGCAGTGACTGAGGTTGAAATAGATCTCTGGATGTCCGACGATACCAGGCTTCCCATGCGTGTTGTATTCAAAGATCGGATTCTCTGTAATACCATAATCCTCGCGGAGGCCCTGCTTCAGCAACTGGTAGGCCAACACGCAGAGTCGTTGGCCCTGCTCAAACTTGAACTTCAGCGCCTGTTCCCGTCGTTGCGGCGAAATCTCCTTCAGTGCCGCCTCAAGGTCAAAGTCCCAAATATCCTCACTCAATAGAATCCTCATCACTATTCACTATTCACTCTTCACTATTACCTATTCCCTACTCCAGCCCAAGTTCCGGCATTGGTATTTTTCGGTTGGCATTCTCCTTGGCTCCCAAGGCTATCAGCTCCTGTCCCTTCTGCACAACGCTTTGCCTACCCGTTATCAACTTGTTGTTCGTAAAGTCGTAAGCTTTCTGTGCGGCCTGCAACTTCTCACCTAGGTCGTTGTAGCGCTTGATGAAGTCACCCAGACGGTCCAGGAGGTCTTCCGCCAGTCCGAACACCTTCTCCTGATTCTCAGCCTGCTGATTCTGCACCCAGGCAATATGAATCATGTGGAGGATGCCCAGCAAGTTCTGTTCCCCTGTGACGAAGACCTTCTTCTCAAAGGCCTCCCGCCAGAGCGTGGGATCGTTGGCAAGCGCCAACTGCAACGACGATTCGAAGGGTACGAACATAATCACGAAATCCACAGCGTCGCGCCCGTTCTTGATATACTTGGAGTAGTCCTTACGAGCCAGCTCATTCACATGCTGTCGTACACTCTTGATATGATCCTGTAGATAGCGCTCCTTCTCCTCGGGCGTCTCGGCATTGACATACTTCTCGTAAGCCACAAGAGAGACCTTCGAGTCGACGATGGCATCTTGTCCCTGCGGATAGTGCAAGATCACGTCGGGTTGCATCTCCTTACCAGTCTCGTCATTCTTCAACGGGCGTCCCAGTTCGTCACGCAGCCTCGCCTGTACCTCATAGTGGATACCTTCCGTCAGTCCCTGACTGGCCAACAAGTCGCCAAGGATGATCTCACCCATATTACCACTCACCTTGTTGTCACGGCGCAACACGTTCGTCAGGCTCTCAGCCTTCTCGCCAAGTTGCTGCGTCTGCTGCATCATCTGCAACATCTGCTCACGGAACGAAGCAGAGTGAGCCGCACTTTCCTTCTGGTTCTCACTGATCGCTTTCTGCATATTCGTGATAGCTTCCTTCAACGGCTGAGTGATGCCCGTCATCGTCTCCGCATTCTGTTCCTTCAGTTTCGTGGCACTCGCCTCCATCAGTTGCTGGGCCATGTTCTTAAAGCGTTCCTCATGGCGTTTCAGTTCTTCATCCATCTGCTGGCGCACCAGTTCCAACTCCCTACCCTGCGACTCCGCACGGGCGTGAAGCTGTCTGTTCTCCGACTCAAGATGGTTTACCCTGCTGGTAGCAGCACTCAACTGTTCGTTGCGCATCGCCAGTTCGATATCCTTCTTGCCAGCTACGAGGTTCACGGCATCCATGCGTTTATCCATTAATAAGTAGATAGCTACGCCACCTACCGCCACACCTATCAGAATATATAATACAATCATCATTGAGACCTATTTTTTTGCAAAAGTATAAAAAAATCTGTGAAAAACGGCTTATTATATTGCTTTTTTTGTATATTTGCAGCAAGAAACCATTTTTATCAATCACTAAAAACTTTACATTATGGATTACAAGATTATTGACATCGAAGGTGTAGGCGACGTTTATGCAGAGAAACTCGTTGCTGCTGGTATCAACAAGGTAAGCGAACTGCTCGAGAAGTGTGCTGCTCCCAAGGGCCGCAAGGAACTGGCAGATGCTACAGGCATCAGCGAGAAACTCATCCTGCGCTGGACTAACCACGCAGACCTGTTCCGTATCAACGGCGTAGGTCCTCAGTTTGCCGAACTGTTGGAGAAGGCCGGCGTTGACACTGTGAAGGAGTTCCGTCATCGTGTTGCCGAGAACCTGCAGCCGAAGCTGGAAGAGATCAACGCCGAGTTCCACATCTGCGGACGCGTGCCTGCCGTCACGGAGATTCAGAAGATGATCGACCAAGCCAAGGAGCTGGAACCGAAGGTGACATATTAAGTTTACGCCATCCAATAACGAAGCCTCCCCCGCCGATTGGCAAGGGAGGCTTTGCTAATAGAGAGGCGCTACGCAAAAATTTAGAGGCTCCGCTTGGAAATTTGGTGCGTCCAAATTTTCCTGCGGAGCCTCCGCGTGTCAGGACTAATTTAGGTTTTCGTCAGGAGTCAGGTTTCCGCGGAACGTATCAATATTCTTTGTATCTTTGCACCATCAATCCTTGCAGCCTATGGAAGAGAAAGTGATATCAGTGGACAGTAGGACAGTAGTGGACACTACTTTCAAGAAAAACCTCACGCGTACCGTGCGCGCATATACGCAGTACGCACGAGAGATTTCTATAATTCTACTGTCCAGTACTGTCCTACTGTCCATTTTAGTCTTGTAACAGCATTCAATGTAAACGAGCTAACTCAACGTTTCTAACTTCAGGCCAAATGGAAAATAATCCCCAAACTGCCAAACAATTCGGGGATTATTTTAGTCCTTTATGGTTCGGTCTGGGTCTTGGGCCAGTTCACGAGATAGAGTTGCTCGGTAGCACGGGTGAAGGCTGTGTAGAGCCAGTGGATATAGTCGGGGGTGAGCATATCGTCGGTCATGTAGCCCTGATCAAGATACACGTGTGCCCATTGTCCACCCTGCGCCTTGTGGCAGGTGACGGCATAGGCAAACTTCACCTGAAGGGCATTGTAATAGCGATCGCTCTTCAGCTTCTTGATGCGCTCCGGCTTGGTAGGCACGTCGGCATAGTCTTCCATCACCGCATTGTAGAGCTGTTCCTGCTGCTCCCGCGTCAGTGCAGGCGCCTCGCTGGTAAGCGTATCGAGACAGACGGTGGCGGTGAGTTCAAAGTCGTCGTAGTCAGGAAACAGCATGGTGACCTCCGCAAAACGGAAGCCATATAGTTCGTGGACATGACGGACGCGCTGCACGACGGCGATGTCGCCATTGGCGATGAAAGGGATTTCCTTGGATCCTTCTGTCCAGAAATAGTTGTTCTTCACAATCATCAGCTGGTCACCGCGACAGAGTTCATCCTCACGGTCGAGCACCTGATTACGGATGCCTTGATTATAGATATTGGCCCGCTTGTTGCTGCGGGTGATCACGATGGTCTCATCTGTCCCCACCCGATAATAGCTCGTGGAGAGAGCGTCGATAAGTTCGCCGCCTGGCACCATCTGGATATCAGCGAACCCTGCAAAGCGGATCTTCGGCAACTGCGTCATCTCATCGTGGGTAATCATCTGACGGATCTGCGTGGCATTCCAAAGAATGCCCGACTCCTCTCCCTGTCTAAGTACCTGGTTCAGGTCACATTCATAGACACGCATACCATAGCAGCGCAGCACATCGGCCATCAGCGCCGGACTCTCGTCTTCGCCTACTGGCGGCAGCTGAGCCTTGTCGCCGATGAGCAACATACGACAGTTAGAGCCACGACCAGACTGATAGACGAAGGTCATCAGGTCGTCGAGCAGGCAACCGCTCCCGAAAGCAGAGTCGCCATAGCCCTGGTTGGCAATCATCGAAGCCTCATCTATTATAAATAAGGTGTCACGGTTCAGGTTGTCGTTGAGATTGAACGAAGAGAGGTCACCGGCAGACTTCTGACGATAGATACGACGATGGATGGTGTAGGCCGCATGCCCCGCATTGAGTGAGAAGACTTTAGCTGCTCTACCCGTAGGTGCGAGCAGAATCATCTTCTGCTTCAGGGCTGCCATCGCACGGACGATGGCACCTGCCAGCGTGGTCTTACCCGTACCGGCAGAACCGCGCATGATCATCACCACCTGATCGTCGCTATCGGTCATGAAGCGCGCAAACACATCGAGGGCATACTCCTGCTCGGCGGTAGGCGTGAAGCCGAAGGTCTGGCGGATGCGGTATTTCAGTTCTTCGTGAATCATTTCGGCAACAAAGGTAGCATTTTTTTCAAACACAAAGATACTGAGGCACAGAGAAAATTAATAAAAAAACAAAAAACTCGGTATCTTTATGGCTCTGTATTGCTTTTTTTATCTACCTTTGCAGACAGTTATGCAATTCAACAACAAACTGACGAATATCATCCTGGCCCTGATTGCGGTAGCACTGTTAGCCGTCTGTATCGCCAGTGTGATGAACGCAAGATGATGGACAAAAGGAAATTGACCATACGTATCGGAAAGAATACGCTCTCCTTTACCCTGCTCGACATGACGAGTCAGGAGCAACCCGTAATCTACGAACCATACATCGTGAAGGGCGGCATCTCGATGGCTGCCAATCTCCGCGAAGCGCTGAAGACCGTCAACCTGTCGGCTGCCGACATGCATCGTGTACAGGTGCTGCTTGACACGCCTTCGACGCTCGTGCCCATAGACGAGTTTGAGGAGGAGGAGATTGAGGATCTGCTGAACCATGTGTTCCCTGCCACTCAGGAACCGCGCACAGCGCTCTTCAATGTACTGCCTGACTTGAAAGCCGTCTGTCTGTTTGCTGTCAACAAAGACCTGCGGGGCGTCATCTGCGATCAGTTTGGTGATGCGCAGTTCATCCATGCCATGACTCCTGTGTGGCGCCATCTGCATCAGCGCAGCTTCACTGGTCATCGCAACAAGCTCTATGGCTATTTCCATAGCAAGCGCCTCGACCTCTTCAGTTTCCAGCAGAACCGCTTCAAATTCTGCAACTCGTTTGAGGCCTCTCATGCCTACGACGCCCTCTACTTCCTGCTATACACCTGGAAGCTGCTTCGACTGGAAGCAGAACACGACGAGTTGCACGTCATGGGAGACATCCCAGAACAGGAGTGGCTCTTGAAAGAACTGAAGCGCTATCTACAGAAAGCGTATGTCATTAACCCCACTGCCGACTTCCAACAGGCTGCCGTCACCAAGATCCCGGGGATGCCCTACGACCTGATGACCTTATTAGTGAAAGGAAGATGAGAATCATCACGGGTATCTATAAGGGCAGACACTTCGATATTCCGAAGACATTCAAGGCAAGACCTACAACGGACTTTGCCAAGGAGAACATCTTCAACGTGCTGACGGGCTATCTCGACTTCGAAGGCATATCAGCCCTCGACCTCTTCTCGGGCACGGGTAGCATCTCGCTCGAATTAGTGTCGAGAGGTTGTGCCCATGTCATCAGTGTCGAACTGGACCGCGACCATCACCGTTTTATACAAGACTGCCTGAAGAAGCTCGGCACCGACTCCTGCGTGGCCTTACGTGGTGATGTCTTCCGTTTCATCAAGTCGTGTAAGCACGGCTTCGACTTCATCTTCGCCGATCCCCCTTACGCCCTCAAGGAACTATCCTCCATCCCCAGTCTCATCTTCGAAAAAGGATTGCTGAAGGAAGGTGGCATCTTCGTGTTGGAGCACGGCAAAGACCAGGACTTCACGGCTGATCCTCACTTCGTGGAACATCGCAGTTATGGCAGCGTGAATTTCTCGATTTTCAGAACAACGGAGACAACAGGCGAGTAACACTCTCCCAAAGTCTCAGCAGGAATCCGCCATTGATACGACTGGGAATCGACGTCAGCGGCACGGCATTCTCCGCGTCATCCAGGAACAATTTCTTCATCCGCAGGGCCAGTGCCTCGTCGTAGAAGAAAATATTGCCTTCAAAGTTATTCTCAAAACTCCGGATATCCAGATTGGTAGAACCACAGGTGACGATGGCGTCGTCGCACACCATCAGTTTGGAATGGAGGAAGCCTTTCTGATAGAGCAGCACCTTTACACCAGCCTCCGTGACCTCACGCAGATAACTGCGGCTTGCCCAATCTACAAAACGCGCATCACTATAGCGCGGACAGAGCACCTGCACATCGACACCAGCCAGTGCCGCCGTCTTCAAAGCTAAAAGCACAGAGTCGTTAGGCAGGAAGTAAGGTGTCTCCAGATACAGATAGCGACGGGCACCGAGAATCATCCGCACATATCCCTGCATAATCTCAGGATAAGGACTGATAGGACCACTGGTCACCACCTGAGCGATACAGTCGTTGCGCATCCCCTCTGTGGGGATGAACGGCGGATAGAATTTCTTATCGGAAAGGAGCGTACGGTCAACGAAATACCAATCGACGAGGAAGGTGCGCTGCAGGGCATAGACCGCACCGCCCGTCACCTTCAGCATCGTGTCGCGCCAGGCCATTCCTCCCCTGCCCTTCACATAGCGCTTGGCAATATTCATGCCACCAATGAATCCCACTGCACCGTCGATGACGATAATCTTCCGGTGGTTACGGTAGTTGGCCTTACTCGTAAACGTAGGGAAACGGACGGGCAGGAACGACACCACCTCGATGCCACCCTCACGCATCCGCTCGAAGAAGTCGTGGCTGACATTCCAACAGCCCACATCGTCATAAATCACACGAACCTCCACCCCTGCTCTGGCTTTGTCGAGGAGCGCATCAGCCACCAACATACCCAACGCGTCGTCGGCAAAGATATACATGTCGATATGGATATGGCTGGTAGCCTCATGGATGGCCTTCAGCAGTGCAGGAAAGAACTGATAACCGTCGGTATATATCTCCACCTGATTATCCTTGAAGGGCAACGACAGGTTCTGATTGATGAAGAGATCGATCATCGGGCGATGGGGCTCAGGCAGATGCAGATTCTGCTGCTCGGCAAACTCCAGCATCGAACGCTTGGTCAACTGGTTCATGGAGCGCTCACTGATCAAGCGTTCCTTGCGCGTATTGATACCAAAGAAGAGATAAAACACGAAGCCCACCACCGGCACAAACCATATCACCATCGCCCATGCCATCGTCTTGGCAGGCTGACGGTTGTCCATAATCACATGGATCACCGCAATAATGGCGATGATCTGCCAGATCAGGAATATGATATTAAGCCAACTCATCCGTTACTATCTCACGAGGTCGTTACCCAGCTGTTTGGCAAGTGCGTCGCGCAACTCCTGGGTATCCTTATACTGTTCTAACAACTGTCGGGCGCGCGCCATATCGCCGCCCACCTGTCGCAGTTGTTGCTGTATCTCCTTCATCTTCTTCTCGATGATATCGAGCCGCAGGTCAAGCACCAGATGAAGCACATGCTGTCGCAATCCGCCCTCACGTTCCTTCAGTTGGAAGCCCTTCCCCAGCTGATGACGGTCGATGGCCAGTTCTGCTGCCAGAGAACTGATGGCGAAATCGGGATGCTGCATGAAATAGGTCTCAGCCTTGAAACCCTCCTCACCACTATGGGAGGCTGCCTCCTGCAGGATTTGGTTATAGCGCTCATCACTAAAGGTCAGTCCATCCTGACCAAGATCGTAGGCGATGTACTGAGCCACCGTCAGGTTCACCTTCTCACCATCCTCCGTCTCCACGTTCTCGTAGATTACCTTCTCGCCATCACGCACGATACTCTTCACGAGCATCTTTTCTATCTGGGCGTCGGCAGAGGTCAGCGCGAACTCTTTGTCGAAGGCGGTCTGGGGCGAACGTTCCTCCCGGGCAGCGTCCCGCTCACGTTCTTTCTCCTTCTCCTCAATGTCCTTGCGTATCATGCCGTTCATCGAGTTGAGGAGCGTCTGTTCCTTGATACCCATCCGCTGCGAGAGTTCGCTCAGGTAGGTAGAACGCAAGATCTGATCAGGGATGACAGAGATGCTCTTCACGATACCGCCGATGGCCTCTGAGCGCTTCACGGGATCCGTCACGTTCTCCACCGTCAGACGCGTCTTAAAGGAGATGAAGTCGGTCTGATGGGCCTCGATATAGTCTCTGAACTCCTGGGCGGTATGCTTGCGGGCAAACGAATCGGGATCATCGCCATCGGGGAGGAGCAGCACCTTGATGTTCATACCCTCCGCCAAGAGCATGTCAGTACCACGCATGGCGGCATGGATACCCGCCTCGTCGCCATCGTAAAGCAGCGTGATGTTCTGAGTGAAACGCCTGAGCAGCTTGATCTGATGGACGGAGAGTGCCGTGCCACTGTTGGCCACCACATTTTCCAGTCCACATTGGTGCATCGCAATCACGTCGGTATAACCTTCCACCATATAGACACGGTCTTCCTTGGCAATGGCCTTCTTGGCCTGATAGAGTCCGTAGAGCTCACGTTCCTTATGGTAAATCTCGGAGTCGGGTGAATTGACGTATTTCTGTTGTACGCCCTTCGTGCGGGCATCAAGCAGACGACCACCAAAGGCCACCACCCTGCCACTCACGTTCAGCCAAGGGAAGATCACGCGACCTGCATAGCGGTCGTGGAGTCCTTTCTCGCCCATGATACAAAGGCCCGTCTTCTCGAGGAATTCAGCCTTGTAGCCAGCCTTCTGGGCAGCCAGGGCCAGTGCGTCGCGCTTCGGCAGTGCGAAACCTAAGGAGAATTTCTCCACGATGTCATCGCGGATGCCACGACTGCGGAAGTATTGTTTGCCGATGGCAATACCATCAGGGTCATTCTTCAGCACATCCTGGAAATACTGCAGTGCCCACTCGTTGACGATGAACATCGACTCACGGTCGCTCTGTTCCTTCTTCTCCTCGTCGGTCAGTTCGCGCTCCTGGATCTCGATGTTGTATTTCTTCGCCAACCAGCGCAAAGCCTCGGGATAGGTAATCTGCTCATGCTTCATCAGGAAGTTGATGGCTGTGCCGCCCTCACCACAGGCAAAGCACTTGCAGATCTGTTTCGATGGCGACACCATGAACGACGGGGTCTTGTCATCGTGAAACGGACACAGGCCCTTGTAGTTCACACCAGCCTTGCGGAGGGTAACAAACTCACCCACCACATCAACGATGTTGGTGGCGTCCATGATTTTGTCTATGGTAGCTCTGTCAATCATATTCGGTGCAAAATTACAAAAAACCAACGAATTATTTGCATTTTGACTTCTTTTTTGTACCTTTGCAACGAAAACAAACGAAGATATCATCAAAATGAAGAAGACACTACTACTGCTATCACTCGTACTAACAGCCCTGCAGGGGACTGCACAAGATTTCGACAACCTGCCCACGCCCGTTGAAGAAAAGGTCATCGACAACACACCCGACTCCATCGCCAAAGCATTGATGAACCGTCCTGCCCCCGGCTCTACCCGTCAGGGACAGAACCCGGTGCTCTTCCTAATAGGCAACTCGACGATGCGTAATGGAACGATGGGCAACGGCAACAACGGTCAGTGGGGCTGGGGCTATTTCGCCAGCGACTTCTTCGACGGGCGTAAGATCTCCGTCGAGAACCAAGCCCTGGGCGGTATGTCCACCCGTAACTTCTACACCGACCTCTGGCCCGCCATCCGTCAGGCCCTGAAGCCAGGTGACTGGGTGATCGTCAGCATCGGTCATAACGACAAGGCGGACTTCTTCGATGCCAAACGCGCACGCGGCGTCATCGACGGGGTGGCAGAAGACACGATGATCGTAGGTTTTAACGAGCGCAAACAGATACCCGACACCGTGTATAGCTACGGCCACTACCTGCGCTGCTATATCCGCGAGATCCGCCAGGCAGGTGCCAACCCCATCCTGATGTCGCTCACACCGCGTGATGCCCGTGACGAACGGGGGCTTATCATCCGCAAGCCACAGACGCAATGGGCATCCTATATCGCCGCCACAGAGGGCGTGCCCTTCGTCGATCTCAACGAACTCTCAGGCAGGAAACTCGACAGTTACAGCCTATGGAAACAGAAATATCATTTCTATGGCGACCACATCCATACCTCAGCTTTCGGTGCACGCCTCAATGCCCGCTCGGCAGCCGAGGGACTATACTATTCGCCGAATCCGCTGCTGAAGCCCCTGCAGGAGATGATGGTCAACGTTGCCCTGCCCGCCTACGGACAAAGCCGGCAGCAAGGCAAGCCGATGGTCTTCATCACAGGCGACTCGACAGTGAAGAACAAAGACAACGAGGAAGACGGCATGTGGGGTTGGGGCTCACAGGCCGGTCTCATCTTCGACCCGAATAAGATTACATGGGAGAATGTGGCAATGGCAGGCCGCTCTACGAAGAGCTATCTCAGAGAAGGCCGTTGGGAGAAGGTCTATAACGCCCTGCAACCAGGCGACTTCGTGCTTATCCAGTTTGGCCACAACGACATCTGCCCCATCAACGACAAGAAGGGGCGCGGTGTCATCCCTGGAACGGCAGACACCTGCCATGTCTATCAGATGGAGGCCGACGGCAGCTATGAGATGGCCTACAGCTTCGGATGGTACCTGAAAAAGTTTATCGACGATGTACGTGAGAAGGGCGCTACCCCCATCCTGCTTTCACTCACACCACGTAATGAATGGCCGAATGGCCGGATAGAACGGCGCAACGACACTTACGGACGGTGGTATCGCGAGGTCGTCGAGCAGACGGGTGTCGCTTTCGTGGATATCCACAACATCAGCGGTGACTTCCTCGACAAGAAATTTGCCTCCAAGGACGCCGAGAAGAGCAAGGCCCGTGCATCGAAATACTTCAATCACGACCACACCCATTCCTCGAAGCTTGGCGCCCAGATGAATGCCCGTAGCCTGGCCAAAGGCCTGAGAGACATCCACTCGCCGCTCGCCGCCTACCTCAGGAAATAAGAAGGAAGCGGCGTGCCCGCCACACCTACGGTTTCATAAAGACGAAATAGACAGCCCCCACCAAGCAGAGCGCTGCCGCAGCGTGGTTCCAGTGCAACTGTTCGTGCTGGAAAATGAAGTTGGCAATGACGGCAAACACTACCAGGGAGATGCACTCCTGGATCACTTTCAACTGCACCAAGTTGAATGGTCCACCGTTATCCACAAAGCCGATACGGTTGGCAGGCACCTGACAGCAGTACTCGAAAAAGGCAATCATCCACGAGAAAGCAATCACCAGATAGAGGGGCCAGTTAGTGGAGATACCTGACTGCTGGAGGCGCAGATGGCCATACCACGCAAACGTCATAAACACATTGCTCAGAATGAGCAGGAGAATTGTATATACACCATTCATCATAACGACAAGCAATTCTTAAAACGGCTGCAAAGGTACGATTAAATAAGAAGAAAACCAAATATGAGAACAATTTTATTATCAATTATCTGTATGATGGCACTGGGCACGTGTCTGGCACAAGATCAGAAAGCGGAGCGAATGAAGTATATCCGCAAGTGCTATGCCGAAGCCAAGAAGAAGATTGACGCCAACGGCAAGAACGGGAAGTCGCCCAAGGACATGCGACTCATCATCAACAGACTGGAGGACGAGGATATCCCCCTCTACGACACAGAGCAGTTGGACTTCTTCTTCGATGAAAAGTTTGTGGACGGATTGGCAACGAAACAGCCCCCCTACTTCATCATAGAGAATTGGGGCAACCACGGCCATATCAGATACAACGAGGTGCTGCTCGACCCCAAGGATCATCAGGTAATCTTCTGTTATATGAGAGGTGAGACGGATGCCGGCTTCGTGGTGGAGTCGCGCTACTACTACGATGCCAAGGGACAATGCATCGAGCAGAAACACAACACTCACAACAGTTGGACAACCCCCGAAACAGAGAAAGAGAATGCTGAGTTCTACATGAATCTCTTCAGCAAGCTGAACTACAACGGCTACTTCACCCCGCTGGACCTAGACAAACCAAAGAAACCTACTACACCGAAGGCTGAGCGACTGAAACATATCCGCGCCCTCTACGCACAGGCCAAGGAGAAATCGGCTGCCAACGACAAAGAGGAAATGTCAAACGATCTGCATATTACTATACACGACCTAGGCGATGACCAGCCCCCACGGACAACAGAAAAGAGAATCTATTTCGACAAGGACGGCATCTATTTCATCAGTTGCACCAGCAAGTCGATGCAGTCTTACGGTTACAGCGAATATCTCTTTGAACCGAAAACCAAAGACCTGGTATTCTCTTACACACGGGGTGCTGAGGAAGGACAGGTATATGATTGGCGCTACTACTTTGACGAGAACGGTGACTGCATCGAGACCAAAACCAATCATACCGACGAGACGGATGACGGTTTCTACGACAAGCGTGCCGCCAAGGACGACCAGGCCATCTTCGAGATGTTGATTGGACATGAAAAATAAAAACAAAGCGTTATGAGAAAGACCCTTATTTCCTTTATCATGTTGACTATTGCTGCGAATATAGCAGCACAGGATTTCTTGAACAATTCGGAAATCAACAGTCAATGGCGACAGAAGACCATCTCAGTGAAGAACGGTGGACAGACGCCCGATGTGGTGAAACTGTTACGCGCCTTTAACGAAGTGATGCCAACATGGACTGTGAGCCAAGTGCTGAAACAGGCAGACCATCCTGCCAAAGGCACACGTCAGAGTGGGACAGCTGTCATCTGGGACGGAGAGGAAGAAGACGACTACCGCATACTCATTGACCGCAGGAACGGCTATGCAGACCTGGCATCTCAAACAGATATCGACCAGACGGCAGCCGGCGTCTGGCGCAAGGACAATGGGCATCGCATTTTCGCCCTATCCCTCTTCCAACAACATGGGAATCCACAGAATGTGCTCTGCTGGTACGACTACGACCCTCAGACGCAGACAATGACACCCGAGAAGAGTCCGCTCGACGATTTCAAACCAAGCGCAAAAGGTGCTTTCGTGACATATGACTTGCCTATGACAGGTACCGACTTCAACATCACAGAATACTATCCCAACTTGCCTGCTATCACACACGTTTATAAATGGAATCGGAAACAGTTCCTGTATAACGGAGTCCAGATGCCAGACTTCGAATATAGACTCGCACCAGACTCAAAGAGCGCAACACGCATCAGCCAATCAGGCCATGCCTTTTCGCACTACAGCCTGCTCGACCCGACAGATAGCGGGAATCCGATGATGGCCTTCTGTAACTTCGTGGATGGCGAGGTCGGCGACATGATACTCATCGGAGATTTCAAGGGCAACCACGTAGCGTTGGGACAGAAAACGCAAGATGGTGAGAAGCTGAACTTGTTCTATGCGCCCGAAAACAAAAACGGGGATCAGCAGATAGCGGTGGTATATCGCGACATGGCTGGTGGACTGTGGTATCATATCATGCTGGGCAATCTGGTGCAGTACTTGGTGTGCGACCTACCCAACTTTGCCAATCCCGAAAAAGGGCATACCGTGGAAATAACAGCAGGCTATGGAAGTGATGACGAGACGACAGAAGTCATCAATCTGCTGGGTGACTGGATCGACATCATGAAACGATGCCAATGGAGTAAGGTTGACATCCAAGAGGGAGAAGAAGAAATGCCATAACATGACATCAAATGAATGCGGGTGCCAGATGAAACACCTATCGTCAAATAAATTGCACAAAACGCCCAATCTGTGCACATTTCGGTCGATTTTGTGCAATTTGTTTGGCTGTGTGCGCAAAAAGTAGTAATTTTGCACCCGATTTTTAAAAAGGATACACATTATTAATTAATATTTATGGCTTTAAAGATTGTTGTGCTGGCCAAGCAAGTGCCAGACACCCGTAACGTGGGTAAGGATGCAATGACTGCCGAAGGAACGGTAAACCGTGCTGCCCTACCCGCTATCTTCAATCCCGAAGATTTGAACGCCCTGGAACAGGCCCTTCGCCTGAAGGAGCAGAACCCAGGCTCAACAGTAGGAATCCTCACGATGGGTCCTCCACGTGCAGGCGAGATTATCCGTCAGGGACTTTATCGTGGCGCTGATACCGGTTGGCTCTTGACCGACCGTCTCTTCGCTGGTGCCGATACCCTCGCTACCTCTTACGCGCTGGCTACTGCCATCAAGAAGATTGGCGATGTGGACATCGTCGTTGGTGGTCGTCAGGCTATCGACGGTGATACCGCTCAGGTAGGTCCTCAGGTAGCTCAGAAGCTGGGTCTGAATCAGGTGACATACGCTGAGGAAATCATGAAAGTGGAGAATGGCAAGGCGCTTATCCGCCGTGTCATCGACGGTGGTGTGGAGACCGTAGAGGCTCCGCTGCCCGTGGTCATCACTGTAAATGGAAGCGCTGCTCCCTGTCGTCCGCAGAATGCCAAACTAGTCATGAAATACAAGCGCGCCACCTGTCCGATGGAGCGTCCTGCTGAAGGTACACCATACGACTATCTGTATGACGAGCGTCCTGAGCTGACACTGAACCAGTGGAGCGTAGCCGACGTGGATGGCGATGTGAACCAATGCGGTCTTGCAGGCTCTCCTACCAAGGTAAAGGGCATCAAGAACATCGTGTTCCAGGCAAAGGAGTCGAAGACTTTGACGGCTTCTGATGCTGATGTCGAGGGAATGATCAAAGAATTGCTGGAAGAAAAAATCATTGGATAAAGAGATATGGCTAACAACGTATTTGTATATTGCGAAATCGAAGGTACAACCGTACAGGAAGTATCTCAGGAGCTGCTGACCAAGGGTCGCAAGCTCGCCAATGAATTGAACGTGGAGCTCCATGCCATCGTAGCCGGTACTGGTATCAAGGGTAAGGTGGAGGACCAGATTCTGCCTTACGGTGTTGACAAACTGTTTGTATTCGACGGCGAGGGACTGTTCCCTTACACCTCGGCTCCCCACACGGATATCCTCGTGAACCTCTTCAAGGAGGAGCAGCCTCAGATCTGTCTGATGGGTGCTACCGTGATTGGTCGTGACCTCGGTCCACGTGTATCGTCTTCATTGACCTCTGGTCTGACAGCTGACTGCACAGAACTTGAGATTGGTGACTTCGAAGATAAGAAAGAGGGTAAGACCTACCAGAACCTGCTCTATCAGATTCGTCCTGCCTTCGGTGGTAACATCGTGGCTACGATTGTGAACCCTGAGCATCGCCCCCAGATGGCTACTGTCCGCAGTGGTGTGATGCAGAAGGCTATTTACGAGGGTGAGTGCAAGAAAGAGGTGGTTTATCCCGAGGTTGCGAAGTATGTCTCTCCCGAGGCTTACGTGGTGAAGGTGCTGACTCACGAGGTGCAGGCTGCCAAGCATAACCTGAAGGGTGCGCCCATCGTGGTTGCCGGTGGTTATGGTATGGGCTCGAAAGAGAATTTCGACCTGCTGTTCCAGTTGGCTAAGGTGCTGCATGGTGAGGTTGGCGGAAGTCGTGCTGCTGTGGATGCAGGCTGGCTCGACCACGACCGTCAGATTGGTCAGACAGGTGTTACCGTTCATCCGAAGGTGTATATCGCCTGTGGTATCTCTGGTCAGATTCAGCACATCGCTGGTATGCAGGACTCTGGTATCATCATCTCTGTGAACAGCGATCCCGATGCTCCCATCAACAAGATTGCTGACTACGTGATCGTTGGCACCGTGGAAGAGGTAGTTCCCAAACTCATTAAATACTATAAGCAAAATTCGAAGTAATTATGGCAAACTATTATAGCGATCATCCTGAGATCGGGTTCTACTTGAACCACCCCCTGATGGCTCGTATCGTTGAGCTGAAAGAAAAGGGTTTCGCTGATGCGAAAGAATATGACTACGCTCCCGTTGACCTGGGCGATGCCATCGAGAACTACAAGCAGATTCTCGACATCACCGGCGACGTGGCTGCCAACATCATCGAGCCAAACTCAGAGGCTGTTGACCTCGAAGGTCCACACCTTGAGAACGGTCGTATGATCTACGCCTCTAAGACTTACGAGAACCTCGATGCCACCCGTAAGGCTGGCTTGTGGGGTGTATCCATGCCTCGCCGTTACGGCGGTCTGAACCTGCCTAACGCTGTGTTCTCTATGCTGAGTGAGATGATCTCGGCTGCTGATGCCGGATTCCAGAACATCTGGTCGTTGCAGAGCTGTATCGACACACTCTATGAATTCGGTTCTGAGGAGCAGCGCCAGAAGTATATCCCCCGCGTTTGTGCCGGTGAGGGTATGTCTATGGACCTCACGGAGCCCGATGCCGGTTCCGACCTGCAGCGCGTGATGCTGAAGGCCACCTTCGACGAGAAGGAGAACTGTTGGCGTCTGAATGGTGTGAAGCGTTTCATCACCAACGGTGACTCTGACATCCACCTCGTACTGGCCCGTTCTGAGGAAGGCACGAAGGACGGACGTGGTCTGTCGATGTTCATCTATGACAAGCGTCAGGGTGGCGTTGATGTTCGTCACATCGAGCATAAACTCGGTATCCACGGCTCACCCACCTGTGAGCTGACCTATAAGAACGCCAAGGCAGAGCTCTGCGGAAGCACTCGTCTCGGTCTGATCAAGTATGTGATGGCTCTGATGAACGGCGCCCGTCTGGGTATTGCCGCACAGTCTGTAGGTGTGGAGCAGGAGGCATACAACGAGGGGTTGGCTTACGCTAAGGAGCGTCAGCAGTTTGGTGATAAGATCATCAATTTCCCCGCCGTCTATGATATGCTTTCTCGCATGAAGGCCAAGCTCGATGCTGGTCGTTCACTGCTCTACGAGACAGCCTGCTACGTAGATGTCTATAAGTGTCTTGAGGACATCGAGCGCGACCGCAAGCTCACTCCCGAGGAGAAGCAGGAGCTGAAGAAGTACCAGCGCTTGGCAGATGCCTTCACGCCGCTGGCCAAGGGTATGAACTCCGAGTATGCCAACCAGAATGCCTACGATGCCATCAGCATCCACGGTGGCTCAGGCTTCATCATGGAGTACAAGAGTCAGCGCCTGTTCCGCGACGCCCGTATCTTCTCTATCTACGAGGGTACCACCCAGCTGCAGGTGGTGGCTGCCATCCGCTACATCACCAACGGCACGATGCTGAACAACATCAAGGACATGCTCGCTGCTCTGCCTGCAGAGGCCGATGCAGCCCTGAAGGCTCGCGTCGAGAAGCTGATCCCCGTTTACGAGGAGGCACTTGCCAATGTGAAGGCACTCAACAATCAGGATGCACACGACTTCCTGGCTCGTCGTCTGTACGACATGACTGCTGAGCTCGTGATGAGCTTGCTCATCATCCGCGATGCCAGCAAGGCACCTGAGCTCTTCAAGAAGAGTGCTAACGTGTATGTCCGCATGACTGAAGAGGATGTTCTCGGAAAATCCGCTTACATCAAGGCCTTCCAGGTGGAGGATCTCGACAACTTTAAGGCTGTTGAGCCCGAAGCAGAAGCATAAACTACACAATGGCTGCGCACAACGAACTCGGACAATGGGGTGAAAACCTCGCAGCTGAGTACCTGCGCAGTAAAGGCTACGTCATCATCGATCGCGACTGGCATTCAGGTCACAGAGACCTGGATATCATCGCAGAAGATGATGACGTAGTTGTATTTGTAGAAGTGAAGACGCGCCGCAACAACATCTTCGGTGACCCCGAAGAAGCCATCGACTTCCGCAAGCAACGGAGTCTACAGCTGGCCATCAACCACTACGTGAAGGAAAATCGGATACGGAAGGAGATACGCTTTGACATCATCGCCGTCACGGGCACGCCAGAGACAAGCCATGACATCCGGCATATTCAGAATGTCGCACTATTATAAGAAACGCCCGACCGTTATTGGTCAGGCGTTTTTCTCATCATAGAGACGTACTTGGCGGTAAAGATGTTCTACCAGTCGAGGCACTGCATAATCCCCAAGTACAGCCTCATCCACCCAAATATAGTCTGATGGTAGTGGGGGCTGTTCTTCAGACTGCAGCAATGCAAAGTCGGCTAACAACACCCGATGCGTAAGCACATGCTTCACCCCTCGTTGCAGAATGGTGTATTGCCCCTTCAACTGGAGCTTATGGCAATCAGTCTCCAGATACGGCTCCCAAAGTCCCTGCCAGATATCACCGGCACCACGACGGTGGATAGCCACCTGTCGTCCACACCTTATATAAATATATGACAGATGGCGTTCCTTGACCTTAAGCGTCTTCTGATTGACAGGCAACTGCGCCACTCTTCCCGTACGAAGGGCGTCACAGGTCTCCATAAGCGGACATATCAGACAATGGGGCGACTGTGGGGTACACTGGATAGCACCGAAGTCCATGATGGCTTGATTGTATTCGGAGGAAGGGGATATGTCAAAGTGTTCTGACGAGGGCAGAAGGGATTGGGCGAGAGCCGCGAAGGTCTTCTTACCCTCTGTGGTGTTGATGGGCGTATCAATACCAAAATGACGGGCAAGTACACGATAGACATTACCATCGACAACGGCAGCAGACAGGCCAAAGGCGATGCTACCGATAGCAGCAGCTGTGTAATCGCCTACGCCCTTGAGTGAGCGCAACCCTTCGAGCGTCTGCGGGAATCCCCCCATTTCGACGACCTGCCTTGCCGCATAATGCAGGTTACGGGCACGACTGTAATAGCCCAGTCCCTGCCACTCGCGCAACACGTCGTCCTCGGTAGCGGCTGCCAGTTCTGCGACTGTGGGCCAACGGCGCATGAACCGTTCCCAATAATCCCAACCTTGTTTTACCTGAGTCTGCTGGAGGATGATCTCCGAGAGCCAGATGGCATAGGGGTCGTGCGTCTGCCGCCAAGGCAGGTCGCGCCCGTTCTCACGAAACCACTTCATCAAAAGACTAGCAAACTCCATTAAAAGTCTTTTTTGGCACGGATTAAAAATTTACAATTTACCTTGCTCACCGAGGTAGCTGTCTTTGAAGCCAAGGAAATAAAGCACACCGTCGAGACCGATGGTGTTGATGCTCTGCTCCGCATTGGCCACCACACGGGGCTTCGCATGGAAGGCAATACCCAGACCAGCCTCAGTGATCATCGGCAGGTCGTTGGCACCGTCACCCACAGCAATCGTCTGGGCGAGATTCACCTTCTCCACCTGAGCGATGAGCTTCAGCAGCTCTGCCTTACGATGACCATCAACGATCTCCCCGACATAGCGTCCGGTAAGTTTACCATCCTCACCGATCTCCAGTTCATTGGCATACACATAGTCTATGCCATAGCGGCGCTGCAGATATTCTCCGAAATAAGTAAAACCACCAGAAAGGATGGCAATCTTATAGCCACAGGTCTTCAGGATTGACATGAGACGATCCACACCCTCAGTGATGGGCAGATGCTCGGCAATATCCTGCATCACACTCACATCGAGTCCCTTCAGCAGAGCTACACGTCGCGTGAAGCTCTCCTTGAAGTCGATCTCTCCGCGCATCGCACTCTCAGTAATGGCTCTCACCTCGGCACCTACGCCGTTGCGTTCCGCTAGTTCATCGATACACTCGGTCTGTATCAACGTGGAGTCCATATCGAAACAGATGAGACGGCGCATGCGGCGGAACATATCATCCTTCTGGAAAGAGAAGTCGATATCCATCTCCTGCGAAAGTTTCATGAGCTTCGACTGCATCTCCTGACGGTTGGTAGGTTCGCCACGCAGTGAGAACTGGATGCAGGCACGCGTATGTTTGCCTGGATTCTTGATACTCTTACGACCTGTCAGTCGAAGGATGGAGTCGATATTCAGTCCCTGGTCGGCAAGGATACGTGTAGCACCTTCTATCTGGCGTGCCTCCAACTGACGACCTAACACCATGAGGATATAGCGGTTCTTGCCCTGATGACCCACCCAGTCTTCGTACTCGTCGTCGGTAATGGGTGAGAATCCGATGTTCACATTCAACTCCGTCGCCTTGAAAAGCAGTTCTTTCATGACCTGTCCGGAATTCATCTCGTCCATACGAATCAAGATACCCAACGATAGTGTAGAGTGGATGTCAGCCTGACCGATATCCAGAATCTGTGCATCATACTTGGCGAGGATGCCCATAATCGAAGCCGTCAGTCCGGGGCGGTCCTGCCCAGTGATCCTGACGAGTATTTGCTCTTGCTTTATCTCCATATTTCAATTCATCAATTATTTGTCACTTATCATCTGATAGATCTGCAGTCCGAAGTCGGCACTCTTGGCATAAATATATTCCACGATGTCGCTCGTGTCGTGCTCGTAGGTCATGGCATCCTGGGCATGGAGCCAGAAGATAAACTCCACGCAACAGCCATACGGCTGCAGGGACTCAGACTGCTTCACCAGCGGGGTCTTGTCGCCTATCACTTTGGGATTCTCCTTCAGCCATGCCTCTATGTGATGGCGGAACTTGGTGATGTTCGCCACGCCGTCTTCATCGACCTTGAACGAGCGGAAGTCGTAATAGACCTTACGCACTTGCTTGCGCCCCTCGTTTTCCACCATGCCCTGCCAATTCTGGAAGGCACCATCGACGAGCATCTGGGGCGTCACGGTGACGATGGTGTTGTCGAAGTTGCGCACCTTCACCATCGTCAGGGATATTTCCTCCACCTTACCGTTTGCACCAGCATTGGGAACCGTTATCCAGTCGCCGATATGAAGCATGTCGTTGGAAGTGAGGCGGATGCCTGCTACCAGTCCCTTGATGGTGTCCTGAAAGGCAAGCATCAGGATGGCCGAGGCTGCACCGAGTCCGGCAAAGAGCGTGGCAGGACTCTTGTCGATGATGATGGCAACCACCACAATCACACTGACAAAGACCATCACAATCTTCAGCACGCTACAGATACTATAAAGATACTGTTGACGGGCGGTACGGGTACCGTTCTCCAGCTGCCGGAAGGAGTCGATGAACACGATCACCGTACGAACCATCATGACGGTGAAGTAGATAGCCGTCAGGCGACCCACAATATCCTCCACTTTCGGGAATTCAAAGAATATCAGCGGCAGGAGTCCCCAGATGACGATAGCGGGGATGATGCGGCAGGCAGACTTCAGCACGCGTTCATTGAAGATGACGTCATCCCAGGCAATTTCCGTCTTGCTTGTAATCTTCAGCAAGAGCGGTACTAAAAACATACGGCAAAGCCATCCTGCCAACCATGCCAGCACGAAGGCGGAAACCACTAAAATGCCATAGCGCACGACGGCGACACTATCGCCTGACAGTCCTGTCAGACTGATCATCTGTTCGAGGTATATCTTGATCTGTTCCATATCCTATCGTTCACAAAGAGCCGTACACACGCGATCCTGGAAGCCTCGTCCGTCACTATTCCTCATCACGCCCTGATTGATGATGCAGAAAGCAAGCACATGATTGTTTGCCGCTGTCAGATAACCAGCCAGCGACGAGATTCCCGACAAGGTGCCGGTCTTCGCCTTCACACGACCGTTGGTCACTGGTTCTGTCATACGTTTCTTCAGCGTACCGTCCTGTCCTGACACCGGCAACGATGGATAGAGGTGCATGAAGATATTCGTGTTGCGGTAAGCATAGATCAACAGGCGAGTCAGGAGCTCGGGCGTCACATAGTTATAGAGCGACAGTCCACTACCGTCGGCAATCCTATACTGCACATTCCTCACACCTGCCTTCGCCAACTCTTTCTTCTCTATCTGACGGGCATGAGCAGCCTTAGCCGGACGCACACCCTGCGAGGCGGCAATCTGGTAGAACACAGATTCGGCATACAGGTTGTCACTATCCTTCAGCATCGGATAGAGGATATCACGCAGTGAGTGGTTCACGCTGCAGATGGTCAGCGTCTCCTTTGGCAGACTGCCTGTCGTACAGGGTGCATCCAAGGCAATACCCACCTCACGAAGCCGCTGAGAGAAAACACTCATGAATTCGTTTTTCCGTGATACAAGCAACGGCGACAGCTGCGGGTTGTCATCATCCCAGCACCACCCTTCACCCAGCAGATCAGCATCCTTGAAGCCATCGACGGCCACTAACTGTCCGTGGATAGAATCTATACCAAGGGCACGCACGCTCTCCACAAAGGCATTCATGCTGTCATCGTCAAACATCGGGTCCAGACAACCAACGCAGTATAAGTCACCTGTCAGTACACTGTCTTTCACCGTACCTTTATAACGAAGGGTGGTGCGATACTGGTAATTTCCCCCCAGCACGTCAATGGCCGTCACCGCAGTCACCAGCTTCATCGTAGAGGCCGGCCTCATCAGTTGCCGTTCCCCATGACGATAGAGCACGGAATCCGCCGTCAGATCATAAACCATCAAGCCTAGCTGGGTGGTCTCCAGCAGCGGGTCTTGCATCAGCGTGTCGAGTCTTGCCTGGACATTCTGGGGCCAAGGCAGCACGATGGCTACCGAGTCTTGTGGGTTATTACTAAATGTATCGGTCTGCGCATGCAGACCGACTATGGAACAGACCGCAAAAAGGGTCGTTACGATTTTCTTCATTGTCTGTCTTTCTGTCTTAATTCCGACGGTACTTGGACACCAGTTTGCGGATGGCCTTGTCCAATGATTCCGACGGTTCTATAATGTTATATGAACGCCAGTAGTCTGGGTCCAGGAAATATTCTACCTTATCGTAATATGCATCACGCGAATCGAAGGAACTGCGGCTGGCGATAGGCTGTACGTCGTCTGACGAACTGTCAGTAACCACCATCTCGCAGGTGGCCGTAAACGAAGTGGCGAAGAGGCGTTTCTTCCAGTCACAGTTGAAGCGGAACGTGTTCCGCAGATAGCTGATTCGTGTCACGCCATCCTCATAGCGGTAATCAACGACGCTCGACAGTTCACGAGGTTTGAACTTCACGCCGAGTGGTTTCTTGACGAGCATAGTCCGCGTAGCCTTGTCCTTGTCTGCCATATCGAGGTTCAACTCAATACGGGTGAAAGCCAGCCGCTCACTGTCGATGTAGAGCTTGCCATGATAGAGGGCATAAGGCATTGACTCGCTTGGCTCCATCTGTACAACATACTGCAGGCGGTCGTTGATATACTCAGGAATGCCCATCGTAAACTTATAGGCATCGAGATCCTCCTTGTTCAACAAAAAGTCGCGGTTCTTCACCAAGTCCATCACTACAGCCTGTACCGGACCACCCATCACCTTCACGCCCAGCGTGTCACCTTGTTTCTGACTCAGCAGGCGACGCCCCTTGACAATGGCCACTCTGTCGCGCCCGATACTGCGGTTATAGGGAGTCTTATACATATCCTCGACACCCTCTGCCACGTAGATGTAGTGTTTCCGTTTCATGGCTGTCTCACGATAGAAGCCCTTCAGCAACTCCGGCACCTTACTGTAGTTGTCGGGTATCTTACTGATGGCGATGTCCACCAGCTCCCTCGGGTCCTCGTTCATGACGACCACCTCACGAAGATGGATGGTCGTCGGTTGGAGTCTGACCTTCAGGTCATCACCGTTCTTGACCTTCACACGCTTAGTCTTATAGCCTAGATGTGACACGATGATCACACCTGGGGCTTCAGCCAATTTCAACGAGAAGTCACCGTCCTCATTGGTCACCACCGATATACGGCCTGCGGAGATGCTCACCTGCCCCAAAGGGTCACCGGTCTTATCATCGACCACATTGCCACCTATCACCACCTGCTGCGCATACATTGCCAGCGGGGCAATTAACAGGATTATCAGCCATAGTCTCCTCATCTTCGTCTTGGTTTTGGTGCAAAGATACAACTTTTTTCGACAGAATGCAAATATTATCCAGAAAATTCGTACCTTTGCATTCAGAAACTATCAATTAACGATAATGGTATATAAATACGACTTCTTAGTAATCGGTGCCGGCGTAGCCGGTATGAGCTATGCACTTAAGGTGGCCAGAGCCAACAAAGGGCGCGTCTGTATGATCTGCAAGACCTCATTGGAGGAGGCAAATACGTCGTTTGCCCAAGGCGGTGTCGCCTCTGTAACAAACCTGGAACTTGACAACTTCGACAAGCATATCGAGGACACGATGATTGCCGGCGACTACATCTCCGACCGCAAGGCTGTGGAACAGGTGGTACGCATGGCACCTGAACAGATCAAGGAACTCGTAGAATGGGGTGTGAACTTTGACAAGAAAGAAGACGGCACCTTTGACCTGCATCGTGAGGGCGGGCACTCAGAATTCCGCATTCTGCACCACGCTGACGACACAGGCGCTGAAATCCAGCGCGGACTGATGGAGGCGGTGAGGAACAATCCGAATATCGACATCAAGGAGAATCATTTCGCAGTAGAGATCATCACTCAGCACCATCTGGGCGTGCGCGTCACACGTCGATCACCGAACATCCAGTGCTACGGTGCCTATGTGCTGAATCCCGACACGGAGAAGGTGGACACATACCTTTCCAAAGTGACGGTGATGTGTACGGGTGGCTGCGGAGCCGTCTATCTCACGACTTCCAACCCCGTGATTGCCACTGGCGACGGCATTGCCATGGTCTATCGTGCCAAAGGAACCGTTGCCGATATGGAGTTCGTACAGTTCCATCCGACGGTACTCCACAATCCGAAAGAGACGCACCCCGCCTACCTCATCACCGAGGCCATGCGCGGCTACGGTGGCATCCTGAAACTGCCCAATGGCGAGACCTTCATGGAGAAATACGACAAACGCCTGTCACTGGCTCCGCGTGACATCGTGGCTCGTGCCATTGATAAAGAGATGAAAATCCACGGTATCGACCATGTCTGTCTCGATGTGACTCACAAAGATCCAGAAGAGACACGTCACCACTTCCCGAATATCTATCAGAAGTGCCTCTCCATCGGCATCGACATCACCACCGACTATATCCCAGTCAGACCGGCAGCCCACTATATGTGCGGCGGCATCAAGGTTGATCTGAACGGACAGTCTTCCATCGAACGACTCTATGCACTCGGTGAGTGCTCATGCACTGGTCTGCACGGTGGCAACCGACTGGCATCAAACTCTCTGATAGAGGCCGTGGTCTATGCCGAGATGGCAGCCAGAGACTCCTTGGCACATATCGATCTCTACGATTTCAATGAGAAGGTACCCAAGTGGAATGACGAAGGTACGATGACCAATGAGGAGAAGGTGCTGATCACGCAAAGTGTCAAGGAGGTGAACCAGATCATGGCCAACTATGTGGGTATCGTGCGTTCAGACCTGCGTCTGCATCGCGCCTGGGACCGTCTGGACATGCTCTATGAAGAGACGGAGCGTCTCTTCAAGCGCGTCAAGGCCTCAAAGGATATCTGCGAACTGCGTAACATGATCAATGTGGGTTATCTCATCACTCGCTGGGCACTGGAGCGCAAAGAGTGCCGTGGTCTGCATTTCACTACAGACTACCCCGTACACGCTTACGATAAAGAATAAGGCAACGACTTGTTATACCCCTTCGTCGTCGGGATTAGGTCCTTCGGCAGGAAGGGAACCTGAAGTGTCCATTTGGTCATCACGCCGGATGGACACTTCTCCAAAGTTCGACACACTGACCACCAAGGGAATGTATTCATCAGTCTGTGGATGACTCACACTACCTGCAAAGATGATATTGTTACCATCCGTCTTGTCAAAGACAATACCCTCCAGGATACCTGTCTTGCGATAGTCGTCGTCGAGCTGAGCTACGAAATCGGCCTTTGTAAAGACGCGTTTAAAAAAGACGGAACCGTCAGAACGAAGGATGCGTACCGTTATACGATTGTCGAAGAACTGTTGCCCGGTCTCGTCTTTCACCATCGGCAGCGAATCACTACTCACACGGTTGATGGCCACCTGATACTCCTTACCAAGCCATTGCACGTCATTCGTCTGGTCATAGGGTTGCATACGGACGGGAGTCTGTGGTTTGGGCGTCTCCACAGTAGGGACGATAATATCATTCGACTGTTTCTTTTTGCCACAACTGGTGACAACGAGTGCCGTCAGGACGACAGCGGTCAGTTGGAGTCTATTCATTGTTGTTTTTTTTGCAATTTGGGTGCAAAGGTACACAATAATTTCATAAAAGAAGAAAAAAAGACACAAAAAAAGCCCGCCTCCTGCGAAGCGGGCCTGTATGGGTAAGAGTTACTTCTTCTTATCGTGCTTGTGGCCATGTCCCTTATGGTTCTTCATATCAGCCTCATACTGCTTAAACTGATCGGCAGTAAGGATCTTTTTCAGTTCTGTCTCATAAGCCTTGCGATTGGCCTCCATTTCCTGACGGCGAGCCTCGAACTTAGCCTTCTGCTCCTCTGTGAGCTCTGGGCGCTTCTTGTCGCCACGGGGCTGCTGCGCGGTGGCTCCGGTCGTGGCATCAGCTTTGCACTCATGCTTCTTGCCGTGATGCTTCCCGTGATGTCCACGTGGACCACCGAACTTGTCGGCATACTTGGTGTTGAGCTCAAGCAGACTGGCTGCCTGCTGGTCGTTAAGACCATATTTCTTGGCGAACTTGTCAGTACGGTGCTTCACCATCTCAGTCTTGTCGGGCTTCTTGCAGTTCTTGCACTCACACTTCTTCTCTTCCTGGGCGAAAGCTGCTGAACTCATCAGTACGGCAGCAATCATTGTCATCATCATTTTTTGCATTTTCTTTCTATGTTTAATTGTTTAACTTTGTTCTCAATCTCGTATCAGTTGCAACTATCTTTTTGACGTCTCTCTGAACGAAAAGTTTAACCTTAAAACAAAAAATCAAGCGAAGTTTCAGCGAATTGGCTTTTTTTTACTATCTTTGCCGACAAATTATCAATAAACGGGAATGAAGAAAAAACGAATCATAGGTCTGACAACCTTAGTATTATTCATAACGGCGGCAATCATGCTGACGTGCAACGGCAGGCTTGAGCATGAAGACGCCAGTCAGGAACCGGTGGCGAGGTCCATCGATACCGTGCCCATGCTCATCACCCAGGTGCAGCAATGTGCCAAGCTCTACACTGCAGAATATCGCGTGCATAAGATTGTGACTCACGACGACGTGGTACGTCTGAAGGGCTCGCTGCTGCAGCGTTCCTTTGACATCAAGATGCCACTGGGCGACCGTAAGGTGGCCATCCCTATTGACGCAAAGCTGAAGGCTTACATAGACTTTAGCGAGTTCTCAGAACAAAACATCGAGCGTCACGGCGATAAGATCACCATCATTCTGCCTGACCCAAAGGTAACAATGACTAGTTCGAAGATTGACCAGAAGAACGTGAAAGAATACGTGTCGCTGACACGCGCTCACTTCTCCGATGAAGAACTGGCCAGTTTTCAACAGCAGGGACGACAGGCTATCATTGCCAGCATACCTGAACTGGGCATGATGGAGACCGCTCAGGCTAATGCTGCCAAGGTGCTTGTACCCATGCTCACAGAGATGGGCTTTAAGGAAGAGAACGTGACCATCGCCTTCCGCAAGCACTATGGTGCCAACGACATCATGAAACTACTGAAAACGGAGGACTGACGTATGAAGAAAATCAAACTGAGCATCATAATACTGGCCGTCGTACTACTGGTGACAGCTATCGTCGCACTGCTGCGACTGAACCGCAACAACCACCTGTCTTTCGGCACCGACTCCGAAATCGATGTCACCCCTACACAGATCGTGAGCATCAAGGCCATCGGCGAATGGGAATTCCTGTCCGTCAGCGCTGAGGAACTGGTAGATACCGTACGCAAGGGACTATTCAGCAATGATGAACTGGCCCGTATATATTTTGGTACGTTGCGTCTTGGCATTGACATGCGTCAGGTGACACCAGGATGGATTACCGCCAGCGGCGACTCCGTGGTAGTGGTACTGCCGAAAGTAGGACTGCTCGACAAGGCCTTCATCGACGAGGCCCGCACGAAATCGTTCTATGAAAGCGGCAAGTGGAGTGCTGCGGACAGGGAGGCCCTCTACAAAAAAGCTTACCGACAGATGAAAGCCCATTGTCTGACGCAGGAGAACCTGCAGGCTGCTGAAGCCAACGGGCATGAGCAATTCACACGGATGATGCAGTCGATGGGCTACAAGAACGTAAAGGTAAAATTCGCTAAATAAGATAGGGATCACGAAAAATGGACTGGTTGAATGAGATACTGACAGATATCAGCGGCTTCCTGTGGGGATGGCCGATGATTATCCTACTGCTGGGTACGCACATCTTCTTGACTGTGCGACTGAAGTTTCCGCAGCGCCATATCCTGAAAGCTATACGGCTGTCTGTGCAGCGCGATCCCGATGCTACGGGCGACGTATCGCAGTTCGGGTCGCTGGCCACAGCTCTGGCCGCCACCATCGGCACGGGAAACATTATCGGCGTGGCAACAGCCATAGCGCTTGGGGGGCCCGGTGCGGTACTCTGGTGCTGGCTGACGGGTGTCTTCGGCATCTCTACCAAATACGCCGAAGGACTATTGGCTATCAAATACCGGGTGAAGGCCGACGACGGTCGGATGCTTGGCGGTCCGATGTATGCGCTGGAGCGAGGACTGGGCTGGAAGTGGCTCGCAGTGCTCTTCGCCTTGTTCACAGCCTTGGCAGCCTTCGGCATCGGTAATACAGTACAAGCCAATGCCATCGCCACGGTGACTTTTGAGTCGTATGGCATATCCCACTATCTGACGGGAGCAGTCGTCTGTCTGCTGGTTGGCGCAGTCATCCTGGGCGGCGTGAAGAGTATCGCCCGCGTGTGCAGCATGCTTGTGCCTTTCATGGCCCTGTTCTACGTGCTGGGGTGTATCTATATCCTTATCGCTAATGCACCCTATGTATGGCCTGCCCTGAAGCTCATCTGTCGCGCAGCATTCTCACCGGAAGCGGCAGGAGGCGGTTTTGTCGGCTCGACAGTCATGATGGCCGCACGCTTCGGTATTGCCCGGGGACTCTTTTCCAACGAGAGCGGCATGGGCTCGGCCCCCATCGTGGCCGCGGCGGCTCAGACCAGGAATCCCGTGCGCCAGGCCCTTGTGTCATCGAGCGGCACCTTCTGGGACACGGTGGTTATCTGTGCCCTTACAGGACTGGTCATCGTGAGCAGCGTCATCGCCTACCCCGACATCGACTTCTCCAATGGTGCCACGCTGACGAAGGACGCCTTCTCCAAGATACCTGTTGTCGGACGTCCCCTGCTCACCTTCGGCCTGCTAACCTTTGCCTTCTCCACTATCCTCGGCTGGTGTTACTACGGAGAGCGTGCCGTGGAATACTTGAAGGGCAAGAAATGGGTCAGAGGCTACCGAGTGCTCTATATCATTGCTGTTTTCCTGGGTAGTGTGATGAATCTGTCGCTGGTGTGGAACCTTGCCGACTGCATGAATGCACTGATGGCTATACCAAACCTGATATCGCTGCTCTTCCTGAGCGGCATGCTCGTGCATGAGACACGGAAATACCTCTGGCGAGACCGGCTCGACAAGGAAAACTGATAAAAAAAAGACTGATTCAGAAACGCACCGGTATCGTAAACTCCATGCGCGTGCCTTTCTGATAGCGATCGTCAATACGGATATACCCACCAAGCCGATTTGCCAAGCGCTGGGCTACGCTCAGGTCGAACTCGGTATCGATAGATGCCTCGCTGGGAGTGTCAAACCAGTTGAAAATATGTTCCTTGCGGTCTTCTGGAATGCCGACACCCGTGTCCTCGACATACAGTGTAAGCAAACGACTGCCAGTGTCACACTGATAGCCTACGCCCACCTCACCTTTTTCCGTAAAGATGCAGGCCGACCTCACCAGTTTGTTAAGCACAAGCTCGATGATACGTGCATCCGACGTGACGAAGAAATCCTCATTCAGTCCACGACGGAAACAGAGCTTTACACCCTCTTTAAGATTGGCGAAATTGGCATCGATGCAACGCTGGCAGAGCAGGTTGGGGCTGAAGCGCTCCATGACGAGTTCCTTACCTTCGCCACGGGAGGAAAAATATGTCACCTCCTCGAGCAAGGTGGCTATCAGGTCTGCATTATAGCGTATCTGCGCGGAGATATTCTTTTTCTCACCTTTCGACAGGTAGAGATCGTCCTTGGCTATCACCTCCGCCAAACCGCTTACCGAATGAAGCGGTGTACGGATTTCCCGGGCCAGCGCCTTGATAAAGGCGGTCTTCATTAAATCAGTCTTTACAGACACCTTCTGAGCAGCCTGCATACTTCTGATACGGAACAGCAGGTAAAGGCAGACAAGGGCCAGAACGATAACCAATATCACTAACATACGCGAATCAACATTAAGGTCCTCTCACGGAGATTTGATTAATTTGGAGGCCAAAGATAAGCAAAAAAATCTAAAAACACAAGTTTTCCAGGTACTTTTTTGTCTTACAGAGCCAATTTTTGACCCAAGCATCCGTTAAAAATGAAAAAAAAACTCAATTTTTTTTGTTATTCCAATATTTTACTTACCTTTGCAAATGTAAAACTGAAACCAAAATATTAATGACAATAAGGTCGTTCCTTTTGGCAATCACCATGCTCCTGACATGCAGCATAGGGCGTGCGGCGGACAACTATGACAAGGATTCCGTCTATCAGGCCTTGCGTACCTCCATGCACAATGCCTTCAACAATGGCGACAGCGCCCGTTTCTTTCCGGCTGTGAAAGCATTGGAGAGGTATCTCTACGACAAGAACGACCTACACGGCTACTATACCCAGCGATGCAATGAGATCGTATTCCTGATGAACATGCAGCGCATCATCGAGGCCTACAAGCTGGCTCAGGCACTATCCAAGGAACTGCGCGAAAAGAAGGTCGATAAGGAGATGTACATGGCCGTCAACATGATGGGCCACATCAACCGCTACTGCGGCAACAAGGAAGAGGCGAAGAAAAACTGGTTCCAGGTGCTCAAGATGATGGAAGAGGAAGGCTACTATTCCAGTATGCCCCCTATCTACATGAACATCGTCAACGTGGCCATCGACGACAGTCCTGAAGAAGCCGACAGTCTGCTGGAACGTGCAAAGGCCATCGCAAGGAAATACAGCCAAGAGCGCGTGTTCGACATCGAGACACGCCAGACACTCAGCTACTTCTTCCGTGGTGAGACGCAGAAGTTCGTCGAAGGGTACAAAGCCTATAAGGAAGGGGTAAAGAAAGGTCTCACATCCGTCCACGGACGCTCGATGGAAGTCTATTACCAGGCTTATCTGGGTAATACCGACGAGGCCGTGGCGATGGCGCGCAGAGACATGGGCGACGAAGGCGGAGAGGCCATCCCGATGATCTATGAACGCGCCGGCAGATGGAAGGAGGCCTACGAGGCTTTCAAGAAAGAGAGTGCCGCCAGCGACTCCATCGACAATGTGGTGATCATGAACAGCATGCAAGGCATCAGTGACGAGTTGCGACTCTACGATGTGGAGCGCAAGGCCAGCCAAAACAAACTGATAATGCTTACCATCGTCATTGCCCTGTTGTTATTGCTGATAGGTACCCTCTTCTATATCGTACAGGCACGCCGGCGCCACTTCAAGCAGTTGAAGATAGCCTATGAGCGCGCCCTGGAGGCTGACAAGGCTAAGACAGCCTTCATCCAGAACGTCACCCACGAGGTGCGCACACCGCTGAACATCATCAGCGGATTCTCACAAGTCATCTCCGACCCCGATCTCGACGTCGGTCTCAACGAGCGCAAGGAAATCGCCGTCACCATGCAGAAGAACACACGACTTATCACCTCGCTCATCGACGAGATGCTTATTCTTTCGCTGACAGAATCCTCCGAGGGCATAGAAAAGGCTGACAAGGTAGAAGTCAACGACCTGCTGCGCGACTTCCTGCAGGAGAACGAGAGTATCTTCAGTATCGGCACTAAGCTCCAATTCAAGAGCAGTCTCGCTGACGACTTTACTATTCAGACCAACGAGAACCTGCTGAAGAACATCATCAACGCACTTATCGACAACGCCGCCAAGAACACGGAGAAAGGATACGTCACCCTAAGAGCCGACCTGCTCAACGACAAGACCGTCGAATTTACCGTTGAGGATACGGGCTGCGGCATCCCCGAGGACCAGGCTGAACACATCTTCGAACGCTTTGTCAAGCTCGACTCCTTCAAGGAGGGTATAGGCCTAGGACTGCCGATGTGCCGCACACTCGCAAGGAAACTGGGCGGCAGCGTCCGCCTCGACACCACCTACAAAGGCGGCGCACGTTTCATCGTAACAATACCAATTGAATAAATAACTTATGAGAAGAAAAGTATTTACTATGTTACTCGGCTGTCTGGTGACAGCAGGGTGCTTTGCCGCACAGAAGACTGATGAGTTCACTACGAAGAACGGCAAGAAAGTAAAGATTACGTGCATCAAGCACGCCAGTATGGAAATCAATTACAATGGCGTCGAGATTCAGGTTGACCCCGTTGGCATGTGGCTGAAGCCCGAGACCGACTATGCGACCTTCCCCAAAGCCAACATCATCCTGATTACCCATGAGCACAAGGATCACTTCGACCGTGAGGCTATCCACGCCCTGCGCACACCGGCTACTGCCATCTACGTGAATCAGGCCGTCTTCGGACATTTCAAGAACGGACTGGTGATGAAGAACGGCGACAAGGTGAAGTATGCCGACGACATCACCATCGAGGCCGTACCTGCCTACAACACGACGCCTGGACATGAGCAGTTCCACCCCAAAGGTCGCGACAACGGCTATATCCTTACCCTCGACGGTCTGCGCATCTACATTGCCGGCGACACAGAGGACATCCCCGAGATGGCCGACCTGAAGGATATCGACATCGCCTTCCTGCCCTGTAACCAACCTTACACGATGACCGTCGATCAGGTGGTTAACGCCGCCAAGATCATCAAGCCCAAGGTGCTCTTCCCCTATCACTACAACGACACCCCCATACACAAGGTCTCGATGCAGCTCTTCAAGGAAGGCATCAAGGTCATCATCCGCGACTATCAGTAAATCGACATTCCTATCCAGACAACCCTGCCTTATTGCTCAATAAGGCAGGGTTATTTTCTTATTATGCCTGGTTACCGCGTCAAGGAAAACTTCAGCGAGAGGCCGAAGTCGCGTGTAGTTGTCGGGTAGGCACTGCTGGAGAGCAGTGGGGTGTTGGTCTGCTGGTCATAGTAGGCCGTAAGTGTCATCAGGCGGCTCAGCGTGTAGTCGGCCATAAACGACAGTTTGAAAGCACTGTTGCCGCTGGATGCAGAGGACACACCCGAGGCGATGTCGCGCGTGATGGATGCCTGATTACGGAAGGAGATATCGAGGCGCAGGTTCAGGTCGTGGTTCACACCCGACTTGCGCGAAGAAGTGCCCGCCGCCGTCTCCTTGACTTCCGATGTATGACGTTTACCCTTGCCCGTCTGCGCTTTCTTGATCTGACGACTGACACCGCTGCCGAAAATGCGGAAATCCTGAATCTTATAACCCAGACCGACAACCCAGTCACGACTGAGCGCCTCATTGATCTGGATGCTCGTCATCGAGAGACTGAGCACGCGTGTGGTGCGATACTCGAGTTTGGCGGTCAGATTGTTCTGGAAAGTAGCATCGACACCGAGCAACGGCGAGAAGGCCTCATTGATGCTCACGGTGGAGACATTATACATCGACGAGGGCTGCAGGGCACCCGACTGGTCGGTGATAAAGCCCAATCCGTCCATATACTCCCGCCAGGCACTGTAAGAGGCATAGCTACCGACGCTATAGATGCTCTTGTAAGAGTGGTTGAGGTTCAAGCTCTTCAGGTGGTCGCGCACCCAAGGGAGCTTCGACAGACCACTATAGCGCACTGTCCAGTTGGGCAGCATCCTGGTCAACGAAGGGAAGATGTCAAGCGACTTGCCTGCACCGACGGTATAAGCTGAAAGGAAGGCAGGCACCATCACGTCGGCACTATAGGGATTGACATCACTGAACGTGCCAGGGGCTCCGGCATACTGCGCCTGAACACGGTCTCTGAACTCCGACAGCAACGAACGGAACTCATCGAATACGCTCGACTTATAGCCGCTGTTGGCATCACCGATGCCAGCCAGCGAGCCCTTCAACGATATCGTGGTCATATTGAAGGAACCGCTATGGGTAGTGGGGCGTCCATAATACATATACTGGATGCTGCGTGCCCGTTGGTCGGTACGCGAGGCATTGAGGTCAATCTTCAGGTCGCGCACAGGCTCCAGCACAGCTCGCAGCTGTAGGTCGTTGGTACTATTGACGGTGGCAGGTGTGGAGATACTGTCCCTACACAACAGCCAGTCGTTACCGAGTGCCTTGTCGATATAGCCGTCGCCGATGACACCGAAGGCGAAATCAAGCCCTGGGGAGAGGACACTGCCCGTACGCTGGCCGAACATATCACCGACATTGGGCAGGAAGCCCGGCAAGAGCATCGAGTATTGGTTGCGATAGCTCACATTGATGGAGCGCACCATCATCAGGAAACGGGCCAGACTCTGTGCCGGCCGATACCACCACTCATTCTCTTTCGTGGGCTTGGGCATGATGCTGAGCTTCACCTGAACCGTGTCACGGGTCTTGATGAGGATGCGGTTCTGGTCGATGACCTTGTATTTCAGCTCATAGAGTTTACCGTCTTTGGTCCTGGCGGTGACAATCAGGCGTTTCGAGTTCTTGTTGTGTGCGACGGTGACGGTGGTGTCGGGTCGCAGGGTGATTTCGCGCTGATAAGTGTTCTTGTTCTTCGGCAACTGTGCCTCGTCGGAATTTTTCTTCTCCGGCTTACCGGCCTTTCCAGGGGCACTGACCAGCTTGCGATTCTGCGAGACGGCACGGCGGAAGCGGTCGTTGGCCTTCCTCAGGAAGGGGAAATGGTTGTAGAGCATCTCCATATTGAACGAGCCGTTGACATTGAGACTGCGGTTGCTGGTGATGGTATTGCCCAACGAGACACCATCGTTGCGTTCCGTACCGCGCACCCAGGTATAGCGCCCCGTATAAGAGGCATCACCATTCACCCAGTCGAGGATGGGCAGTTTGTTCAGCGGCAACTGATAGCTGGCGGTGACCTGCTGCTGGTAGTCAAGCGGTGTGCCGAGGTTCTTGATGCTCTGCCATACAGAGTCCTTCCAGGCTGAGTAGCGGTCGGGATAGAGGTCTTTGTTCACGGGCGTATAGGGTTCCTCAATCTGGGCATGTGTAGCCGACTGGAAGTTAAAGTGCAGGTTCTTGGTGAAGTCCCAGCGAAGCGAGAAATCACGGTTCCAGAGGAACTGCTGGTTGAAGGTCAGAGGCAGTCGCTGGTTATTAGCACTCTCCAGGTCGCGCTCCTGCAGTTCATAGTAGCTACGGGTAATCTCCGAGTTGAAGGCGATGTTCTGCGGCAGATAGTTCAGTCCGAGTGCTTTGGGGAAGTTGAGCCATTTCGACTTACCTTTCAGGCGTTTGAAGGGCTCCCAGGTCTTATACGACGGTGAATAGCTGTAGTTCAGGGCTCCGCGCCAGTTGTCTTCTTTTTCATAGACGGTGGTCTTTCCGGATGTGTAACGGTGTCCATGACTGTAGCTGAACGAGAAGTTCGCTGGGTCATAGGGCATCGGGTGGCGCTTGGTCTTCAGTCCCCATCGCATGTTGGAGACAGAGAAGTTGGTGTTGGTGGTCTTGGTGACGGCAATGCCTTCGATGCTATCGCGTTCCTGTTTGCTCGGTGCGCCATCCAAGGCGTCGTCGAGACGGATGTCCGAGTCGAGGGGATTATAGCGTGGACGCACTTCTTCTTTCGTCACCGAGTAGTAGAACGGTATCGAGACCTTCGCCTTGTCGGGGAAGAACTTGCCGAGTTCCAGAGAGGTGGTCACGCTGTACTGTTTCTCGGTGTCAGTAGAACGCTGCATGACGCCTTCCTCAAGCCCGCCGAAGCCATCACTGACATAACGGCCCGTCACGTTCACCATACCCAGGTCGGAGAGCTGTATGTTCATCGTGCCCGAGGCAGCCCAGCCACCTTCGTTGTTGGTATCGAGCAGGCGCAGTTCATTGACCCACACCTCACCCGACTTCACCTCGCTGGAGATGTTGCGCACGCCTATCATCATCACCTTCACCTCACCAAGGGTCGGGTTACCTATGATACTCACCTTGTTGGCCGGACGGCTGGGGTCATAACCGGAATAGAGTTGGCTGAACGTTGCCATACCCTTTGCCTTCGCCTGATTACGCTCTTTCTTCAGGTCGGTGAACACGCTGACGTCGATATCGAGCATATTCTCCTCGGGCCATACCTGACGGCGGTCGGCCATAGAGTAACGGCTGTAGTCGCTGCGGTCGGGCGTCAGTCGGAGCGGTATCTGGTACTCATAGTAGTTGTTCTTATAGTCGCTTCCCAGACGGATGAAGACGGCCAACTGATTGTCCTGAAGGTTGGTCAGGTCGGGCATCAGGTGGTTGGCATGCACAAACATCTGCATCCTGCGATACTGGCGCAGGTCGATCGTGGACTTCTTATAGACGGCTTTCGACTCACCCCGCTGGAGATCGTTAACCACCATCTGCAGGGCCTGTTCATTCTCTTCGACGAGCTGTGGCTGTGAGGGGTCGGTAGCACGGCTGATGCCCGGTGGCAGCACGTAGTTCACGGGCTTCTTGTCATTGTTCTCCTCGATGTTCACCGCACTCACCTCCATCGTTCCGGTCTCGGCGGTTGAGGTGTTGAGACTCTGCTTGTACTGGCGCCACGTGCCGCGCACCAGGTTCAGACTACCGAAACGCAGCACGATAGGCTTCTGGAAACCCGTCATGAACATACGCATGAAGCGGATGCTGGTGAAGTCGCTGATACCACCCTGTTTGTGGCTGTAATCGACCAGAGGGATACGGAACTGGTACCAGTTCACACTAGTCGTATCGCCATTGCGAAGTTTCACGCTACTGGTACGCATGTCGGAGATAAAGCAGTCCTCAGGTGCCGTTCCGTTGCGATAGGCGTCGAGCATCTCGGGAGAGATACGCACCTTATACTGGAAATAGCGTTCAAACTCGTTGAGCGTGAAGTCCTGGTTGATATCCTCCACGTCGGGTCCGCTCTTGTAGCTGGTGTCGTACGACTCCTGCTGGTTGTCGGTGTCGGGCGAGTTTCCCTGTGGATTGTTGATGCGCTTGTAACGGGCAAGGATAGGTTTCTGTTCGTTGTCGAAATCAGAACCGCGGAAATAGTGGTAGTCGTCGCCGGCAGGGTCGTTGCGCCAAGCCTGGATGATACTGTCGTTGGTGATCATGCCACTGTTGACGACGGCGTCGAGCCACTCCTTATAGGCACCGTACTCCCGCTCCTCGCTATCGTTCAGACCGTTGAGACCGACATCCTGCAAGTTGCGCGAGCCACTACTGGTGGCGAAGGCATAGGTCTGCGTGGCCTGTACGGGAATCTTACCCCATTGGGTGTTGGTGAACGAACTGGTGCCATCGACGGGCATGCCACTCTCATAGAACTTCTTACCGTCGTGGAGCACATCCTCACTCACCTCGCCCAGGTTGAAATAGAGGTCTCCGGCATAGTCGGAGGCCGTTCCCTGCTCACGGGTATAGATAAACGGGTCGAGCAGCCAGAACTCGATATACTCGATATTGGCCTGCTCGAAGTCGGTGGTCTCGAGTTTGCGCATCATACCACCCCATTTCGTCTCTGGCTGACGCAGCGTTCCGTCGGCATTCAGGTCGCGTGTCAGGTTGTAGGGACCACGTTCCTGGGGATAATAAGCCAGGTCGAGCACCGACAGCGTCGAGGTGGCACCGTTATAGGTGCTCTGCTGACGGTTTGGATAGAGCTCCTTCACATAGACCTCACGCACGTAGTGGTTCGACAATTGGTTGAGGTCGCTCTTGATATGGCTGGGGGTGAGCGTCGAACTGCGACGGGTGAAGATGGGATCGACGTTATACCAGGCCAGCAAGGCACGGTTGTAACCGCTGCTGACGCCTTTGTTATCAGCCGACTCCTTGAAGAGACTGGGCACACTCGACAGTGTCCATGCCTTCGGATTGCTGACGTCGATATAGTTCTTCGAGTTCTCGAAGTCATCAATATACGAGGCATTGTCCTGCGTACCGCTGGCCGTGCCGGCAATCAGCTGGGCAAACTCACCCGTGAAACTGATGTGCGAGGGTTCCTTCACATGGAGGAAGGGTATCTTGTCGAGCATCGACGTGAGCCATTGCGACTCCTGCTTCCAGTTGACGTTCAGACCCCATATCGTGTTGCTCAACGGCTCCCTGCCCATCGACACCTTCGAGGTGAGTGCCTGTTCGGAGAGGTGCATCACCGTACCCCCCAGCTGCAGACTCTTCGAGAGTTCGTATTCCCAGTTCAGTCCGACCATCGTCTTGCGCTGCATGCCGTAGTTCGAGTTCGACTCCAGCGACACATTCACATTGGTGCCGGCATCGATGATGCTCTGGTTCAGGATGGTCACCTCGCCGGCGGAGTAATCGACCGCATAGTCTGTTCCTTCCGTCAGCACCACGCCACCCGCTGTCACGACAACCGACCCTGGCGGCACGTTGTAGGCATCAAGGGAAATGACGTTGGCCGACGTGCCCTTATACTGGCCGACGAGGATGTATTTGTCTTTCTCGGCAGTCTGCTTGGCGATGGTCTTCGTCGAGTCGTAGAGTTGCGAGAAGACATAGCGCTCCGCCGCCTGCGCAGTCATGCCTGCTGCCTTCAACTGCTGCCGCAGATAGGTACCAAAAGGCTCTGCCGACGGCAGGAACACACGACCGCCGCTCACGGTATAGCCATCTACATAGTCGAAGTAGCCGTTCGGATGAGGTCGGTTGTTATTGTCCAGACGGTCACAGCCCAGGAGTCTGAGCAGAGTACGGTTCTTCACCTGCTGCTCCGGGATATAGGTCAAATAGACACCGGCCGTGTCGCTCTGGTATTTGATGTCGAGACGGAACTTGGTCTTCTCGACCGTCGAGGCGAGATAATACACATTCTTCATCATCAGTCGCCAGTTAGGCTGTGTGGGATTGTTCGACGTGTTCTTCAGCGATTTCACGAAGAGGGCTTTCGTGGTCTCAGGCTGGTCGCTGGCAAACTCACCCACCTGATAGGTCACGCCACCGTAAGTGAACTCATAGGCCACCGCCAGCACCTGATCGGTCTGTAGCCCCGTCTTCAACGACACATAGCCCAGTGCCGTGTTCACCGAATATTCCGACGTCGTCAGCAGACGGGCACTCGCCAGTTTCTCATAGTCCTTGCCAGCCTCGAAGTCCTTGATGGCCGACAGCACGGTGCTCGTCTGGTCGATGTCGCGGGCAGCGGCAAAGTCGGTCGTCATCCTGCCATACTCAGTATTGGCCTGGTTACAGGGCACGGGCAGTTCCGCGAGCTTCCACTCGGGATGACTCACCTGACTGTTCTCTCCGAGATCGGCCAAGGCCACGATATTGCGGGTGTTGGTCGTCGTTCCGGTCTTGTTGGTCACCCAGATCTCCACGCGGTTGATCACGATGCCCGTCAGCAGGTTCGGCAGCTTCGACATCGCTTCGTCGTAGTGCTGGTGGAAGTAGTGTGAGAGAAAGAAGTGGCGGTTTTCCTCGTAGTCGGTGACATCGAATTCGAAGGGTGTCGTCTGTGTACCGCCCTTCGAACTGACACTCTTCGTAGAGGATTTCTTCTGTGAGAGCACGGTCTGTAGTTTCAGTCTGCCGAACTGCATGTCGGTGCGGATACCGAAGAGGCTGCTGGCTCCTTTCACGAGCGAGTTATTCGACGGGAAACTGACATTACCAGCCTCCACGAGTTTGATGATCTCGTCTTCCTTACCCTCATACTTCAGTTTCAGGTTCTGGGCGTCGAAGTCGAAGGTGGCATCGGTGTTGTAGTTCAGGTTCATGTTCACCTTGTCGCCCACCCTGCCGTTTACGTTGAGGTTGATCTTCTCATCGAAGTCGAAGGAGGTGGTCTTACGGTTACGGATTGGCAACGAGGGATTGTCGATGTTCTTCATCGTGGCACCGAACTTCAGTTCAGCGGTTCCCTGAGTCCTGATGCGTACACCGCCCGGACCGAAGATCTTCTCGGCAGGTCCCAGGTCGAAATGCATGTCGGCAAAGGAGAACTTATCCTGTCCCTTGCTCTCAATGTGTTCTGTGCTTTTCTGGCGGAAGAAGCGCTGCCGGCTCTGCTGTTCGCTCCATTTCAGATACTCCTCGAGGGTCATCAGGACAGGGGTGTTCAGATAAGCCCCACCCATCTTCGAACCGACGTAATAGACATCGGCTGTATCGTCATACTCCACCACTTGTTGGATGTTGTCTGGACTTTTCAGGTCGATGGCCGAAGAGTCAAGGTCGGCCACGACAACGGGGGTCGTACGCTGCACGCCAAAACGGGCGCGCAACGTGTCCGCTTGCGCGCGTAAAAGAGAATCGGGAATCACATCATCCCCGATAACCGCCTTGGTCGCCTGCTGTGCCCAGGCACTCGAATAGAACAGGCCTGAGAAGCAAACGAAGGCGAAGAAAAGGATACAGAAAGAGACCGGCCTCCTCACTTAATCTGTTTTAGGGCCAGCTTCACTACGGTCTCCACAGGTGCCGTCGGCTGCTCCTGTAAGATCTGGAGCACCACCTTCTGACTGGGAGCCGGTGCAAAGCCAAGCATCGTCAAAGCTGATACCGCCTCGTCCTTGACGGCGTTGTTCACGGGTGCAGCTATCTGTCCGCCTGCCGGAATCTCATCGGTAATACCGAGTTCCACGATCTTATCACGGAGATCGACGATGATACGCTGGGCTGTCATCTTGCCGATGCCCTTGATACTTTGTATCAACTTGGCGTTACCCGTCGAGATGGCACTGCAGAGTTCCGACACGCTCATGCCAGAGAGCATCATGCGCGCCGTGTTGGCACCCACCCCGCTCACCGTGATCAGCAACAGGAACATCTCCCGCTCCTTTTTGTTCACGAAACCATAGAGCAGATGGGCATCTTCGCGGATGGCCTCATAGACATAGAGTTTCACCTCCTTCTTCCCCTGGATAGCACTGAAAGTATTCAGCGAGATATTCAGGGCGTAGCCGATGCCCGCTGCCTCAATGACCGCCAAAGCCGGCGTCAAGTCTGTCAATTCACCTTTGATATACTCTATCATACGTTTATCTATAAGAAAAATACAAATCTAAAAATAAAACGTGCGTTCCTCTTTTTTATTGTATCATAGGGCCGAATATGCACGAAATGTCACAAAATGAAAGTTTTTTGTGAATTTTTCGTTCATTTTGTAACGCTTTTCAGCAAAAAGCATTACTTTTGCAGCCGATTAAAGTCTTTCCCGTTTATTGGGATAACGGTTCAAGCCTCAAGGGAATAAGGTTATAACATAAAAAATAAACAGAATATGAAGAAAATCAGAGCAGCCGTCGTCGGTTACGGCAACATTGGACAGTATGCGCTCCAGGCTCTGGAGACTGCACCAGACTTTGAAGTAGCAGGTATCGTGCGCCGCAATGGTGCAGAGAACAAGCCCGCAGAACTCGCACAGTATGAGGTCGTGAAGGACATCCGTGAACTGAAAGACGTGGATGTAGCCATCCTCGCCACCCCTACCCGCTCTTGCGAGGAATATGCCAACCAGATTCTGCCCCTCGGCATCAACACCGTCGATTCATTTGATATCCATACCAACATCCGTGGCTATCGCGAGCGTCTGATGAAGCTCAACCAGGAGACTGGCACCGTCAGCGTCATCGCTGCCGGTTGGGATCCGGGTTCCGACTCTATCGTGCGCACCCTCATGCAGAGTTTGGCTCCGAAGGGCCTCTCCTACACTAACTTCGGTCCTGGCATGTCGATGGGACACAGCGTCTGCGTCCGCTCTAAGAAGGGTGTGAAGAACGCACTCTCGATGACCATTCCCCTCGGTGAGGGCATCCACCGCCGCATGGTGTATGTCGAATTGGAGGAAGGTGCCAAACTCGAGGACGTGACAAAGGATATCAAGGCCGACCCCTATTTCGCCAACGACGAGACGCATGTCTTCCAGGTGGAGAGCGTCGATGACGTGCGCGACATGGGACACGGTGTGCACCTCGTGCGCAAGGGTGTCAGCGGCAAGACGCAGAACCAGCGTCTGGAGTTCAACATGTCAATCAACAACCCCGCCCTCACAGGCCAGGTGCTCGTCAACGTAGCCCGTGCCTCGATGCGCCTGCAGCCCGGCTGCTACACAATGGTCGAAATTCCCGTCATCGACATGCTCCCCGGCGAGCGTGCTGACCTTATCGAACACCTAGTGTAGTAAAAAAGGTAAAAAAGTAAAAAGGTAAAAAGTGAATATAGCAATCTTTGTGTCAGGGAGCGGTACAAACTGCGAAAACCTGATCAAGTATTTTACTGACCACGAGCGCATTCACCCTGCGCTCGTCGTCAGTAATAAGCCTGACGCCTACGCGCTGGTGAGAGCCGAGCGTCTCGGGGTACCGACTGCCGTCACTCCCAAGGCCGATCTCCACAATCCCGATGTGATGCTGCCGCTGCTGCGGAAATACGACATCGGATTCATCGTGTTGGCGGGCTGGCTGCCCCTCATCCCCGACTTCCTCATCGAGGCCTATCCCCACAAGATGATCAACATCCACCCTGCCCTCTTACCGAAATACGGAGGTAAAGGCATGTGGGGACATCATGTGCATGAAGCCGTGAAAGCTGCCGGAGAAACGGAGACGGGCATGACCGTCCATTGGGTCACACCCGTCTGCGATGCCGGTGAGATCATCGCCCAGTTCCGCGTAGCCCTCTCCCCCGACGACACCGTCGAAGACATCGCCGAGAAGGAGCACCAACTGGAAATGGAGCACTTCCCGAAAGTCATCGAAGAAATCCTCTCATAGCAGAAGCTCCCTCGCCGGTTGGCGAGGGAGCTTTCGTTATTTAGGCTGCAGTGCTGCATACTCTTTCACGGCATCGAAACTCATGCACAACTAATCGTGGCGAGTGCCGTAGCAATCGACGTGGCGATCGTCGCCACCCACTTCAATACCGAAATAAAAACCTTCTTAGTCACCTTCATAAGCTCAATTATTCACTATTCACTCTTCACTATTCACTATTCACTCTTCACTCTTCACTATTCACTATTCACTATTACCTTACTTAGTCTCCCTCGCCCGGTATGGTTGAGCCGTTGCCACCACCGGTCTGGCCGCCCTGCGTGTTACCACCCTGACTGCTGGTGTCGTCGGTCGTGCCGCCACCCTCGCTGTTGTCGGGGTTGATGATGCTGTTGATCTTCTCGGCAGCGGCCTTCGTCCAGCGGAAGGTTGCGTCGTTGTTCAGTTCCGCACGGGTGAAGTCGCCAGTGCTCTGAGCCAGCAGCTTCGCGCTCTTGATGGCATACTGCGCCTGCTTCGAGAAGTCGGGGTCGCTCCGACCGTCGGGACCGTACTTCGGGATGACTCCCAGACCACCCACCACCTTGTAACCCTGCTGCAGCAGCAGACCGTTGGCCTGCACCGAGCACTTAAAGATGGCCAGGTTGTCGATCTTCACCGTGTTGCCGTTCAGACATTGCTCACGGGTACAGTTCACGAAGTCGCGCAGGATCCCCTCGATAGTCCCCACGGAGAACGGTGTGTTGTGCTCCGCCATGTGCAGCGCCATGTCGTGGATGCTCATGGTCTTCTTGTACTCCACGTGGGCGTAGTACTTTCCGTAGCTCACCGACGTACGGTTGTTGTTCTTGAAAATGTTCAGTTCTAACATCTGATGGTTGAAATTAAGTTAAACATAGGCTTGTGTCATTGGATCCTTTTGACATTGCGAAGGTACTAAAAATATCAATACAATCCGGGAAATCCCCCCACCCGTCGTAAACCTAAAATCTCTCAAATACACGGAGGCTCCGCTTGGAAATTTGGACGCACCAAATTTTCCTGCGGAGCCTCTAAATTTTTGTGTAGCGCCTCTAAATTTCTCAGGCGGTGTCGCTATCCCGGCGACTGTGCTGACAGCTTTTGCAACAGTGCCCGCGCCTTCTCGCGCATCACCCACTTGTCGTGACCCTTCCGGGTGTGCAGCACGTAGTGGCAGTGGCGGCAGATCCGGCGCCGCGTGCCCGTCCTATACAACTCGAACCGCTCTTCCGGCAGTTCCCGTCTACAGTTCCTACAGATCATCATCACTATTCACTTTTCACTATTCACTATTCACTTTGAACTATAGTTCAATATAGCCTGGTGACGGTTCTTCGTGGCATCGAGCAAGACCGAGCAGTGGATCCATCGCGCCCCGAAGCGGTTGTACTCGAACAGCAGTTGGTCGAAGTCGATGTTCCTCCGGATGAACTCGAAGTACTCGCGCCCCACCTCGATCGAGGGCAGGTGAATATCCATCGCCTCACCCGTGAGGTGCTTCGAGGCCCCTACCCCGCCGACGCCCTCGTTCACCTCCGGACAGCGGAAGCCGC